>JAABUL010002098.1_pt1 | contig 34575 bp, 41 predicted proteins | sample 5559151 | NCBI WGS metagenome assembly JAABUL01 (sample SAMN10711876, study PRJNA513368) | rock metagenome | isolation source: Antarctica rocks | place: Antarctica: Victoria Land, Pudding Butte sud | reverse complement strand
CTCTGGCGTAAGCGGGCGCAACGGCTCTTTCTGTGCTCGTGCCATAGCTATCTTTGCTGCCCTCCTCCCCCCAGTCTCTCAGATCGACTCCTTCAATTCTAGTTGTTTGCGGCGTGACCCACTAGTCATGGCTGTCGCCGGCGGCGTCGGGCGCGTCGGGGGTGCGGGCCATCACCTCGACCAGGCTGCCACCCAGGCGCCGGCGCACCTCCTCGATCGTGAAACCGGCGGCGCGCAGGGCATCGACTGTTCGACGGTCCAGATGGCAGTTCCCCGCGACGCGTTTTTGCAGGGGCGTCAGCGCCGTCTGGAGGGCGGCGATGAGCGCGTGCGGCGCGCGCACATGCTCGATCAGGCGGACGGGCGCCCCTGGACACAGCACGCGGCGTAGCTCGGCCAGCGCCTGCCCGACATCGCCGACCGAACAGAGCACCAGCGTGATGGCGGCCGCGTCGACGCTATGGTCGGCGAAGGGGAGAGCTTCCGCGTAGGCATCCACGAGCGCGATGGGCACAGAGGCGACCCGCGCCCGCGTGGTCGCCCGCCGACGCATGGCTGGGTCGGGCTCGACCGCCACCACCTCCGTCGCGTCGCGATAGTGGGGAAAGTTCAGGCCGGTCCCGGCGCCCAGTTCCAGGACACGGCCGCGCAAGCCGGTCACGGCGCGCTGGCGGAGCGCTCGCAGGCCCAGACGCTCGCCCGGCCAGAGGCATAGGTCATACGTGGCGGCGCACAGCTTCGACACGTCACTCTCCTCCCGCGACCGCGACGTGCGAACGACCCCACCGAGGATCACGAGGCCGCTGAGCAGCGCCCCCACGATGGTATGGTAGCGTGCCCTCCGCGCCCGCGCACTACAGTGGTATCGCCGCGCGCGGCGCGCGGCCTCGTCCTGGCGCGGCGCGCCCGTTGTCCTGTTGCCATGGTTGTATCCCTTCATCCTGTGGCGTCTGTCGTCCGCGCCCATCCAATATACGACGCTATGTCGTAGAATACAACGACCGCCCCTTACATGTCAACGACACTGCGTCGTAGATAGATGAACGGCTGCCGCATCGTCACCGCGACAGGCGTATGAGCGGCATCGCGGGCTATTTCAATCTACGACACACTGTCGTATAGATGAGGTGGTCGGCGCGCTGGTTGTGAGGGGCAGTGGTGCGCGGCGCCGCGACGAAAGACGGCTGGAGGAGGATCATCCATGGCGTACGTGTTGTCCCTGCTGCCCTATCTGGCGTGTCCGCTCGGTATGGGCCTGATGATGTGGCTGATGATGCGCGGGAACAACGCGCAAGCCACGGACACGACTCCCACACCGGCGCGCGATCTAGCGTCCACGGGGCGACACGCCGACGCCTGTCCGGACGACCGACTCTCGGCCCTGCACAGCGAACTCGCCGCGGTCGATGCACGGATCGCGGCCGTGTCAGGCCGATCGTCGGGCTCGCCGTGGTCGGGCTCGGGGTCTGGGTCGCGGCGCCGACCCTCGTGGGCGCGGCCGTCCCGCTCCTGCTCACGGCCATTTGCCCGCTCTCGATGCTGGTGATGGCGCTGAGCATGGGGAGGAGCCGGGGGATGCGCCGACCGACGCAGCCCTCGGCGCCCGCCGCGCCGGCCCACCTCCCCACCCTCCAGGCGCGCCGTGTGGCCATCGCTCGGGATATCGCGCGGCCCGAAGGCGGGGCGAGCCCCGTCGTGCGCGAGGCCGCGGCGATCGCGGAGGCCGCCGTGGCGGGCGGCCTGCCGGGAACCCGACCGATGAGAGCCGCGGCCGACCGGGGCCGGGGCGGTCAACGGACGGTGGCAAGGGGTGGATGAGGAGTAGGGGCCGATGGTGACGACGATCATGGTCGTGGAGGACGAGGCCGCCCTAGCCGGGGTGGTGCGGGACTACCTCGCGCGCGAGGACTACAGCGTGCTGACGGTCAGCGACGGCCCGGCCGCCCTCGACCTCGCCCGCGCGCGCCAACCCGGCGTGGTCATCCTCGACGTCATGCTGCCGGGTCTCGACGGTGTCGAGGTCTGCCGCCGCCTGCGCCAGTTCTCCGACGCCTATGTCCTGATGCTCACGGCCCGGGCCGAGGAGATCGACACGATCGTCGGCCTCTCGGCGGGAGCCGACGACTACCTCACCAAGCCCTTCAGCCCGCGCGAGCTCGTGGCCCGGGTCAAGGCGCTGCTGCGCCGGCCACGCGGCGCCGCGCGCGAACCCGAGGAGCCGCCGGTCCGCCGGTTCGGCGATCTCGTGCTCGACGAGGGGCGCCTGGAGGTGACCCGTCGCGGCGCGCCGGTGGCGCTCACGACGCGGGAGTTCCGTATCCTGGCGACGCTCGCGGCCTATCCCGGGCGCGTCTTCACGCGGGCGCAGGTGCTCGCACAGGTCTGGGGTGACGCCTACTACGACGACCACGTCGTCGACGTGCATGTGGGCAACCTGCGTAAGAAGATCGAGGAGGACCCGGCCCACCCGCGCTACGTCGAAACGGTGCGCGGCGCGGGTTACCGCTTCGGCGTCCGCCCGGAGGCGTGACGTGCGCCGGGTCCGGGGCGGCGTGGCCCGCACGCTCCTGCTCTCCTATCTGCTCGTCATCGTCGTGGGCGTGGTGACGCTCGTCGTCGCCGCCCAAGCCGTGGGGCCGGCCTTCTTCGCCGCGGCCATGGCCCGTATGATGCGCGCCCACGGCGCGGGCGGGATGATGGGTCCAGGGACTGACACGTCCATGACCCCCTACCTGCGGGCAGCCTTCCGCGACGCGCTGACGGCGGCGCTGCTGGCGGCCACGGGCGCGGCCACACTGGCGGCGCTGCTGGTCGGCGCCCTGCTCTCCCGCCAGATCGTCCGGCCGGTGCGGCGTCTGCTGGGCGCGACGCGCCGCATCGCCGCCGGCTACTACGCCGAGCGGGTCCCGGTCGGGCCAGCCGGCGCGGGCGACGAGCTAGGGCAATTGGCCGTCAGCTTCAACGCGATGGCCGCCGCGCTCGAAGAGACCGAGCGGCGGCGCCTCGCGTTGGTCGGCGACGTTGCCCACGAGATCCGCACCCCCCTCGCCACCCTGGAGGCGTCGCTGGAGGGGTTGCTCGACGGGGTCGTGGAGCCGTCCCCACAGACCTGGGCCACGCTCCACGATGAGGTCGGTCGCCTGCGCCGGCTCGCCGACGACCTGCAAGAGCTCTCGCGCGCCGAGGCGCGGCAGATCCCGCTCACGCCGCGCCCGGTCCCGCCAGTCGCGATTATTCGGGCGGCGCTCGACCGGCTGGAGGGGCAGTTCGCCGAAAAGGGGCTGGAGGTGGAGTGTCTCGTCCCGGCCACCCTGCCGCCGGTCCTGGCCGACCAGGATCGGGCCGTGCAGGTGGTGACGAACCTGCTGACCAATGCGCTCCGCTATACACCCGCCCCCGGCCGGGTCGCGGTCGCGGCGGAGCGACGTGGCGACACCGTCGCCATCACGGTGACGGATAGCGGCGTGGGTCTCGCGCCCGCGCACCTGGCGCACCTCTTCGAGCGCTTCTACCGCGTCGACCGATCGCGCAGCCGGGCGCTCGGCGGCACAGGGATCGGGCTCACTATCGCCAAAGCGTTGGTCGAGGCGATGGGCGGGCAGATCCGGGCCGAGAGCGCCGGGCTGGGCTGTGGCAGCGTCTTCACCGTCACCTTACCCCTGGCGCACCGTTCGTCCCTGTCGCCTCCCCCTATCTTGACCACATCTTGACCTGAACGGCCATCGCCCCTTGATCTCGCTCCGGTAGAGTAGAGTGTAGGGGCCTCACGATAAGAGCGACAAAACAGAAAGGATGGCGGAACTATGATGGGGTACAACGGCGGAGGCGGCGCGATGATGCTGGTTGGTGGCGTGTTCGCGCTACTCGTCCTGGTCGCGGTCGTGCTGGCAATCGTCTGGCTGGTCCAGGAACTCCTACCCGGCACGGACCGGACGGGTGGCTTAGCGGAGGCGCTGGCGGTGCTCAAGCGGCGCTACGCGGCCGGGGAGATCAGTCAAGCGGAGTATATCCAGGCGCGTCGACTCCTGGGCGAGACGAACACGTCGTGCGAGATGGCATGGGAGAGGGGAGAATGACGATGACACGACGAACGATCGGGGTGGCCGCGGGGGCGCTCCTCGCGGGAGCGCTGCTCCTGGGCGGCGCGGGCGTCGCGCTGGCACGCGGCATGACCGCCGCGCCAACCGGCGGCATAATGGGCAATGGCGCGGGCACAGGGATGATGGGTGGCGCCTCGGGCACTGGCATGATGGGCAATGGTTCGCAGCCGACCGCGCCCTACGACCTGCGCTTCATGGACAACATGATCATGCACCATGAGGGCGCGATCATGTCGGCCCGCATGATGATTAGCCAGTCGGCCCACCCCGAACTGCGCGACCTCGCCCGGCGCATCATCGCGGGGCAGTAGGCGCAGGCCGACCAGATGCGGGCCTGGATACGGCAATGGTATCCCGGCAAGGACGCGGGGCCGACCGGCATGGGTTCCGGCTCTGGCAGCATGATGGGCGGCGGCATGATGGGCGGCGATACGTCCGACTACATGTTCCTCCGCATGATGATCCCGCATCACCAGATCGCCATCGACATGTCTCGCGACGCGCTCGCGCAGGCTCAGCACCCGCTATTGAAGGGGCTCGCCCGGTCGATCATCCGCGACCAGTCCGCCCAGATCATCGAGATGGAACGCTACCTAATGGCATGGTACGACGAGACCAGCACACGCGACCTGGCCGGCCCCATGCGCGGCATGATGAGTGCCTCACGAGCGATGTGACCACATAGCGCGGGCGCCGACGGACGCTGTCTGTTTCCCCTTACGTCGCGAAGGACAGGGCGTCGCTATCGACGTCGACGGTGGGGGCCACGGACACGCGCCGAGGCCCCGCCCCGATGACGTATCTGGGAGGGCGCCTATGGCGACGATCATCCGGGGGCGATTCCGACGCCGCAGACGGAGCCGCGCCGTCGCGACGGTGGCGGCGCGCGCCCTGTTGAGCGCGACCCTGGCCCTCGTCGCGCGCGGGGCGCCGGCCCCCTTGCGGGACAGCCTCGCCGCCTCTCACCTGCTTCCGTCCGCAGTGGTCGGCCCGCTGGCCCTGGCTCTGCCGTGGCTCGCCGCCCTCGCCGCCCTCTACCTGGTGATCGGCCTGTTTCTGCGGCCCGTGGTCCTGGTTACCGCGGCGGCGCTGCTCCTGGTCACCGGGATGCTCGTCCCGCGCCTGATGATGGGAGCTTCAGCCTCCATCGATGGAGCCCTATCGGTGGCAGGCTCCATCGATGGAGGCTGAAGCTCCCATAGGTCTTGCGGGCGGTGCGGAGCGTATCGCCGTTGCCGTGGCGAGCAACGTGGTCGCGATCGCCCTGGCGGCCGTCGTCTATTGGGGCGACCGGTACACACTCAGCGTGGACGGGTTCCTCTTTGGCCCCCTCCCCGCCGACCTGTTGGATGAGGAAGATGTGCCCCCAAATCTCGTGTTCCGCGCGCCGCCCCTGGCGCTCTATGGGGACGAGGACGGCGCGTAGCCCACGGGGCGACGCCCCGCCGCGATCCCCATCAGGGCCGGAGCCAGAACCATGCACCACAGCAGCGGGACCAGCGCCGCGAGGGTGGCGACCAGGCCAAGCGTCGCGCTGGCGGCCAGGAGCGTGCGGGGGGAGGGCGACAGGCGCGGCACGGATTCGCCCAGGAGTTGGCCGATACGCGCGTCGGCCAACTCCGCGTCGCTGAAAGCCCCGACCGCGACCAGTGGTCCGCGTCGCGCGCCGCCCGCATCGCCAACCTTGAGCAACGCGCCGGCGAGCGCGTCCGCCCCGATCGCGGTGAGCACCGCCCGATCGGCGGCCAGTTCCTGCGCCGCGGGTAACGTCGCCGCAAACGCGCCGAGCAGGGGGACCGCCGGCAGCGCCGCGGCCAGCGCGCGCGCTGCGACTAGTCGCAGCGGGTAACGTCGCCGCAGATGGGCACATTCATGGCGTAGGACGGCCTCCACCTCGGCCACCGATAACCCGCGCACGGCGCCCGTCGAGAGCAGGAGGCGTGGCCGGCGCAGGCCGTGGCAGAGCGCCACCGGCGCCGTGCAGGCGATCAGCGTGGTCCGCCCCTCCAGGCGAAGCGTCCGCAGCAGGGTGGCGAGGTCGGCGGGCGGCGTGACCGCGGGCAGCGTGAGCAGGGGCTGCAGGGCCTCCGCTGTCCGCGCCCGCTGGAGCCGCACGCTCCCGAGCGCCCGCCAGAGGGCCAGGGTCAGCAGGCAAAACCCGACAGCAAGGGGGATAGCGCACGCGAGCGACCACAGGAAGGCCGAGGTCCCACATGCCACCGGCGCCAGGGCGCAGACGACGTGGCGCTGCCACACGGCGGGGACGAGCGCGGCCAACGTGGTCGCGGAGAGCGCCAGGGGGAGCGTGGCGGATCTACGCATGCGCGCCTCCCTCGACCCCGGACGGCGCGAACCGGGCGCGCAGGCGCTCCAGCCGCTTCGGATCGGCCTTCTCCAGCGCGGTGGCGAACTGGGCCAGGGCGACATCGCCGTAGGCATCGACCAAGCGATCGATCGCGGCGGCCGCCGTACGACGCTCGAACTCGCCACGGTCGTACACGGGACGGTAGAGGTCGGTCTTGCCCGTGCGCGCCCGGTCCAAGAGTCCCTTGTCAACCAGGCGCATCATGATCGTGGCTACGGTCGTGTAGCCGGGCGGGGGGGTGCGGCGCAGGTGGCCCCACACCTCACGCACCGTCGATGCCCGGTGCGTCCAGATCACCGCCATGATCGCCGCCTCCAGTTCCCCCAGGTGCGGCGCCTCCCTCTCCTCGTCCGTCATCGTCCCTCTCTTCGTCGGTCACGGCCCTCTGTCGGCGGATCATCGGGGCGGTGTGCACACCGATGTCTCCGCGGCGCTCCGTGTCGTTGACGCATTGGCGTTCCTTTACTATACTACGACAGAGCGTAAGAGATTGCAACCGCCAGAGCGGCGCGGGTAACGTGCCGACAGGGTGAGGGCGCGCAGAGCAGAGGACGGAGGACGGAGATGAACTCCCCCGAGGGAACACGGAAGCAACGGCGGGCGGCGCCGCGCGAGGCGCGCCGGGTGCGCGAGGAGGCCGCGCGGAGGCGCCAACAACGGCAGCGGCGGCAGCGGTGGATGTGGTGGGGCGGCGGCGGGGTGGTCGTCCTCGTCGTGCTCGGCATCGTCGTCTTCGCGAATCAGACGCAGCGGGCGAGCGCCGCCCCCACCGTCGACGGCATCCAGTGCGTGGCGACGGAAGGCGCCATGACGCACATACACCAGCACCTGACGATCTACGACGCGGGCAAGCGCGTCCCCGTCCCGCAGGGCGTCGGCGTCAACGACACCACGGGGTGTCTCTTCGCCCTGCACACGCACAGCCCCGACGGGATCATCCACGTTGAGTCGCCGACAACCGCCCAGAACACCCTCGGGCAGTTCTTCGACATCTGGGGACAGCCGCTCAGCCGCACGCAGGTCGCCTCCGCCACGGCGGGGCATGGTCAGGGCGTCCGCGCCTACATCAATGGCCATCTGTACACGGGCAACCCGCGTGCGATCCCGCTCACGGCGCATGCGCTGATCACGCTGGAGGTAGGGCCGCCCTGGGCGCCGCCGACCACGCGCTTCGCGTGGCCGGCCGGGACGTAGAGCGAGAACGGCGCGGGGACAAGGGGCACAGCGTCCCGGCGCCGCGCCATGTCACAGGTCACTGCAACGTGCCCCGGCGGTGTAGGCCACACAGACTTTCTATGTCAAGCCCAGCCACCATCAGCTCAAGATATTGACGGCCCGTGCCGCCACTAACGCGATCGTGAGCAGGGAGGCCAGCGACTGGACCAGCATCAAGGCCTTCGCCCACGGCGTCAGCGGCATCGTGTCGGTCGGGCTGAACGCCGTCGCGTTCGTGAAGGACACGTACAGATAGTCCATGAAGGAGGGGGACCACGTCGCGTGGGTGCACTGCGGCGTGGCCATCTGCGGGAAGAGGAAGTCGGGCTGCCGGTGGTCGGGGTGGCTGCGCTCGTCCGGGCCGCCGCGGTCGAGTTCCCAATACCACAACGCGAAGACGAGCACGTTGGTCAGCCAGATCAGGATTGAGGAGAAGAGCAACTGCGGCCCGACGATGGCCTTCCCGTTGGCCTTGCCCTGCAGTAGGTCGTGGACGAGCAGGATTAACGAGATCATGTTGGCCGCGTTGACCAGGGCGATCAGGATCACGGCCCCGATCCGCTGCCAGGGCGGCTCATGCTGCCGCCGGTTGGGCGCCACGATGGTGAGGGGCGCCAACAGGGCCAGTTCCAGGGCCGGGAGGAGCCAGGTGGGTCCGAGGGTGAGCCTCTCGGGCAGGAACCAGTACAGGGCGAGGGCGGCCAGCACGGCGAGCGAGGCGGGCCAGCGCGGCTCGTCGTGGGCGGGCCTGCCCCAGGCCGCAGTGTCGGGGTGCGGGTCCCTTAACGTGTGGTCGGTCATCGGGATTCTCCGTGTCGGCCTGACAAGAACAAGAATAGGCGCATCACATCCTCCCAGTATCGCAGGGACGTGGCCTCCCAGTATCGCAGAGACGTGGCCTTGCACGGGGCGAGCGCCCGGCACGCGGCCCTCCGGAGCCGAGCGGCGCAGCCCATATCTCCAGTCGGCGCCCTTGGCTCTCCGTCGGTTGTCGTTCGCCAACGTCCACCTGGCGTCCGCGCACGGGCGTCACCCGCGGGGGGTAGGGCTGTGTCAGGACGATCACGGCGGCCCGGCCATCGGTCACGAAGGGGTCCCCCGCGCCGTTGTGCCCCAGAAGGGTCGGGCCGATATCCGGCTCCATCACCACGGCGGCGACGACCCCCGCCCGACGCAAGGTCGCCACGATCCGGCGGCGCTCGGCGTCCACGAAGGGGCTGATGTGGTGGGTGGTCCCGACCGGGATGCCATGGGACAGCGCGACCTCGACGCCCGTATCGCGGGAGGCGTCGCCGATCCAGAGTTCCAGGTGCGTCTGGGGGTCCCGCCGGTGCGTGTCCCAGAACCGCGCGTGATCGCGCCGCGACACCGCGCCCAACTCATGCTCGACGGCCAGATCTTCGGGGCGGCCGAAGAGGTAGAGGCGGCTGACGGGCGCGCGGGGGTAGGATCGGTGGAGCACGACGTCCAGCGCGAGGCGCGCGTCGTTGCGCGGCGAGAGCGGATCGGCCGGGACCCAGCCACTCTTCTGAAAGGCGGCCAAAATAGCGGCGCGCGCGCCCTCGACGCCAAGGTTTATCGGATCGTCGGGGGTGCCCGCGGATGTCCGGGAACGCAAGGGTAGGCCCCTCCAGGGGGGCGCCGGGACGACAACACGCACGGCCGTCCCGCGCGGGGGGCCACACCCGCTCAGGGAGAGCAGGAGCGGGAGCCCGAGGGCGACGAGCAGGGACAGGTGGAGGCGCGCGGGTCTCACATCCTACACCATACTCCTACCTGTGGGTCTGGCCTCTGATCCCTATGCGTGGCGCGTCGCTCGCGCGCGATCCTGCACGCAGGATCGCGCACGAGCGACGCCGGTTGGGGCGAGGAACAGGAGTGTCACAGAGGCATGCGCGAACCGGCGGCCGCGCTGCTCCTCGCCGCATCACAGCCGTCCCGTCCCGTCCGACGGCGTCCGGACATCGCGCGCGTCGGACTGGGAGCGCTGGACATGGCGGTAGACGAACAGGGCCAGGAGCACGACGAGGGCGACGGCGATGAGCAGGTCGTATCTATGCAGGGCGCCGCCCACATCCGGCCAGTGCGCGCCCAGGACATAGCCGGCGAAGGCCAGCGCCAGGCACCACGGCAGCGAGCCCAGGAACGTGTAGACGACGAACGTGCCGAGGTGCATGCGCGCGATGCCCGCCGGGAGCGAGATGAAGGTGCGCACGATCGGCATCAGCCGCGTGACGAAGATGGCGGGGGCGCCGTAGCGGGCGAAGAAGGCGTCGGCACGGTCGGCGTCGCGGGGCGAGATCAGCGCGTAGCGGCCGTAGCGCAGGAGCAGGGGACGCCCTCCGACAGATCCGATCCCATACGCCACGAGCGAGCCGATGACGCAACCGACCGCGCCGGCCAAGGCGACGCCCCACAGGTTGAAGCGGTGCTGGAAGGCCAGAAAGCCGGCCAGGGGCATGATGAGCTCGCTTGGCAGCGGGATGCAGCAACTCTCGATCGCCATCGCGACCACGATGCCGCCGTAGCCGAGCGCCGTGAACAGGGTCAGGACAAACTGCGCGATACCGTGCTCCATCGTCTCTTTTCCTCAGGTGTGGGCCGTCTACGGGGATTACGTCAGGGAATCACGCCGCGCGCCCGGCCGCGCCATCACGTCCGCCACGCGACCTTGAACGGGGAGCACCGGCCTCCGCCATGTCGCCGGGAGGGGGACGGCGCGCGACACGAGCGCCGCCACGGCTGCGATGGCCACGCTGCCGACTACATCGAGCGTGTGGTGCGCTCCGACGCCTAACCGCCCCAGCAAGACCAGGAGCGTGCCGAGGGCGAACACGCCCAGCCAGCGCCGGTCGAGCCACCACAAACTGGCCGTAAGCGCGGCCGCTAGCAGCGTGTGGTCCGAGGGGAAGCCGTTGTCGTGGGACGTCGGGATGAGCGGGCGCGTGTGCGTGACGATATAGGGGCGCGGGTCGATGATGACATGGGTGAGCACCTTGGAACCCAGGACGACCAACACCCCCAGGACGATAATACGGGCCGCCATCCGCAGCGTCACCCGCCGCCACTGGCGCCCGGCCACGACCAGCCACGCCAGGCCGACCAGGTAGACGAGCGCGCCGCCGCAGAGGATGAGGGCTACCCGCGCCACCGCATTGTGGAGGGCCAGCCCTTCCACCGCCTGTTGGATCGTATCATGCATCGTGCGATTACCCTTCCACCTGTGTTCTGTCTGTGTCCATGGCTCTGGCCTGACCGTCGCGGACCCGCTGATCTCCCGGCCCGTCGAGGTCGTCGTGCGCGCCGCCCGGCTGGTAGGCGTCCAGTGACCCAGGCAGCGCCCGCTCGGCCTCCTCCTCAAGCCGTTTCTCGTTGCGTCGTAAGTAGACGACGAAGACGACGATGACCGCGGCGGCCAGGACCACGAAAGCGATGCCCACCGGCCCCGTGAGGCGGTGGATATTGTCGCCCAGGACATAGCCCCCCAGCCCGTAGAGGGTCGCCCACACGATGCCGCCGGCGGCGTTGAAGGCCAGGAAACGCGGCCAGGGCATGCGGTTGGTCCCGGCCAGGAAAGCGGCCCAGGCGCGCAGCACCGCCACGAAGCGCCCGAAGAAGACGACCTTGCCGCCGTGCTTCATGAAGAGATACTGCCCCAGTTTCAGCTTGCGCTCGTCCAGGCGGATAACGTGGCCGTAGCGGCGCAGCAGGCGGTAGCCACCCTCGCGCCCGACCCAGAAGCCGAGGTTGTCGCCCAGGATGGCGCCGGCGGCGGCGGCCGCGATGACGAACGGGATCGAGAGATGATGCGTGGTGCCGGCGTAGATCGCGGCGGCGAGGAGCATGGTCTCGCCGGGGAAGGGGATGCCGGTGCTCTCGATCGCGACGAAGAGCAGCACGGCCCAGTAGCCGTAGGCGTTGAGGAGGTGTATCAGATCGTGTGTGGCGAAGTGGAGCATAGCGGTGGTGTGTTGCCTTCCTGAGGGCCACTACAGAGGGGGCAGGGGCGGTGTCGTGGCGGCGCTCTCGCATCCCGTCCACGTCAGACCCCATGGCGCAACGCGCCCACACCTCTAGTCTACGTGGCCTCCCTCAGCCCACCCTCAGAGGATCCTCAAAATAAGGTAAGAATGTGGCACGGGACGGGCTAGGGGGGGTAAACAGCGGGAAGGACGACGGTGAAGATACTCCCCTGTCCGGGCGTGCTCGTGACGTCGATGCGGCCCCCTTGCCGCTCGGCAAGCCACCGCGCGATCGCGAGGCCGAGCCCACTGCCGCCCACCGCGCGCGCGGCCTCGGCGCGGTAGAAGCGCTCGAAGATATGGGGCAGGTCCGCCGGGGCGATGCCTAGACCCGTGTCCGCCACGGACAGGCGCACCTGCGTCCCGTCGAGGCAGAGGGCGAGCGCCACGCGACCAGCGGGCGGCGTGTATTTGAGGGCGTTCTCGATCAGGATGAGCAGGAGCTGCCCGAGAGCCTCCGGGTTGGCCAGCGCCGTCGCGTCATCGGCCCGCTCCAGCGCGACCCGCTGTCCGGTCGCCAGGGTCCGCGCCCGGCGGTACGCGTCCTCTAACAGCGGGAGCACCGGCGTCGGTCGCAGCGCCAGTTCCTGCCCCGCGTCGGCCCGCGCGAGGGTCAGCAGGCCATCGACCAGGCCGCCCATGCGCTCCGCCTCGCCGGCGAGATCGGCCAGGGCCTGGGCGCGCTCGGTCGCGTCACCCGCGTCGGCCCATCCCAGCATGTCGGCGTTGGCCCGGATGATGGTGAGCGGGGTGCGTAGCTCGTGCGAGGCGTCGGCCACGAAGCGGCGCTGGACGGCCAACGCGTGCTCCAGGCGCGCGTTGGCGTTCGCCAGGTCGCGATGCGCCGCCTCAAGGTCGCGGTGTGTCACCTCCAACGCGGCCAGCATGCCATTCACCGTGACGGCGAGATGTCCGACCTCGTCGCGGGGGCCGTGATGGGCGACACGGCGCGAGAAGTCGCGCGCCCGGCCGATCGCTTCCGTCGCGCGCGCGAACGCTCCGATCGGAGCCAGGGCGCGCCCCGCCAATATCCAGCCCAGCACGGCCGCCGTCGGCAGCGCCAGCCCCGCGATGAGCCCAAGTACCAGGCGCAGGATTTCGAGTAGGCGTTCGTCGCCCGCGAGGGTCCGCCCGACCTCGACGACCCCGACGACGCGGCCGGCGACGCGCAGGGGCACGCTGTAGACGTGCAGGCGATTCTCCTCAGGTTCGCGCACGCGGGCCATCTCTTGGCCGTGACGCGCCGCCGCGAGCGCGTCGGGGAGGAACGGCAAGGTCTGATCGCCGAGGGTGGCCGAGCGCGCCACCACCCGGCCCGTGCGCAGATCGGCCACCTGGGCGAAGGTGTCCGCCGCGCCGAAGACGTTCGTACGCGGGAGCGTCACCACCAGGGCGCCGGGCGGTGGGGTGTGGCGGACCTGCACCGCCCGCGCGAGGTCCCGCGCCAGGCCCGCGGTCACCTGGTCGGCCTGGGCGCTCAGAGTGAGGAGGAGGAGGAGGTAGAGCGCCGCGCCGGCGAGGAGGAGGGTCGCGGCGACGACGGCGGTGTACCAGAGGGTCAGGCGGAAGCGCAGCGAGGCCACCGGTAGCCAGGACGGCCACCAGGCGGGGGGCGACGCGGCCCAGGCGACGAGGCGAGCGGTGGCGCGCATGGGTCAGGGCTCGCGCAGGACGTAGCCGGCCCCGCGCACCGTCTGGATCAGGCGTGGCTCGCCGACGGCCTCCAGCTTCTGCCGCAGATAGCCGATGTACACCTCCAGGACGTGCGGGTCGACGGCGGCGTCGCGGCCCCACACCCCGTCCAGGAGTTGGTCGCGGTTGAGCACCTGGCGTGGATGGCGCAGCAAGAGATCCAGCAGCTCATACTCAGTGGTGGTGAGCGCGATCGCGCGGCCACCCCGACGCGCCGTGCGGCCGGCCGTGTCTACTTCCAGATCGCTGTAGCGCAGGAGCGGCGGGGCGTCGCTCTGACGCCGCCGCAGCAGGACGCGCACGCGGGCCAGCAGCTCGGCGAAGGCGAAGGGCTTGATCAGATAGTCGTCGGCGCCGGTCTCCAGCCCGACGACCCGATCCTCGATGCTGTCGCGCGCCGTGAGCAAGAGGATGGGCACATCGCCGCCCGCACGCAGGCGTCGGCAGACCTCCAGCCCGTCCAGCCCAGGCATCAGGATGTCCAGGATCACGACGTCGGGCGCCCAGCGACGGGCCATCTCCAGTCCCTCGACGCCATCGTGCGCGACATTGACCTGGTAGCCTTGATAGGCGAGGCCACGCCGCAGGGCAGCGGTGATCTTGCGGTCATCGTCGATGACGAGCACATGTGCCACCGCTCCTCTGTCACCCCCCGATGATAGCCTCGCCTCGTCATCCATCGTTACCTCGGTCCTCTTCCTTGTCGCAAACAACCCCTCTTCTCCTAGCATATAGCGCGTAGTATATAGCGCGGCCCTGTCCCCATGGCGTGGTCGCTCGCGCGCCACGCTTTTAGCTCAGTGATGCCGTCTTGGTCAGTCACCGCTTCCGACATGCTGGAATAACGAGACCTCATCGAGGATTCGCTCCCGCTCATCCTTCCCGTCTTCCCCTGACCTGAGATGGACGGATGGCTCGTCCACCCCTTGGGCGTCACCCTCGGCTTCGCACCCCACCGTTACCAGCGACGCACGCGAGGATGGAGGACAGGTCTGGGACACTGACCTGGGGAAGCGTCCGACCGCTTCCCACTCACTAAATGCGACCTCGTGTCGCACGCGCGTATTGCCAATCGATCCGGCCGCGTACCGCATCGGCCGCCTGATGATCGGAGAGCCCTTCGGCGCATTGCAGCACGGTCACCAGAGCCAGGAGAACAGCGTGGCGTGCCCCCCTCCCGACCATGCATAGGTGAGTTTTGCATCATGCGCAGGGGGCGCGCGCGCCGCTATCCTACCAAGGGATAGGGGGTAGTTGAGCCGTTTAGGGGACGCCGGCTTGGCTACCCCCTAGACGTATCGCCGTTTCCCGCGCACACGCCACCGTGCGCACAGCATGCCTGGAGTTCCAGCAGTGGCAGCAGACGGCGCGCCACCTGGGGTGACGCGTCGCCAGCCGCGCCCAGTGGAGGTGAACCGTGCGCTACAGCGTGCAGGAGTGGCCTACGGGCGGCTTCGTCATCGTCCCCTCCGGCCAGCCGCCCCTCCCCGTTATCTTCGCTTCCCACCGCAAGGCCCAGGACTATGCCGCCGCCCTGTCCACCGAAGACGGCGCCGACGCCCCGCCCCCGTCCCTCCGAAAGGAAAAGGAAAGTGGAGAGTGAAAAACCCTACCCACCCTCAGTGCGCACACAACCACCACAGAGGGCGGCCCCCACACACTGGAGGATACGATGGCCCTTCTCCTGCCCGCCACCGCCGCCCTCGCCTGGCTCGGCCTCGCTGTCCCCCTCGCCCTCCTCGCCGGCCATCTCCTCCGGCGCTCATCCCGGTCGCGCTGACGGACCACACGCGGGGCGCGTGGTCCGTGCCAAGAGCGCGCAAGGATGCCCGCGCCTACGGCGCCCGATTTGGCACACTGCCACCAGCAGGCGGCGCCGCGCTTATGGGACCGCGCATCACCGGCTCGCCCCTGCCCTGCGGCCTGAGCTTGTCCCCGCCCCCGGACATGCCCCCACGGCATCCCGCGCGGCACGACACATGGCCGTCCGCGCCAACAGTCGCCGCGTGACACATGCGGCCAACTGGTCTACTATGTCCAGTAAAGAGACGACGTGCGGAAAAGACGCAACGATTTTGTCGTCCGCTCAGAAGACGCATCGTGAACGGGTTAGCGTGCGGTAGCCAGATCGCCATTGCATGAGACAGCTATCATCACGCGAGCGCTATGACTATCGTCGTGCCCGATGTTTACGCGCGGCGCGGAGGTTAAGACACAGGGCCAGAGAGATATATCGCTCCAGTCCCGTCGTGAGTTGTCCGTGTGGCGTGGGCGTGGTGCGCTACTGCTGCGTCGCGCGGCGCGTGCGGCGGCGGCGGTAGAGCGCCACGCCGAAGGGGAGGAGGCCGATAGCGAGGAGGTCACCGGAGCCCAGTTCAGGGGTGGCGGCGGGATCTCCTGGGCATGGCGCGCCCGTGCACGCGGTATCCTGCCGCGTCAAGTGTAGGGTCAGCCCCACCACGGCCGGAGGAATCGCCAGCGGCGCGCTCGCGATCCCCGAGCGCCCGTCCCCGTCGACCACGCAAGCGAAACCGATCGGCGCCGGCGTCGGGCACGCGTACCCAGCGGCGAATGCCTCGACGCGGTAGTAGCCCTGGGTGACATTCCAGCTATACGCGCCGTCGCTGCCCGTCGTCTCGGGAGCGTTGGGCGTCCCCGGATCGAGATGCGCGTCGCGCGCCGTCGCGTCGCTCGCGATCTCCGTGAATGGACCGGCCGCGCTGTCCGCCCGCAGCAGGCGCACGGTCGCGCCCGCGACCGGCTGCCCATCCTGGTCGAGCACGGCTCCGCTCGGGTCGATGTAGAGGTCGAACGCCACGGCGCGCGCCGGCAGGGCGCCACACGTGACGATCAGCGCCACGGTAGCCTGGCCGGGCGCCACGCCAACCGTCGCGATCGCCGTCGTGATCGTGATGGACCCATCCGCCTGTGGTAGGAGGTCGCCCTCCACGGGCGTCCCCCCGTCCGTCGGTGTCACCGTATAGCGCGCCGTCATGGCTCCACTGTCGCACCCCGACGTGGAGATGACGAGGGGCTCTCCGGCGGAGATATGCGGCCTGTGGCGATACGCCGGGATGGTTTGGAGGAGAAGGTCGCGGATCGCCACGTCGTCGCCGTCGTGTATCTGGTCCAGTCGCGGCATGAGGTCTCGCACGAGCAGCGCTTCGTTGGCCTGTGCGCGCCGATGGGCGTCCACATCCAGGACGCGGTCGCTCTCGACGAATTGAAGCGCATATCCCCGGCCGAATACCTTGGTGAAGATGGATCGCACTCTCTCCATGTGCTCGTCGGACGCGACGATGAGCAGGTGGCACCACCCGTGCGGGCGGCAGACGTCAACTTTGGTGAAGTAGGCGTTGCCGAGCGTGTCCATTGATCGGGTTTCCTCGAGCAACGCCGTGGAGGGAACACCGAGTTCTCTCGCATAGGCGGCCATCGCCGCCGCTTCCGTGCGCGGCGGCGCGGTGGCGAGCTGATAGTGCCACGATCCGGACATGAGCACCCTGGGCGCGCGGCCTTGCCGAAATAACGCGCCATCGGGACTAATCCCGCGTGCGAGGACGATAATGACATCTCCCATGCTGCAAGGATAACCGCGACGCGCTGCACAGGTTTACCGCACCGTGCGCCAGGCGTGTCACGAACTTTCGGTCGAAGCTCGCGCGACTATCGAGGCGTGCGGTGGGGTGGCTGCGAGAGAATAGCCCTACCATTGCGCCAGCGTGCCGGCGTACCACCTCTTGCGGCCGCAGGGATGCCCGGCCGCGACCATGACGACCCTGATGACGCCGACCGACGACGGGTCAATGATGGTGGAGGGTGACGGCGCTCCTCCCCTCTTAGAAGCCGATGTAGGCCACGACGCCGATCGCGATGAGGACGACGGCGGTGATGGTGGTGGCGTGGCGCTCCAACCACTCGCCCTTGAGCTGATAGCCGGCCAGCGTGGCGAGCACGGTGAGCCCGATGAACGTGGCCATAGTCAACAGCGCGAACACAACGATCACGCCGACGACGGCGCCCCGGCCGACCGCGCTCGCGGCCAGGGCCACGGGGAGGATCGTCAAATCGGGGGAGGCGGCGACCCCGAACGGGACGGCGACGGCGGCCAGACGGCAGGCGAGGGTCTGCTGCGGCGCGGGCGTGGCCTCGCCCGTGTGGGTACCCCCTCCTCGTGGTCATGGTCGTGGTCGTGGTCGTGGTCGTTATCGCCGGCCCGCGTGGGCCAACACAACGACCACGACGATCACGATGACGATCACCCCGACAATGGCAGCGACCTCCACGATCAAGACGATGACCTCGCGGCGCTCCCACGCAAGCAACTCCTTGACGGCCTGTTCGCGTGCCCGCCGCTTGGCGCGTGGTTCAGCGAACGGGCGTCCTGGCGGCCACGCCCGTGCCCCGCGCGCACGATCCCGCCGCGTCACAGGAGCGTGTGCCCGGCCCCGTCGCCCGCGCGCCATCTACCTCACCTGCCGACAATAGGACGCATCCGCCTCTCCACTCATGCGATGTGCCCCACCACGACCTGGACCCCCAGTCCCACGGCCCACGTCAGCACGACAGCGATCACCCACACCGTCCCAATCGCGCGTGTGGTGACGGATACAGACGCTGGCGGCCTGATCATCGGCACGATGATGCGCAGGTAGACGGCCAGCGAGAGCACGCTATTGAGGATAGCGATCACGGCTAGCCAGCTATAGCCCGCGTCGATCGCCGCCCCGAACAGCAGGAGCTTGCCCACGAAGCCGCCCAGCGGCGGCACGCCGACGAGCGAGAACAGGAAGATCGCCATGGCCGCGCCGACCCACGGCGACGCGCGCAGGAGGCCGGTGAACGCGTCCAGGTCGTGGCCCACGCGGGCGACAATGGCGAACGCGCCCAGGTTCATCGCGGCGTAGGCGGCGGCGAACACGATCAGCGACTGCAGCGCGAGCGCGCCGTGCCCCAGGCCCACGACGCCGAGCAGAAAGTAGCCGGCCTGCGCGATGGAGGAGTAGGCCAGCAGGCGCACCACGTTGGTCTGCGCCAGAGCTGCCAGGTTGCCGTAGGTCATCGACACGACGGCCAGGATCGCCACGACCAACGGCCAGTTGACGGCGCCAACCGGCAGGCTCCTCATGACCTGCGCCAGACCGAAGATGGCCCCGACCTTGGGCACGATCGAGAGGTAGGCCGCCACCGCGACGGGCGCGCCGTCGTAGGCGTCGGGCGCCCAGAAGTGGAACGGCGCCAGCGCGGCCTTGTAGCCTAACCCGACCAGGACGGCGACAAGGCCAGCGACCGCGGGCACGAGCGCGCCATGCAGCCGGCCCAGGTCCGCGAGCAGCGTCGAGCCGGTGGCCCCAAACCAGTAGGTGAGCCCGAAGATCATGACCGCCTCCGAGACTGACCCGAACACGAAGTATTTCATGGCCGCCTCGGTGGCGCGGTCGTCGCGTGGGTAGGCCACCAGGGCGAACGAGCCCAAGCTACTCAGGAGCACGCCGAGCACGAGGAACATCACGTCGCCGGCGCCGGCGAGCGTGAGCGCGCCGAGCGTCGTGAAGGCGAGCAGGCTATAGACCGTGCCCTCGCGGTCGGTGTCCCGCACCTCGGGGTAGGCCAACACCGCCACGAGCGCTGTCGCGGGCAGCAGGATTACCATGGCCCACACCGAGAGCGCGTCAATGCGATACGTTCCCTGGAAGATCGTTTCGTTGGCGCCCAGCCACCGCGTTTCCAATCCCGCGGCCACGAGCAGCCCGACCACGACAATGGGCAGGGCCAGGCGTGGCCGGCGCAGCATCTCGGCGACCAGGGCGAACACCGCCGCGAAGAGCGCGACGCAGGCGGGGATCAGCGGGATCAGGTCGGGGCCGACGGGCTGCATCTGCATGGCGCTGTTATCTCTCTCGACAAACAGGATGAGGGGCGCGTCAGACGCCGCGCCCGAGTAGGATCGTCGTCCCATGGATCACGGTGAGCAGGGCGCCCGGCGCGACGCCGATGGCCACGATGAGCACGAGCAGCGGCGCGATAGCCAACCCCTCGCGCACGCCCAGGTCGGGCAGCCCCTCCCATCGCTCCGACGGACTGCCCAGGAACGTCATCTGTATCGCCCGCAGGTACAGCCCCGCCGTGATCAGGAGGCCCACGATCACGATCGCCACCGCCCAGGGCCACTCCCGGAAGGTGCCGAGGAAGATCTGGAACTCGGCCGGGAAGTGCGCCAGCCCCGGCAGGCCCAGCGAGGCGAAGGCGGCCAGGATGAAGCCCCCACCTATCAAGGGCATCACGCGCAGCAGGCCGCCGAACCGCGCCATCTCGCGCGTGCCGGCACGATCCTGGATCGCGCCGACCAGCAGGAAGAGTGCGCCGGTGACCACACCGTGGCTGACCATCTGCAGCGTCGCCCCGTCGAGCGCCAGCGCCCGTGTCGCGGGGTCGGTCGCTGCCGCGGCCGCCGCGATCGCCAGGACCACGTAGCCCATGTGGTTGACGCTGGTGTAGGCGACCAGGCGCTTGATGTCGGTCTGCGCCAGCGCCACGAAGGCCCCGTAGAGCGCCGAGAACACGGCCAGCGCGGCGACATAGGGGGCCAGCGCGCGGAAGGCGTCCGGCGTCATCTGTAGGGCGAAGCGGATGAAGCCGTACGTGCCCAGCTTGAGCAGGACCCCGGCCAGGACTACGCTGCCCGCCGTCGGAGCCTCGGTGTGGGCGAGGGGCAGCCAGGTGTGCAGCGGGACCAGCGGCGTCTTGACCGCGAACGTGACAAACATGGCGATGAACGCGAGCGTGGCGGCGAGCCCGGTGAGCGGAGGGGCCGCGATGACGGCGCGCATGTCGAAGGTGCGCGGGTGACCGCCGAGGTAGAGCGCCAGGATAGCCAGCAGCAGGGGCAGGCTGCCCAGCAGCGTGTACAGGAAGAAGGTCAGGGCGGCACGCTGGCGATCCTCGTGGCCCCAGCCGGCGATGATAAAGTACATGCCCACCAGCGTCACCTCGAAGAACACGTAGAAGAGCACCATGTCCAGCGCCAGGAACACGCCGAGGCAGGCCGTTTCCATGAGCAGGAACAGGGCGACGTAGGCGCGTGCGCGGTCGGTCATCTTGGCGGAGAAGACGAGCGCGGCGAGGAAGAGCACAGCGGTGAGCAGGACGAGCGGGAAGCTGAGGCCGTCGACGCCGACGCGGTAGGCGGCGCCGAGCGAGGCGATCCAGGTGACCCCCTCGACCTGCGTGAAGCCGGGGCCGACGCCCCGCTGCCAGATGGCGAGCGCCCCGAGCAGGGTCAGCCCCGATGTGGCGATGCCGACCGTGTGCGCGGCGCGCGGTGAGGCGTGCGGCAGCACCGCGACGAGCAGGCAGCCCGCGAGCGGCAGGAACAGCGTGACGGTGACGAGTGGGAACACAGGTAACCTTTCGACGTAGCTACTACTTTGTGACGATCAGCGCGAGCACGACGACGAGGGCGACGCCGCCCATCGTGAACACAAGTTCGCGCGAGACCAGGCCGGTCTGCAGGCGACGGGCGCGCCCGCCGAGGTCCCGCGTGCCGGCGACGAGTTCCCGGATGACTCCGTCGATCACCCGCTCGTCGGTCCACGCCGCGGCCCGTGCCACGGCAAGCCCAGCCCGCCCGGTCCCACACACGCCCCGGTGAATGGCGCCGTCGACCCGGTCGCAGAGGCGCGCCAGGGCCAGGGCCGGCCGCGCCACCAGCCCGTCGAAACCGCCGCCAACGCGGAAGCCGGTTGCCGCCCATGGGCGCGCCGGCCCGAACAGGCGGCCGATGGGGACGAGGCCGCCCGCGAGCACGCCTGCGACCGCTGCGGCGACATCGAGCCAGGCGCTCAGGGTGTTCTCCGGCACGGGTAGCCCCAGCAGATGGGCGATGGGGCGTACGGCCAGGCCGAGCGTCGCGGCCAGCAGGGCGAGCGCGGCCAGCCCCGCGATCATCCAAACCACCCCGGCCACCGGCTTCTCCTCGGCGTCGCCGCGCCACAGCAGGCGCAGCGCACGCCCCACGTAGCCGCCCGTCAGGAGCGTCCCGATCAGGGCGAGCGCGCCCAACAACCCCGACGACGGGACGGCGAACGTCGCGGCGACCACGGCGCCCTTGGACCAGAAGCCGGCCAGCGGCGGGATGCCGGCCAGGGCGAGGCCGGCGATGGCGAACAGCAGGTAGGTCGCGCGGTAGGCGCGTCCGGCCCCACGCAAGTCGGCGAAGGCGGTGGAGTCGTAGGCTTCCTGGTAGATGCCCGCGCCCAGGAACAGGGCGCTCTTCATGGCGGCGTGCGCGACGAGGTGGACCAGGGCCGCGGCGATGGAGCCCGCGCCCAGCGCCAGGAACATGAAGCCGAGCTGGCTCGAGGTCGAGGCCGCCAGCAGGCGCTTGAGGTCGCCCTGCGCCAGGGCCATCAGCCCGGTGACGAGGGCCGTGACGCCGCCGACCGCGCCCACGAGCAGCAGCGCGCCCGGCGGGAACAGCGGCAGGGCGCGCATCAGCAAGACCACCCCCGCGATGACGAGCGTCGCGGCGTGCAGCAGCGCCGAGACCGGCGTGGGTCCCAACATGGCGTCCTGCAGCCACCCCTGGAAGGGGACCTGCGCCGCCTTACCCATCGCCGCGACCAGCAGCAGCAACGCGGCGATCGTGGCCACCGGTCCCCCGACCCGCAACGTTGGCGTGATCGCCGTCGTGCCCGCGTGCGCCACGAGGATGAAGACGCCGAGGTAGAGCCCGAGGTCGGCCCCGCGCGTGATCAGGAAGGCGCGCGTGGCCGCCTGCGGGACGCCGGGACGCTCGAACCAGAAGCCGATCAGGAGATAGGAGACGAGGCCGATCAACTCGTAGGCGGCGAGGAACAGTATCCAGTCGCCGGCGAGTATGAGCGTCTGCATCGCCGCGACGAAGAAGGACATCTCGGCGTAGAAGCGCGTGTGGTTCCCGTAGCGGCGCATGTAGCCGACGGCGTAGACGAGCACGCACAGCGCCACGACGGCGACGGTCGTCTGTAGCACCGCCACGCGCGGGTCGACGACGAGCCGCAGCGGGTAACCCGGCAGGCCCGGCAGCGTCGCGGCAAAGTGCGCGCCACGCGCCACTCGCGTCAGGGTATAGATAGCCGCGCCGACCCCGACCACCGCCCCAACCAGGGCCAGTACGGCGGGGATGCGCCGGGACACCAGGATCAGCAGGAGCGCGGCGAACGGGGCCAGGGTCGCGAGCGCGGAGACGACGATCATCCCTTGAGTTCCTCTGCCTCATTCATCTCCACCGAGCCCTTGGCGCGGAAGCGCCCCGTGCCCACGCCGAAACCGACGGCCATCTCCAGCGCCATCACCGTCATCACGATCAACACGAACATCTGCCCGGCATAGGCGTCGGGATGCAGGAAGCGCCAGAAGGCGACTAAATTGACCAGCGCCCCGCCAAGGATCAGCTCGATGCCCATCATGATCATGACCAGGTTGGTCTGCGAGAGCGCGCCGTAGAGGCCAACGCCGAAGAGCCCCGCGCCGACCAAGAGAGCAATGATGAGCACGGTCATGGCGTCCGCCCCCCTCTGCATGTCGCGATCATGGGCGTTGCCCCCGGACGATAGCCACCGTCGTGGCCGCGATCATGGCCACCAGGATGGTGACGCCGGTCGTCTCGAAGAGCAGCATGGAGCGTCCCATCAACTCGATGCCCAGGTCGAACATCTGCGTCGTCGCGGCGGGCGCATGGACCGCGACCGGCCCCCACGGACTGACAAAGACCACGCCGGCGGCGGCCAACCCCCCGACGACGCCCGCCACGATTGACGTCCGCTTCTGGTGCGTCATGTCCATGCCCATCAGGCCGCCGGGGTCCATCATATACATGACCATGAAGATAGCCATGATCGCCATCTCGGTCGCCATCATCATGATCTGTAAGACGCCCAGGAACTCGGTCTCCATGGCCAGGAACATTCCACCCAACGCCGCCATGCAGAACAGCAAAGCGAGGGCCGAGCGTACCATGGATTTTGTGCGGAAGACAGCGACGGCGAACCACAGGGCCACGAGGCCGAAGAACGCCACGAAGATAACCTGACTTGTTAGCACTGTTAACGCGCCCCCATCGTGACGCCATACCGCGCCACCAGCAGCGTGATCCCGACCCAGAAGATGTTGACGAGCGCGAGCGGGATGCCAAGCTTCCAACTCCAGGAGAGCAGGTGCGCGTCGCGGATGCGCGGGACGTAGCGCCCGACCGTCAGCATCAGCGTGGCCACGATCAGGGTCTTGACACTCGCCCAGGCCCACGACGGTAGCCAGAGGCCGAAGCCGAGCCAGCCGCCCAGGTAGAAGACCGTGATCGTCGTCGCCAGCGTCACCACCAGGACGAGCCGCGCCAGGCGCAACACGGCCAGCCGGTCGCCCGTATACTCGCCCATCACCCCGCCGGCGAGCTCACCGGGGGCCGTGGGTAGGTCGAATGGCGGGAGGAAGCAGACCGCCAGCGCCGCCAGGCAGAACAAGACGAAGCCGAGCGGCTGCGCCACGACGTTCCACAGTACGGACTGTGACGTGACGACCGCGGTGGTGACGAGCGACTGCGCGCGCATGGCCACGCCCGTGAGCGGCATCACGATCAGCATCGAGTAGGCCACGAGTTGGCCCAGGAAGCGCCAGCCCGCGACCATAGCGTAGGCCCCGTCGGGCGCCCAGCCAGCCATGACCACGGCCACCAGCACGTAGGCCAGCGCCGCGTTGACGAAGAGCGCGCCCGTGGCGAGGTCGGCCATGATCGAGCCCGGCGCGAGCGGCAGGACGGCGGCAGCTAACACCGCGGCGACGAGCAGGAGCGCCGGCGCGGTCGCGAACAAGAGGCGGTCGGGCTGGCGCGGCACGAGCGACTCGCGCCCCAGCAGGGCCAGGCCCGCCCGCAGCGGCGCGGCGGGCCGCACGCGCCCCGTGGAACTCCACCCTTCGACAACGGCGACAAGGTAGGCGCCGACGAGCAGCGGGATCACGAGCCACGCCCCGGTCATCGGTCCATCTCCCAGGGCGAGAGATCAAGCGAGGCCACACCGACCAGGGCGTCCGCCATCTCCCGCCCCTCGGCCACCGTCGTGACCAGCGTTTCGTTGTGCAGGGATGGCGTGTCGAGCATCGCGTCCTGGACCATCCCTCCCTCGACACGCAGGCGCAGGATCGCGGCGCCGCGCGGCGTCTCCACCACGGCCGCGCCGGCGCCCTCCACGCGTGGCGGCAGCGGCCGGTCCGGCATAGTCACGGCGCCGGCGGCCAGGGCAAGGTCGAGACTCTGCTCCAACTCGGTCAGGCGCACGTCGAGGCGCGCCCAGGCGTCGTTCCTCGCGCGCACGACGGGCGCGAACGAGAGGCGGTGGTACGTGGGATCACCGGCGCGCGCATCGTCCGCCAGGCCGGCGGCGCGGGCGACGGGGCCGCGCGGGAGGGACCCGGCCGTGAAGCGCGCCGCCTCGTTCCTCTCGGTGCGCGGCGTCCCGATGCCCGCGAGGCGTCGCGTGAGGTACGGCGTGCGGCGCACCCGTCGCGCGAACACACCCACCTCGCCGCGCACACGCGCGATCGTCGCCCTGTCGTCGGTCCGCAAAAGAATGAACTGCAGCGCCGCCGCGCGCATCTCTAGCCAACGGTCACCAAGTAGCCGCGCGAACAGGGCCAGCCAGCCCAGGTGGCTCACCGCGCGTTCGCGCTCCAACGCGCCGACGCGCGCGTCCGCTGTCGTCGCATCGACCGCGGCGCCTACCGCGTTCTCAATGGCGCGTGTGGCGAGGAGACGATAGGAGACGGGCGCGAACGGGTCCAGGAGCGCCAGCCGTTCGGGTAGCGACGCGGCCGGACCGGTCCAGATGGCGTCGAGCCCGCGCCCGACCGCGCCCGATGAAACTGTGGCCGCGGCCACAACGTCGCCATCGAGCGTGAAGGAGAGGGCGAGACCGCCGGGTAGGCCCGGGAAGAGTGGGCCGACAGGCGCCTCGACCCACTCCATGGGCAGCCCGTCGGGGCTGCGCGGCAGGCCTTTGGTCATCATGACCATCGACATGCCTCCGCCGCCCATGTCCATATCCATGCCGCCCCTATCCCCGCCTCCGGCACCCGTGTCGTCGCCCCCGTTGCCCGTGTCGTCGCCCCCGTTGCCCGTGTCGTCGCCCCCGTTGCCCGTGTCACCGCCCCCGTTGCCCGTGTCACCGCTCATGTCGCCGTGAGTCATATCGCCCATGTCCATGCCGCCGTGGTCCATGCCACCCCCGTCATCCTCCTTGGGCTGGACGTCTGGTGCGTCGAAGACGGGCGCGTCGGGGGTCCAGGCGCCGGACGCGATGATCCGGCGCAACTCCTCAACCCCCGCGACCAGGGCCGCCTGGTCGAGTGCGGCCGCGACGTCGGGCGCGGGCAGGGGTGGCGCGCCGTCCGTCCCGAGAGCGATGATCGCGCGCGGCCGCGCCATCTGGGCGTAGGCGACGGCCGTCGCCGCGCGGAGGCCCGCTGGGACCTCGCCCACGAGCAGCAAAACGGTGGCGTGGCGCGGGGTGGGGACGACGCGCAGCCCGGCCGCTGTCGGGTCGAGCCCGTAGGCGCGCGCCACGTCCAGGCCCGGCGCCACGAACGCGGTCAGATCGCGCGCTAGGGCCCGCGTCACCAGCCGTCGCGCTAGATTGGCTGCCCCCATGCGCGCGCCGCTCATCGTCGTCGTCATTGGCGCTTCAAGGCCCCCTGACTCCAGCCGTAGAGGAGGCCCAGGAAGAGGATGAGCAGGAAGACGCCCATGTCGCCGAGCGCTTCGAGTCCGACCTGCTGGAAGACGACCGCCCATGGGTACATGAAAGCCATCTCCATGTCGAAGCACAAGAAGAGCAGCGCGAGCCCGTAGTAACGGGCGTGGTAGCGCACCCAGGCCGGCTTCGGCGCTAGTGTCCCGCCCGTAAAGGGCACGTCTTTGCCCGGTTCTTGGCGCGTGCGGCCGAGCGCGCGCGCGATCAGGCGCAACATGGCGACGAACCCGGCGGTCCCGACGACGAGGCCGAGCAGGATGGCGTATTGCTCCAGCGGTGTCATAATCTGTCCTCAAGCAAGGGGCGCGACGTACGCTGCGCGACGTGTGGACAAAGGGGCGTCGGAGGGGCGTGGTAGCGAGCGGAGCAAGAGTTGTGCCTGTACTTGATACTCCCACACTGTATATAGTGATGGTAGCACACTGAAGACAGCGAGTGATGGAGCGCGCGCGATGGCGCATCGGACGAGTTACGAGCACGACAAGGACGTGCTGCTGCGCCGCCTGCGCAAGATGGAGGGGCAGGTGCGCGGCCTGCAGCAGATGGTCGAGGATGACCGCTACTGCCTCGACGTGGTGCAGCAGATCAACGCATTGAGCGCCGCCGCGCGCGAGGTCGCCCTCATCGTGCTGGAAGACCACTTGCGCGGCTGCATCACCGACGCGGTCAAGCGCGATGACGGCGACGCGGCGATCAAGGAGATGGTAACGGTGCTGGGCAAAGCCTTGCGCCAGTAGGAGACTGGATAGGGAAAGATGTCCGAGGGCGCTATCGTAAAGGTCACCGAGAAGCAGGTCCAATTACTGGCGCGGCTGGCCGGCCTGCCGCTTGATCCACCGCGTATCCCCGCGCTCACCACTGCGCTGGGCGCCGACCTACGCCTGATCGACAGCCTGCGCGGCATCGACGTGGGCGATGCCGTCCCGATGGGGCCGGGACTGTCCCACGAGCATGGGGGCCGTCACGATGTATAGGTATTGGGGCGATGTCTCTTTCCTGACGATAGAGGAAGCCGCGCGCCTCGTGCGTGCGCGGCGCGTCTCGCCGGTCGAGCTCGTGGAAGCGGCGCTTGATCGCATCGACGCCTACGATGACGACGTGCGCGCCTTCCTACATGTCGATGAGGAGGGGGCGCTGGCGGCGGCTGGCGAACGCGAACGCGCCATCATGGCCGGCGGTACGGTCGGACCGCTGTGCGGCATACCGATCGCCGTCAAAGACATCGTCGATGTGGCCGGGCTGCCGACGACCGCCGCCTCGCGCGTCCTCGCCGGGAACGTTGCCCACGCGGACGCCGCCATCGTCGCACGGCTGCGCACTGCCGGCGCCGTCATCATCGGCAAGACGAACACGCACGAATTCGCCTACGGCGTGATCTCCGCGCCCACGCGCAACCCCTGGGACCTCGCGCGTATTCCCGGTGGGTCGAGCGGCGGCTCGGCAGCGGCGCTCGCCGCTGGTATGTCCATGGGCGCGATCGGTACCGATACCGCCGGGTCGATCCGCTTGCCCAGCGCGCTCTGCGGCGTCACCGGCCTCAAGCCCACCTACGACGTGGTGGACCGCCACGGCGTTATTCCTTTAAGTTGGTCGCTTGACCACGCCGGACCGATGGCGCGTGGGGTCGCTGACGTCGCGCTGCTGCTCGCCGCCATGGCGTCGGATGTCGGGGCAAGGGTAGGGGATGAGCGGCGCGCCGAGGATATGCAAGGGCGCGCCGACGCCGTACTGGCCCAGTTGGACCGGCCGGTCAAAGGGCTGCGCATGGGCGTCCCGCGCCCCTATTTCTACGACGACCTGGACCCGGAGGTTGAGGCCTCGGTCGAACAAGCTCTGCGCGCCCTGGGGCATCTGGGTATGAAGGAATGCCAGGCCGAGTTGCCCGACGTGGCGCTGACCTTCGCGGTCGGCCGCGCCGTGCAGCGCCCCGAGGCTAGCGCGTACCATCAGAAGACGTTGCGCGCGACGCCCGAACTCTACGAGGACGAGACGCGCCGCGACCTCGAACTCGGCGCGTTGTACCTGGCCACGGACTACCTACAAGGCCAGCGCGTGCGCGCCCAACTGCGCGAGCGCTGGTTGGCGGTGATGGAAGAGGTGGACCTGCTCATCACGCCGACCGTCCCGGTCGCGGCGCCCCCGGTCCCTATGGAAGGGGGCGGGGGCAGCGGCGTGGTCAAGGGCACGCTGCTGCGCAACACCTACCCGTTCAACCTCGTCGGTTTCCCGGCGCTCTCGGTCCCCTGCGGCTTCACGTCGGCTGGTCTGCCCATCGGGCTGCAGATCGTCGGCCGCCCGCACGAGGACCTCACCGTCCTGCGCGTCGGGCACTACTACCAGCAGGCCAGCGCGTGGCAGATACGACGACCGCCGCTTACATCTCTTTAATGGAGGTTCCCCATGGTTCAACCGCGCGTGTCGCGCAAGAGCGTCGATATCGTCCACATCTTCCTCGGTCGTGAAGGAGGATATCACCGCTCTGGACGTCGGGCGCGCTATTGAGCAAGTAACACTGAGGAAACAATCGTGCATATCTGTGTCGGAGCCCTGCTGAGTCGTGATGGACGCATCCTCCTCGTGAAACGTGCGGCGACGCGCGCGTGGTATCCCGACGTCTGGGACATTCCGGGCGGCCACTGTGAGCCGGGCGAGACCTGCGACGAGGCGCTCACGCGCGAACTGGGCGAAGAGATTGGCGTCACGCTGCTCACTTGCTTGTAAGTGCCAGCTTTGAACTGTTACGCTTTGCCGGATTAAGGTGTATCATCTGCGCACCGTCTTTTTTCCAAGGAGTGGGCGTCCCGTGAGCGTAAAATGCGGTTCTAACCGCCTTGACCAGCACAACCTATCTGTACCACCGTAAACCGGCTTTTTGTAACAGATCGAAACTGGCGCTTACAGGTTCTACGGCTGACTCGGCGCCAACAGCGGTGGATGGATCACGATAACCTCGCTGGTATCTCAGCGCGTTATGACAACCGATATCTTACACTGACAGCATGAGTTCCAGTCTCCCCGCGCGCGTCGTCGAGGTCCTGGGTCCGGGCGGCGTGATTAGTCGCCGCTTGCCCGGCTACGAGTCGCGCCCCTCACAAGTCGCTATGGCCGAAACCATCGCCGCCGCCATTGACGCCGGGCAGCACGCGGTCATTGAGGGTGGCACGGGTGTGGGAAAATCGTTAGCATATCTAATCCCCGCTATATATAGCGGCAAGCGTGTCATCGTGTCTACTGCCAATAAGGCGCTGCAGGACCAGCTCGTGGGCAAGGACATCCCCTTCCTGCAGCACACCCTGCCGCGCGACGTTTCGGCCGCCCTCGTCAAAGGCCGCTCCAACTACCTTTGCCTTGAGCGCTTCGGTGAGGAGGAGCAGTACCAGACGATGGCGGGGCAGACGTATGACTACCGCGCGCTCAAGGCGTGGGCCGCGACGACCACGACCGGCGATTTTGAGGAGATGGACATGCTGCCGGGGCGCGACCTGCTGGCGCGCGCCAGTTCGACCACGCGCACCTGTATCGGCACGGTGTGCGGCCACTTCCACGACTGCTTTGTGGAGAAGATGCGCGCCCACGCCGAGGCGTCACAGCTCGTCGTCTGCAACCACGCCCTCTTGCTGGCCGACCTCGTGGTGCGCGACATGGGCGCCTACCTGCTGCCCGACCGCGATGTCGTCATTATCGATGAGGCGCACCGTCTTGAAGAAGCCGCCTTCTCGGCCTTCACCGTCAGCCTGAGCCGCCGCGACATCACCGAACTGGTCGAACACGACGCGCTGCGCCGCCACGCCGGCACGGAACGGGTCGCCGCGCTCCCCGTCCTGGCCGACCGCCTGTTCCGCCGTTTCGAACTGCCAACCGGACGTGGTCGCGATGTCGTGACCGATGAGTTGACGCCCGGCTTGGCGCTCGCGCAAGGGCTCGCGGAGATCGCCGAGCACCTGACCCGGCACAACCCCCACAAAGCCGCCCCTGCCGCGACGCCGGAGAGCCGCCGCTACGAGAAACTGGTGGCCTGGACCGCGCGTTTGGCCGAGGACGCGCGCCTGGTCAGCCGCGCCAACGACAAAGATAGCGTCCGGTACGTCGAGTACCGTACCATCGGGCATACGCTGGAGGTCACGCTCAAGTGGACACCCATTGACGTCGGTGAGCCGCTAGCCGAGATCCTGTTCCGGCAGAGCCCCGTCGTCTGTACCTCGGCTACGCTTGCCGTCGGCGACTTCGCCTACTTCCGCCGCGCTGTCGGCATCGACGAGGCGTCCGAGTTCGTGGCGCCCAGCCCCTTCGACTACCCCACGCAGTGCCTGCTCTACGTGCCGGCGCACCTACCGGAGTTTCGCACGACCGCCAGCGCTGAGTATACGGCGGCGTTGTGCCGCGAGATCGAGGGGTTGGTGCGCGCCAGTGGCGGTCGCGCCTTCCTGCTCTTCACGTCGTACCGCGGCATGGAGGACGCCTATAAAGCGCTGCGCGACGCGCTGCCGTACACGCTGCTCAAACAGGGCGAACTGCCGCGCGGCGAACTGCTGCGCCGCTTCCGCGCCGACGGGTCGGCGGTGCTCTTCGCCACCAAAAGCTTCTGGGAAGGCGTCGACGTGGTGGGCGAGGCGCTCTCGCTGGTCGTGATCGACCGCATGCCCTTCAGCGTCCCCGACGACCCCGTGGTCGCCACGCGCGTCAATCGCCTGAAGGAGGACGGCGGTGACTGGTTCAATGACCTGATGCTGCCCACGGCCATCCTGCAACTCAAGCAGGGCGTCGGGCGGTTGATCCGCTCGAACAAGGACCGCGGCGTCGTCGCTATCCTGGACAGCCGCCTGGCGCGCAAAGGCTACGGCCGCCGCGTCATCGCCGCCCTACCCCCCGCGCGCCTGACCCGGCGCATGGAAGACGTTGAAGCGTTTTTTGCAGCCGGGGTGGAATGAGCCCAGGGATTACGAGCCTTGGTGGCGAAAGTAAGATTTCATTTTGGGTCTCCCGACCTTTTGGTGAACCGACATGGCCGTTGTCGCGAGGGTTAGCAAGGGCTAATGACCGAGCTGGGTGTATCGCCGCATGGATGAGGTCAGCGGCCATGTAGCCCTTGCTACGTCGGGGCTTTCGTCACATCGGCTTTCACCAAAAGGTCGGGAGAGCCAGCTAATTGGCTCTGCGCCATTCCCGATGCACGGGGGCTACAACGCATCTAGGGTCGCCGTCAGCACGAGGCACTGGCCCTTCAGAAACGGTTAGATCGGGCTTCCAGCGCCACCTGACGCCGCGTAAACCAACCTGTGGGCTGCGAGTACCCCCCGTCCCACTCGGCTACCCGGCCCGCATCATCGGGAGTGGGGGAGAGTTCCCATGTCTTGACGCGGTGTGACCATTACATTCCGGGCACACGCCCTGCGGATCGTTAAATCCAAAAGCGTTGGCAGACCCAACATAGGGTGTACCAATCCGCGCATACAACAGTCGCAGCAACGGCGCGATGTCGGTAATGGCGCCGATCGTAGAATGGGATTGGCCACCCAAACGCTTCTGGTCGACGCCCACTGCCATGTTGAGATTCTCAATCGCGTCGGCATCCGGCTGAGGGTCGTGCGGAAGAAAGGTACGGACGAACAGACTGACGTTCTCGAAAAGGCGTCGCTGTGCTTCGGCGGCAATCGTGTCAAACACCAGCGAAGACTTGCCGGAGCCTGATACGCCTGTAGAAACAGTGATCTTGCGCTTGGGCAATCGAAGCGAGACGTCCTTCAGGTTATTCTCGCGTGCGCCTCGGATTTCCATGGATTCCTGTCTCACAAGTTTGTGCCTTCTACTCCTTTGAATGAATGGTTTGAATGGTAGCAACTATTGATCTGCATCTAGTTGGGATAGAGTGCTTTTCCTATGTGTCATGACCTGGCCGCCTTACGGCGCGCAGCGTCGGAGAGAGCAGCCCTACGATCCCCGTGCACACGCAGGCCGCCCCTGATAGTCCGATAACCACAGCAGCGGACAGGCGGCCCAGGAGCAAACTGCCAACGAACACGCCTATAGGACCTGTCGCGGTGGTCAGAGCCGCACAAGCGCCAAATACCTGTCCTCGCTGATGAGCCGGCACGAGGCGCTGTAACAGTGTGGTTTCAATCGTGGTATACGGTCCCCAGGCGCAGCCCGCCAGCCCCAGGAAGACCATCGCGGCCCCCAGCGTGGGGACGAACATCAGCGGCAAAAGAAAGAATCCCTACAGCGCTGCGATAGCCGAAAATGTCATGCCGGGGCGGGATCGCCGGCCCACCCAGGGAATGGTCAGCAGTCCCAGCACCGCTCCCACGCCAAAGCCCGACCACAGGAGTCCATAGCCGGACGCGCCCGCCTTGAGGACATCGCGGCTGTAGAGGGGGAGCGCGGGCTCCAGGGGATAGTAGGCGAGGAAGAAGATCAGCGAGAGCAGGGTGATGATGCGGACTTCCCGCAGACGCGCCAGCTCACGGAAGCCTTGCCACGGTCCGCGCTTCGTCTCTGTCTCGTCTCGCGGCGTCTGAGGATGAGGAATAGCCGGCAGGACGGAGGCGACACCGGCCACCCCGAGGAAGGACGCGGCGTCGATGACCAGCACCGCCGGAGCGCCGACGATGCTGACCAGCACGCCGGCAAGCGCGGGTCCGACTAACGTCGGGACAGTAAGACTCACCGCCATTAGCGCGTTCGCGTTCTCAAGCTCATCGTCCGCGACGAGATGAGGGAGGACCACGCGCGTCCCTACCGAGGTCGCCGGCATGAGCGCTCCCGCAAGGGCGGCCAGGACATAGATCATCCACAGGTGGAGAACGCCCAGCCAATGGAGAGCAGGTATGGCCCCGATAATGAGGGTACGACAGGCGTTATCGACGCCGATGATCAGGCGCGGTTGATACCGATTCAGCAGGTTCCCGAGAACTGAACTCGTCAAAATCCCTGGAAGGCCAAAGCAGAGCAGCACCGTGCCCACGGTTATACCGGAACCAGTCAATTCGAGCACGAACCAGAGGAGCGCTATCGTGGTGAATTGGTCGCCCACAAGTGAGATGCTCCGGCCGAGCCAGAAGTGGCGGAAGGCGGGTAGACGTAGGGGTGACTGCGTCATTCGTGTGAGGCCGCGCATGACACCCTCTCAGATGTGTTTGTCAAGGTAAAAGTGGATCTGGCACACATTTGATGGGCCAGTCAGCGCCTCCAAGAGCGATCAGAGGCGCACCTCAAGCCAGGAGCACGCGCTGGCGTCACAAGTCGTGCTTGGCACGGCCGAACATGTGCCTCTTTAGCATCTATTGACCCTGTTCATCTGGCCCTCGGTTTGGCCCTGGCTCCAGACGAGCGTGAGCCCGGCACGAACGGCCGCTTTGTCCCGGAGCAAGCCGTCGGCGAAATCGCGCGGATCGGGGAATCCGCTTGTCGCGGCCGCCTGGATCCACGCATCCAGGCGGTCGTCCTGGCGCTCACGCACCCGACGGGCGAGGGCGAAGGATGGCCCGAGCACATAGGCGACGGCGAGGGTTGTGCTGGCCGGCACGAGGTGGACGAGCGTGGTCTTGTTCCCCGCGGTCAGCTTAGCGGGGCGCGCGGAAAAGCCACACAACCTGCCGCGGGGACAGGGCGGAGGGCGTGGCGCGCTTCGTCTGGGACGGCGTGGCGCGCCGTGCCGGATGGATCTGGTGCAGGTAGGCGGCGCACGACGTGTCGCTCCCCCCGTCGCCTTGGGCGCGCATCTCCTGGAAGAGGATGGTCGCCGTCCGGCAGCCCTCCTGCCAGCGACGCTGGAGGGGGGGCGCGTAGCGGTCGATGAGGCGCCGCTCTTCCCCCGCGTCCCCGTGCGGCTCGATATCCCTGCCGTCGCCGCACGGGCGCTTGACGCCCGGCGCGATCGACCCCGACCGTGCCCTCTTCGTCGCACGGGCGCTCGGCCACAACCGGACCGATATCGTGGTGCGGCACTACCTGCGATGACCGAACAGAGGCATGGTATGAGCACAACACCCACCCTCTACCACCTGGAGCGGTCGCTTGTTGGTGAGCGTCTCGTCCCCGTTGATGACGAGAATGTAGCGACGCATACGGGTATCGACGCGCTACGTGACGCCCGACAGGAGAGCGCACGTCAGGCAGCCACGCACATGGACGCCGTCCGGCGGTTGGAGATGCGTCTTCGCGACCTGGAGGGACAGCTCGCCCGCCAGCAGCACCGCGCCGAGCAGGCGGACACACTGGTCGCCCCGCAGCGGCGCGAGGCGGAGGAACATGCGGCCTCTCTGCGCCGCCTCGCCGCTAAGGACTCGTTAAACAATAACTTCCCGGTTTGGGACAGGCGTGGCGGGGACACACGGGGTGCCTAAACGGGGTTGGATGGTGTAGTTCCAGGAGGGGCAGACGTCATGGACCGTGAGGTTGAG
>JAABUL010002097.1_pt1 | contig 34576 bp, 67 predicted proteins | sample 5559151 | NCBI WGS metagenome assembly JAABUL01 (sample SAMN10711876, study PRJNA513368) | rock metagenome | isolation source: Antarctica rocks | place: Antarctica: Victoria Land, Pudding Butte sud | reverse complement strand
GCGACTTTTTGCGGTGTGTTTCGAGACAAGCAGGTTAATTTTAGTATATAATAACATACTTAATAACTTCTGTTATTAACTTAATAGTTTTGAACATGGCCCAGTACTTAATCTCCCCACCCTGGGTGCTCCCCTGTCTGGCGGGAAACAGGGTGGGAACAATTTTTGTATTATTGGGGGATGTTTGGCGGAATTGCGCTGTGACTTCCGCCAATCGAAAATCCAGGCTGCGCGGAACAGCATCCGGCCACTTCTGCCGCTTGCAGCAGCAAAGGCGTAATCAGGGTCTGCTGTAGCCACGTTGCCAGGCGCAGCGGCCGAGCCGCAGCGGCGGCTGCGGAGCTGGGCCTTCCGGTAATGACCCTGGCCATCGGAACGACGACGGCAATACCTTAATAATAGTCTCCCGCCTTCGGCGGGGGAATGTTAAAACTTGGCAACAATTTTGACATGGACTGCCTGTTGTAACTGGCAATGACTACTGCCCTCACATCACCGGAAACTTAACCATGGGTGGAGGCCGACCAGAACAGGTAATGGTGGGAGGCCGACCAGAACAGGTGTATAGGTAGGTACGTACGAAGATCATATCTGAGGTTACACTTTGTGCATCATGGCTGCAGTGCAACAAATCAGTTCAATTTAAGGCAGCAAAATTAGCAGCGCATATAAAATCTGCAGCAGCAGACTCCATGCAAGGTTGCACGCGAGTCCAAGTTTGTGACTTAGTGACGCGTAGCAATTCTGTAGGATGGGTGAGTATTGCATATCTTCTCCCCTTTCAAAACGCCGCCGTCCTGACTTACCCCCAGTCCCAAAACCACCCACACTCGCACCCACTCTCCAGCCCAAATGAGGCCACAAACAAGAAACCCAATTGGGGGACCCTCCCGCTGATCCAACACCAATACCATTCCACCACATTCCACCCCCACCTGGCGAGGGGCACCTCCCTGGCGACACACCCGTCCGGCAACCCTGGCGATCCGACACCCTGACGCCGCATCATCAGTCGACCTTGCGTGGCAGGGGCGCCATCCGGCTAGCCGCTGCCGCGGACGGCTCATAGGAGCATCAGTTGTCGATCTTGCTGGCCGGCACGTTGGGCAACTCAGTTGCACTGCTGCTCTTCGCCTTGGGGCTTGTCGCGGCGTCAACCAGGTACACCTGCGATGCAGTGTCCCCGACATTGTAAGAATGCTCGCGCAAGAACAGCAGTTATGCCTGCAAACGACGACGACAACGCCATGCATTCTGTGAGCACGACAGAATGGATGTGGCCCGATGAACGACAAACGAGACGGGAACGGATGCAGACGAAACGAGTGCATCCGCAAGAACAGGACGATCATAGGCAAGCAGCGCACCAGGCCGCGGAAGTTGATGCCGCTGTGGTTGGACAGGCTCATCTCGCAGGTGCGGCTGCTGGAGTAGCCGTCGGTGCAGCCGGTGGTGTCCAGGTGCTGCAGCGCAGCCCCCGTCAGCTCTGGGTACCGCATCCCCCGATCGCCCGCCATGCCTGCGTTTGTGCCCACAGCGGTTTGTGTCTGATACAAGTGCGTGGGATTGCACACCGTGTGTCGAGACCTGTGCAAAGTGTGCAGTGGTTTAGGCCCGCAGCCCGCACTGCCATGCAGCAATGGTCCAGAGCCATGTGACTGCTGAGATGTAGCGTTCAGCCCAGGCGGCGATTCGAATAGGAAGAAGGTACAGGAGAAAGGAACTACATTCGTTAGCAGTGAAAAACGCACCGCAGCAGGGCACGCCGGAGGGCACCACCTCCTCAGCGCACATGGCGGCCAGCTGGGTGAAGGCTTCGGAGACGCCCATCTTCTTGGAGGAGCAGGGCACGTGGATGGCCACCTTCTCCTTGACCTTGCGGAAGTCTAGCTTGTCTGCCAGGAACAGCTTGATGAACTCCACCGGCTCGTACAGGGAGAACCTATTCATTTGGAATACCAGTATTCAACAAAGAAAGGAGCCGTTGAGAGTCAGCCAGTACAGGTACACAGGGGCCAGTGTGCGCGCACATGTGCATCCGCCACGAACAACTGCTCTGTGCCATCCGCCATGATCCATGCAGTCGTTTCCTGCAAAATCAATACTGCCTCCAGCACATGTCAGACAGGACTGCTGCAGACTGTCTGAGACGGCGCCTGTTGAAAGACAAAAGACGCACTTGAGGTCGGGGCTGGTGAGCGAGGCCTTGAGCGTGGACAGGCAGGGGCTGGTATCGCAGACGATGGGCAGCTTGCCGCCCTGGCTGGCCTTCAGCAGCGCCGCCTGCGCGAGAGTGGAGCGTGTCACCGTCAGCACACGGATCAGATGGAGCTGCACACGATGTGGATCCCGCAGCAGATGCGCTGCACGTGGTGCACGAGGCAGGTCGTCGTTGGTGCCACAGCTCTGGCATCGCCACAGAGGGCCGCACATCAGGCGCTGATGTTGACCAGTGTGACGGTGCATTCAACTTCACAATTTCCGACAATTTTGTCAAGATGCCGAAGGGTGTGGAGGCTCGCGCACCTCCAGCTCGCCGGCCTTGACGGCGGCGGCCTCCTTGAAGCCGCGCGAGTTGAACAGCATGCCGCAGCACTGGTTGCCCAGCCCCTGCGCAGCCGGAGCAGCACGATGAGGGCCGTCACTGCATCGCATTCTGAGGCAGCCGACTCTGTGTTGCAGCTGATTCTAAAACCGCACGATACATTTTTGCTTGTGAGGGCGGCACACGCCGCAGCCTTTCGCTGGAACGCTGCGCCGGGCGATGATAGCGTGCAGTGAAGGTTGATATTGGGGCGCACGAGCAGCCGGTGCGCACCTCGGGGTAGATGACCTCGTAGCCGGACTTGGAGAACAGGCTGAGCAGCTTCTCGTGCACGGAGGCAGTCTCCTCGTCGCCGCGCGCCGGCCCCATCATGCGCGTCACGCACGCCGGCATGTACACCACCTACGCCATGCCGAGAAGAGACTGTGAAGCAAGCTTTCAGTAGGGTTTCTCTGTGCGAAACATTTGCAGTTAGGACTACATGCAAAGGGGAGGCACGAGGCGCAAGACCACACAGCGCTCATTCGCAGCTGAGCAATGGGCACAGTTGTGTATACGGAGGCTGGCAGCTCACCTGGCGGGGGACACCCTCAGCAGGCGCCGCTGGCTTGGGCGGGTTCATGTCGACCTTGGAGGCACCCTGCACATGGAGCAGCACACGTTTCACAGAACTGCATCACAGCGTACGCGATGCATGGCGTCAAAAGGCTCTGAATACACAACAGCAGTGCACAAGCAATTGTAGGATCATTGACCAGGCAGCTTGACTTGCAGATTTGACATAATCCAGCAACAGCTGTGCGCTTCACACATTGGAGCGCAACGGCGAAGATTGCAGCGTCAGCGCACCCGCGGCATGTAGGGGTTCCACTCCGGAATGAGGTGGTTGCTGACTTTGTTGAGGCGGCTGCTGATGTACTGCAGCGGGGAGGGGCCTAGCAGCCGGTGCGCAAAGTCCACGACGTTGAGGAACGGCGGCACCGCCGTGTTCAGCGCCCCAAAGTGGTTCGCCAGCGACTGCAGGGACAGGAGCCGGAGGACACAGTCAGCAGACACATCTGTGATCGGCCAATTGAGCCGAGCTTGCGTGAATGAGATGCCAACACGATAGAAATGGCACTTATAAGTGAACAGGTGATGTCTGAACGCGTATCAATGCATACCAGCCAGCCGCGGCAGAGCACACTCTAAAGTACCCAGTCTGGGAACCACAGCAAGCATGAGAATCCTGAATGTTCCCCACAGTACTGCAGCAAGGCAGGCAGACACCGTTGCGTGTTGAAGGCGCACCATGGCGCCGTTGGAGGACTTCTTCCACTTCTTGAGCTCCTCGCTGCGGATGCTCTTGATGAGCTCGCCGGTGTTGATCTTGACGGGGCACTTCTCCTGGCACATGCCGTCCGCGGCGCACGTCGCGTCGCCCTGGTAGTCGTAGATGCGTTGGAAGTCCTTCAGCCTGCGTCCAAACAATATGAAGGGTCAGGACCGTTGAGTTGGGAAGGTGCCATGCATGGGGTGCGTACATGCTATGACGGCGTCAGCAGGAACAGTGTGCTTGCCTGTGAATGGAGCCCTTGAGCAGCATGGCTCCCAAAGGTGACGCGGCTGTTTCTGGCTGCTATGAGCTGTCTCCCAGCTGAGGGGCGGACTGTTTCTGAGTTGAAGTCCCCCTCCAATTTGTCACGTGCAACACAGGAGTTTTGACGGGCGACTGCGCACCGCTGCTGCTCGGAGGCGGTGGGGCCGGGCAGCTGCTTGAGGCGGGCCATCTCCTTGTAGCAGGCGATGCGCTGGCGCGGCGTCAGCGTCACATCGCGGCTGGGGCAGTTGCTCTCGCAGAAGCCGCACTCGATGCAGTGGTCCACGATCTCCGACGCCACGGGGGACGGCTTGAGGTGCTTGATGTGCAGGTTGGGGTCCTGCGGTGCAAAGTTTGATTCGTCAACAGCAGTTCAGCACCATGGACTGGGAGTTCCGGATGTTGTGGGGGATTTCAGGGCAGGTGAGCGCTGGTTGTAGGCAGCGCCCAGCGGACAAGAAAGGAATGTCTGTTGTGGACCATGTTGCATCTAACCCCAGCTGATCAAAAGGCCCGACATCCTGCGGTGTCACCATCGTGCTGGTTTCGATCTGCTCCTCGACCTTTACAGTGGTGTGGGTCAGTGCAGACCCCAGCGCGCACCTTGTTGAGGATGACGCCGGGGTTCAGCACATCAGACGGGTCGAACAGCTGCTTGAGGCGCCACATGAGGTGGTACGCCTTGCCGCCCCACTCCATCTCCACGTACGGCGCCACGTTGCGGCCCGTGCCGTGCTCGCCCTGCACCATTCGGGAGCCTTTCAAGTCAGAACGATAATCTGATACTCTGATGCAGTGCTGCTGTCCGACGCGTGCGTTCACGGCTTTGCTCAGAGGGGAGAGGGCGCGACACACTTGCAGATGGGCGGGTAGGCAGTGCTGCAGACATCTCGGCTGCTGATGGCGCGCAGGTTCGGACAGAGGTTCGGACACAACAGGAAGATATCGCGGATGGGGGGTTCATCCGCAGAGGCGCGGCGCGCACCTTGAGGGAGCCGCTATGCTTGGTGGCAACGATGTAGCACATCTCGTCCATCATAGCACCAAAGCGCTCCACCTCCTCCGGCGTCCGGAAGCCCTGCAGCGAATCCACGGAACCAGCAAATCAGATGTGTGATGACGCTGTATCGAGAGATGAGTGCATCATGGCGCCAATGCGCTCCACCTCATCTGCTGGCGTCCGGAAGCCCCTGCAGCAGAAACGCACCAGTACTGCCTGTCAGGTGGACAGACACAAACGCAAAAACTGGTCCGATGTGCTGCGCACTGCCTGGCACCTACGACCCAGATGCGGGTGTGGGGCTGCGCATCAGCGCAGTCAGCCCTCCATGGCCTGGCAAAGCTGACAGAAGGCAAAGTTGATAGGAGGCCAAGTCGACAGGGAGATGTTGGACAGCCAGAAGATGTTGCGCAGCAGGCACCTGGGAGAAGACGAGGTGGAGATTGCCCTCCAGGGCGTGGCCGAAGCAGGAGGCGTCCTTGTAGCCAAACTTGTTGAACATGGCCACCAGGTCCTCCGTCATCGCCGCCAGCTTGTCCACCGGGCACGCCACGTCCTCGATCAGGAAGGAGGTGCCTGCGTAAGGTGATGTATCTCGGTGAGTATTGGCATGTAAAAATCAAGACTGGTTTTCCTCGTGGTGCGACAGCTGGTTTGCGCCGGACCGCCAACGCTGCGGTGCACAGGCGGAGGCGCTCAGGACCAGGCCCACTCACACTGTGCTGCAAGTGTCATGCTGCCAGACTACCGGAAATCCGTGCGGAGGCGGCACCGCGCTACAGCCCTGCTGCTCGGAGGTTGCCGAGAGCAGAGCCAGTGATGCGCCAACATACTGCAGTAGGAATGGGGGCGCACCGGCCTCGCGGCCGCCGCCGACGATGGGGATGAGGCCCTTGCGCACGTCCCAGAACACCTTGGACTCGGCGGGGTCCTTGCGGAAGGGGTACGCCTCCAGGTCCTGCAGCTGGTCGGCGTGCGCGCCAAACTTGAGGCCGCTCTCCCGCAGCGCGCTGGTCACCTCGTGGATGCGCTCCTGCAGACGAACGATGTCGAAATATCGAGCTTAGTGGTGAGGAGATGAAGCGTGTTGGATGCAAAGATTCTCGCAATGACACGCGGGGCTTCGTCGTGAGGAGAGGGAGTATGAGAGGGAGCATGAGTTCCTCCCTCCAGCTGATAGCCCGCAGTGAAGCCATCCAGGCGCCAAAGCAACAATTGCACAACAGAAACAGGGTGCCGGTGGGGGCTGTGAACACTGGCGCGGCTGTGAGCACAGGCAGCACCTTGAGGGCATCGGCGCCGTTGGCGCGGCACTCGATGAGCAGCGCAGAGGCGGCGTCTCCCGCCCCCTTCATGTCCGGCACCAGCCGCACCAGGTCCTCGTCGATCTCGCACTCCCTGCGTGGGCAGGCTTTGAGGTTGATAGATGGGGAGATCGCAGGGCTGAAGTGCTGCAGGGACACCTGGCCCGCCAGCGCAAGCCGGGTGCACACCACTTTAATTGCTGCTGCAGAGAAAGTGTGGCAGGGGCTTGTTAAAGCTTGGTCAGGGACCTGGGTCCTGTGTGTAGCCGGACGATGTCCTTCAGCAGGTGCCAAGTCTTTGCAACCAGAGCCCGCGAAAGCGTCCCTTGAGACGCTTGATAGAAGTCCCTTGATAGAGGCCAACACAGCAATAAATGACATAATCGCACCTGAGCGACTTGCGGTCAAACATCCTGAGAGAAGTCCCTTGATAGAAGCCAACACAACTATAAAGACAAAATCGCACCTGAGCGAAGCGCGGTCGAACATCTCCACAGCGTCCACAGCCGTCTTATCGCGAAGCACCGACGCCGCGGCGCACGCGGAGTGCAGGTCCGGGAACACTACGAACGCCGAGGACTGCAGGAGAGGGACACAGCGCATGAGTTCAGTGTTCTGCAGGGTTCAGTACTCTGCAGGGCCATGAGACCCAGCTGATCCAGCAGCTCGTAGCAGGTTGCAGCACACACGAAGAAACCTGACAGCCCTGGGAAGTACCAAAATGACAAGCACCCAACCCTGCGATGTTCAGGCGGCATCATTGCTGCGCTTCTTCAATGATATCCAAAATTCCAGATTGGGGTGTCTGGAGGAGGTGCCTTTCCAGCCACACCGCCGCCACGCACCTTGTTGGGCCACTCAGGCACGGTGTTGTAGGTCGCGCGCGACACAAAGCCGAGCGTGCCCTCGCTGCCAATCATGAGGCGCTTGATGATCTCGATGGGGTCGGCGGTCGGGAAATCCACCAGCGCGTTGAGCGAGTAGCCGGTGGTGCACTTGATGGCGAACTTGCGGCGTATGAGGTTGGTCAGCAGCTGGTCGCCCTGCACCTCGCTCGCCAGCGCTTGCACGCCCTCGCACAGCTCCTTGTGCGACTGCAATCACGGAACCTGGCATTTCAGCACATGAACGTCCAGTGCGAATTTGGTGTGGGGTCAGCAGCTGGTCGCTCTACACGTCGGCCGCCAGCGCTTTGCACGCCCTCGTATAGCTCCTTGTGCGACTGCGAGCATGTTGTCAGAAGGCAGGTGCATCATAACATGGATCCAGTAGAGAGATATTGATGAAGCAATGTGGGTTGTCCGGCACCTGCGCCGCCAGCGATTGCCCACGCCCTAGCACACCTCCATGCTGATCGGCAGCGCTGCAGGCTGGCGACCGACCACATACTTGTCCATGTTGGAGACCGCACCTCGAGGAAGGCGGCGCGGGAGTCGGGGTCCGCCGTGTCCAGCATGGTGCCGTCGGCAAACACGACACGCATGTCGCGCAGCGTGTGGTACGTGTTCTGGCTCACGCCGCAGCACATGCCGGAGGAGTTGTTGGACACCATGCCGCCGACCTGTGGGTTGCAAATCACGAAAATCAGACCCTGCACAAGGTCAACAGCAGATGCTGCAGCAACCGCAGACCTGCCTGGGCATGCAGCCATGTTCATGCATGGATAAGAGCTGCCCAAGACGCGCAACTCTCTGAGCAGGAAGAACGAATATCAGGGAACAGAAGACAAGGAGAATATGACGCACCATGCAGGAGTCGATGGACGAGGGGTCAGGCCCGATCTTGTACTGCACAGCGTGGTTGTGCTTCGTCTTGTGCGCCGCCAGGATGCGGTTGACCTCGCCGCCAATGAGCCCCGGCTCCACCGTAATCTGGCTGCCGTCACCCTGCGGAAGTGCAGATCGCAGATGGGAACATATTGTGTGGATTGATGTGTCATTCTTGGGGCAGACATGGACAACGTATGCTTGGTCGAAGACGGAGGTGACTGGAAGCAGCGACCTGCTGTGTAGATGCAGTACAGCAGGCACGGTGAACGGCGCAAAGCAACGGCGGCAGAGGCACGAGCAGGGCCGGAAGAAAACTCACGTGGATGGTGTAGTTGCGGAAGTTCTTGCCGGTGTGGCTGAGCTTCAGCAGCACGCTGTCGGTGATGGCCTGGCCCGAGAGGCTGGTGCCAGCCGCGCGGAAGGTGACGGGCACCTGCATGCGCGCCGCGATGGGCAGAATGCGGCGGACCTCCTCCTCCGTGTGCACCTTAACCACCATCTTGGGGTTCAAGCGGTAGAAGCTGGCGTCGGTGCCGTAGGCAAAGGTGCGGACGGGGTCGGTGAACTGGCGCTCCTTGGGGATGAAGTCGGTGATGGCCTCGCTGAAGGCGGCGTAGCGGCCGTCCTCGATGCGCCGGCCGTCCTTGTTCTCCCAGACTGCGGCCCGCTGCATGGCGCATAGCATGCTCACTCAGCATGGATTACAGTTGCAGAGCGGGTGCTACAGCACGGCGCCACATTGGGGCATTGCAGCTAGCGACAGTGTGAGCATGCCAGCAGAGTGAACGGAATAGCGGATATACTGTACTACGCTCTTGCAGCGCGATGGAGCTAGCAAGCAAAATGTACGAGTGACAGTGACTGCCTGCCACGATGCATCAGTGTCGCTGCTAACCTGCCCCTCATTGTCGTCGCAGAGCATGCTGATCGCGCCAAAGTGGTCCGTGACGACCTCGGGCCGCGAGCCAGATGGCGAGTCGCTGGGCAGGACGCGCATGGGCGCCTCATCGTCAGAGACCTCCTTCTCCGCTGGCAGGGCACTGACCATCGACCGCGGCAGGCTGAGGGCATCGCGGTGCGCCGGCGTAGCTTTGTCCACGGCGCTGCGGATGCTGGCGCTGCGGGAGGCCAGCAGTCCTGTGTGGGAGCCCGAGGCGAGGCCCCGCACCGTCTGGCCAGGCCCGCTGGCGCTGTTTAGCAGCACAGCGGACCGCCGAAGCGTGCGTGCGAGCGCACGGCGGCCCATGGCTGTCAGAGTTGTGGTGAAACACGCCGCAAGTGTAAGTGGCAGTCTACAGGCCTGGTTCTGATGCCTAGCAATCCGTCGTCCACGTGGCTTTCAGATTAACTAAGAAAGACGTCAGCGTCAGGTTTGGATCAGCTCTGAGCCACAGAGACGCGGGGCAGACTCGTGAGCAGCTTCGATCGATTCCGGTCCGCCAGATTGCGAATTTTAGTGGACCTAGCCGTTGATTGCCCGCTGCGATGTTGCGGCAGGCGGCTGCCGTGCGCAAGGGCCTCCTGAACTCGCTGCTTGCTCGTACCTCATGCTGCTCGGAGCTGCCATGCGCAGCGTCTTCGGGCCTGCAGGCACGGCTGGATCGGTTCCTCACGTCAATCGCTGATGCATGCTCGCCTGCAATGCCGTTGCCGAGGTTGTAATCAGATTTCGGCCAGTCCCTGGGGTCAGATCGCCACTCATGCAGTCACTCGATCCTGCGCAGGGACCATGCAGCAGCGGGCCGCTCCCTAGGACCGCGGTCACGTATGCAGACTCGGCAGACTTCTCCTACGACCCGCCGGGCAGGAACCACCTGTATGTTCCAGGTGTGCGCCCGCCGAAGCTGCACAGCCCTTTGCTGCCGATGTAGCAATCGTCTGAATCATGAGCCTCCAAGAATCAACATGGTAGAGACGCCCTCCGGTCGTGAAACGCAGGCCCGGTCAACATCCACGAGCGGGTGCGGCGGGCGATGGCGGTGCCGTCATACAACCACCGAGACCCTTGGTTCGCTGATTTCTTCATCAAGGTGCTGGAGGACTCGAAGGTCATCTACAACACTTCGGATGTGGCGCCCAGCTCGAAGATCACGCCGTTCATCTTCCCGGGCACCGGCACCGGCGGCTGGGAGTCGGCGCTGACTAACACGCTGTCGCCGGGCGACAGCATCGTCACCTTCACATACGGCCAGTTCTCCAAGCTCTGGGTGAGTCAATGCGTTTGTATTGACCTCAATTACGAGCGTGGCCTGCGTGCTTTGGACTACACCATGCGCACATTCAGATGACGGCGTCCTCTGCGACCCTGATTAGGTCACATGCTGACATATCCGGATACGTACAATGGTGCAGGTCGACATGATGAAGGCGCTGCAGCTGGACGTCACGGTCATCGAGTGCCCCTGGGGTGAGGGCGCCAGCGAGGAGAAGCTGGCGGAGGTCCTGAAGGTGCGCACATCATCTGCCCAGCTGCAGTTGACGCACTCGCATCAAGCCTAGTGCACATACGCTCTGCCTCGTTAGGTACTTTTGCGTGCGTGCATCAATCACCTGCACAGCTGCAGCTGACACATCTTATCAGCCCCAATGCACATGCGATTTGCCAACCCTCGATTTGCCACGGTAAGATATGTCTGGATGCAAGAGTGCAGTGCATTCTCTCTGCCTCATCGAAGTTGGATCATCTTGGAGCGCACAATGGACTGCAGCACCTTAACTGTGCATCTGCTTGGCGTGTGCAGGCAGACACCGGCAAGAAGATCAAGGCGGTGGCGGTGGTGCACAATGAGACGGCCACGGGCGTCACCAGCGACATCCCCCGCATCCGGGAGACGCTGGACGCCGCCGGCTGTGACGCGCTGCTGATGGTGTGCTCATTGTGTGCTTGTAGCCTGATGATCTTGTACTGCATCTTGTCCTGCAGAGTGAAACAGTCTTGCAGAGGTCCATTGCTGAACCGCCTGATACTTCACAGAAGCTTGAAGGTCCACCATGCTGGTTGGGAACGCTGTGCTGGCTGGACATTTATGCACCTCCCAAGAGGATCTGGTGAGATGCATGTTCCTCTGGGACCAGGTCGATGGCGTGTCGTCGATCGGCGCGCTGCCGTTCGAGATGGACAAGTGGGGAGTGGACATCGCCGTCACCGGCTCGCAGAAGGCGCTGTCGCTGCCGACCGGCCTCGCGCTCATGGCGGTGTCCGAGAAGGTGGGCAGCAGTGTCCAGCCATGTGATCAAGCGCAGTCGTCATGATACCTTGCTTGTTGCAGCCTCTGCTTGTTGCCAGCGGTGGCCAGTGGTTGTAACCAAGGCCCTGTCTTGGTCTTACCAGTGTCTGCTGCTTGTGCACTACATGTTCCTGCCTCGAAGCCGTCCAGCGCCAAACCCGTTGCCTCGCTCCGCAGGCGCTGGCGATGCGCAAGAGCGCAAAGCTGCCGCGCATGTACTACGACTGGGACTGGCAGCTGGGCATGAACCCGAGCGGCAACGTGCCATACACGCCCTCCATCCCGCTGCTGTACGGCCTGCGTGAGTCGCTCAACCTGCTGATGGACGAGGGCATCGCCGACGTCGTGAAGCGGCACCAGCGGTGCGCCTGGAGTACTTTCTCTCTCAAGCAAGAATGGGCTGCCGGGTGGTGTGTTGTTGACCCTTGGGGATCATACAAATCTGTGCACCGCTTGTTTGCGACGACCCTGCTCACGGTCATGGCCACAGCCTGAAGCAAATCCACGTTCAAAGGCAGCCGTAGCCATGTCAGCGCTGCACTTGTGCCAAGGGGTTCTGCGCATGCAAACTCCGCCCACTCATTGCCGCAGGCTGGCGGAGGGCACGCGGCGCGCTGTGGCGGGCTGGGGCCTGGAGCTGCTGTGCAAGGAGAAGCGGTGGAAGAGCGACAGCCTGACGGTGGTGGAGGTGCCATCTTCAGTCAACGCTGACGATGTGGTCATCAACGCCTACTCGCGCTACAACCTGTCCCTGGGCGTCGGCCTTGCCAAGGTGCGCGTGTAATCGAGCTCGAGGCGCTGGAGCAGACAGAGGCTGGTATTTTGAGCCGAGTGTAGAAAGGGCAACGCAGCGAGCAATGCCCCGCTGCATTCCCACCAGGGTCGCTGACCTTGCAGCTTACCGGCAGCCTGTTGGGCTCATCGTGCAGCACCCGTCTCGCTGACTGTGCTGAGAGCGGCTTGTTCTCTCATTCTCACCGGTGCAATGCCAGTTGCAAAGGCTGCATCAGCTTTGGACTCGAATGTTGGACCTCAGCTGGCTCCTGGGCCCCGCCTCACAGGTGGCCGGCAAGGTATTCCGCATTGGGCACCTGGGCAACATGGACGAGGTGGGCATGCTGAGCGCTATCGCGGGCGCGGAGATGGCGCTAATCGATGCCGGTTTCAAGGACTTCACGCCCGGCGCCGGCGTTGGCGAGGCCATCAAGTACTGGCAGGTGATTGTGGCAACCTGTGCTGTTACCTTTGGGTGCGTCTCGAGCATCGGGCGCAGGCCTCAGCGAGGCTACTTCGAGGCCACCTTGCGACTTCCTCATGACAGAGATGTAAAGGAATCTTGCTTTGCTGCAGTACATGACCTGTCAAGTGACATAATGTTTCCTTCATAGGCCGCAGTATGCTAAAACATGCAGTGCAGGCTCACACGCGTGCGTTTCCCTGTCCGCAGTCGACGAGCAAGCCGATCCGCAGCCGTGAGCTGGCATAGAAAGCGGCGCCGCAAAAATTTTGCGGGATGCCTGTGCATCGGGAGATGCACAGCCGCATCCCTATCACTGGGTCACCGTCGATGTTGCAGTCACACAGCAGTCGTCTGTCCCATTCCGTTGCACCATTGGCTGGACTGAGATTTTCGTGTTGGGTAGTGCTGACCGAGAGCCACAAACTCAGTTGAGTTACCGCTGCTGGTAGCGAGACAATGCACCGCCCCGGCATGCACGGGTGCCATTTGCATGATCCATGGTAAACATATTCAGTTTGATACAGGAGTCCCTGGACTCTGAACCTGACCAACCTCGCCTGAGTGGCGACGTTTAGAGTGACGACCGTGCCAGGGCACCTGTTCATACATCGCGTGTCCAGCCACATGAAGCAGCTTCCTCGCAGAGCTCGCATGAGTTTCGGAATTCGCTGGCGACCAGGTCAGGGTTAGGTAGGGCCCACAGGTCACGAGTGCTGATCCCTGCATCACGTTCAAAACGGCAACAGTACACACTCCGCTGCCGCAATCACCGTGTTGTTGCAGACTGGGAGGGTCTGTGCTCCAAAGCACACAAATAAACCAGCAAGCAAGTTGATGGCACTGAGGAGTGCGCTGCTGGGCCTGCGCAGCAGGGCCGCGCCTGCGCAACTCTTCGGTGGACTACGTGCAATGTCGTCGGGGTCCAGCGATCTGCCCGTGCAGGCAAGCAAGCGGCCCTTGTGCACCTCCCAGATCATGAAGCACCTCCAGTTCCACCCGCCAGACGATTGATCGCTCCGTGCTCACAGGTGCACAACGAGGATGGTAAGAAGCGGGTGGTGATCACGAAGACACTGCCGGGCGAGCGGTGGCTGCAGCTGCTCACCTCGACCGGCTGCCGCGTCGAGGTCTGCACGGCGGAGAAGACCATCCTCAGCAATGCAGACATCAAGCAACTGATCGGCGACAAGTGCGACGGAGTCATCGGACAACTCACAGAGGTAAGACATCCCTGTGCCAACATACTGGGGACACCTGCCAAGCTCTGGTTGACATGCCATCATTGCCGCCCGCCTGCCGGCCGCCGCCGCAACTTCATCAGCTTCCAAAGCATTCCACCCACTGCTCACACTGCAGGGCTGGAACGCGGACCTGTTCGAGCCACTCAAGGCAGCAGGCGGTAAGGCGTACAGCAACTACGCCGTCGGCTACAACAACGTCGATGTGCCTTCAGCCACAGAGCGCGGCATCGCCGTCGGCAACACACCAGGTGGGGGCCCGGTTATAATCTGAAAATAGTTTTAATAGATTGACGCCGTGGAGATATCGCAGCATCGTGCTGACACGTCAAATGCGCTGCTGATAGACGGACACGGAAGCTTGCGGCTCGCTCGTCAACCCAGTTGCATTCTCATGTTTTCTGAATGTGACTACACATCATGTACGATTGCAGGTGTGCTGACGGAGACGACGGCAGAGCTGGCACTGGCGCTCACATTCGCAGCGGCGCGGCGAGTCGTGGAGGGCGACAAGTTCATGCGGGCGGGCAAGTACGAGGGCTGGCTGCCGCAGTTGTTCGTCGGTGCGCCAATCCTTGTCGCAATCCCGCTGTTTCCCACCTTGCACCTTGCGATCAGTGAGGAGCCGCAGTGCCACGACTATCAGCCACAGCGATTGTGGACATCTGTGCAAGCGTCCAGTTGCTGACTGTCAGCAGAAGGTGCTGTGCAAATTGGAGGAGCAGGGGCGTGGATGAGAGCTCCGAGCTTCGATTTAGTTTCCACCACAGGTCTTCCTGAATCGCTCAGATCAATTGCGTTGTTTACGTGCCTTGTGCTAAGCTGGACAATGTGGTTTTGGAACAGGGAACCTGCTGCAGCGGAAGACTGTTGGCATCATCGGCGCCGGGCGCATCGGCACAGCCTACGCCCGCATGATGATGGAGGTGAGCAACGTGTTTGCGCTGCCTGGAAATGTGGATGCCTTCATTCACTCGCAGCCTGGCGGCGGCGTTATGCGGAGCACCTTCACCTAGCTCCCCGGCACACTTTTCCGACACTCCACACCACCCAGCCCGCTTGCTTGGAAAAGGCGCGACCACCCGCACCTGCACCTACAAAGTGAGTACAGGCGGGACTGCTGTTCCGTATCCTAGAGCCTTAAGCCCATAAAACCACACACCATAGGCAATATCAAAACCCTTTCATTGCAGGGCCACAAGTGCGACGTGGTGTACTACGATGTGTACCCCAACTCCTCCCTATAAACCCTATAAACCCTGGAGGAGTATGCCAAGGAGTACGTGAAACCTTGAAATGCTGATCCGCCGGGGGCGATGATGGACATTATCAGTCCATGAAACTTACTTTCACACCGCAGGGCCACAAGTGCGACATTGTGTACTACGACGTGTACCCCAACTCGCGGCTGGAGGAGTACGCCAAGGAGTACAGCGCGCTGCTGGAGTCGCACGGCGAGGAGGGCCTCTCCGTCAACCGCCTCGACAGCGTCGACGACGTGCTCAAGGCCTCCGACGTGCGCAAAATTTGAAAAAGCTGAGACCGTAGATTCTCACTCCCTCCAGCCTGCGACAGCCTGCTGTGAATGGTCGGCATGCATGCGCATTGCGTGTGGAAGCATGGCGGCACAGAGAGGGCTTCCAGCCGCATGAGGTGTGCCTTTGCATTCGTGCGAGATTCGGCAGCAGCATCGTCCGCCGATCAATCTGCGGTATGCACCTGCCAGGACTCTGCACTCGGCTCTGGACCCACCACCAAGGCTTGTTTTGAACCTGGTGGTCCAATACCGGGCCTGGAATGGGAGGTCGCCAGCAGGCGTTCAGGAGGCGACCTGCCGCTCCTGGTACTCACCACTTATCATAATGGCATGGCATCGTAGGTGTGCAATATCTGACAGACATTCTCGCCCGCTCATCGCAGGTCGTGAGCCTGCACTGCAACCTGGACAAGGACACGAAACACCTCATCAACGAGGGCCGGCTGTCGATCATGAAGGAGGACGCGGTGCTGGTCAACGCCTCGCGGGGGCCCGTCATCGACGAGACCGCGCTCGTCGCGCACCTCAAGGCCAACCCCAACTTCAGGTGCAGTTGTTGAGAAAAAGATTATTGGTTGAGAAGATAGAGTTTTGCAGAGACGGCGTTCCTCGCGCACCTGAAGGCCAACCCCAACTCCAGGTGCGTGTGTTTGACTTCAGGGGTGGTATGTGCATCTGATGGCAGGTCCCGGCTTGAGGTGGGGTGTGGCATATAAACTTGCCACCATGTTGACAGGAAACCAAAAACGCATTGTACTAAAAATATTACCAAAAGATAATCTTAACCTGTTACTTTTTTATCAATGAAAATCACGTTCTAAAATTAAATAAGGAAAAAAAAAACAGAAACCCAACTCAATTATGGAAAAACTAGCATATGTTATTTAATTTCACGAGTAGATGAAATAAGTTTATCTACTTGCCTGTGGCTGCATGCAAGGAGCAGGAAGACCCTGAAGAGTGTATGTTTACCTTCCATTCCAGCGCTGGCAAGCCAACAACTCTTGTTATGAATCTTTCGTGCTGCTCGACACCCAGCACAGCACCGAACGTCGGCAGCAGTTGCACGGCTTGCGGATCCACAAACAGCGCAACGCAGGGGCAGCACCTGGTTACATCAACCCCACTGCATCAGGCCGGCTAAATGCTTTGACCCTGCCCGGCAAGGTGTGGGCTGGACGTGTTTGAGGACGAGCCGGACACCAAGCCGGGGCTGCTGGACTGCGAGAACGCAGTCATCGTGCCCCACATCGCCTCCGCCTCCTACTGGACCCGCGCCGGCATGGTGCGTCGAATTCGTTGCCAGCTGCAGCACCTACCACAGCTCGTGGAGGTGGCCTGCATCATCATTACTTTTCCTTTCGGTTGCAGCGGCAGCAGCTCGGCTCCTTCGAGCGAGCACCAGGCAGCTGCTGCTGTACTTGCATTGTGAGATGGTGTGTGCTGCCAGCGGCAACCATCAGCACATTTACGAAAGGTATGCCATGACAACTGCTTGGCCAATGCGCAGGCGACGCTGGCGGCGGCCAACGTGGCGAGCGTGCTGCAGAAGTACCCGGTGGCCAACAAGCCGGACGTGCTGCCCTGGGTGGACGGCGAATTCGACGCCATCCCCAAGGCGGCGCCCTCCATCGTCAACGCCGAGGACCTGAGCCTCGAGATCCAGTCCTGAATTGGGTCCCGCAGTTTCAAGATCGGCAGCGCCCGACTCATGTTGATGTGTGCTCCTTATTGGATTGAGCTTTCTAAGGGCACGCTTGGGCTATCCACTCACAGCATCAGGGGTTGAGATACAGCCAGAGTCTGCTTGACTTGATCTGCATGTTCCGGGTTCATTGCTCAGCACTACGGTTTGCAAAAGCGGCAAGCAGACGCCACGGAAAAACTTACAAGTCCAGTTAATCTACAACAGCCTAGGCAAATGCCAAGGCGCAATACCTAGTCATGAGAGCACACGGGAACAACACAGTGCAGCCATCTGTGTGACAAATTGCCAATCTGATACGATGTACCATTGGGTGGACATTTATCCTGCAACTGCAAGCTGCAGCGAATGTTTAGGCTGCTGCAAGGCTCGGGCAGCCACACATGAGGCGAGGCCCCGGGGCGCCCGCAGCTGCCTGTGGTAGCTGCCCGGAGCTGCATTCGGCCTCGATACCGCTGCTTTGCGTCACCAGCCAATCTCAGGCCAAGCCAACGTCCGCCCGCAGCTGCCGCCACCAGGCAGTCCACTCGGCGGGCTGCGTCTCCGCCGGCTGCACCACATTGACAACCTCCAGAATCTGGCGCCGCGCCGCCGGCTGCGTGGCCGCCAGGGCCCTGAGCCGCTTGCGCGCCGCTTCCCGGAAGGGGCCCGTGTATGCCAGGCTCTGCATCTGCATGAGCGCCTGCACCGCGCCGGCTGCTATGACCTGCGGAGCATGCGCGTCAGTGAGATCCCCAGAAAACGGTGGGTTTGCCAAGACCTTCGCAGGATATCTGCAACCTTGGAATGTCGAGCTCTGGGAGAAGGCCACCCATGAAGTCGGCTCCTGAGACACTCGTCTTGCCTGACTCAAGCGTGGACACCAAGCCACCCCAAATCAGAATTCTGATGCATCGTGCACCAGCAGTTGTGAGTACATGCTCATTGCTCATGGGCGACGTTTCATGAGCGATGGAGCTCACACCTGCTGCTGCAGCAGCGCACTTTCGGTGTCACACAGGTTGACGACTGCGCAGGCGACGTCAAGGGCTACGTTGTGCGGGGACTCGGCACAACGATCCACGAGCGACACCAGCAGGCCCGTCTCCAACAGAAGCGCGGCCCGGTACTGCGTGCCAAAGCGCGACAGCATTGCCAGCGTCGTGCTCGCCTGGTGCTTCGCTTCCTGCGGCAGACGGCGAATTGCACGTGTTTGGCAGATCAAAACGTGGCAATTGTTGGGCCACTCGCAGCACGAGGATGCCACATGCGTCTGGCGCTGATAGACATAAAATGTCCACGGGATGCAGCGCAAGCCGCTGGCACGCCGTCCTCTTTGCTGGCTTTACAGAGCAGGGATGCGTTTTTCATTGATTAGATCCTCGCCTTGTTGGGGCCGTGCAGGAGGCTGGTGAGGGAGGTGATGCCGCCGCCATGCAGCAGCTGCCACCGCACGCCCTGCCGTAGATGGTCCTGCCCCGGATCCTGTGGGGACGCGGCGTTTCATGTTACGCCCTCGTCAACAAGCTTGAAGGAGGGACTCCGAAAAATTTAGGGTTACAAAAAGCCTCATCACTGCAGACAAGCATCCAATTGACAAGCGCAGCTCTGTCAGCACTGGGCAACGTGTGCCCTGCTGTACTGGAGGCGGCAGGGGAGGCAGCACGCACATGTTTGCGCAGCTCCTGCCGGATGAGCAGCGTGAGCACGCCGCAGCAGCGGCCCTGGATGACCCAGCTGGTGCCGGGGGCCAGCAGCGGCAGCAGCGCTTCCGCCACCCCGAGCTGCTCCGCCGCCGCGGCAGCGTCTGCCGCGCAGTCGCCCTGCAGCGTAGCCCAGGACCGCCGCATAATGAGACATTGTTTGGCCAAGAGGTCGTGGAGTTTGTGCTCTTGTCATCCGCCCCTCGTAGCTTGCAGCCCCGGGGAAGGCTGTTCAAGTCTTCCAAGGCCACTCACTGCCGGGCTGGCAACCTCGTATTGACAGAAAGCTTGGACGGCGAAAGACGGCACCGCACCTGCCAAGCGCCGAGCAGGGCGACCAGCGCAGACATGGCGAGGTACTGCAGCTCGGGGTGCGGCAGCAGCTGCAGCACCTCCTGCAGGCCGCCCTCCTCGCAGAAGCTGCACCCAAACATGCATAGGAAGACTTACCCACTCACTCGGCATGCCTCGATCGAGACCATGCACCGCGGCGCTTTGTGACGAGCAGCAGCCACATGCAGAGAACACATGAATGGTGCAGGGCGCAATGTCCAAGCGCCACCTGTCGCGCACGCCGGATCGCAGCGGCTGGCTGTATCCCAGACCCATGAGCGTCTGCTTCGCCAGGTTGACTGCGGTGGCGGCCTCTGCATTCTCAAAGCAGAACATATTCACTGTTCATGTCTGATCAAGAATGTCCTGTGCACAGCCAATCACAATAAAGCCATTCAAATTGCAGGATACGACGAGTACCGTGCTGGTCCCACGCCGCGGCTGCCTGCGGGTCGAAGCGCTGCGCGTTGCGCAGGCTGGAGAGCATGTCGTCCACCGTCCATGTGGCTGTCGGCGTGCTCGCGCACATTGCTAACGGTGGCGACGCCGCTGCTGCCTGCAGGCAAAGCGGACGCATGCCGGTCTCGTATGAGCGCAAGGACGATGGTGGATTATATAGGCCAGTGGACTTGCCGCTGTGTCAGCCGCTGCGCCTGCTGCCGCCGCCAAACGGCAGTGGTTGCAGCGGGTCTTCCCAGGTCGCCAAACAAGCGTACTGAACCAGCAGCAACCAGATATTCGCCCTGAATTGCAAGGCTGCAGGGGCACGTGTGCTTAGTCTGGAGGTCTGGCCAAGGCTGGCGGCGTGTGCCTGCTGCGGCCAAGGCGCCTGGCTCCTCGTCGCGGGCCGCTGACAACAGCTGGGCCGCAGCGCCGCTGGCCGGAACCCTGCGCTGGCGTTGGTATGCATGCTGCTACGCCACAGTGCTTGCAGGACGGTCTGTCGCAATGGGCTCGACTCCGGCAGCTGTTGTGGCGTGGCGAAGAATCCCTAGAATATTCAAAAATCAGACTGCTGCATCATTAGAGCCAAAGCGCGCAAGGAGGTGGCCGTGTACGCTGGTTACCACCTGATGCTCTGGTGGTAGTTTCTATGAGCGGCATGCCCTGACGAGGATGCACGCAGCGCTTCGCTTGATTTTGCCGGCAACATGAGGCAGATCTGCAGCCACGTGAAAGATTTGCACCTACATGGTGCAGTGGCTGCAGTAGTCGCCACTTCCAGCTTGCCACCGACGAGACTTCTCAAGTACTGTATCCCGAAAGATTGAGCAGCATGTGCGCCGGCATGGCAGACTGCAGAGCAAGTGTTTCCATCCACAGCAGCGCAGCAGCGCGGAGCCGCAACAGAGCCTTTTCCTCGCCTTCTATGGCACTGGCTCGGCCAGCATGCAGCCAGCGCGGTGCTGAGGTGGCACAGCTTGCCAACAGCTTGGTGCTGCCTCCTCAGCGCAGCACTTCCGGCGTCTGCGCCGCACTGGTGAGCGGCGCTGCCTGCAATCCTGCGACGCCTGCTCAAATTGCACAGTCGTCCACATCTCACAGCCTTACTTCCTGCCACACACAAATCCGACCGTGAATTTGCCGATCTGTGCCGCAGGGCTCGCAGGGGTCGAAGGCCGTCTCAGAATGGTCAGACTTGGCGGTGGCGCCCAGCGGCGACTATGTTGTGGAGGAGGACCCTCTGTTCCAGGATGACATCAATCGCCTGTGCAACGTGGGCCTGAAAGCCATGCTCAAAGATGACCGGCGGGGCGTCAGCGAGTGGCAGGACGAGCTCAATACGTACGGCTCGCACTTTGGGGAGGAGGGCAACAGGTGCCTCAGCTGTGCCTGGCCTCCTGTTGCAGCACGCTCACGCGTCACTGCTCGTGTCGCATTGTAGTCCATCTATGCATTTCCCAGGCAGCGCTTCCTTGATTGCTTGGCTGCCTGCAAAGCCACATGTACTTCATCTGATCTGGGTGCGGCACCGCGTTCCTCAGGGCTGCAGCGATCTTCATCTACACGTTGTACCAGATGTCTGAGCATCGGCTCCCAACAGAGTCACTCCAGCTCAGCGTGCGCAAACCAGGCCACTCATGTACACTTGCGTATCTTGTTGAGCACCATTACGGAATTCACGGCATTCGGCATCCTTGCAAATTCACACAGGACGCATGGCTGCAGTTCATAAGCTGGTGCCTTCACATGCGCCGTGCAGGGCATCTACCTCCGAGCGTTTGAAAAGCTTTTCAACATACTGGAGGACTCTGGGTGGGAGCTCAAGAGGAAAGAGGACGAGGAGGAGGAGGGCAGCGATGAAGAGGAGTAGCATTTAGGTATCGGCCGCCAATCTGTCAACTTGCAAATTCTTTGTTGGCGACAGCTTTCTGAGAACTTATTCAGCGTCAACACATAGTCAAGCCTGGTTTGTGGCCACACCGAGTTACTCAGCAGACCGTCAACAGCATCTACGACTTTTCTGAAACGACCTTGATGCCGCGCTGCTCCGCGTCCTTCAGCCACGCTTCCGGGTTCTTGCCCAGTTTGCGCGCCGCTGCCGTCATTTCTTCCACCGTCATAGTCTGCACCGCCGGCCTGCGATCCTGCTCCTGCCGCCTCCTACGCAGATAGTTTGACGAAATAAAGGCATACCACCTATGGAGGGTTGGTACTTGCTCGGGGTGCAGCAAGTGGGAGGCGACCACCTGTGTACTGGGGATCAGGGATCGCCTATCTTCGGTGCACTCTAGCAGCCGCAGCTCTCTATACAGTCCAGCAGCAGCATGCACGTCCAGATTCGCATGCGTCCAGTCGCTCACCTCGGGGGCGGCTGCTCGAAAGGGTTCCTGCGCGCCGCCCCCGGCCGCCGCGTGCCGCCCGCGGCGCCGCCCTGCCACGGCGTCCTTGCCCCGCCCCGCAACTGCTGCCCGCCCTGCGACCGCTGCCCGCCCTGCGGGCGTCCGCCAGCTGCCGCGGCCGAGGCAACGCGCCGCCCCTGCCCGCCCGGCTGCCACTGCGCGTTGAAGCTGGAGGGGGAAACGATTGCCGCGGCGGCCTCGTCGATGAGCGCCTTCAGCTCCTCGGGGTCCATGCCACCCTGCAGCGCCGCCGCGATCGCATCCCTATCGCACGTGGCCAAACAGCAGGGCGTCAGCAGCAGCATCAGCAGGTTGCCTCAGGAAGTTCATCGCCGCCCTGTTCACACCCCAGAGCAAGACATCAGTGTCAGCTGCAGGCGCGTTGTTGTTAGGCCCACGATGCGATATGCCTGACTTGAGCCCAGCCAGGAACAGGTGCTCAACACGCCACACATGCGATTTGGATATGCACAACAGGACAGCGCGCCTGCTGAACGGCGAGCCCTGAGACGCGGCGCCCCCCGGCGACGCCCTGCCGGCGGAGGCGCGGCCGTCCATGCTTGCGCCGGCGCCGGGCGGCTCCTCTGCGATGCGGTCGATGATGTCCAGGCCGGAGACATCCTGGAACATCTCAGCAACATCAATGAAAAAAGAGCAGTCGGGGCAAGTTGATTGATTTGCCATGCACTTGACTAGCTGCGCACTACATCCGTTACCATGCATACAACGAGAGTTTCGCATATTGATATGAGTACCTGGAAGCGGCGCAGCGGCTGCTCAGCCTCGCCACGGCCCGCCAGCACATCCGACCGAGTTACACCCTTCTCCTGCACCTGCACTCAGCAACAATGGTGGGCTTCAGGGGCTTAGAAAACGAGAAAGCTTGGCCAGCTGCAAAAGTCGCCTGCACAAGCGGTAGTGCATGCCACCTTCCAGACATACTTCAGACACGATGTACATGCACAGTGCCGACAGAGCCGAGCGGCCAGCCTTGGAGCGATCAGGTATTCCGTGTAATAGGAGTGCACAGTGCTCACACCTGTGCGAGCTCGGACTGCCAGTCGAGCGAGATGGGTGCCTCCCAGCCCGGCTGCTCCGGCGGCGCCGCGGCGCGCGCCTCACGCTGCATCTCCAGGCACTCGAAAGCGTATTTCGCCTGAAACGTGTCCAGGGCCTCGCTGACTGGCGCTGGCGCAGGCTGCTGCGATGACGCGTCCTCTGCTGGCCGCGCCGCCGCCGGGTTAGCAGACTGCTGGCCAGCTTGCTGGCCCGCGGCCCTGGCCGCTGGCCAGGCGTCTGCCTGCTGCGCAAGGGCCGGCGGCAGCGCCGGGCCCGCCGGCTTCTGGTAGAAGCGCCGCTTTGAGCTCGGCGCGGCGGGTGCCGTCGGCGGTGCAGACGCCGCAGGTGCGCCGGCTGAAACCCCGGAGAAGCGGTCCTCAGCTGCAGCTGCTGATGCAGCGACCTGTGGTGCAGCTGCCGCCGCGCTGGTGCTGTCTGCAGCAGCCGCCTGCGTCTGTGGCGCTGTCTCAGCTGCGGGGGTGGCCTGCGGTGCAGCATGGCCCGCAGCAGCAGCAGCGCCCATGGCAGCAGGCTGTCGGGATGCTGCGGCGCCGCCGCTGGCCTCGGCGGCAGCGCCCCCCATAGCGTCAGCCGCCACCGCTGCGCTTTCGGCCGGCTGCGCGGCTGCGGCGGCGGCGACGTCAGCTGCCTGCTGCAGCCCGAAGCGTTCGACCTCCTCCGGCGTCATGTCGCGGGCGCCTTCCGCCAGCACCTCCTCCAGGCGCCCCTCCTGCGCCGCCTTCTCGATTTCCTATCGAGCCAAGCCAAACTGGCGGTGCTAAGGATGCTGCAACAATGTGCAAGAGTTTGATCTTGTCGCCTTGAGTTTCGCTCTCGGCATGCACTTGGAACACGTCTGCTGCTGGCCGATCGGAACACGAGGTGATGCTCAGGTGATGCTCACCTGCAGACGGTCTACGGTGGCATTCTCGATGAGGCTCTCAACGTCCGGCAGGTCTGATGACACGCGGCCGCTGTCTTCCCACAGCTGCTTTGCGGGGTTCTTGCGCCCCCGCTGCTCCTGCAGCACAGCGCGGCACGACATCTTTTGTCCCTGTCCAGACCGCAACTTGCCAGCACGAATTTTCACGCTGCTCGAAAGAGAAAAGCACGAGCTTTTGGGCCGCCGCAATGCTTTAGCAAGCAAATGCACGTCAACCATCTTGAGGTCAGGCTGGAATTCAGGATGCCGGAGACCACATTTCCGGTATACAGAAAAACCTAACGAAAAATGAAAAAATGCAATCTAGCTGCTCACCTTTGCGGCCTCAGCGAGCAGCTGGCCGAGGGGCCGCCGAGCATCCTCCTCCATCGCAATCGCAGCGCACAGCGGCGGCAGCCCCGACTCCTCCAGCAGCTCCACCGCCGTTGCCACCGCCTTCAGGCTGCAACCATCACAAAGGCATGCTCGCGGGCTGGGGGATGCTCCGCATGTGTGTGTGGTGCAACCATGCACCGTGTGCAACAGCACATACATGCGCCGTGATTGCCGCAAATGCCGCAAACACACATTCCCCACCTGAGGCCGGAGAACATGACGACGCGCTGGGAGCCCCAGCCGCCGCCCTGCGCCGAGTCCGCCTGTCGGGGCTGCTCCCAGACGGGCTCCGGCGTGTCAAGCGCCACAGCCAGCGGCTGGTGCAGCATGGCAGCAGAGCATGGCACCACCTGCAGGCGCTCAGCAGAACTCACCAAGGAGTAATTAACGATTTCACAGCTTTAATCCAGCAAATGCGCCGCCATCATGCTGAACGCAATCACACTGGTCAACACCAACGATATGCTCGATGCGACAACCTGGAAGTAAGAGGGCAGCGCCGACCAGGCATCATAGGATGATGGCAGTGAATCGGCACCTTCACATTGGCGGCGCCGGCCGCGTCCATGATGACGCGCGTCACCGCCACCTCCTCCGCCCGCAGCCCCGCGCACAGCAGCGCCTGACAAGGACACCGTCTTGAGACCGTCTTGAAGAGCTTCCTGGACGACAAGGCCTTCTCGGACAGTGCTGTCACATGCATGCATGCAGACGTTGACAGTGTTCCTGCTGTGTGCAAACCGATGAAATCATACTTGATGCAGTCTCATGAGCTGCGAGATCGCTGCACCTTGGGCCCCCAGGCGTCCTCAGCAGACAGGCTGTCCAGTAGGTCCCTTGGCGCATCCGGGTCCGTCTGAGATAGGGAGTCCAGGTCCATGTACTGCCCCATCGGATCTGCGGCCGTGCAGGAGGTTGCTGTAGCCAGTATCATGATGCAACTGGATGTTTGCGTGCAGTCTTGGAGGTTATCGTGGCGGTTGAGCACGGCAAATGGGCGCACCGATGTCGTCCGGCTCGTATGACTTCTGCGCATCCAGCTCGTCCTCATCCAGGCCCAACTCCCTGTAGAAGTCATCGTTCAGCCTGATCTGATCGAAGTCTGGCTCCTCTGGCTGCTGCAGGGCCGCGATGGGTCTTGTTCGATGCCTGCACCTGCCGGCCGCACGCGCATGGCGGTGGGCAAGTTTGCTGCCAACGAGGTGCGCCGTGCCACTTCGCACCGTGCCGCAGCACGCATGGTTCTGCAACACGTTCATCATCTTTGGGGTGGGGTAAGGGCATCAAGGGTTGGGGAAGGGCGTCAAATGGCAGGCTGGCTGAAGGCGCGCCGCTCTGTCGACACCAGCAGGGGCCGAAATTTGAAGAATTCCCTCGCTATGGCTTTTGTCGATCACATCGCCTGGCGGGCATTCTAGTTTTGCAAACGCGTAACGGATTGCTTTCACCGGTATCGTCGACACCTCGCATCGCTCGACACAGCTCCGAGTGGACCTTTTCTCCTTTCACCCGAGTGCTTCGGAACCCTCATTTCACGTGTGACAGGCACACATCGCTCTAAACCTATGTCAGGCTTTTGATACATGTAGCGCTGCATGATGGAGGACATTCAGGCGGCGCTTGCCCGAGCACACGTCGCAATCGACCGAGCGCAAGCCCTCACAGCGGAAGTTCGCACGCTGCGGGCGGCAGCCGAGGCCCAGCAGAGGCACGCAGAGCTGCTGTTAGATCTTGCAGAGCTCGAGGCCGCCCATCCACTGCAGCCTGCAAATATTGGCAGCTCCTTGCCAGGCGCCGCCAACGGCACAGCGGTTGAGGCGTTGGCGGCGGCGGCGGCGGCGGGCCACGTTGCCGCCTTAAGCCAGGCTGCATCCGCGGCGCGACAGCATGCTGTGGTACACGGCGGTGGAGAGGCTGCAGGCGCCTTGCCGGCAGCAGGGGATGGCGCGGCTGCAGCGGTCGGCCTCGCCGCTGTTGCTGCACAGCAGCGGCAGGCAGCAGGCCTGAAGGGCCTGCTGCAGCTGAGGCAGCGGCAGCTGCGGCTGCGTTCTTGTCAGCTGCGCGCACTCAGGTGCCTTCTGGTGGCGGAGCCGCAGCTGGGCGACTTCCCCATTCAGGTAAACTAATGAGGTTGTGGACTATCGCAACCGGACTGCTGCAGACATGGAGAGCAGATATTTGTTTGGTTTGCATTTGCATGCTGTCGGGGCCGCGCTTGCGTCGATGCTGCAAAGACCCCCGATACAGCTTGCCAACATCTAACACTGCTGCTTGCGTGCAGGAAAGCACCGTGCGGCAGGCATGCGCGATGCTCAGCACGGCACTCACGCACGTGGGCCTGGCGCAACAGGTGCAGTTAATGCGATCACGTGGGCTGCGTTAGGTTCAAACGTGTGCATGCATCTAGGGCTGGCTCCAATACATCTCTGGCACTGGAGTGCAACTCAGGCTCTGCACTGCTGTCGCTTCAGGTGCTGCAGAGCTGGGACTCGGCCGACAGCCTGCCGCACGTCATTGCGGACGCCGATGACAGGGCGGAGGCGGCGTCGCAGCTGGCGCGGGACCTGCTGCTCAGGCTGCACACCAATGATGGTCCAGACGGCGGCCGGGGCCAATCCCCAGGCGCCACGCCGCCACAGCTCAAGCTCGCCGGCGTCAGCGCGGCGCAGCTCGCGCGGCTTGCCGTTACGGTGGTCTCCGAGGCGTCGCCGCTGTGCGGCCAGCCGTGCTCCATCTGCCTGACAGACGTCCGCGCCGGCGACAGGCTGCGCTGCATGCCGGTGCGTACCCCTTCTCTGCCGCCCTCTTTTGCAGCACTCGCTGGCTCACGCTAGGCTTGCATGCATGTATGATCAACTGCACGGCGGCTTGATGTGCTGCACGAACTGATGGACTCACGTCGCTGCCTGCAGTGCCTGCACTACCACCACCAGGCATGCCTGGATGAGTGGCTGAGGGTGGCCGTCAGAGCCACCTGCCCGCTCTGCCAACACGTGCTGACCTTCGACTGATACCTGCCAACATCGAGCGTCGCCCGGGAAAACGCTGCACATCCGTCACCGTTCATGGCCGGCAGCGCCTACAGGTATGGGGCCTGGGCTGCCGTGCGTCTCGTTTGTCTGCTCTTACCATGCTGAACCTGCTGTAGGCATCAAGGACGACTGCGCAAGTACAGAACCAGTTCATGGCATGCATGCAGGCGGTGAGGGCGTCCAGACGACATCTCTTGGGGCGGCATAGCAGACCGGCCTGGCCACTCAGAGCCTTTTGCAGCATATCTCGTCTAGTTTCAGTCACTTTTTTCTGTCGTCTCTCACACGCTGCATCTCTCTATCCCCAGCACGGAGTCCTGTCGAGCATGCTCTCTGCTCCACTTTCCCGCTCTTTAAAAGGGTCTAGTGAAAATTCCCGCGCTCGAAGCTGTGGTGCGTAATGCTGGCAGAGCGAAAGTCGGCGGGTGTAGCCCTGTGAATACCGGGCCAGGAACCCACCAATACGCTCCTGACACTCACCTGAGGCGTTGCTGGGGTGCCCCCGGGTCTTCGCGCGCTCCAGAGTCCTTCCTTCCCCCAGCTGCATCAAACTTCCTCATCCCAAGTTGGCACCTGCAGGTGCGCTGGGAAACGCTCAGAGCCCGTGGCCCCTTACCGGGGCATCTTTAAGCCTCTCTGGCCAGGCTCAGGTGCCCGCCGGCGCCGGCCGGGGCCCAGGCGGCCAGCGCGCTCGCAACAAGGCTTCTCGCAAAAGTTTTTGCGCTGGATGCAGGAAGCAGCTGGTCAACAGCAGAGCAGTTGGAAAGTCTGGCGGCCGAGATATGACCACTTGAAAAGCTTAAACGGTAATGATGGAGACCTTTGTATCCTGTGAGATTTTGTTGTGTGATAGGACCCATTTGCACATGCACCCGCCTTGCAGGCCTCAGTATGTACAGCGACCCGTCGACGCCGCAGCAGATGGCAGACAGCACAGAGGCCGTGGCCATGCCGCCGATGGTGTCCGGCTTTCCGCACTCGGACCGCCAGCATCTGCCGGACTCCGACTCGCAGCCGGCAGCGGCGGCGCACGCAGGGCTCGACTCGGGCCCGCCGTCGCCGTTCGCCGGCGCCGCGGCGCCATTCGCGGCCGCCTGGGTGCCGGCTGCAGAACTCGCCGCCGGACCCATGGCCTGGTGCACATCGCAGGACGGCATAGCTGACTGGGGCACTGAGCTCGTGGAGTGCCCCGACAGCGGCCTGCCGCTCAGCGTGCCCCTGCCGGCGGCCACAGAGGGCGGCCGCCCCTCGCCGCACGACTGCTCCTGGGGCAGCTGCAGCCCGGCGGGCGACGGCAGCCTGTCACCGGCGGTGTCGCCCGCCGACAGCGGCGCCGGCCCCAGCGGCGCGGCCGCAGGCGCCCATGAGGTGGCTGCCTTTCCGGGGACTGTGCTTGTTGCTCCAAACAGTGGGATGACGTGCTGGTCAGCAACAACATCAAGCCGTTCTTTTATGGGTTGATGTCATGCTGTATTCTCGAGGTTGGCATAAACCGAGGTCATTTGGTACATGAACGTGGATAACAACAGGGCATTTGAGAAGCGCGGGCGTCCGCATGGCTGCTTGAGTGTGATCGATTCCGGGGTCTGACGGTATTGCCTTTCTGCTGTCGCAAAAAGGCCTCCGGCATGGAGGTGGTGGGCCAGCTCAAAGCCAGCAGGCAGGTTGATGGCGGAACAACTGGCGCAGCGCACCAGGCGCACGTGCAATGCGACCCGCGCCGGAATGGCCACCACCGCTCGCGGCAGGAGGTGTGTTGCTCAATCCAGACCTGTCAGAACAACGCTGCATTGGGTCATGTGATTGAGGGTGGCCTCCTGCCCCCTGCTTGCAGACCCACTCGTACAGCGTTTTGGCCTCTCCTGTTCATCCAGAGGCTGCACCTGCTCCTGCCAGTGCTGACACCGCAGCCTTTGCTGGCAGGCCAACCAGGCACTGGAGGCGGTCGGCCGGTCGCTGCTGGGCGGCTCGCCGTACTCGCTGCCCGCCGGCGGCCGCACGTCGTCACACCACTTTGATGCGGCCTGGCCGCCGCCCGCCTTGTCCGCCGGCGGCGCTCCAGCTTCAGCACAGCCTGCAGCGGCAGGCGCGGCGCCAGCCATCCGCCCCACAGCGGATGCGGCGGCAGGCTTTGACCTGGTAGCAGACCCAGCGGCAGGCTTCAGCCCCACGGCAGCCTTCAGCCCAAAAGCGGCGGCCTTCAGTCCGACGTCAGTGGCAGCCGAGCGGGATCCTCTCAGCGGCGCCGTCAGCGCCGCCTCCTCCTCGTCGACGGATGCCGCGGGGGACAGCGACAGCGACAGCGACGCCCCGGGTTTCGGCGGCGTGCGGTCCTCCGGCGGCGCCGCGGACAAAGGCGGCCTGGCGGGCAGCCTGCAGCGGCGCCTGGCGGCCGACGGCAGCGGCTTCGAGGAGCTGGAAGGCAGCGGTTTTGACGGCTGCGGCTTCGAGTCGGCGTTCGACGACGACTTCGAGCCGACGCGCTACTGCGTCAACTGCACCGGCGCCCTCGACAGCGACCTGTGCATGGTGCGTGTGCACCCACAGTGATCCCCTGCTCTGATGAAATCAATCGTGCACCTCGCCGCGCGATCGGTGTGGGGAAGGTGCAATTCTCCTGCAAGATCGAATTAACGTTCTCCCTCCACTGTAATCGACTGATGGTCGACTGATGGTCCCCGTGCTAGGACTGCGGCCACATGCTCGGCGCGGACGAGGCTCTGTTTGGCGCGCTGCCGGCGACGGACGACGAGCTGCCGCGCGCGCCCGGCGCCGACGAGACGCTGCTCATCTGGGATGAGCGCATGGAGCTGCACAGGCAAGGCGTTGATTGACGCACACAACGACAGTGCCCCATTGGGACTGACATGCAGTATATGTAACAGCCAGTGTTCTGACCTGCGCTGAGCCAACTTCCTCTCTGGGCATTCAGGAAGGGCTCGATCCCTCCCCTCCCCGACTTGTCGTTGCCATGTTGGACATGGTTTGGCTTGGGCACCCAACCCGAGCTGTGTGTTGTTCAAGTGCAGGGAGGCAGACGACGTGTACGGCAGCCCGCACCCGGAGCGGCCCGACCGCCTGCGGGCCGTCATGGCACGCCTGCTGTCCTCAGGCCTCGCAGGTATGTCCCTCCTGACATTTGTCCTGGATCAACAGGCAGCCTGGCTGTGTCCACCGCATACGTTGCTGCTGTTATCGCTGCGGTGTGTTCAGCTGCAAGGCTGGGTGCAGCCGCTGTGCCCCTCTCTGCGTCAGCAACACAATATTTTGAAAATGGGCAAAAGCTGATGCCGACGGCTGATTGCTGTCCGCCTGCAACAGGCCAGTGCCGGCGGGCGCCAGCGCGGCCAGCGACAGCGGCAGAGTTAGAGAGCTGCCACACCGGCATGCTGCATCGGGTCGTGGAGGCGACAGCGCAGCCAGAGACGGCTGGCGCCGTCAACTTCACGCCCGACACCTACACCAACCGCCACACCGCCCTGTGCGCCAGGTATCCCCCCAACGCAGGAGCAGCAATTTTTGCCCAGAGCCGCGCAGCAGTGTGCATGGGTTCCGGATTTTGCTTTTGCACTCCACTCATCATCTCGAGCTCTACCATGCATGATTTCATTTATCAGCAGGTGAGAACATCTATGAAGGGACTGGCGCTAAAGTTGAAACCAGGTTTGCTAATCATGTGTTCCGTCACCCTGCAGCCTGGCGGCAGGCGCGAGCGTCGAAGCGGCGGTAGCGGTGGCGACGGGCGCCGCGCGCAACGGCGCCGCCATCGTTCGGCCGCCAGGGCACCACGCCGAGAGCGGCATGGCTATGGGCTTCTGCTTCTACAACAACGCCGCCATCGCCGCCAAGGCTGCCCGTGCCGCCGGCGCGCCCCGTGTCCTCATCCTCGACTGGGTGCACACTTCTGCATATCTGACCACTCTTTCCTGCAACCTTGGAAGCTATCTGAGACCCTCGCGCGGTGACAACCTCCTGTGTGCAGCAGGGTCATTCAACACAGCATCATCTACTTGTTTGTTCCTCAAGAAACTGCCATCAAGGCTGTCAGATTGTGTGCATGGCCTCACACAATGTCGCTTGCATTCTGCTTTTGTCCTGACTCCGGATCTTTACCACTTTACTTGTGTTGTAGGATGTGCACCACGGCAATGGCACAGCGCACATTCTGGACGACGACCCCTCCATCATGTACATGTCGCTGCACCGCTACGACGGGTGCGCCTGTTCACCTTGTCACCATGTCGTTTCTGTTTCGCAAACCCACAAACGATAGAACGTCGAGCCATTGTCATCCGCATCTGACGCCCTTTGCCACCAGCAGCAAAGATGCGATGCACACCATGAGCAGAGGACAAGTACCATCAGGACACACCGCCATGGGTGTTATTCTGACGGGTGCCGCCGGAGTGCAGGGGCTCCTTCTACCCGGGCACCGGTGCCGCAGACGAGGTGGGGACCGACGGTGCGGAGGGCCACACCGTCAATGTGGCCTGGTCTGGCCCGGGCATGGTGCGAGCTTTCACTACCTCCTGCCTTCTTCAGGTTCTCGCATGCAACAGTTCCAGGTCCTTGGTGCAGTGGGCATTGGCAGTGTTGATGGCTGCAAACTTTCCCATTGGAGTCGCGCTGCAGCTGTGGCAGCTCCTGGGCCGACTTATGTGGGCGACCTCAATGCATCGATTATGACGATGACAATTGCACCTTGTTACTACAGGGTGACGCAGACTACCTGGCGGCCTTCCACCACGTGCTCGTGCCGATCGCCACGCAGTTTGCGCCCACCCTCATCATCGTCTCGGCCGGCTTTGACGCTGCCGAGGGTGCGTGATCCCAGTTCTGATACTGAGAGCGCGAACAAAATGGCGATTGCCATCTTGATACCTAGCGCTATCACACGTGCCCCTTGCACAAGTAAACCTGCTGACTTCTCCTCTCCATTGTGGCAATGCAGGCGACCCGATTGGTGGCTGCAATGTGACCTCAGCGGGGTTTGCCGCCATGACGGGCCTGCTGCAGGCCATTGCCCCGCTTGCGCTCATCCTGGAGGCAAGCACACCTGTCCCTACATTCGTCACGTCAACTACGTGCTATTGGTGTGCTTGACCGCGTGTGCTACTGCCAGCCGGCACACTGTCACCAGCTTCCATGTTCTGCTGCCTATGCCTTTTGTTTTGTCCTCCTGCGGGATGGGACGTAACGGTTCTCACTGTGTACTGCAGGGTGGCTACAACCTGAGCGCGACGGCTGCGGGCGTGGAGGCGAGCCTGTGGGTGTGCCTGGGCGAGCGACCGCCGCCGCTGCGGCCGGAGGGGCAGGCGCTGCCGGCGCCCTCCCCCGAGGGCCTGGCCGCCATCCGGGAGGCGCTCATCACCCAGGTGCAATTAGGATTCACAACCTGGCCTGCATGGCTGTGCTTGCCCTGCTGCTGGTCCTACCCTTTGCTTCAGATTGAACTTGCTCAAGCATCTTGTGGCAATCATATGCAGTCCTAAGTTCACTTGGACTGCTACCGGGCTGAGTTGTATGCGCCGAGGTGACGTAGGTCTGACTGGTCCCGTCCATTTGCTCAGGCGCGCTACTGGAGCTGCCTGCGCGGCCTGCTGCCGCCGCCGGCGCCGCGGCCCGCGCCCGCGCTCCTGCCGGCGCACGCATTCTTCGGCGGCGCGCCGCATGCGCAGCACGCGGCGCGGGCGGCGCGCGCGGCTGGAGCCGCAGCTGCAGGCGCCGCTGCGGTGGTGAAGCAGGGGGCCGCGGCGGCAGAGCTCCTCGAGGATGCAGAAGACGCCGACATGGCCGGCGCCGTTGAAACGAAACTGGACAGGCCCGCGAGCATCGACGGTGGGGACGCCGGGCTCCGCAGCTGGCACCTCAACACCGGCCGCGACGGCGACAGTCAGGGGCACGAACGCCACGGGCACGGCAGCGGGCGTGGCCACGGCCACCACAGCAACGGCCACGGCAGTCACGGCAGCAGGCACGCCCATGACGGCAGGGGGCGCAGCCCGCGACCCGGCGGCGGCAGCCGCGAGCAGCAGCACCCTGCCAGCGGCAATGTGGCGGAGTGCCAGAACGGTGGCGGCGGCAGTGGCTGTGACCGCGACCCGATGGCGTCGCCGCGATCGCAGAATGGCGACCACGCGGCGCGGCGCACCAAGCTGGCCTTCCGGGGCGGTCAGGGGCGCTCAGCGCGCCGCCTGCACCTGGTGAGTCGTCAAGCGCCTGGAGCTGGTTCAGCAGGACGCACCTGAACATCTGGCTGCTTGTTGCGCTCTGCTGTGCCTGGGGAGCCGATATTGGCATGAGCAGTGCCGGATTCTGTGCCACATGCGACGAACGTCACTTTCAAAACCTAGTCTGCTAGACTGTGCTTCGTACTGACCATTCTCCGCTCCGCTCTGCAGACGCAGCAGCTGCACCTGGCGACGTACAAGGTGCTGAAGCGCCGCCGCGCCGACGCGGACCATGCGGCTGCGCTGCGCCGATTCAGCCTGTCCCTGGACGCCGAGCTGGAGCAGTCGCAGCTGCGCCGCGCCTCGCTGGACGCCGATACCCTGCCGCCGCAGCCGCCCGCCGGCCGCGCATACAGCACCTGAAAACTCTGCGGCGGTGATTTGCGAGCGCACAGCCAATTAGCGCTCTGGCGCTTCCTGGCGCGGCAGCAGTTCTGCCACGAGCTGAGGTGTTTGGACCCGTTTGGAGTGCGGGCGGAAGATGGAGGCCCTTTGTGGGCGGTACTATCTAGGAGGATCACCGTAGGAGCTGATCAGCAGAAAACAGAAAACGGAACAATTTTGGAGTCGCAGCAGCTGCGACGGCTGCATGGTTTCGCTCCCTGGTTTGTCATCGCAGCTGCTGGAGGGGGGACGCCACCTCAGAGGCGGATGTTTCGTCTGCCGCATGCCCCTTGCAGCAGCCCATACGGTCGTGATGATCGCAACACTTTGTCTCGAATCTACAATTGGTTTCATTTGCATGGATGGATGAAGCAGTCTCTAGAGCAACTCGAGGGGGAGGACCATTCTCAATCCAGTTTGCGGGTACCGTAGTCACGGGCATGATTCGCGCAGCTTTCGCGCGCCTTGAGGCCAATTTTCGCAGCTTTCGCGCAGCTGCCCGCCAATGTTTCCGCCGGCTCGCGCATCAGCGGCAAATCATGCGAACCCAG
>JAABUL010002096.1_pt1 | contig 34615 bp, 5 predicted proteins | sample 5559151 | NCBI WGS metagenome assembly JAABUL01 (sample SAMN10711876, study PRJNA513368) | rock metagenome | isolation source: Antarctica rocks | place: Antarctica: Victoria Land, Pudding Butte sud | reverse complement strand
TAATTATATATTATTGTATATAAAAAGAAGTTTAATAAAAAATTACTAAAATATATTATATTAAATTAACTAATATAATACTATAATATATTTAAAGAACTAACTAGTAACAAAGACAAACTCTTTATATCTAATTATTAAAAGATATTTTTGCTAATATTAGATACAAGATTTTGTATATTAATTGTCTATTATTTAATAACAAATAATTAAACAAAAAAAAAACTAAAGTTTTAAGCAATATCTAAGATATTATATTAACAATACTTATAGCAATTAAATATTATTTTTATTTATAACGCAACTAGCACTTAATACAAAGATATTAAATATTATAAAATAACTTTAATCTTTGTTAATTATAGCAAAAAATACAATCTCTTTAAGAAAGAGCAAAAGCATTTAGTAATAGAATTAGTTATTAAAAGAATAACAATACTAAAAAAGATATATAACAATATTACTATAATACAAATTAGATCAACAATATATTAAAACAAAAAATAAAAAACAATATTTTAGTTAAAGAAAAAGAATAAAATGTATTTTTTAATAAAGAATCTAAAAGTTAAGAAATCTAAAATTAGAAAATTAAATTATATTAAAATTAAATTGTTTTTTGTTAAATTGTTAAAAAATTAATTAATTACAAACTTAACTTACATAAGAATATTAAAGTATTTTTAGTATTTTATATATTATTGTTGAAACTAGTTGGCTTAAATATATCTATATAGAAAGTATTTTATTACAAAACTTAAAAAAAAAGTAGATACAAAGTAGAACAAGTTCTAAAGCAACAAGATTAAAAGTATTTTGTCAAATAAAAAATATATTTTATCTCAAAAAGTATATAAAAATTAAAAGAGAATCTTAACAACTATAATAATTTTATTCGACAATTCTATTAATGCGTAAAAAATTGTCTAGTATAGCTAGAGTCTTAAGTAAGAAACAATTAGATTTAAAAAACTTATCTAGCAAAATAACAAAAGAAATTAATTTTTTAATTTCTTTCATCTTTTCTAGATTCTCTAGACGTTCGAATTCTTCTATATTGAATAATTTATTATTGAATATTTTTTGTTTTTGTTTTTTAAGAAAATATCTTTGTTTTTGCAAACGTTTTAGTTTAACTTGTTATATACAAATCAACTTAATTGTTGCTTTTTGCACAATTTTTGTTTCTAATTTTTTTTGTTTTAACTTTGTTATTGCGCAATCAATAATATCAAAATTTATTATTAAAATCGCAAATATATACTTCTTTCTAATCTATATATACTTTGCACAATTTTTCGACAACAACAGCAAACAATATTTTTCCTAAGAAAAAGTACAACAAATACAAATTATTATAACAAAAACTCTTTAAAAGATTATACAATAATATAGTATATCAACAATTTTAAGATTTCTGCTCAGAAAATGTCTATTGCAAAAATTGCTAATTTAACTATTAACTAGTTTAGAATCTATTGAGCAGCAAAAGTTTTAATATTTGTTTAACAGAAATTTAATGTTGATGTTTAAGATACGTACGAACTTTCGCAATATTTTGTTTATATCTTTATTTGTTATTTGTCTATACTATAGTAATTTGTATAGCAAAATAGAATAATTTGTAAGATTTCTATACGCAAATTATATATCGACAGAGATATCTCTATTGCGTAATTGTATTATATGCATAATAATCGAGAATTGCGCTTATAAATTGCGTTTGTATTGTAAAACTTAACAATATGCAAGATTAAACAAAACGCGTATTAATTATATATCTGCAAATTCTGCTAATTGCAACTTAATTCTGCGCTTAATTATATAAAGCGAGCATATTGATATATTAGCTAATTTGACTATTAGCTATTAATAGTACTATTAACAAGAATTTTGAAATTGTCGATATAACTAACAACTCTTAAATAAACGAAAAAATATAAATATATAATAAATAAATCTTCGAGAACAAAAATAAAGAAGGGAAAAAATAGTATTACGAATCTCGAAAATAAATTTAATAAAGTTATTCAATTTGTTAAACTAATATATAATTTGTTTAATTGCTCGCTTAAGTCTTAACGCAATCGAATATAATAAGCAAAATCTATTTAACTAATTATTGTTACTCGATTGCAATCGAGCAAAATAAGCAAAATAAACAAAAAAAAATCTTTTAATATATAGATCTTAAATACAATACTTTTATAATTTGTATTTAAATTAATATAAGTTTCGACTTATTGTTATTGCTATATCTAGTTGCAAATTTTCTTATCAAATAATTGTTCTTATTGTCTAAAGAATTCTACAAAATCTCTTTAACAATATTGATCTACTTTGATACTCTAGATTGCTAGATAGTAATATAATACTTAAATTAAAATCTTTATATATTAATTATATCTTAAAATAAATTGTATATTTAAATAAATTGAAAGCAAAACAAATCTTTACAGTATTTTAAATTAAAATAAGAATTATTATTATAAATTTAATACATATTAGATATATATTAGATATATACTTAAATTATAATAGAAATTAATATCTACTATTATGCGTAAATTAATATAAAAATTATCGAAAATTATTATATAATATTTAGTAAAATGTTTAAAGCGTTAAAAGAAATTATTTGTTAAATTATTTAAATTATTTATATTAATTATAAAAACAAAGAATTACAAATTTTTACAATAAATATAAACAAACAACAGGCTTAAAATATACATAAAATATACTAAAATTACTTAAATATTATTAATATTATATTTTAAAAATTTAACAAATATTTTATTAAATATATTTTAAACATAATTTTCGAAAATATTATTTTAATTATTTAAAAACTTATTTTATTAATTAATTTTAAGAAATTAAAACTATTAACAAATTATTATAGCGTATAAATAATATAAATATATTATATTTTAAACTTAAAATATAAATTAAATATTAAAAGATAAAATATATTTTTGTTAAATTATATATAGAATTTTTAATTTTTTTTATATTAATAAATACTAATTTGCAATTATATTAATATAAAAGAAAGTAATTACTTTTAAAACAATAAGTTTGTAAAACAAATATTATTATTATTTGTTTCTATATTTAAATATAACTTATATTTGTTTTAAACTATATTTATGCTAATTATATACTAAAATAAAAAATACGCTATTAAAATATTTTAAAAGAACAATTTTAAAATAAAATAAAATCTTCTATTTATTTGACGCAATTGTAATAAATTTAATTGTATTATTGCTTAACTAATTTAAAAAAAATACAATTAATTTATATTTAATTCGACTTAATAATTAACTTAATTATAAATAAAAAAGATTAAAAAGTTACAAAACGTTATTAACAACATTTATATTTTTCTCTTAATTTAAAAAATTGTTATATAATATTCTTTTTAACAAACTTAATTCTAAGTATAAATTTAGCACAAATATAGTATTTAAATTTAATAGCGAGTTTTTTTACACATTTTAAATTCGTAACTTAAAAATTACTTATTGTTAAAATATTATAATTAATCTAGTCTAGTATTAATACTACTTAATCTAGCACTATCTAATCTAATATTACGTATTTGATTTGAATAGCTTCGATCAATATATATAGATAGACAAAGTTCTAGCTTCTACATAGTAACTAAGCGTTTTACTATTTACTATTTTGACAAGTTATAAGTCTAGAACAAAGCGAGAAACTTATCTACTTATTATCTAGAATACTTAAAGCATAGCTAGTAAACCAAATTAATAATAAACTTACAATTACTACTATTAGCTAAGTCTTTGTTGATTGCTAGTATATAAAAGTTAACAATCAATTATCTAGTTACTTAGATTAGTTTCTAAGAATTATAATATTAATATTACGATATTGTTGAAACAATAATTAAGAAACTATTAAAACTTGTTGAACAATTAATCTCTTAACTATCTAAACAATTAAAATTTTCAATTATTAACAATTGAATAACTAGTATCTAGCTAAAGATTCTAAGTATAAACGCTCTATTAAGAGAGCTAATTATAAGTTGTAAAAACAACTAAATTTATTTTATTTGCAACTCGTCGCTTCTATCGAAGAACACTAATTATCTTTAATAGATATCTATTAATAATAAGTTCTAAAGATCGAAAAATTAATTATGTAACAATTATACAATTAATAATTAATAATTAGATAATTAGTAATTAGTTGAAGACACATTATTAAAGCGAGACAAAACTCTACTTCAATATATTAATAAAAGAACTAAATTATCTAGTCTTTTTAATCTTTGTTTTTCTACTTATTGCAAAACTCTTTTATTAACAATTAAATTAATTAATTTGTTAACTTGATAATTAAAACATATATTAGTTAATTTCTTTTACTATAATATACAAAATAAACTAGTAAATCAAATCGCAAATATACTTCAAAGATTAAAATAACTTTATTAATTGTTTTAAAAGCAATGTTTAAACGCAACTTTTAATTAAATAGTAATTAATTTTGTTTAAATAAAATTAAAAAGCTCTTAATTATTGCAAAAACGCAAAAAATTTAGATTAAAAAAATTAATATTTAGTTTTATTAAAATAAGAAGACTAAAAAGATCGATTTAACAATTGTAAAAACGCAAAATAATATTATTATCTTTATAACTATTAAGATTCAGAAGAAAAATAAAAAGATTAAGTAATTTAACTAGATTCTAAAAAACTAACAAGCTATATTTATAATCAAACAAAAACAACAATTTAATTAGAAATTATCTATTAATACCTTATTTCTTAAATAAATTAAATCTATTAATTTTATTGAAATCTACGTTTATTATAATCTTAAAATAGAACAACAAAAATATAAGATTTATTTAAAAGTTTATTAATTGTTTATCTATTAAGACTTTGCTCAAACTATAATTGACAAAATTGATTAAATTAATAATGTTAACAAAAAGAAATATATTTAGCTATCTTTTTTACTTAAATTGTTTAAAGAATAATTATTAAATTAAGTATTTAATCTAGATTCTGTTAACTTACTTAATCTTTATAATTTAATAATTAAAATATCTTTATTAAAATCTTTATTGCGCAATCGCGTCTCTTTAATATATTTATTAGTATTATTATCTATTGTTTACGAATTATTAATAGAGCTTTAAAATAACAAATTATATTAATACTATTATAATTACTAGCAACTTTGTATTCTCTTTTGTAGTTCTTAAACAAATTGTTAAGATTAACAATAGCGTAAACTTTTTTATTTAAAAACAAAACTTTTTTAAAGTTCTTAAATAAATTAAGCTCTAAAAGTATGTTAAATTAAATATTAAACTTGTTGACTCGCTTAATATTATTATTGAAGAACAAATTAAATAAGACATTAATAATAAGAAATATATAAATGCGCTTCGGAATATTGTTAATAAAAATTTGTATTATAACGTAAAAAAAACAATTTAATTAAAGGAACTTATTAAAGATTGTTAAAATATATAAGTTTAAAAAGTCAAATATATTAATAAGAATTTTTGTCAAATTTAAGTCTTTTAAAAATTTAATTGCTAAAATATTAATAAATACAAAATTAAACTTTCTAATATTATTAATAAACTATTTATCTAATTGAACAATTTAACTACAAATAAGAACTAATTTATCTTTAAATATTAAATTAATTTTAACAATACTATTTGTTTCTTTATTAATTAATAGATATTAAAGTATAAATTTTTTAACAAAAATAATATTTAAAAGTAGAAGTTGTTTGTTATTATTTACGATTACAAAACTTAATATATCAACCTAATAAATATTTTAACTATTAATGTTATTTTAATTTTAATAACAATTATTAAACTAATTATTATTACAAAAGATATTTTTCTTGTTGTTAACAACTTTAGCTCTATATATATCAAACAAAAGATATACACAAATTGGGGAAAAATAAATTATTAAAAACTAAATTACTGGAATTTATATTTAGAATCGCGTCTTACTTTAAAGAATAACAACTTCGAAAATAATTAAAACAATAACAAAAAGAAACATTATTAAAATTACAATAATTAAACGAAAGATTAGAAGAAGTTTAAATTAAAAAAAAACAAAAACAAGTTTAAGTTCAAGTTTAACAAAAACAACAATAGCGACAACAAAAAGTAAGAGACTATAAAAGCAATAATCTATAAACAATATCTTATCTTTGTTGATATAACAATTTGATTTACAATTTTTAAGTTGTTTATCTTTACAACTATAATATTAACTTTCGTTGTTTATTGTTTCTTGCACAAATAAGTCTTTAATACAAAATACTTGCAATATATATTTAAGAATTCTAGTATTTTTGTATTTTATTTAAAAATGTCTTAACAATTAGTTAAAAATATAGAAAGCAATTTATTTTTATTATTTTTATTAAAAATGTTTGTCTATTTGTTAGATGCAAAGATAAAAAAAATTGTTATATTATAATATATAATATATAATATATATTGAATCTTTTTTACAATTTAATTTTTTATAGCTAGTTAAGAGACGCTAACATTGTTTAAAGAATTACTAGTTATAATTTTTTTATTAACGCTTAACAAACTTAAATAGTTAAAGACTTCGATCTCTACTTTCTAAATTTAAAAATATTTATTGCACTTTTTATTGTTGTTATTGTTCTATTAATAGTTGGCAAGAATATCGTAATTATATAATATAAACAATTTAATTATCTAAATAAATAAAATGTTTATTAATTAACTCGCAAAGACGCTTTCGATTTTATCAAGTTATCTTTAAATAATACTTGTGTTTCTTGCGTATATATAAAAGATAAAACAATATCTTATTAAATTTCTATTAGATTTAGTCGCTAAAAAATAATCTTATTTATATTAATATTATAAGATTTATATCTTTAGATAATTTTAATAGTACTTGTTACGTTTATATTTAACTAAATAATAAAATTAAGTACTTGCAAATAAAAAAATTAAAGATTAAAAATAAAATTAGTTTGTTAACTTTCTTTAAGCGCTATGTTAATAAATTTAAATATAAAGACAACAAATATATTTATATTCGCATTAATAACAACAATAAATATATAAATAAAATCTTTTAAGTTTGACGCAAAGAACGCAAAATATATATTAAATTAAAAATTATTATCTTTTTTAAAATAAACGAATACGTTAAATATTTTAATTAAATCTTAATATAAAAGACTAACATTATAATTAAAGATAGTAGTTTAATTATAAATCTTTAATCAAAAATTAATTAAACAATTAACCTATATTGTAATATCTTTCTTATTATTAAATGTCTTATTATTATTTTTAAAGCAAATATTAAGTTAGTACTTCCCACAAAGATATTAAAGAAAGTTATACTATTAAAGAGATGTATAGACGTTTTTGAAACAATATAAGTAATTACTTAATAACAAGAATTTGCAACTAAGTAGTTGTAACAATAAGTTAAAACTTAATATAAATTAATTACAATTTATAAAAAAGTTGTATTTTAGTTTCTATATATTAAAAAAATATTGATTGTTTATTTTGTTTATTTGTCGAATATAACGAATATAATTGTTCGCAATATTTGTTTATCAAATATATTAAATATTATATTTAAAATGCTTGCTTCTTAAGTATATTAAATATAATAATAGATTTGTTTCGAAAACATAAAATCTAAATTACTAATATAATTTAAATAATTTTTTAATAATTTTTTTTTCAAGTTTTTTTTTCAAAATTCAATGTCTCTTTATTGTGTGTTCAAAAACAACTACTAGAAATTTCTCTTCCTTTAAAGAAAGATTTTTTTAAAATTTGATTTTGAAATTTTTTAGCAATATATTCTTGTTATAATTATATAATGTCTAGTAAAATCTATTGTATAAATAATAGTTTTAAAAAATATATAAAATATATGCAATTTAGTTGTAATTATAATTTAACAATTTCTTTAATTTTAATTAAACAAATTTACGAAAAATAAATGCGCTTAAAGAAATAAATGCGCAATGCATATACTAAGCTAAGTTAACTAAAAAAATAACTTAATTTTCTTAAAGATAAAAAGAAAAAAAATTATAATAAAATAAATAAATATTAATAATTTAAAAATAAATAAAGTATATTTTTTAAACTTTGTTGCGAAGACTTTTAAATTATTTTTTAATATATTGTTTAAATAGTTTTAATTTCTAATTAATTAAAATTAAAATATTATTTCTATATTTTGTTTTAATAAAATTTTCTTAAAAAGTTTTAACAATAATTAAAATTCTTTTTTGATTTCTATATATTTTTTAATATAAATTTTTTATTTATTTAATAAGATACTTTCAATTTTTTTATCTTAAAATTTTTTCAATTTCGAATTTTTGCTTTTTTTACAAATAAAAATAAAAAATATTTTAAAAAAATATAATTAAATTTGCTAATTTTAACAATAAGATATAAAATACTAGAAATATTTTAATGTTTTTGAATGAATCGAGTTTATAATTAATTAATCTTTTAATCTTTTTAATAAAAAACAATTTAATTATAATATAATTTAATTTCTTGTTTAGCTTTTTTATTTTAAGCTTCTTCGCAAAAAGATATATTTTATTTCTTTTCTTTAGCTAAGATATTATTTTTCGTTTTTTTTAAATAATTGATTAATCTTTCTTGCATTTTTAAGATCTTATTATAAATCTTTTCTAATATTGTTACTCTTTCGATAACTAATTACGCTAATAGATACGTATATTCTTTTCTAAAAAGATTAAATTTCTTGTTATAATTAACAAGAAATAAAGTTATTTTTAGTAATATTTGAAATCTTTGCATTAAAGGCTAGTTATATTATAGATAAAAGTAATATTTAATTGCTTTAAATATTGTTAATATAATATTTAAAATCTTGTTTAAAACTCTAGTTTATTTGTTCTATTTATTTATTTATAATTAAGTAATAAACAATAGATATTCGAAGTCTTATATCTAATATTAAGAGAAGCGTTTTTTAATTATTAGATATAAAGAGTTTGTCTCTATTAGTAATTAATCTCTTAAATATATTATAATATTATATAAGTTATTTTAATATAATATATTTTAATTGTTTTGCGTTAAATTTCTTTTTGTATACAATAATATATAAATACTTAATAAGCTTATTAATTATTATTAATATTAAATTATATTAATCTTTAATTGTTAAATTTGTTAATTTAAGCAACTTAGTGATAAAATTTATTGTAACTTTATTTTATAACAATTTAAATAATTTCTAATATTAAATTTTGTTATAGCTTATATATATATTATATTTGTTTTATTAATAGTTCAGATATTGTTTAATATATATTTCGATAATTTGTCTTATTTATAGAAAGTAACAATACTAATATAAAAATTAAAGAGTTTTCGTTATTGCTAGATACTTTTGCAATAATTTATTATAATACTTTTTTATATATTTGTCGATTTTATTAATAAATATCTAGAGTTTTTCTTTCTTTATTAAAAGTTCTTTTGTATTGTTTCGAAGTACTTGTAATATAATATTTAGCTTATATTTATTTATTAATAATAATTTGCTTTTATTAATTTTAAATATATTATAATTGAACAATTCTTTTATTTCTATATAATTGTTTTTTTGTTAAGTGCGTCTACTTTATTATTATCTTTATTTAAAATATACTATAACTTAAACTTATACTATTTAAGTTTTTCTAATTATTATATTTGTTTTCTATTAAGTTGTTTAATAATAATAAAGTATACAAAATTCTTATAATCTATAAGAATTATAAGTTTTAATTATTCTTTTATATATACTTTTTATAATTTCAAGAAAATTACAATAATAAGTAGCTTTTTGTTGTAAACATTATAGTTTTATTTAATTAACAATTTTTTTTTGAAATATATATTATAAGATACTACATATTTTTATATTTTTAATTGTAATATATATTAATAACTAAATTTAATATATTAATTTTAATTTTTTTTATTAATTGCAAATTATATATTTATAGTATTGGCTTTTTTGAATATTTGAATCTAAGATTTTAAAATAATTTCTCTTCTAGAAGTTTTTATATTTATAATATATTTTTTTTCGTAAAGTTTATTAATAATATTATGTTTATAAAATGTTTTTAATAAACTTTTTATTATAATTTATAAAATCTAAATAAAATAAATTTTTTTTAATATTTGTTGATAATTTTTATTTTTTAATTGCTTGTAATTTTTTAAAATTTATATATATTTTATATTGTTTAACAACAAATTTAAAAAAATTAATTTTCTTATAATAAAATTTGTATTTCTTTGATTTAAAATATAAGTTTTTTATATTTAAATATTTAAATATTTTAAAAATATAACTAATATATTTTTTCGAAATTTTCGAGTAAATTATAATATTGTTTAAGAATATTATAACAAATTAATTTAAATATTGTTATAATATATTATTAATTATTGTTTAATACAATATTAAGATATTCGTAAATTCGAGTAATATTATTATATACAAAAAGCTATTTTCTATTTTCTATTATTTTTTATTCTAATGTAATTGTATATTTTTTGTAAATCTAATTTAGTAAAGTATTTTACTCTAAATAGTCGATTTTAAAGTTTGTTAATAGTAAGTAATAAATATTAATTCTTAATTGTAATATTATTTAGTTTTTAGTAATTAATATATAAATAAAGAGTTTTATTATTTTTTAATACAAAAAGAATCAAGTATTTTGCTTGTAATTTAAATTTTTTAATAAATTTTTTTTTTCTTGTTAAATATTTGCGAAATACTTCGAGCTTTTTTCGAATAAAATATAAATAAGTTTAAACGTAAATTATTTGTTTAATTTGAATCTAATTTTATAATTTTACAATTAATTTTTAAAAAAATTCTTTATTGTTTTCTTTTTTTAAAATAAATACTTTTAATTATTGTATATTTGTAATATATATTTTAGCGATTTCTTTGCTATATAAAATAGTTTAAGATTTCTAAAAGATTTGCAATTTTTTTCACTTACTTTAACTTTTTAATTCGATTAATTTTTATAATGCTTATTAAATTAATCTTTTTTAAATTATTTTTTGCAAAAATGTAAACTCGCTATTTGCGATCAATTTTCGATTTAATTTTTTATTTATTATTAAACGTTATTAATGCGTAAATTAAATATAAATTGCGTAATTATATTATACAAATCTAAGTATTTATATATTTTAGTTAATTCTTAAATTGTATTGCTTTAATTAAGACATTTCTAAAACAATATTATTAATAACTATTTTTATTATATTAAAAATTAGTTTTTTATAATATTGTTAAATAGCTATCAATAATAATTTTCTTTCTTTATAATTTTGTTAAAAATATCTTTTTTGTTTGTAATGTCACTTTCTAGCGCTTTCTCGCATTTATTTATAATTTATTTTATTTCTCTCTTCTTTAGTAAATTAATTAAAGCATCAAGATGCTTTGTAATATTATTTAGATATTTATAAAAGTTTTTTTAATTATATTTGTTATTCGAATCTGTTACTAAGTAAAAGTATAAGGGTTTTAATTGTTTCGCTCTTATTGTTTTATTAAATATTTAATTAACTTTTTACGTAGATGCGAATGTCTTGTTTACTAATGTTTTATTTAGAACTTTTTATAACTAATTTAGATTCTCTACTAGATAATAGTTGTTGTTTTTATTTCAATTTTAAGAGTGTTTGTTCTTATATTAATTTGCTTCTTAATATTGTTCTAGCTATTAAGTATCTCTCTTAACATAGTATTAATTTATTAGCAATTTATTAAGTTTTATAATAAATAATCTTTTGCGAAGTAATTTAATTTGTTATATAAATAGTATAATTTTTGAAATTTGTTATTTTGGTTTTTTTTTAAATTCTTTTCTTTATGTTGCTAAATAAAGTCCAATTTTATAAATATAAATTTACAATAATTAAAATTATTATACTTTTAATTAAAACAAAATTCTTTTTACTAATATTCGATCGCTAATTTAAAAAAAATTCACTCTTTTTTAAAATTGATTATATCTTTTTTTATATAGCTTTTTTATATAGTTTGTTGTTGAAATCAATAAGTACTTTAATAAGATTAAATATATTGTTAAAAGTTCTTTTATTACGTATAATTTTGTTCTCTAAATTGTTTTTTAAATTTTGTAGAAATATTCTTATAAATATAATATTGTTTTATTTAATTAAATTAAATTAGCATTTTTAAAAAATCTAAATGCGTAGTTTGCTATAAAAACTTGTTAAATTAAATGTTAAATTACTTTTTTTGCAATTTGTTTTTTGTTAGATATTTTAAAGACTCTTTGAAGCTTTTTTTTACAATTGTTAAAATTTATAAATATTACACAAAAGTTTTGTTATTGTTTTTTAAATACTTTCGTAAATTTAATTTAAATTAATATTAAGCTTTTTCTTTAAAAAATACTAATGCCAAAATTGTATTTTAATTTACTAAAATAAAATAAGAGATAAAATAGATATTTATTTATATAAGTTAGTTTTTTAAGTTAATACAATTCTTATAGTAGATATTAGATTTATTAATTCTAATTTTGTTATATTTTATAATTAATAATTAACCTAATATTAATAAGTTAATACTTAAAATAAAGATGCGTTAATCTAATACAAACATTCTTAAAGTATTACACTAGTACTTTTTACAAAAATATTAAAGAGAGTTATATTATTGAAGAGATTTATAGACGTTTTTAAAACAATATAAGCAATTATTTAATAACAAAGGTTTGCAATTAAGTAATTATAATAATAAGTTAAAACTTAAGATAAATTAAATACATTTTATAAAAAAGTCAGATTTTAGTTTCTATATATTAAGAAAATACTAATTGTTTTTCTTGCTTGTTTGTTAAATATAGCAAATATAATTGTTTGCAATATTTGTTTGTCGAATATATTAAACATTATATTTGAGATATTTGTTTCTTAAATATATCGAATATAATAATAGATTTATCTCGAAAACGTAGAATCGAAATTACTAGTATAGCTTAGATAAGCTCGTAATAGCAAGCACTAAATATCTTTATAATTACAAACATATTTAACGCATTAATTAGCAAGAAGAAGTGTTTAAAATTTAATTAAACACTAATTAATAAAAGTTTAAGAATTTAATTTAATTTTTAGTTTTTAAAAATATAAAAGAAAGCATATCTATTATATAATAAAGAATAAAGATAAGATTTAACAAATGTTAGAAGTTTATTAGCTAAACAACAAGCAAATATTACTTAACTTTAATACTAATTATAGCAAAGCTAATAATTAAAATAATACTACTTGTTTACTTATAGTTTTATTTACGCAATCTAATATTGCAAATACTATTAATAAATTTCTAAATTTTGTAAAAGCTAAATTAAACAAGCTTTTCGTAATAATATTATAACAACAAAAACTTCTTTTGTTTTTAAATTATATCGAAAACTTTAATAAATTAAATTTATTTATTTTACTTAAAATTCTATGTTTTTTAAACTTTAAAAACACTACTTTTTTCAAATTATTTTTCGACTTCGAAAATAATACTTTATTTAATTCTATTAATTTTAATAAGTTCTTTGAAGTTATCAAATTATTAAATACGTTTTAAAATCTATTATTCTTAAATCTTAATTTAATGTTGCAAAGACACTTAGAGCTTTAATTGTATTAGAATAAATTTGCAAATTCTTTTATTTTGTTGTTTAAAATTAGACTGATCGCGTCGGGTCGATTAATCGAGTTCGAGTCGATTAATCAATCCAAATCTTGGCAATTCGAATCAACTCGACTCGAAAGTCTTGGCGAGTCGATTTCTAAAGTTGGAATCGAATATCGAGTCGAGTTGAATCGATTCCTAGAATTGAAACCGAAACCCGATCCGAAAAACCGATCCGAATCGCCAAGACTATCTAAATAATTATATTATAATTATTAATAGTCAATATATAATTATTAATATTTAATTATTTAAATTATAATAAGATAATATATTATAGTAATGCATTACGACTTTTTAAAAAGAAAATAATTAAATTGCATCTATAGGTTCTATAGAGCCTATAGGTGCAAATAATGCATTTTATTAATAAATTGCATCTATAAGATCTATAGAGCCTATAGATGCAAATATTGCATTTTATTAATAAATTGCATCTATAAGGTCTATCGGGTTGCAGCTTACCCCAAGTGTAGAAATCGCATTTGGAACGAGCTTATTTCGGGTAGGAATTTCTATCTAAAGTAAACTCTGTCGATACTTAACTTATATTTAGTATAGTTATTTCGAACTATAAAAATTAATCGCGATTTTTATTTGCGATCGAAATGCAAGCTTAATATATATATAGCTTATATAGAATATAAATCTTTTTATTCAATATTAACTAAAAATTAACTTTCAAAATTTTGCTTTTTTCTAATATATGCTAGACATAAACTTAATTCTCTATATCTATAGTATTCTTAGAGTTGTGTAAGATTTGTAACGCGCAATTAACTAAGTTCAAAAACAAGATTTATATATTGCAAAATTATATTCTGTTATAGTATAAATTACTCTTAAATATAGTATAAGCTCGATATAGTTTTATATTTGCGCAATTTAACTACTTGTTTTATATATATATTATATTTAAACTTAGTCTATATTTAATTTAAATCTTAATAACAATATATTTTTTAATACTATTATCAATTTTTTTGTTTTCGAAGTCTTTATATTTTTTAACAAAAAGAATTCTTTTATATTTAAGAATTTTGCAAATCAAAATTAATAAGCAATTTTGCAATAAATAAATAGAATTAAAATTTATTTTATATTTATTATATACTAGATATTTGCTAAATATATAAGCAAACTTCGAATCTTAACAATATTAATACTATTAAGTCGAATACAATATTAAGTAATTAAAATGTTAACAAGAATACTTCTATAAACAATTAAGAAAATTAAAATATATTAAACAATTAAAATTTTAATAGTTTTAACAAATTATTATTTATAGAATTTAAGAAAATAGATTCTTTTTTATATTTTATATTTATTGTATATTGAGCTAATATTTATTATATATAGAACTTTATTAACGTTAATAGAATTGCAATTATTTTTAAAGAACGCAATTAAGTAGTTGTATTAAAAGTGCAAAATTATTACAATATTTTAGTATATTTATATATATATTTAATGAGAATTCTTTATTTTATATATAAAAAAAACACAATATTAGTCGAGATCTTAATTAATATCTCTATTAGAATATTGATTAACAAATATATATTTAATATATATTTAACTTAAGTAAAATATAATTTTAATTTATATTAAGACTAGATTTAATTCTTTATTATCGCAATTAATTTTAAGATTACTTAAATTATTTTTTTATTTTTAAAAATTAAAAAGAAAAACAAAGCAAACAAAATTTAATATTAAAATTTTAAATATTTCGAAATCAAGTATTACAAACACGCGTATTTAGATATACTATATATATATTTAATATATAATAGAGTTAAGCTTAAGAATATTAACAATTTTCGACAATATTTTACTTAATTAATATATACAATAAATATTAACGCGCAATTAAAGTATTGCACAAAGATCTAATATTATAAATTTCTTAAAAAATAACAAAATTAATATATATATTATATATATCTCGAATCTATAATTTATATATATAAAAATTAAGAGTTTGCTATATAAAAAACATATATAAAAAACTTTTATTTTATCTATATTGTTTGTAAACTAACTTTATAAATTTATTAAATTAAATATTTTTTATTTTTTAATACAAAACTATAATATACAAATCGAATTATTAACGCAAACTTAATATATATTAATATTAATTATTTTTGCGTCTTAATAAACTATAGACTACAACAATATATAAAAAACTACATTTTTATTAAATATTTAGTTTTTAAAAACTTTATTTGTAATTAATTTTATTTTAATACAAGTTTAGTATATATTAAATATATATAAAATTTAATTATTCTTAAAGAAATAATAAAATTAAGATTAGTATATACAATATATAATTAAATATCTATATTTCTATTAATCAAGAACAATTTCTATTCTTTATATTAATTATATACGAAAAGTATATTTATTATTTACTATATTTTATTAGAATGTTTCGAGAAATTGTTAACAATATAATTGCAATAATTAAACAACAAAATTTACTATTTTTGACAATACATAAATTAAGTTTATATTTAATATATATATTGTTTGCGCTAAATATTTTGCAAAACGTTTTATTATTTCTTCTATTATATTCGATTTATATATAAAATATAGCAAGATTGTTTTGTATTATATATATAATAGTCTTAATATAAAAGATTGTATAGCAATATTAATTTGCAAGCAAAAGTTCGAGAAATTTTTTGTTAAAATAATCTTAAAAAATTAGTTTATATTTAATTTAAATATTGTATAAATCTAGCTTATAATCTATAAAAACTAAACAAAAATTTGTTTTTAATTAATTGCGTTCTTTAAAGAAGCAATAAATTAAAAATATTATTTATTTTAACAAAAATTCTTAATAATATATTGTTGTATATTATATTTATACTTAGACTAAAATTTTTATAAATTAATTATATTTTAAAATAAATTTTGTATTTAAATAGATTTAAGACAAAACAAATCTATACAATATTTTAAATTAAAACAAAAATTATTATTGTAAATTTAATATATATACAATATATATTAAGTATATACTTAAATTGTAATAGAAATTAATATCTATTGCTATATATAAATCAATATAGAGACTATCAAAAATTATTATATAATATTTATTAAAATATTTAAAGTATTAAAAGAAGTTGTTTGTCAAACTATTTAAATTTCTTACATTAATTATAAAAACAAAAAATTGCAAACTTTTATAATAAATATAAACAAAAAACAAACTTAAAATATACTTAGTATATACTAGAATTATACAAATATTACTAATATTTTGTTTAAAATTTAAAAAATATTTTTACAATTTTAATAATTCTCGAGAGTAATTCGAATATCTTAAATATATATTAATTTTTTGTCGAATATATTCTAAGTATAATTTTCGAAAATATTATTTTAATTATTTAACAACTTATTTTATTAATTAATTTTAAAAAATTAAGACTATTAACAAACTATTACAATATATAGATAATATAAATATATTATATCTTAAATTTAAGATATAAATTAAATATTAAAAAACAAAATAGATTTTTGTCAAATTATATAAAAAGAAATTAAAGATTTCTTTGTATTAATAAATACTAGTTTGCAATTATATTAATATAAAAGAAAGTAATTATTTTTAAAACAATAAGTTTGCAAAACAAAAACTATTATTATTTGCTTCTATATTTAGATGGAATCTATATTTGTTTTAAGCTATATTTATGCTAATTATATATTAGAATAAGAAAATACGCTATTAAAATATTTAAAAAAAAACAATTTCGAGATAGAAAAAAATATTCTATCTATTTAATACAATTGCAATAAATTCAATTGTATTGTTGCTTAACTAATCAAAAAAGATATATACAATTAGTTTGTATTTAATTTAATTTAATAATTAATCAAATTATAGATAAAAAAGATTAAAGAATTGCAAAATATTGTTAACAATATTTATATTTTTCTTTCAATTTAGAAAATTCTTATATAATATTTTTTTTTGATAAAATTAATTTTAAGTATAAATTTGACACAAATATAATATTTAAATTTAATAGCAAATTTTTTTATATATTTTAAAGTTGCAATTTAAAAACCATTTATTTAATAAAAAATTAATATTGAACATTAATTTAATATATATTAGATAAAAATTCTAAAATATCTTTTTTAATATAATAGTATACAAAGATACTATTTAGAAAAAATAGACATTAAATATTAACTCAATATATATTAGATAAAAATTCTAAATTTTTTTTTTAATATAGTAATATACAAAGATACTATTTAGAAAAAACAAATATTAAATATTAACTTAATATATATTAGATAAAGATTCTAAATTTTTTTTTAATATAGCTATATATAGAGATACTATTTAGAAGAGATAAATATCAAATATCGACTTAATATATATTTGATAAAAATTTTAAAATATCTTTTTTAATACAACAATATACAAAAATACTATTTAGAAAAAATAAACGTTAAATATTAACTTAATATATATTGTTATTTAGCTTAAATAAATATAAATTAGATTCAAACTTTATAAACAATATATTAAAATCAAACAAAAAATATAGAGCAATATTATCAAAATATTAAATTAAAAATTAAGTACAAAAATAGCGTATACAATATATATGTTAAAAATATAACAAATTTCTACAAAAAAAAAAGAAAAAAGTAACAAAAAAAATTGTTAAATTAAAGAAATTCGATATTATTAGCAATACAAAAAATATTTTAAATATAATTTTATTATAAGCAAATTAACAATATCTATTAAGCAATTAAGACAACAATAAAGATAAACTAGTTTATAAATTTATATTTTTGTGTTACAAATATTGTATAATATTAATAGTTTAAAAACTTTTATTTAAATTCGAAAAACTATATATAAATCTAATATATATCGAGTTTATATTAAGTATTAATTTGAAAAAAGATTTATTACTTTATTAAAAAATTCGAAATTAAAAAAAAAACAATTAAAGACAAAATTATATATAAGATATTTGTATTATTTGTAAAATTAACAAATACAATAATGCAACAAACTATTATAATTGTTTGTTTAACTTTATTTTATAAAAAATAATATTTAGAATAAAAAAAATAAATACAAAATTAAAATAATAAATAAAATAAATATATAGCAAACATAGACAAGATATAGACTCAATATACATTTAAATATAGTTAAAAAAAATCTTAATTTAAGATTAGAGAAAATATAAAGAGATTTTATATTAAATATAGACTATACTTTATTTTAAATTAATTTGCAAATTTTTTTTTTATTAAAATATAGTTGTTGCAACAATTATATAAAAACAAAGTATATAATAAATATTAATTTATTTTGTTAGATCGAAGTCGAAAAAACAAATATTTAATTGTCTATATTATATATACTAGATACAATCGAAAATATACAATTAATTAAAACAAATTAAAACATTATATATAGTATATATTAAGTCTAAAATTTAATTAAACAATTTTAAAAACTTTTTGTTGTTAATTCGTTCTAATTTATATTTAGTATATATCTAATATATATAGTAGAAAACAATCTAATTTTTGTTTTTTTTAGTTATAGATATAACAATAGTTTTTGTAGCAACTATATTAGTTAAATATAGACTTAGTATAATTTTAATATAGATAGAAAGATAGTTGCACTAACTTTTGTTGTTAATAGAAATAAAACTATTTAAAAAATAATTAACTATATATAAACTTAGTATAAATATATTATAGATATAATATAAAATTGCAAATAATATTTTATTTTTTTTTCTTATTAGAATATTAATTAGAACGCAAATATTTATTAAGTATAAAATTAATATAGTTTTAATATAGTAAATTAGCAAATAAGATTTGCTCTTGTTCGAATTAAACAAAGTATTATAATTCTCTTCTATATATATAATAAATATAAATATAATATATATAAGTCTTAGATTCTTTTATTAGAATCGATTATTATATTTAATTTTTTACTATTATAAACAATTTTTTTTGTTAGCTATATATATATTAAATATAAATAAAATATAAATTTTTAAAGATTTTCGAAATTTTAAATATATTACTATTATAAGATTTTTTGGTTTCTTTATATTTCTTTAATATTAGTATATATTTAGTATAAATTAAATCTAGAATATAATTAAATAATTTACTCGAAAATTCGATATTTATAACAAATATATTAATTTATATATAGTTTAAATATATACTAAGTATAGATTAATATAATAAAATATACAAAAAGAAGTTTTTCGATTAAAATATTAGTATAACGCTAAAAATAAATTAATATAAGCTTAATATATTTTAAAACTAAGCTAGAAATATATTTCTTATAGATATTTTTTAAATCGAAAAATAAATGTTCGAAAAAAAACAACAAACAATAGTTAATTAGTAACTCTAAAAGTTGTATTAGTACAAATCTAATATTAATCGAATCTATATATAATTAATATATTGTTAAAGTCTTAAATTACAAAATAAATATTTGTATATATAGTATAAAAACAAAAAAAACAAAAAATAGATTAAATATATAACAAATATAAAATAAAAAATAGATTAAATATATAACAAATATAAAATAAATTTATTTTGCAATAGAAATATATATTAAAAACAATTGCAAATTCTTAATTATAACAATTGTTTTATATAAATTTAATATATATTTAATATTAATCTAGTTTACGCAATATATTTTATATTGTTTGTATATTAATAGATAATTATATTAATTATATATTTGTATTTATATAAAATATAAATTTAATTTAAACAAAATATATAGAAATTGTATTTCGATTTTATAAAGTAGTTTGTATTTTGCTATTTTTCAAATCTAATTTAAAGTTTTATAGTATTAAATTAGTATAAACTAGACATATATTAAGTATAAAAAAGATATATATTTCTTTTTAAGATAATATATATTTGAAGAAATATTTTTTGTATCTAGATTTGTAGTTGTATATATTTAGTATATATATTGTATATAATTAATTAAGATATTTGTTTACTTGCTTTAATATAATATTTTTTTTAATAACAACGTAGCTTAATTTTAATTTTGGCTTAATATATATCAAATATAAATAAAACTACAACTATATATACGAATAGCTAACAATTAAAAATAATAAAAATTATTTTATATATTTGATTAGTTAATACTATTGTACAATTATATTTATTAATATTTAGTATATATAGAGTTGCAATTAAATTTATATAACTTATATATTTGTATTAAAGAAAGCAATTCGAGTTTTAGAATTTAATACAATTAATAATATTTAATATATACTAAGTTTACATCAAATCTATATATAGATTATCTATTATTTTTCGAAAATTTAATAGTAAATATTGTTAATATTTAGTATAAATTGAATTGCAACAAAAAATATCTTTTTATTAAATTTGCTATCTATTTAGTTGAATTTTATATATATTAAATATAGATTTAATATATATTTAATATAGAATTTTACTATAGCTAAATACTTATATTTAATTACAAAATCGAAATTCGAATTAGAGAAAAATTCTTAAATATATAATTAGTATATACTAGACAAAAGCGTTATATATACTATGTTTATTATAATAATATTTTAGAGAAGACAAATTTTGCGCATTTGTTATATTAGAATTGTTATAATATATTTTAAAATTAACAAGCTAAATTGCGACAACATTTATACTAAATATATATTAAAATAATAGAAGCAATAAAATTAAAAAATATGCTAGACTTATATTATAAATTTGTTAATAAAATTAAAAGTATATACTATAATAATACACATAATTAGAAAAGACAAAGATAGAAAATACAACAATTGTATTTTAATTTTACAAAACACGCTAGAAACTTAACGCGCGACTTGCGCAATTTTATTTATTCTTAATATATATTATAGCAATATTAAATCTATATTTAAATTGTATTTTGTATAGACGCGTCGAAATTGCGCGTTTAAAATCGAGATAATAGTTTTTTTTTAAATAATTATAGACTATATTAAGCATATATCTAGCTTATTCTAAGTTTTAAAAATCGAACAAAATTATAATTACTTAATATATTGAAATAATCAATTTATATATTTAGTATATACTAGATATATATATTTTCTTTTTAATATATTTTTAAATTTTCAATCTTTTTGCTTAATTTAGCACAATATATATAGAATATAGACTTGATATAAACAAAATTTATTTTAGATACAATTTTTTTATTCGAAATAAGTTTTGCAATAACAAGATTATAGATTTGGCATATATTAAATATATACAATTTGCTATAGAGACGTCTTTTTAAATTTATAATTTTCGTTTTATTTAGTACACTTTATATTGAGTATAGACTAAGCATAAACAAAGCTTATCCCAAATAAGAATTCTTATCCGGAATAAGTTTGTCCCGGGTGGGAAATCTGCACCCGGGATAAGCTATATGTCTAGAATCTATAGATGCAAATTATTAATTTTATTAATATAAAAAAATTCTAAAATTAGTAATTCTTGGCATTATAACGTTATTTTCGATTTCTTGGCAATTCGATTCGATTCCTAATATTGGAATCGAATATCGACTCGGATCGGGTCGGGTCGGTTCTAAAATAATAGAAATTGACTTGGGTTTCGGGTCAATTTCTAGGGTTGGAACCGTCGGGTCGGGTCGATTTCTAAAGTTAGAACCGAAATCCGACCCGACGAGTAGTCTAAATATTAATACTTAAATTTAAACATAATAATTATAAACAACTATTAATAACAATATTTTAAACAAAACTTAATTAAAACTTGTTAATTTATATTAAACAAAAGAGATTAATATAGAGATATAACTTAAGCTTTAAAACAAATATATTTTAATATATTTAATTATAAATAATTTTCTAAGAATTATATACAAAAGTTGTTAAAAGATTTTAAATTATTCTATTGTTTATAATTATTTAAGCATATTAAATATAAAGAAATATCTTTTATTTTGCTTTTATTTAAAACAAAAATAATTTTAATTACAAATTGCAATTAATTTAGTTTTTGATTGTATAAATTACAATTAATAATATATATAAATAATATATAACTAACAATTGATTAGAAAAAAAATTATATCAATTTATTATTATTTTTTATATAAAAAAATTAAAAAAATTAATTATATAAGACTTTTATAAATTTAAATTCGTCTTTTCAAATTATTAACAATCTTAATTTTTGAAAGTTTTTAAAAATATTTTGCTTAAATTTAATACTTTTAAATTGTATTAAACTATTTAAGATAATTTTCTTAAAATATAATTAAATTTGTAAGAAAATAAAGATAGATTTTAAAAATACTTAATATATCTTTATTGTTTTAAAAATATAATTTAGTTCTTAAAGAGTTGTTTATTTGAAAGTATTAATATATTAAGTAAATATTATAATTTAATTTCGCAAATATCTTATTAAATTTACTTCTCTTAATATTAAATATATAAACTATTAATTAATATTAAAGTTTGTAAAGATTTTAAAGATTTTGAAAAATTTAAAGATTAAAAAGAAACTTTTTGAAACTATTATTAATAACACAAATAATAATAATAATATATTTAAGAAGAAGCTAAAAAAAAGCTTATATTAATAAGAGTTTTAATAGAATAAACAATAAAACTCTATATTTTGTTTAATTTATATAATTAGTTTTGTAATCTAAGATTTTATTTTAACTATAATATTAAAAGCAATAAATAACTTTAAATTATTATAAAAAGTACAAACTTATCTAATATAATAAAAAAAAAAATTATAATAATACAAAAAAATAATATATATATTACTTTTATTAATTTTGCGCTCTTACAATTGTTATTAATAACTTAACTTAATATTTGTTTTAATTTAAAGTTTAAAAAAAATTACAAAAACTAATATAGAATATTTGTATTTATTAAAACTTTATTTATTTTATACTTTGTTAAGTATACTAATTAAGCAATTATATTAATTTTTAAATAAAGAAATATATTTTTAAAACTTTAGAATTTGACAAGTTAAGTTTAACAAAAATAAATAAAACTTAATTTTGTTTATTAACAATATATTAAATTCTTTTTACAAATATATTCTTATAATTTTGCAAACAATTAATAAAAATATTTATTAATTTTTGAAATATTCAATATAATATTCAATCCGCTTAAATATCTTAAAATATATATATATTTTTTTTAACAAATATTGTATTTAAGATTTGCAATAAAGTTTTAACAAAACTTAGAAAAATACTATTTAAAAAACAAAAAAATTAAACAATATATTATATAATCTTGTTAATATTTTAGATTCTACGCAAAATATTAGTCTTTATAAATTGTAAAATAAGAGAGAAAATAACAATATTATTAATTACAAAAATAAATATAAAATACAATTTAATTATTATTATTTATAGTATTAAAATTTAATTATTAATTTAATAGTAGAAATGCAAAGAGCAACTATTGTTAAAAAGATAATATAATATAATAATATTAATAATTCTTTACTAATAATAATAAAGTTTATTGTAATTGATATAAGATTCTTATTTTAATGGTTTTAACAATCTTGTTTGTTTTAAAATAAAAATACTAGATATTTTTGTATTAATATTATAGAAAATAAATATTTAATTTAAGAATATTAAAGAGAGATAATGTATTAAACTTTTTAAAGCTAATATAAATAACATAAAATATATTATTATATTTAGTATTATTAATAGATATTAAATAAACTTTTAGTTTTACTTAAAAAATATATTAATAAAATTAATTTTTAATAAGTTTGTAAACAATTGAGCATATTATAATAATTAAGTATTTTATTTATACTATAAATCTAGACGGAAAAAAAAGATTTTTTTTAAATTATAAAATATATATTATAAAGAAAAGAATAACAATTAAGCAATAAATAAAAATAGAATTTTTTATGTTAGATTTTAAGATTGTTTTAGATTAATTTTATCTATAAATAAATCAACTTTTAAAGAAAAATATCTTTAATAATTACAAAAATTATTAGTTACTATTAGTAATAATATAAGAAAATAATATATTTAATAAATTAAATTGCTAAAAGAGATTTATTAATGGTAGAATTTTAAAGACTCGAATCTTAGTTAATGCAAAGAATATATTATAATTGTTTAAGAAAAAAAAAAATTATTGTAGAATTTTTAGCTTCAAAATCGAATTGCTCTATCAAATATTTAATAAAGAGCAATTTTTTTCCAAATTATTCTATACTTTGCGTAAATAATCGCAAGATTCGGATCTATAATATAGGAAATATTAATTATAATTTTTTTTTATATTTTATAGTTGATACAACATCTTTAAGAGTTTATGTAGAATTCTATATTTTAGAGTTCAAATCCAATTAATTGTAATTTGGCGAATAGCACTAGTATTTATTCGTCAAAATCTAATTACTTAGAATTTGTAACTTTTTTTTTTGCATTACTTTGCTTTGATAATGCTTTAACAATATTTTAATATTGTTTCAATTTTATATTATTTTTTGCCTTCTATATTGTAATATTTGCGTACAAAGAAATTTTTCAAGCAAGAAGTTTATAAATTTAATTAAAGAGATTAAGTATTTTTGACAATATTGTTATTTAAAATTGTTTTAACAAATTAGTAGACAATATTATTTATATAGTTATAATAACAAACTTTGCTTTGTTTAGCAATTGCTTTAAATTTATAATATTAATTTCTTTCTATATTTGCGTTTTTTCTTGTTGCTATATTAAATATACTAATAGAATGTTTTTAATTATTATTTGTTTTTAATTACAATTATATATGTTAATTATAATTTCAAAAACGCAATATTTGTAAAAAAAAGTAATTAAACTAAATTTTATTTGTCTTAATTAAATTAAAAGCAAATTATATAATTTAAAATAATTTGTATACAATTGTATATACTTGTATATAATATTAAAAACAAATTTATAAAACTTTGTTCTATTTTTCTTTTACAATTATCTATGTTGCTATTCTTTTTAAACTTTATCTTAAATTAAGATTTTTCTAGTAACAAGCTTGCTAATTAGCTTTTATATAAGAAAGAGATATTGCACATATATTTTATCTACAATTTTGTTAATAATTTTGTTATTTTTATTTTTTTATATCTAAATATTTAATACAATTTTAACAATATTTTGCGTTATTTTAATGTTTTGCATACAATTTATACGCGTTTTAAATATATTTAATCTTCTAAATTAACAAATGTTTTACAATAATTCGCAAGTTTTTTTGTCGCTTTTGTAAAACTCTTTAGCTTGCTATAATATATAAGTATTATTTCTATTCTTTTAAAATGTTTTTCAAAGTTTTAATTAGTTTTTATTAAAATTGCAATAATATTTTTGTTGCGATTGTTTCTATTTAAGTAGATTTATTAACAAAAATTAAAACAATTGATTTTGTATCTTTTTCGAACTATTTTTTTGCTATATATAATAGTTGTTAAGAAAGATTCTATTTATAGAGTTGCGATATACAATTGTTGTTGCAAACTTGTTGCGAATTTTAATTTTATTTTTAATTTTATTTCTTTTAGTTGTAATAGAGTTATTCTTAATCTTAATTAACACTCTTTTCTAAATATAAAATTATTGCGTATGCGAAATATCGCGATATTTATTACTTTTTCGAAATTTTCTACATCTATAATAATTATTGATTTTTGCACAAGTTTTTTAGATAAATATTAATAAAAAATATATGAGTTTTTATTTGTAAAGTTTCTATAGATATTGTTTTATAAATATTAATAATATAATAAAACGTTTGTTTCTATATTAATTATAGCTTTTTAACAATTTTTTTTGATCTTTTAATAGTTGTCGAGATATATTATTTCGCAACATTGTGTACAATTATAAATTTCTCTATTATTATATATTTGCGTTTTTTGACGTTTACGAACATATTAAATACAAAACTTTCGATTATTGAAACTCTCTTATATTTAATTATTAATTTTGTCTCTATTTGTTGCAAATATATTTTTTATTATAGCTAAGTAAAATCTTTAATATTTTTATATTAAATAAAGATTAATTGCGTCGAGTTTATTTCTTAAAACTATTCGTATAGTAATTGCATTAACTTTAGTTTATTTTGCAATATTTTTGTCTTTAATTTTCAAAATTAATTCGATCTTAAAGTATTACGCTATAATATAATTAACTTTTTAAATATATATATATATATAATACTTAAATGCATTATTATATAGTTCTTTTTTTATTCTTTTATTAATTATTATATTTTTGACGTTTTCTTTTATATTAATTTGCTTCTCTTTAAAGATATTTTTTAAAGACAATTGTTGTTTGCAACTAAATTAAACATTTATAAAATATTATATAATTAACGTTTTGCTTTTTGTACTAGTAAAGTAGTTATTTATCTTTGATTTATATTGCAACACAATTTCTATTAACAATAATTTAAGAAAAAGTTAATAAAAATAAATGTTTTGCGCTTTGAATTAGTCTTAAAGATAATATATATAAATAATATAAAATAAATCTCTTATTTAACAATATAATATTAGTTACTTAACAATATTTGAATATTTAGATAAGAAGAAATTCGATTTTAAAAACTTTATTCTTTTAATTGATTTTAATAATAATGTATACAAGTTATACAAGTTAAGCTTGTAAATAACTATATTAATCAAGACAATAAATAGTATTAAATATGTTAATTAATATATAATGTTTAAATAGAAAAATTATTGCAATTATAAAATAAACTTACGCGCTTAATACTAGAGTTAAAGTTTAAATATAACTTTTATTTAATATTATTATCATTAAAAATTATTGTCTTTATTATATTAACTATTGCATAATATATACTCTTTAATTATCGAAATAGAACAAGAATACGTATATCAATTGCGCATTACTCTATTGTATTATCTATCAAATACTTAATTGCAAAACTTGTCAATTTTCGTATTTTGTGTTGTTAATTCTCTTATTTAATATTAGCAATTTTCTTGTTTAATATTAACTTAATAATTAGTTTTGCTTTAAAACTTTAATAATTCGAATTAAATAATTAATAATATATTCGAATAATACATTTAATATGTTTCGCATTGCTAATATATTCAATTTAACTTATAAGATAACAAGGAAAAAATTGCAAAAAAATATAATAGCGCAAGTTAATTGTAACAAAGAAAAGAGATCAATTAAAATAACTTTTAGTATACAAAAGATAATATAAAGAAACTATATATTAAACTATTATTAGTTAAGAGTTTAAAATATAGAAAAAGCGCAAATATAAATCTAAAACAATAGCTCTATATAAAATTTACAAGTATTAGAAGATTAATAATTTGTTAATTTTTGAGATTTTTTTTGCAAAATTAATTCAAAAAGTTATGCAAAATAAAGCTATTAGTAGAGAAGATAATAAAGAATATTAACTTCAAATATTAATCTTGTTAGCTCTTTAGAAGACTATTGAAAATTTAATAATTAACTTCTTTTTTAATAAATGTATTATCTATTTATATTATTATTGTTTCTATATAATATATATTAATGTTCTACTTTATATATTTAGATAATAATCTTCTTCTTATATATGTTAATTACAAGATTGTTTAGTCTAAAAATTTGCAATTGTTGAAACAATTAATACAAAATCTAGAACTTTACGATAATAAATAGTAATAAAATTAACGTTTAGATATCTTTTTTATATTATAATTCGAAATAGTTAACAAGAATTTAAGAATTTAAATTATTTTACTTATTGCACTTTATTATTTCTATTATCTTGTTATATTATTTATTAAACGCATTGTCTTACTATATACTTTTTTTATATCCTTTTTTATTAAATATATTAATCCAAAAATGCATTGTAATTATATTTTTAAATTATTTGGATAATTAGAGTAAAATTATTAACTTAACTTTTTTAATTAAAGAGCTTAATAATCTTGTTTTATATAATTTTATGAAAAATTATACAAAAAGAAAATTGTTATATTCTAAAAGAAATTCGAATTCTTGTTTTTTTAATTTCTTATATTAATAATATACAATTTGTAGTATAGTTTTAGATAATATTATAATGTTGTTTTAAACAATATTATAAATTGTGTATTATTATTATTGAAAACTAAACGCGCTACTATTAAGTTATTAAGACTTGATTATTTAACATTATTATATTTAAATATATATAGAAAATAGAGATAACATAATTCTTAAAGAGTCAAATATATTAATTTAATACAATATTAAGTAGCTAGTTATTTTAAATACATTATTTATTTATATTATTACTAATAATGTTTGTTTATTTATAATAATATTATAAAGATGCAATCTTTTGTACAATAATCTAGCTATAAATAAATTTTATTCAAAACAATTTCGAACTTTATTTAAAAAGAATTTTTATTCTTATTGATTCGCTTATTATTATTTTATTCTTTGCGATATATAGTCTATAATTCGACAATAATTTTCTCTAAATTTAAATTTATAATATAATTATAATATTTAATTATTACAATTTGCTCGATTGTTTGCGAACTTATTTGAGATTAATTTTATTAATATATTTTTCGAACAAAATTAAAAGTTTGTTTAATATTTATTAATAACATTGTATAAAAAAGAATATCTTTAATTATTTGTGTTAATTTAAGAAAATTCGAAGTATTGTTTTTTTTAATATTTCTTTATTAAATATTTATTTTCTATAATATTAACGCGAAAATATCGATTGTTTTTGTCTTAAATTGAATAAAAATATTAAAATTATTAAAATAAGAATTTTATAATATTTGCGTCAAACTATAAACAAATTAACAAAAAATTAATTGCAGTATTATATTGTATTATCTTTTTAACAATAGTTGCTTTTTGTGCTTTCGCTCTTAAAGCAATAACTCAATTATAGTAATATCGAAAATAAACTTTAAGTTTTGTTTAATATTTTGTCTTGTAATTTACAATTTTCTTATGTTTTGTTTTATATCTTATAAAGACTTAATTTTTGCGTAAAATTCAAAATATTAACAAAACTATATAATATTCTATTAAGTTTTTTTGTTTTCGAATAATATTTAATAAGCTTTGTCGAAGCTTTTTTACAAACTTTTATTATAATCTCTCTTAAAGAATAGACTGACCGTTCAGGTCGATTTTTCCCTAAAATCGAAAATCTAACCCGAAAGTTATATCTAATTAGGTCAAACTTTAACCCAATATAGTTAGTAATTTTAAAATTTATAAAATTTGGCTCTAAACAATTAGTCTATTAAAGAACAATTATAGTTTGTTATTATTTTCTTCAAATAATTAAAACAATTAAATATTCGAAATCTTATATAAATATCAACATTAGTTGTTCGAAAAACTATAAAAGTGCATTTATAGAAAAAATTAACATATTGTTAAATAGTTATATAGATTGCTACTTATTTTTGTTTAATTAAATACATTAAATCTTTTAATCTTTTATATATTTCTCCATTTAAAGATTAATATAATCGCGTAATTAATATGTACAACAAAGTATTAAATAGATAAAATTTCAACAAATCTAAATATCTAGACTGATCGCGTCGAGTCGAGTCGGTTTCTAAAGTTGGAATCGAAAAGTTAATTCGATTCCTAGAGTCGAAATCGGAAATCGATTCGAGAAATCGATTCAAATCGCCAAGACTTTTATTTAAATAAATAAATAAATAATAAATAGTATCTATAAGCGTTATAGATGCAAATTATGCATTAATATTAATATCTTAATTTTTAATTTTTAATAGCATCTGTAGCGCTTATAGATGCAAATTAGCTATTAATATTAATTATTTAATATTTCAAATATATAATAGTATCTATAACGCTTATAGATGCAAATTATGCATTAATATTAATTATTTAATAAAATTTAACACGAGAACAACATTAAGGATATTACTTTCGACTAATACAAGCGCCGCTTTAAATAGCTCTTTAACCAGGTATTCTCTCGATAGATCTTCTTCTATTGTAGTTTCTATTCTTAAGATAAATCCTACAAGCTTATAGTCTAACATAAAGCTCAAGTTCTTTTTATTCTGAATAATCAACAACTTAATTGTATAATAGAGCAACATATTGCAAGATGCTTTTCAATAGATTACTTTAGCGCTTTTTAGCTTATCGAGACTCGATAATACTTACTTTACTCTTATTATTTAACTTATCTAAGTTTTTAAGCTTCGTATTGGCACAAAAACAAATATCGATTAAAAATAAATATCGTAATTTAATATAAAAAGAGATAGACTTTCGTCTTTTCTTGTTCTTCGGTCTCTCTCTCAACAATAAAGGATTATTTTTATTTTCTCTATCTACTATATTTCCTTTCAATAAGTTTGTATAGATTATATAACTATAGATTAGCAAGATATATTATTAGAAGAACTTTGAGCAAAAGCTATTGCCAAAGATTATAAACACAAAGTTTACAAAACAGAGAATAGCAAAAGAAACACAACAAAAGTATATAGAGAAAACTTTAAAAAATCAAAATATTGCTTTAAGACGTTACAAAAAGTAAATATTAGTATCGATATATCGTAAAATTACTTTTTCTAACTTCAAGAAACAAATGGATAATTGTTGTCGAAATAGAGAGAGAAACTAAGATCGCCTTAAATCAAACAATTAATATAAATATCTTGCATACAATGGAAGTTCAAAAACTTTGTAGCAAATTGTCTTCTCTCAATCTAGTTACTATTGAAGACTTTCTTCGATTTATTGTTGCTATTAGTCGAAATATTATCGACAATAAAAAGAGACTTGTTACAATAAATTTAATTGATATATTTGTCGAATAGTTTTTCGCTAGATTTGTCAAAATAACTAACAATTGTATCGACACTACAAATCGACAAGCAATATACAATATAAATATATTCTCAATTAAAGTTCGATATTCTTGCTAACATTTTGCTAGTAAATAAGATATATCTTAATTTAAGAGAGTTTAATTGTAAATAAAAAAAACTTAAAGCATTTGTTCAACAAGCAAGAGTTAATTTAATTTAAAAGAATATTCTAGATTGTCGACAATAATTATTTTATCTATCTACACAATAAAGCTTAGATTTCCTTTATTATTATTGTCTTTTGCTAGATTAAGACAAGAATCAACGTTTTTCTTGTAAATCGAAAAAATAATATTAAGAAAGATCTTCAATATTAAGTATATATTAATAAAGCTAATTAATAGACAATTTGCTAACAATTGAAAGAATATAAACTTAATCTAAAACGTAATTTTAGTAATAGATAAAAAGTTATTTATTAAATCGATTAGCGTTAAATAAAGAACAATTGCAATTCAAAAAATACAATATATATACTCTTTATATTTTATATTTAATTAATTAATAATTAACAATTTTATTCGATAGCTACAATGCGTTTACAAGTTAATACAATATATTGCTTTACAATAATATTCAATATTTGCTAATTCTAGCTTTAGCAGACAATACTATTTAAGATGTCGAATCTCTTAACAATCTTTAGCAATTATAAATTCTTAAAGATAATAATAAGCTTTCTCTTTAATAGAAGAATTTCGTAAGAAATTTATTAATCTTACGCAACACTACTATGTAACACAGTATTACAAACGAGCTATTACTTAACAAAATCTTTAATTGCATTCTCAAATTCGTTCTTAGTCTCTTAGAATATCTTAAAATTCTAATCGTTTATACTATTCGTTGTTATCTTAGAAAAAGAATTAACAATAAGTAATATCGAAAGACAAAGAAGATATATTTTGCTAAGCAAATACTATAGCGAGATATACTGTTGTCAAATTAGTTTAACATAAAAATTTACAATAACACTTGTGTATATAGCAGAAGTAATATAACAAACACTTTCTTTGTCTATAGAAGAACAACGTTCTTAAATAAAGCAACTCAATATAATTATATTAACTACTTTCGATTCTTTGCAAAATTTTGTAAAAAGAACTCTTTCAACAAACTATCTATCGCAAAAAAAGTTTCTATAAAATAAAATTCAAAGTTTCTAGAACTTAAATTCGAAGTTTAAGTATTTAAAAAATAACAAAACTCGATTTGCAAAATCAAAATTGTCGAAAGAAACTTGCGCATTTTAAGTTTGTCTAATTAGAAAACAATTGTAGCAATACAAATTCGAGTAAATTTATAAACAAAGAAATTGAAAAATTAAAACTCGAAAAAATAAATATTTTAAAGATAAGACTAAGACAAATCTTCTAGATATCTTGTTAAGAATAATATTAAAACGCGATTGTCTTGCAAAGACAATAATTTTAAATTGCGCTATATCGAAAGAGAAACGCAAAACAATTGTCGAAAATCTTTGTACTATTGCGTTTTAGAACTGTATTACTTTATATTAATTTAATAAGATATTAGTGCAAGAAATATATTCTATAATCGATTGCAATACAAGCATAAATTAATTGCATAAAAGTTATTCTAAAATATTAAGCACAAAATTAAAATAGCACTATATAACAAATTCTTATTCTACACTTTAATATCTTATTGTCGTATCTAACTTAAATTCTTACAATATATATATATTTACAATTAATGTCGATAGCTTTATAACAGATACGCAAACATTATTTTATTCTATTAACTTAAATAACAAAAGTCTTATTATAATAGAAGACTACATAATTAGACAAAAAAAGAAAAAAAATCAAACAACAAACAATCTATTCGATATTATCTATTAACTAACTATATCTAATAGCTTATCTAAGTCTTTTAACAATATAAAGCTATCTATTAATTTAAAGATAGACTTAATATATAAAAGCAATTAACAAATTAAGACTATTATATTAGTCTAGAATAGAGTTCTAATATATCTGACAAGAAAGTCTTAAGCTTATACGAGTCGACAAATAAAATCTTGCAAAATTCTTAATATTAAGATTGTTTCACAAAGCACTTGAAATTAAACAAAATCTTAGAAAATCAATCTAAATATATCGACATATACAATACTTCAAATATTGTTTAAAATCTTTTATTTCTTTTGTTATCTACATAAAATACAAGAAGACTAGACAAAAAACAATAAATAGCTTTCAGAAAATATTTCTTCGCGCAACAACTTACAATATAGATAGTTGCAATATTCTTTACTCTATACTATAACAACAAGAATGTTATACTTTACACTCTTAAAAGCGATCTTTACAATCTTTACTTCGATACAATTTATTTCTTCAACCTCTTTAGTCCTTCAATTCTGCAAGAACGTCGAGTTTATCTGCTTCTACAACAAAGTCTGCAATTCAATCTGCTTAGATTAATTAGATCTGACATTCTGCACTCAATCTATCAACTACGTATGTTAAAAGCTCGCCAGCACTCTCGTCAATATTCTCGCCAACGAAACCAACAGCTTTATCGAAATCAACTTCTCCGATTTTCTTAATCTAGTTTTCGACAACGCAATCGTCCAATATGCAATCCTAATTTGCTACAGCAATATTTAGACAACTACAATCTACAATTAATGCGTGCAAAGCTTTGCGCAAATCTAAGAGTACAACAAGATTACAAATATAAAATTTAAGACTAAGTATATAAGA
>JAABUL010002095.1_pt1 | contig 34615 bp, 26 predicted proteins | sample 5559151 | NCBI WGS metagenome assembly JAABUL01 (sample SAMN10711876, study PRJNA513368) | rock metagenome | isolation source: Antarctica rocks | place: Antarctica: Victoria Land, Pudding Butte sud | reverse complement strand
GTCCGCTTGCGCGTCCCCATACGCCCTAGAGGGGTTCCCGGTTTCCCAGGGTAGCTAGCCCTGCTGCCCTCTCGCATGAGAGTATAACATGAGAAGGATGCCAGTAAAACGCCGTAGGTACGCCCTACTTCTCTAAAACCGTGTCACACACCGCGCCTATGGCGCCGTGTGCGGCAAAAAACGACGACGGGGCGGAGATGTCTTCTCCGCCCCGCCGCCGTTTTTTGCTGTATACGCTATCTGTTGTAGACTCTTGTCGCTTGCGCTGCGGATGGCGCGACGTATCCTGTGATCGGTGTGACATGCGCCGCTGAGGCGGGATGGGCGTGCGCGAACGGACCTAAGAGCGCGCAGGCGACGATCAGGGACAGGGCAGCGCCAGCCCACGGCGCGGTTCCGAACTCTTCATACCGCGCTTCTGTCTTTACCATCGGCGCCCCTCCCTAGTCGTCTTTTCTTGTTATGACGTAGCGTAGACGATATCAGGCCGCCCCGCAATAGCCCAAAGAGGGGATGAGCGCTAGTACTTTATGCGTCGTCGTCGTACTCATCTTCGAGTGTCGCCGTGTCGTAATACATGCGGATCTGGTGGATGAGGCCATTACGCAGGGTAAAAAAGAAGGCGCAGGGCGTGACGGATGGCTCGTCGTCCTCGGTCGCGGTGATACGCCCTTCAAGGGCGGCCACATCACCCTCGGATAGCACAGCGTCGAGGTGCAGGAACTGGTCAGGCAAGGCATCGGCGGAGGTGACGAAGAACTCGCGCACGCCCTCGGCGTCGCGGTAGGGGATCGGCGCCAGTGGGTGTATAAGCGTCACGTCGGGTGCGCAGACCGCGAGCAGCGCCTCCCAGTCACGCGCGTTGGCGGCATCGACCAGCCGTCGTATGGTCTCCGTGCTGTCGGTCATAGGTTCCTCCTTGATTAGTCGATGGTCGATGGTCGATAGTAAGTTGTCGGCTACTACCATCGTACCACCCAACAAGTCGAACAAGCCGCGACGAACAGCGCCGCTGTCGCTATCTTTTTACCATCGACCATCGACCATCGACCATCGACCATCGACCATCGACCATCGACCATCGACCATCGACCATCGACCATCGACCATCGACCATCGACGATCACTGCCCCGCCGGCGTAGGCGTCGGCGCGGGGTTCACGTCGACGACGAAGCTAGTCTGAATGCGACGGCGGTGATAAGAGGCGGGCGCCCACACGCGATAGATGCCGGGCACGTCAAATGTCCCCGTGTACGTGACGACGCCATTGGCGTCACGACTCCTGTCGACGTGCAGGCGGACAAAGTGGTACGTGTCCATCGAGATTGCCACCGCGTCGCCGTCCGTCCCGGTCAGGGGCGCGACGTCACGCGCCGTGCGGTCCCCCTGCAGGAAGATGAGCCCGACCCGCCCCGGCGAACCGCTCTCGATGGCGCGAACCGGCGTACCCAGTACCACGGTCAACCCATCGACGTTTTGGCTCCGCACTGCCTCTTGCCCGCGTAGCCGCGCTCTCGCGGCCTGACAGCGGCCGCCGGATGTCACGTTTGCCCCGCAGCGGCCGAGGCGAAGCGCGCCGATGTCTGGGAGCCGCTTGGCTTGATAATCTCCCACGCGTGGCCGCATCTCCACAAAGATGACGTAGTCGTCGGCGTGTGGGAACGTAAAGGGGACCTCGTAACTGCCGTCCGAGCGGCGGTAGGCCACCAGGCGGCTGACGTAAGTCAGCGCGGTGTTCGTGACGGTCACGTCGACGCATTGCAGGCGCGGCTTGCAGTCACGCGACGAGGACACCTGGGTCAGGCCCTTGATGGCGTGGCCGGAGAGGATGTTGCGCGGTGTGAAGCGGAGTCCGTATTCGTGGCCCGGCGTCGTGATGTTGGGCGGCCCGATCGTGACTCTCCATTGTAGGACGTCGGCCGGACGTTTGATCCAGGCGTTGGTGACGAAGAACATTGCCAGCATGGCCACCACGACCGTGCCAGGGACGATGTAGCGATCTATTTTCCCCATACGCCCGCAGTGTACCGGGACGCGCGCTAAAGGGGGAGGCGTTCGTCAAAGCGCACAACAAACTCTACGCCCTCTACGTCGCGACGGCCCCCGATGCCGCTCTGACCGATGACAGGCGGGACGGAGGCGGCGTCCCCGTGTCGATGGCCTGTTGTGTCTCGGCGTCGAAAAGGCGCAGGGCGCCTCCGTCGATGCGCAGCGGCACGACCTGCCCGACCTGTGGGATGTCCAGCGGATCGACGCGCACGGTGAACGTGCGCCCGCCGACATCGGCGAATATGTAGGCCAGGTCCCCCATTGGCTCGACGACGTCCACGCGCGCGGCCACCACACTGCGTCCCTCCCCGCCGGCGTCCGAGGCCAAGGCGGCGATCGCCGCGCGGTCGCCTTGAGCCACAAGGTGAACGTCCGAGGGCCGTATGCCCGCGATGACCGCTCGATCGGTCCACCTGTTGAGAGCCGAGGCCCACGCCGCCGGCAGCGGGACCCGTATCTGTCCCGCGTCGAAGACCAGCGTCCCGTCCACCGGGGTCAGGATCCCGCTCAAGAAGGTCATCGAGGGCGTCCCGATGAAGCCGGCCACGAAGACGTTGGCCGGATGCGCGTAGACCTCCTGGGGCGTGCCAATCTGCTGCACCACGCCGTCCTTCATGATGACGATGCGGTCGCCCATCGTCATGGCCTCGACCTGGTCGTGCGTGACGTAGATGAAGGTCGTCTTGAGCCGGTTGTGCAGCTTGGAGATCTCGCCGCGCATCTGGACGCGCAGGAGCGCGTCGAGGTTGGAGAGCGGTTCATCCATCAGGAAGACATCCGGCTCACGCACAATCGCGCGCCCCAGAGCCACGCGCTGTCGCTGCCCACCGGAGAGTTCGCGCGGTCGGCGCTGTAGCAGGTACTCGATACCCAGCAAGGTCGCGGCCTCGGTGACGCGCCGGTCGATCTCGGGGCGCGACGCCTTACGCAGCTTGAGCCCGAAGGCCATGTTGTCGTAGACGTTCATGTGCGGGTAGAGGGCGTAGTCCTGGAACACCATGGCGATGTTGCGCGCCTTGGGCGGCACGCGGTTCATCAGGTGGTCGCCGATGTAGATCTCGCCGCCAGAGATGCTCTCCAATCCCGCGATGCTGTAGAGCAAGGTCGACTTCCCACAGCCGCTGGGCCCCAGCAAAATGATGAACTCTCCGTCGCGGATCTCCAGGTCCACGCCGTTGACGGCCAGGACCTTGCCGTAGTGTTTGGTGAGGTTCTTGATCGTGACGCTTGCCATTGGTTTACCCCTTTACTCCGCCGGCGGTCAGGCCGCGCACGATGTAGCGTTGCATGCTGAGGGCGATGAGCACGGGCAGGATGTTGGCGACGACACCGCCCGCGTTGAGCAGGCCGAAGTCGACGCTGTGGCGGCTCGTGAACTCCGAGAGCGCCACGGGCAACGTCTTGGCCGCGTAGGTGTTGGTGAAGATGAGCGCGAAGAAAAACTCGTCCCAGGCGTTCAGGAAGGTGAAGATGGCCGTGGCCGCGAAGCCGGGGGCCGAGAGCGGCAGGATCACGCGTACGAAGGCGCTCAGCCGCGAACAGCCATCGATGCGCGCCGCGTTCTCGAGCGAGCGCGGGATGCTCTCGAAGTAGCCGCGCATGATCCAGAGCGCGAAGGGCAGCGCGAAGCTGGTGTAGGCGAAGACGAGGATCCACCAGGTGTCGAGTAGGTGTACGGCGCGTCCCATCAGATACATCGGGATGATGACCGTCACGGCCGGCAGGAACTGGATGGCGAGCAGAAAGATCAGCAGCGCGTTCTTGCCAGGGAAGCGCAGCCGTGCGAAGGCGTAGCCCCCAATCGAGCCGATGAGGAGCGCGATGACGGTGGTGATCGTGCAGACGACGAGCGAGTTGACGATGGCGTGGATGAAGTTGGACGCCCCTACGCCGTCGTTCGCCGAGGTGAAGAGACGCGTATAGTTGCTGAGCGTGAAGTGAGGCGGCAAGGCGAAAGGGTCGGTCAGCAACTGCGATTTGAACATGAACGAACTCAGCAGCATCCAGGCGAATGGGGCCAGACTGAAGACAGCGAAGAAGGCCACCCCCAGCGGGAAGAGGATGCGGCGCACAAGGCCGTAGCGATGCCCGCTCATGCGGTCGGCTCCGAGCGTAAGATCCACAGGTAGGCCAGTATGATCAAGACCATGGCGATGGTGGTCAGATAGGCCACCGCCGAGGCGTAACCGATATGGAAGTCGATGAACGCTTGCTGATAGATGTAGTAGTTGAGCACGTTCGTCGCGTTAGCCGGGCCACCGCTGGTCAGGACGTAGATGATGTCGTAGACGCGGAACGCGCCGAGGGTGCGCAACACCAGGGCCACGAGGATGGCCGGCCGCAACATCGGCAGCGTGACGCGCCAGAAACGCTGCAGGATGCCGGCGCCGTCCACCTCGGCGGCCTTATACATGTTGCCGGGAAACGTCTGCAGCGACGCCAGCAAGATGATGGTCATGAATGGCGTTGACTTCCACACGTCGGCCACGATGACCCAGCCCATCGCGCCGGCAGGGCTGCCCAGCCAGTTCTTGTAGTTGCTGATGAGTCCCCAGTGCTGCAGGATGACGTTGAGCGTCCCATAGGTAGGATCGAGAATATAATCCCATACCAGGCCGTTACTGATCGTCAACATGGCATAGGGCACGATCATGACCGAGCGAAAAAAGGTGCGTCCACGGAACTCCTCGTTGAGGAGTAGGGCAAAGCCCAGCCCCAGCACGAGCTCCAGGGGTACTGATATGACGGTAAAGATGACGGTGTTCCATGTCGAGCCTAACACGTCGGAGCGGAAGAGCGGGTCGGTGAAAATCAGCGCATAGTTATGCAGCCAGGCGAAGATCGGGGTGGGAGAGACGCTCAGGTTATAGCGGTTGAGGCTGAGCCAGAGCGAGTAAAGCACCGGCCAGATGAAAACGACGCCCACGATCAACAGCGTCGGCGCGATGAACAGGAAGGCCAGGTTGGCCTCCTTTAACTCGCGGGCGCTCGGATTCCAGAGCGGACGTTCGGTGGTACGAGGTGTGGTTGCTGTAGCCATTTATTAGTGTCTAGTGTTTAGTGACGAGTGTTTAGCGCCTAGAGACTCTCAAAACACTAAACACTCGTCACTAAACACTCGTCTATTACGGATTGTTCCCGCCGCCGCCGGATTTCATCTGTTGGGCCGCCGTGTCAAGGGCTTTCTGCGCCGACTCCTGACCGAGGAACGTCTTATGTAGTTGTACCTGCAGGCGCTGTGACGCGTCGAGGTAGCCCGGAAAGTTGGGCCGCGCCTGCGCGTAGTTGAACTGCTGGCCGTAGATGGCGAAGTCGTCCTGCTTGTCGGCGCTCGCGACGATCTTGCGCAGGGACGGATCGGCATACAGGCTGCTGTAGATGGGGTACTGATCGAAGATTTGCATCATGCTCTTCTGGTTATTGACCTGAACCCACCAGTTGAGGAAGGCCTTGGCCTGCGCCTGATGCGGCGAGGCCTTCATGATGGCAAGGCCCTCGGGACCAAGGCAGGAGCCACTCTTGCTCATGCTCGACCCAGGGATCAGCGCCATACGAATCTGGCCGAGCACGGCTTTAGACGTCAGGCTGGAGTTGACCGAATCGGTCTGGGTACCTTCCCAGTTGGTGCTCATGGCGATCTTGCCCGAGAGCAGGTCGTTCTCCACGTCCGTCTCAGTGTGCGTCAACGAGCCCGGCGCCGCGTAGCCCTTTTTGAGCATCGACTGCATGAGGATGAGGGCCTGCACGCCGGCCCCTTTGTTGAAGACGGGCGTGACGTTGTCCTCGGCGAAGAAACGGCCGCCCAGCGAATCGATCATCTGGACGTAGTCGCACGTCAACCCTTCGGCCTGCTTCCACGACCACGACATAGGGTACTCGATGCCGAGCTTCTTTTTATTGCGTAGGAGCACCGCGCAATACTGCAGCATCTCGTCGAGGGTCTGTGGCGGCCGGCGCAGCCCGACGGTATCGAGCATCTTCTTGTTATAGAAGAAGTGCTTGGAACTGTTGTACTCGGGGACGCCATATGCTTTGCTCTTATATGAGACCGAGAAGATCGCCGCGGAAGCGATGCCCTTCTTGACGGAAGCGGGCAAGAAGTCCGTGAGGTCGAGCGTGAAGCCGGCGGCGCCGAACGAGCCGGTCCAGATGGTGTCGATCTCCACCACGTCGTCGCCAGCCGTGCCCCCCTGCCCTTGCGTCGCGATCTTCTGATACTGATTATTGTAGTTCTGGTCGTCGAGGTTGACCGTGATGCCGGTCTCCTTGGTGAACGTTGATAGGAAGTTTTTCCAATTAGCGAGGTGGGGCGAAAACTGCTTCATCACCGTGATGGAGCCGCCACTTTTTTGTCCCCGCGCTGCGGCTTCAACGTACTGGGCGAGCTCGGGACTGAGCCACAGGCCGGCGATCGCGCCGCCCGCCAGCGTCTTGCCAGTGAGCGTCAACAGGGTGCGGCGGTCGATGGGACGGCCAAACAGGGTCACGTTATCATTGGACACCATAAACCTCCTCCTCGCATTCCCTCGCTCCGTGTCCGGGAGCTTTCACCCGGCCACGCAACGACCAACGATCGGCAATGATCGGTTTTGATTCATCAGTTGGCTTCTAAGGGCTCAACGAATCGTTGGGCCAACTGTAACACGACACGACACGGCTTGTCAAGGCCGCTGTGTCGTCGCCTATTGGCACGGCTGATGAACGATTAATGGGCCTGAGCGTGACGTCGCGTGACCCGTTGTGATCGAAATGATTGACAGCGGTCGCGGACGTCCATTATGATCATGCAAGGGGAGGAGTCGATCATGATGGCCGAGGAGCGGCGGGAACATATCGCGGCCGCGGTGGCGCAGCGGGGCTTCATGAGCATCGGGGACATCATGTCCTACGTCGGTTGCTCGGTCGCCACGGCGCGCCGCGACCTCGATGACCTCGCGGCGGCGGGGCGGTTGCGCCGATCGCGGGGTGGAGCCATGGCCCCACTCGGCCCGGATGCGGCCGTGGCGCCTGGGGGCGCCTTTCTCTCACCTGACGGCGACGCGGAGCACGCGGAGCCCGATCCGTACGCGGCTGCGAAGAGGCGCATCGCGCGCGCAGCGGCCGATCTGGTCATGGATGGCGATACGGTCGGGCTGGCCGGCGGCACGACGACCTTGGAGGTCGCGCGCTGTCTGCGCGGCCGTCAACTCGGCCTGGTCACCAACGCGATCGATATCGCACGGCAACTGGCCTCGGCCCCTGGTTCCCGTGTCGTGCTCGTCGGCGGCGTGTTGAATGCGGACATGGATGAGCTCGTAGGACCGCTGGCCGAAGGCATGTTGGCCCAGATCCGCGTCGACACGCTGTTCATCAGCGTGGACGGCCTCAGCGTCGAAGCGGGCGCGACGATCATCGGCGACATCGAAGCGCCCGTCGTGCGCGCCTTCGCCGCTCGTGCGCGCCGCACTATCATCGTGGCCGACCACCGCAAGATTGGACGGACGGCCGTGACGCAGGTGTTACCTATCGCGGCGGTCCACGCTCTTGTGACCGACGCCGGCCCGTCGCCCGCGCGCGAGGCTATCGAGGGCGCCGGCGCGCGCATCATCGCCGTGTAGCCCCTCACCCCTACCCCCTCTCCCACGCGTGGGAGAGGGGGTAGGGGTGAGGGTAAAGGAGATAGGACGTTGGCACGGATCAAGTTGGCCTATATCGGCGGCGGCAGCACGCGCGCTCCCGGCACTATGGCCTCGTTCATCGACCAAGGCGCGAATTTCCAGGGTTCGGAGGTCATTCTGATCGACCTCGACGCGGAGCGTCTGGACACCGTCAAAACCATCTCTGAGAAGATGGCGCGTCACAAGGGTATTGACCTCACGATCACGGCGACGACCGATCGCCGCGCCGGTCTGCGCGACTGTGACGCCGTCCTGACCAGTTTCCGTCCCGGCGGCTTCGCGGCTCGCTACCTCGACGAGAGCATCCCGCTCAAGCACGGCGTGATCGGTCAGGAAACGCAGGGGCCCGGCGGCTTCTTTATGGCCTTGCGCTCCATCCATGTCATGCAAGATATCGTCGCCGACATGGAAAGAGTTTGCCCCTCCGCGCGCCTCTTCAACTACACCAACCCCATTAACATCGTGTCCGAGGCGATCACCCACCACAGCGACATCCCCACCGTGTCACTCTGTGAAGGGCCGATCATCTTCCCGCGCCACCTGGCCACGGCTGCCGGCCTCGATCCGGACCGCGTCGACGCGGTGATGATTGGGCTCAATCATGGCTGCTGGAGCGTGCGCCACCTCTATGACGGGCAGGATATGATGCCGCTTGTGCACGACGCTTATGCGCGCAAACAGGACGATCCTGCGGCCAACGCGCACGATCTGCGTATGTTGGAACTGGCGATGGTGATGGGTTCTATCCCGGCCGACTATTTCCAATACTACTATTTTAAGGATGAGATCCTGGCCGAGCTACGGGCCAAGCCGACGACGCGGGCACAGGATATCACGGCTCTGGCACCCGACTATTGGACGCACTACCGCGAACAGGCCGCCTCGGACGCGCCGGAGTTGGACCCACGACGCTCACGCGGCGGCATCCACGAACTGGAGTTGGCCATCGACGTGATGGACGCCATCTACAACGACCGCAAGGAGGTCTGGCCCGTCAATATGACCAATCGGGGCGCCATCGCGGACTTCCCGGATGATTTGGTCGTGGAAGTCCCCGGCTTCGTGGATCGCAATGGGGTGGCGCCCATCGTACAGGGTCATCTGCCGCGACAGGTCACGGGCCTTGTCAAGATGCTCGGCGAATACCAGGCGCTCGCCGCCCAGGCCGCGTGGAGCGGGACGCGCGCCGAGGCGATCAGGGCGCTGGCCAGCAACCCGCTGGTCTTCTCGCTGCACAAAGCCGAGGCGCTCTACGACGAGATGGCCGCCGCGCTAAAAGATTATCTGCCGGCGCGCCTGCTACAGTGAGCAGTGAGCGCGGGGGCAACCCATGAACGTTATCCCAAACCCCATGTCGTGAAGGAACACACCGTGCAACTCAACATCGTCGACGACTATGACGCGCTGAGCCGGGCCGGGGCCGCTCTAATGGCGGACCTGATCGCCGCCAAGCCGGCCGCATCGATCATCCTGGCGACGGGCGAGACGCCGATGGGCGTCTATCGCGAGTTGGCCGCGTTGCGGCAGCGCGCCCAGCTCGACGCCTCGCGCCTGCGCATCTTCCAGCTCGACGCCTACATGGGCTTGGGGCCGGACGACCGCCGCTCACTGTATGGGTGGATGCGGCGCTCGTTCCTCGATCCGCTCGGCGTGCCCGACGCCAGCGTGGTACGTTTGCCCGGCGACGCCCCGGACCCCGAGGCGGTGTGCGCCGCCTATGACGCGGCAGCGCAAGCGGCCGGCGGCATCGATCTCGCGGTGCTCGGCCTGGGTCCGAACGGCCACCTGGGCTTCAACGAACCGCCGGTCGACGCCGCTGCTCCCACCCGCGTGGTCGCATTAACGCCCGCCAGCGTAGAGAGCAACGCGCGCTACTGGGGTGGGCCGGACGATGTCCCGTGCTACGCCTTGACCGCTGGCATGAGCGTCTTGCTCGCCGCGCGGCAAACGCTCCTGGTCGTATCAGGCGCGCACAAGCGTGCGATCTTGTATCGCGTCGTCGCGGGGCCGATCACCCCCGACGTCCCGGCCTCCTACCTGCAACAGGCGAACAACGTCACGATCCTGGCGGACAAAGCCGCCTGGGGAGAGTGACGCGGGAACCTGCGACTGCCTCCCCACTGCGGTGGGGACCCCGATGGCAGACAACGGCGACTGCGGTCACGGGATGACCATCGACCATCGACCATCGACCATCGACTACCGACTACCGACTACCGACTACCGACTTCCGACTTCCGACTAGGGGGCTATCAGTGACCTACGTCCTGGGTGTTGACGCCGGGAATACGAAGACGATCGCGCTGGTGGCCGGCCGTGACGGCGCTATCGCGGGCGCGGGGCGCGGCGGCTGCGGCGACATTTACGACACCACGCACGTCTACGGCGACCGCTCGCCAGCGGCAGTGGCCGCCGCGGCCCTCGCATCCGTGGAGGGCGCCGTACGAGACGCGCTGGGCGCGGCCGGCGTCGCCCCATCTGCTCTGGACGCGGGCGCGTTCAACATGGCGGGCGCGGACTGGCCGGAGGATTACGACTACCTGCGCGCGGCCATGCAGCGGCGCGGGTTCGGGCGGCGCGTCATGGTCGTCCACGACTCCATCGGCGCGCTGCGCGCCGGTTCGCCGGACGGGACGGGCGTCGCCGTGGCCTGCGGCACCGGCGCGGCTATCGGCGCGCGGGCTCCCGACGGCCTCATCTGGCACACGAGCTTCTGGCAGGAGGCGCAGGGTGGTCACGAACTGGGCAAGAAGACGCTGCGCGCCGTCTACCGCGCCGAACTCGGCATCGATCCGCCAACGACGCTGACCCGCCGCGTGCTGGACTTCTATGACCAACGCGGCGTGAAAGATGTGGAGGACGTGTTGCGCCTGTTTACCGCGCGGGAAGGGACGCCGCCCCGCGACGTCCATCGGCTGACGCCCCTGTTGATGGACGAGGCCCGGCGCGGTGACGCTACCGCGCGACGCATCGTGTGCGACCAGGGGAGCGGGCTCGGCGACTACGCCCTCGTGGCGGCGCGCCGGGTGGGCATCGAGGGGACGCCTTTCACGTTGGTGTTGACGGGCGGCGTGCTGCGTGAGCCCTCGTCTTTGTTGATGGAGGCCATCATCGCTCGCGTGCATACGACATCACCGAAGGCGCGTCCCGTCCAGAGCCGCTTCGAGCCCGCTGTCGGCGCCCTGCTGTTGGCGCTGGAGGCTTGGGGTATCACGATCGACGAACCGCTGTTGGAGACACTGACGGCGACGTTGCCGCCGTCGTCCTTTTTCGCGACGCACGGACGCGAGGGAGCGCCAAGCGTGACACACGGAGTCAACGCATGACCGAGGATAGCCGGGCGCTGTATCTCGGCGTCGATGGCGGGTTTTCCGGGACGCGCGCGTTGCTGATCGACGGGGACGGCCGGGCGCTGGGCTATGGCCGCGGCGGCAACGCGAACCACCAGGGCGTGGGGTTGAACCGCGCGCTGCGCAACGTCGCCACGGCCGTCGAGGAGGCGTGCGCCGTGGCCGAACTCCCCACGACGGCCATCGCCGACGCCCACTTCGCGCTCAGTGGGGACGACGTGGAGGACGATCACGAGAAGCTGACGGATGGCCTGGCGCGGGTGTGGCCGAACCTGCGCTTCACCTTGAGCAACGACGTGTGGGCCGGACTGCGCGGCGGCTCCACGAGTGGGATCGGCGTGGCGGTAAATTGCGGCAGCGGAACCGGCGCCGTTGGCCGCAATAGCCGCGGCGACGCCGTCATCATCCCCGACAATGGCTACAAATTGGGCAGTTCGGGCGGCGGCGGCCAGATCGCGACCGACGCGGTGCGCGCCGTGGTGCGCGCGTGGGACGGGCGGGGAGAGCCAACCTGCCTCACACGCGATGTCCTCGCCATCACCCGTCAGCCGGACGTGCCGGCGCTCTACCTGGCCATCTACCGAGGCCGCGTGCCGAAGGCGCGCCTGCGTTCCGTCACGCCCCTCGTATTGCGGGCGGCGGCGGCGGGCGACGCGGTGTCGATCAGCATCCTCCGTCGCATCGGTGAGGAGATGGGCGTGGCGGCGGCGGCCGTGACGCGGCGTCTAGGGATGCAGAGAGAGGCGTTCCCCTTCGTGCTGACGGGGGGGACGATCCGCACGTTGCGTAGCGTTCTCGTCGCCGCCGCCGTCGAGCGCGCGCGACGCGACGCGCCACACTGCGTACCGACGTTGCCGCTGCTACAGCCAGTCGCGGGAGCCGCGCTGTCGGCCCTCGACATCGCCGGCGCGCCGGTGACGGCCGGCCACTATGCCCGCCTCGTGGAGCAGGGATACGGGTGGCATCCTGAGGAAACGTTTGACGAAGTCGGAAGTCGGAAGTCGGAAGTCGTGAGTCGTCGGATTAGGTCGTGGCGCATCCGCACGAGTCAGCACCTGTCATAGGCGCTGACTCGCCTACGCAACGATTACCACATCCGGTTACTCACGACTTCCGACTTCCGACTCACGACTAACAAAGGGGGAGCGCATGGCAAGCAAAATCGGCGTCATCGGCGCGGGCAGCACGTACACGCCCGAGTTGGTCGAAGGGTTACTGCGGCGACAGGAGGCCATCGGTCTCGACGAGTTGATACTCATGGACATCGACGAGGAGAAGCTTGCCGTCGTCGGTGGGCTGGCGCGGCGGATGGTGGAGCGGGCGGAGGCGCCGTTCACCGTGCGCCTCACGACGGAGCGGCTGGACGCCATCCGTGACGCCGCGTTCGTGCTGACGCAGATGCGCGTCGGCCGGCTGGCCGCGCGGCGTAAAGACGAGTTGATCCCGCGACAGCAGGGCTTTATCGGCCAGGAAACGACCGGCCCCGGCGGATTCGCCAAAGCGCTACGCACTATCCCCGTGATCCTACAGATCGCCCGCGAGATGGAAGAGTACGCGCCTGGGGCGATCATGATCAACTTCACCAATCCCGCGGGCCTGGTGACGGAAGCGGTCTTGACGCACTCGGGCGTGAACGCGATCGGCCTCTGCAATGGCCCCCTTGGCACGCGCAAAGCCATCGTGGCCGCGCTCGGGGCGCGCGATCGCGACGTGAGCATGCGCTACTTCGGGCTCAACCACCTCAGTTTCGCGGCCGACATCGCGCTCAGTGGCCGGGATGTTACCGACCGGGTGATCGAGGCGCTCGCGCGGGACGCCGACGCGACGGACGCCGCCGTGCTGCGCGCCCTGCGCATGGTCCCGTCGAACTATCTGCAATACTATTACAGGACGGCCGAGAAGCTGGAGGAGCAACGGCGTGAGGAACGCAGCCGGGCCGAACAGGTCATGGAGATCGAGGAGCAGTTGCTCGCGTTGTATCGCGACCCGGACCTGACGGAGAAGCCCGCTATTCTCGAAAAGCGCGGCGGGGCCTGGTACAGCACGGTCGCGACAGCCCTTATGGACTCGATCGCCAACAACACGGGCGACGTCCACATCGTCAACACACGCAATCGTGGCGCCATCGCCGACCTACCGCCTGAGTGCGCCGTTGAGGTGGCCGCCGTCATCGACGGACGCGGGGCCACGCCGCTCACACAGGGACAATTGCCCTTGCGCGTGCGCGGCCTCGTGCAGCATGTGAAGGCGTACGAGCAGCTGACCGTCCAGGCGGCCGTGACCGGCGACCGTGAGGCCGCCGTCTGGGCGCTCGTCAACCATCCGCTGGTTGGGTCGCACGCCGCGGCCGTCGCGTTGGTGGATCGTTTGCTGGAGGCCCACCGCGACTATTTACCCGCCTTCGTCTAATTGGAGAGAGTATTATGAAGCCGGTCAAAATCGTCATCATCGGCGCTGGCAGCGCCAGCTTCGGCCTGAATTCCCTGGCGACACTGCTGCGCGAGCCCGCGTTGCGCGGCAGCGCCCTGGCGTTGGTCGATCACAACGCCGACGGGTTGCGCCTCATCCATGCGCTGGCCGAGCGGATGAACACAGCATGGGACGCTGGCCTGACCATCGAGAGCGACACCGACAGGCGCGCCCTGTTGGAGGGCGCCGATTTCGTCGTCTGTTCGATCGAGGTCGGGCCGCGCGAGGAGTTGTGGCGTCGGGATTGGGAAACGACGCTCCGCCACGGCCTGCGCCAGCCGTACGGCGAGAATGGGGGGCCGGGCGGCTTCGCGCACGCCGCGCGCAATATCCCCCACATCCTCGATATCGCGCGCGATATGGAGCGCCTCTGCCCCACGGCTCTGTTCGTCAACCTCAGCAATCCATTGCCGCGCCTGTGCCGCGCCGTGACTAAGTATACGTCCATCACGCCTGTCGGCCTGTGCCATCAGATCGGCTACGGCTACATGATGGCCGGCATCGCGCTGGCCGAAGGCGCCGGCGTGGCTGTCCCGGAGCCTTTGCTGGACCCGGAGACCCCCCACGACCATGCCTTTTGGGAGGTGGCTACCGGCTTTCAGATACAGGTCGGCGAGGTCATCGACATCAAGGCGGCCGGTCTCAACCACTTCACCTGGATGCTCGACGTCCGCGATCGTCGTACCGGCGACGACCTGTATCCCGCGTTGCGGGCGAACGTCCTGAACGACCCAGTGGAGCGGGAACCGCTCACACGCGACATGCTGCGTCTGACCGGGTATCTTCCCGTGCCCGGCGACACGCACTTGAGCGAGTATCTCCCCTACACGCACAACGCGACGACAAAGCCCTGGGAGCGCTACAAGTTGCGCCTGTATGACTGGGACCGCGCCGCGCGTGGCCGCGAGGAGATGTGGACCCAGATCGCGCGGTTGGTCGCGGACGGCGGCCCCGATCTGGCGGCGTTACGGGACGTACCGAGTGAGGGCGTCTACGAAGTCGTGCACGGCGTGGCGCATGACGCCAACATCTACCGCGTGTCGATCAACGTGACCAACAATGGGGCCATTACTAATCTCCCCGACCACGCGATCGTGGAGACGCCGGCCGTGATTGGGGGGATGGGCGCGCTCCCCTTGCGGGTGGGCGCGCTGCCCCCAGTTGTCGCGGAGCTATGCCGGCGCGAGGCCGAGCGCGTCGAATTGGTCGTCGACGCCGCGGTGCAGGGGGATCGCGGCCTGGCTCTGCAAGCGCTGGCGCTGGACCCGACCGTAGACGACCTCGATGTCGCCCGTGCCGTGCTCGACGACTACCTGCACACGTTTCAGGACACCCTCCCGCAGTTCCACGGGCGCTGGCGCTTCTGATAGGGCCGGCTCGATGGCGCCGCATCTGGGAGCGCCCGTGGTCCCCGACACGGCGGCGCTACGGCATCAGGATGGTCTGGGGGAGGGTCGTCAAGCGTTCGGCTCCCGTGTCTGTCAGCGCAAAGATATCCTCAACACAATTGTGTTGAGGAGTCCCCCACGCGACAGATCGCCTACGAAAGCCCTATCCACGCGGAATGGAGCATCATCCGTCTGTATAATTTAAGCCCCAATGGGCAATGTTTGGTGGTTTGCGCCAAGTCTTTGTCGCTTGAGATAGGCGCGAGGACGCCTGTCCAAAGACATTTAGCGCCCTAAAGCGCCTTGAGTGTACCATGAAGCCTTTCACAGCCCCTGGCTCTTTGTTGCGGAAACTTGTCGTACGACATTGGTATATGGTACTGTGAAAAAACCCACTCGCGTTTGCCGGTCATCGGGACGTGGCGACGCCACGATCAGGGTAAAACACTAGTAGGGTCAGCTGCGGGAAGGACGACGATCATGGGAGTTGCTGCGTTTTGTAGCGCCTGCGGTGCTGCATTGACGACATCATCGGGATACTGTAGTGCGTGCGGTGCGCCGGTGCAGGCGGCTGGAACATCGTCTATCCCGGCACAACCACCGCATCAAACGGTGACCGTTGGTCCGTCGGTCAACCCGCTCGCCTGCCCGCGATGCCGAGAGGTTGACCAGTCCTCCAAAATCTCATCCGTGGTGCGCAAGGAAGTCACGACGGGCGCCGTCGGCGGGTCTTTCGCTGGTGGGGCGTACCAGTTTGGGAAATACGGCGGACTGTCCTTGATGGGTGGCGGCATCCATCTCTCGACGCAATCGCTGACCGCGCTTGGTCGGATGCTCGCGCCACCTGTGCCCCCCGCTTATCGATCGCCGTGGCGATTCGGGATCGTCCTGGGCATCCTGATTTTGGTCATTGCAGGACTGTCGCTCTTAGGAAGCGAGCAAACCCAAGGCGCGGGTGCTGTCCCGCTGGGCCTAATCTGCTTAGGAGTGGCAGGAGCCATCATCATCGGCCGCATGCGCTTAGCTGCGCGGCGCAAGCGCGCGTACGCCGAAGCGTTGCCGCAATGGGAGCACGCGGCGCGGCGCTGGGACGAGATGTACGTTTGCCTTCGATGCGACGCGATCTACACGCCCGGTTCGAGCGATATTTACCGAGCCGAACATCTGCAACAGGTCATCTACGGCACGTAGCGCCAGGCCAACAGCAATGGCCTGGTCCAGTGATTGCGACAGGAACACGTCTGATGTCTCAGAGATCGCGGACGATGGCGATGACGCCATACACAGCCCTGCTAGTGGTGGGTGGCGCAATTATCGCGACGTTGGTGGTGGGAGGCTACGGGTTCAAGTGGGCGTGGACGGGCGTCAGTGCGAATACGCATCTGTGGGATTGGATGCAACTCCTGGTGGTTCCTCTTACGATCGTCACCCTCCCTCTATGGTTTACGACACAGCGTCTTTGGGGGCGACGATGGCTGGCACTGTTCGGTGGACTCCTGGCGGCCTTCGTGATCGTGGTGATTGGAGGCTATGCCTTCAACTGGACGTGGACCGGCTTCCAAGGCAATACATTATGGGATTGGTGGCATCTCTTGCTCGCCCCGTTCGCGCTGCCAATCGTCGTGACCTGGGTCCGTATACACCCGGAGCGCGTCGCCGCCGTGCTGGACAGACAAAACGGATCGGGGATGGACAAGCCGCGGCCTGGGGCGCCGCCAGAACGACGTCTGGCTGTCGCGGACGAGGCGCCAGCGCATGAGCATTCCTCATGACTCGGCCAGCCTCTATTGTCATTCAACGTTGCGCCGTGGCGGAGAGGGTGGGATTCGAACCCACGAGACGGTTGCCCGCCTACGGCATTTCCAGTGCCGCGCACTAGGCCAGCTATGCGACCTCTCCAGAAAGCTGTCAGCCATCAGCTTATCATGCTCCGTGCATATGCTGGTTGGCGGCGGAACGTTTAATTCTGCCGGCTACCACTGCCAACGCTTGCGTGAAGCTGACCGCCGAAGGCCGATACTCGTATGCGGAGGGGGTGGGATTCGAACCCACGAGAGGCTTGCACCCCTAGCTGTTTTCGAGACAGCCGCACTCGGCCACTATGCGACCCCTCCAGACACAGGAAAGTATAGCATAGTAGCCAGTAGCCAGTAGGTTTTCGTAACAGGCTAGAAGCCCTCTGACTACTGACTACTGACTACTCGTCAGATCGCGCCGTCGCGGCGCATCACCTGATAGAACAGATTGGCGAGGAGCGTGTAGCCCCGTGTGCTGGGGTGGAAGCCATCGGCGCCGATGTTGCTGAGGTTGTGCAGCACGGGCTTGGACGCGGCGTAGAGATCGACAACCGTCGCGCCGTGGTGGGCGCAGGTTGCGGCGATGACGCCGTTGTACAGGCGCACGATCTGATTGAGGTCGGACGCGCTGATGCCGAGACGCTTGTAGATTGGAATCAGGCTCAGGTCGGGTACGTTGCCGACGTAGACCCGTGCGTGAGTCTTCCTGAGCGCGGTCAGCAGCCGGTCGAGTTGCGCGCCGTAGTCGTCGGGTGTGACAAGCGCGTCGAGGTCGTTCACCGCCAGCCAGACCGTCACCAGGGTCGGCTTGGCCTTCAGCGCCGCTGGCAGTTCGGTCGCCAGCGCCTGTGCGAGCGTGGACCCGGAGCGGCCAAGGTTGACGTAACGCGAGGACGCCGGCAGCCGGCGCGCCAACTGCGCTGTCCAGTTGTCGCGGGCCGGGTTGGCCGCCCCAACCCCCACCGTGTCCGACGCGCCGAGCGCGACATAGACAACGTGGGTGGCGTGGCGCGCCACGGGCGTCGATGCCGCGCCGGCGGGTTGTACCCCGGCGACGAGTACGGCAAGCAGGAAAGTAATAACCAGGCTTCGTAACGACATGATACGCATGAATACATCCTCAGTGCTATTGCTCGTGATTAGCTGCCGACCATCGACCATCGACCATCGACTATCGACCATCGACCATCGACTATCGACCATCGACCATCGACCATCGACCATCGACCATCGACCATCGACTATCGACTTCCTAGCGTCCCGGTAGCGCATAGGCGGTCAAATGGCCGCTTTCGTCCGAGATGTAGACATAACCGTTGACGACGATGGGACTCTCCCAGTGGATGCCGCCGATGCCGCCGCCGGCGGAGGAGAGGCTGCTTGTCCATAGGCGACGGCCGGTGCGCGCGTCGAACGCGTTGAGCACGCCGCTCGTCGCCGCGAATACGACGCCGTTGCTCACGACGGGCGAGGTGCTGCCGACCCCGGCGGTCCACCCTGTGACGAGCCGGCTCACGCCCTGCCCGTTGGTGACAAGGCGTAGCGCGCGCAACTCGCTGTTGTCGCCCACATAGACCCACGTTCCGCCGGGCTGGCGCCACATCGCGGGTTGTGTGAAGAGCACGGCGCCGTCGATGTGGAGCGTCTGCAACCCCGCGCCGACGCCGCCGAGGCGCGTGCGGTCGACCAGGTGGATGGCCTGGTCTTTGCCGCCCTGCACGGCCATCAGCGGCGTGCGGCTGTGCGGCTCGCGCGGGAGCATGACCGGCGCGGTACTGCCGAGGTCGAGGTCGTTTTGATCCAGGTAGCTATAATTGGTCGGTGTGAAGTAGCCAAGCAGGCGCGAACCGTCGGCGCTGAGCGAGAGGATGGAGTCGCCGTAGTTGGTCCCGCCCTTGTTGGCGTCGAACAGGCCGTTGCCGCTGGCGGCGTAGATGCGTCCGCCCATCGACGGATCAGGGTCAACGACGACGCCCGCGCGCGACCACATACCCGACTTCGTGTTAGGACATGAGCTTGTGCTGCGCGCGTCGTACTGCTTGTCGAGCGGCAGCGCGCGGATGTTGCTGCACAACGTATTGAAGACATGCGTGGCGCCATCGCGCAGGCGCAGCGCGACGACGTGCCCGTTGTAGGGGCCGCGGTCGCCGACGTAGCCCGAGGTGGTAGCGTACAAGTACCCGTTGGCGAGATTCAGGGCGGAGGCGTCTTTCTCGACGTCGGGCATACGCGTAATGCGCAGCGGGAAGCCCAGCCCCCGCACTTCTGCTCCGGTGGCGGCAGTGAGTTTGTGTACTTGCCCGTCGATGGCCGGCGCGTAGATGTAGCGCCCGGACGGGTCGGCCACGGGCGTCGAGGTCGTGATCAACTGGTTGCGGCTGTTCGCCGAGAAGGAATAGACCTTGGGCGGCGGCGAGGTGTAGCGCCACACGACGGCGCCGCTGTGGGCGTCGAGGGCATAGGTGGCGCCGCCCCTGGTCGTCTGGAACAGTAGGGCGCGCGTACCGCCGCGCGTCCCCGCCACATGAGCGAGCAAGATGGGCGTCGAGTCAGCCGTATCGGAGAAGGTCGTGACCCAGCGGCGTTTGAGCGTGCCCACGTTCGCCGGCGCGATGTCTCCGTCGGCGGCGCCGCTGCGGGCGGGTTCGTGCCCGAACATGGGCCAGTCGTTGGTTTGAGTCGCGGCCACACGCCCAGCGGCGTGGGCTGGCCCAGCGGCGAGGGGGACGGCGGCGGCGAGCGTGACCACGGCGAGGGCGCGTAGCGAGTCGCGGACGGGGTGTGATAGGTGTTTCATAAGCGATGAGTCCTTGGGAAGGGGGCGCGTCTGTGAGGGCGGAGCGTCATCATAATATGTACGCACTGTCATTGTGCCAGAGGTTGCGATTACGCAGAAGCGCGACTTTCGCCGGATTATCGCGCACAATCGTAACCAAACGCTGCTATGCTTGGTAGTGTATTGGGCAATTGTACTTTACGCGCGGCGCCTCAACCGGCTATAGTCATAACTAATCGCGCCGCGGCGCGGCGCGCCGGCCGATGTCACACCGTGATGACGGCGCTTATCGGCGGTAAGTGGAGGAGTATAACGATGAGTGGCGTGACACTTGGTGATGCCGTGGGCCAGTATCGTGCGGCGTTGCAACAGGCGCTCGACCGCCTCTCGCTGGACATGGCGCAGGCCGTCGCGCGGGAGATCCTGGCGGCGTACGACCGTGGCGGCCGGATCTATATCTTTGGCAACGGTGGCAGCGCGTCGACCGCCTCGCACATGGCCTGCGATCTGGCCAAGAACACGGCCGTTGCCGGTCTGCCGCGCTTGCGCACGCAGGCGCTGACCGACAATATGGCGTTGTTCTCGGCGTTGGCCAACGACGACGGCTATGAGGCGGTTTTCGCCGAGCAGTTGCTGCTGGCGCCGATCGCGCGCGATGACCTGGCGATCGCTATCAGCGGAAGCGGCAATTCGCCCAATGTGCTCGCGGGGATCGCGGCGGCGGCGGGGGCGGGGGCGCGTACGGCGGCGCTCACCGGTATGGGCGGGGGACGGCTGACCCCGCTGGTCGATGTGGCGCTGGTGGCGCCGAGCGACGCGATGGAGATTATCGAAGACGTGCACTTGATGGTCAACCATGCCGTCACCAGCGCCGTCCGCACGGCCCTCCAGTCGCGTGTGGCCGTGGTCGCCTGATTGTCCTGACGCTGTTGATAGGGGCGGCATAGCCCAAGAGGGTAGAGGGTACAGCGATGCAGCCGGCAATCTTCCTTGATCGCGATGGGGTGATCAACGAGAACCGCGCCGACCATGTGACGTCGTGGGACGAGTTCGTCCCCATCCGTGGAGCGCTCGCGGGTCTGCGCATGCTGGCGGAGAGCGGCCTGCCGGTCTTCGTGGTGACGAACCAGGCCATCGTTGGTCATGGTCAGTTGGCGTCCACCGATCTCGACGCGCTACATGCGCGTATGTGCGCGTGGGCGGGGCGCCACGGCGGCGCGATCACGCAGGTCTACTATTGTCCGCATAGCGCGGAGGACCGCTGTGGCTGCCGTAAGCCCGCGCCCGGCCTGTTCTATCAGGCCGCGCGTGACCACGAGATCGACCTGACGCGGAGTTACTATGTTGGTGACGCGCTCACCGATGTGGCGGCTGGGCAGGCTGCCGGCTGCGCCACGATCCTGGTGCGCTCGGGGCGTGGCCTGACGCAATTGCTACGCCAGCAGGCGCAGTCCTATAGCGGCTATGGTGTGGCGGCCGATCTGCCGCCCGCCGCCCGCTTCATCACGCACGATCATGCGCGACGAACGGGCCGCGTCTCGCTGTTTTCGACCATACGTCTGGCGGTCAATAGTGTCCAATTCGTTTGAGTCCGCGCTCATCATCGCCCGCGCGCCCCTGCGCATCAGCTTCGCGGGTGGCGGCACCGACCTCCCCGCCTACTACGAGCAGCACGGCGGCGTCGTTCTCAGCACCACGATCAGCCGCTCGGTCTACGCCCTGCTGTCGCCGGGCGACTACGAGCGGATCAACATCACGTCGTCGGACTACCGTGCGACGTACGCCGGTAACGCGGGCCCCGAGGGACCAAGTGGGAACCTGGCGCTGCCACAGGCGGTGGTGCAGGCCATGGCGCTCGAGCGGGGCGCGACGATAGCGCTCTCGTCCGAGGTCCCGCCCGGTACCGGTCTGGGTTCGTCGAGCACGGCGGCCATCGCGCTCATCACGGCCATCGCCGCCTATCAGCGGCGGTCCTACACGCCGGCGGAGGCGGCCGAACTTGCAGCCGACATCGAGATCGTGCGGTTGGGCCAGCCCATCGGTAAGCAGGACCAATACGCGGCCGCTTACGGCGGCGTCAATCTATTCTACTTCAACGCCGGCGGCGTCACCGCCGAGCCGGTAGCGCTCTCCGCGGCGGCGCGCGCCGGTCTGGAGCAGCATCTCGCGCTGTATTTCACGGGCGGCACGCGACAGGCTGGCCACATCCTGCGTGAACAGCGCACGCGTACGGCCGTCGGCGAGGCGCGTACGATCGCGTCGCTGCATGCCATCAAGGAGGGCGTCACGCCGATGCGCCGGGCGCTCGAGGCGGGTGACTACGCTGCGGTCGGCGCCTTGCTGCACGAGTCCTGGCAGCTCAAGCGGCAGGTGAGCAGCGGCATCACCACCGACGCCATCGACGTCGCCTACGAAACCGCTCGGACCGCCGGCGCGCTCGGTGGCAAGATCACGGGCGCGGGCGGCGGCGGCTTTATGCTGCTGCTGGTCCCGCCCGCGGCGCGCCAGCGCGTGCAGGCCGCGCTGGCACCGCTGGGCCTGCGGCATATGCCGTTCAAGCTGGAGCCGCGCGGCGCGCACATCGTCGCGGGGGGGGAGCATGGGCCGTCGCTGGAGCCGGTGGGCGGCCCTCTTCCGTCCGAGGCGGCGGCGGTGGCGATACGTGGGACGGATGCGGCTCATAACCGCCCGTGAGCGCGAGAGGGAACCGGCGCCGCACAGCGCCCTGCCCCAGCCCACCCGCATAGCGCGGGGGGCACAGGCGCGCGAGCAGGGACGCCGCGGCGCGCTGGCGCCGTTGGGCCTATGGGCGCTCGGCGACGCGGTCGCGGGAGCGCTGGCATTCCTGCTGGCGTTGCTGGCGCGCTATCGGGTCACGCCGGCGATCATCCCGCGCCTGGCGCTGGCCCCACTACGCCTGCACCTCTACGTCGCGGCGTTCTGGCTCTATGTGCCGCTCCTCGTGACCTGCCTCGGCCTCGCGGGGGCTTATCGCCGCGGTGTCGCCGAGCTTGTCCCCGTGTCCTATCGCGCCGTGGCGCGGGGCGCCACCTACGCGCTGCTGGTCCTGCTCATGGCCACCTACCTGTTCGACCGCGCGTCGATGCTCTCGCGCGGCTGGCTCCTCGCCACCTGGGCGCTAACCATCGCCCTCGTCGCCGGATTGCGCCTGCTGGCCTACCTCGTGAGCGGTCGTCTGGCCGCCGCCGGACTGATTGGCCGGCGCGTGCTCATCGTGGGGACGCATGATGAGGCGCTGTCAATGGAGTGGCTGCTGCGGCGCCAGCGCCGCCTCGGCTTACAGGTCGTGGGCTTCATCGACGACGCCGTTCCGGCGGGGACCGTGATCCAGGGCGGGAAGAGTGTTGTCGGGCGCACGCCAGACCTACGCGCGGTCGTTACGCGCTACGCGGTCGAGGCTGTCTTGATCTCCGCGCGCGCCAGCAATCAGGCGCAGATGCTCGCCGTCGTCGAGGCCACATTGGATACGCCGGCCGAGGTGGTCGTCTCCCCCGACGTGTTCACGGCGCTTAGCACGGGGGCGACCGTCGTGCCGTTGCCGGGTATGCCCATGGTCACCGTGAGTAAATTGCGTCTTGGTCCCGGTGAGCGGTTGGTCAAGGCGCTTTTCGACCGGCTCGGCGCCGCTCTCTTACTCGTCCTCCTCAGCCCGTTGCTGCTCGTCCTCGTCGCCGTGGTACGCTACACCTACGGCGGCGTCTTCGAGCGGTATCCCGCGCTTGGGCTGGGCGGCCGCCGCTTCAATGCGCTCAAGCTGCGCACGACGCCGCGCCACGCGGACGCGGCGGACGAGCCGCGGGCCCTGACCCTGCGTCGCCAGAAGGGTCTGCCGGTGCGTGAGAACCCCCACCTGACGCTCTTTGGGCGCTTCCTGCGCCGGAGCAGCCTCGACGAGTTGCCCCAACTACTGAACGTCTTGCGCGGTCAGATGAGTTTGGTTGGCCCGTACAAGATCGCGCCGGATGACCGCTCGCACTATGGCACGCGCTGGTTGAGTGTGTTGACCCTCAAGCCCGGCATCACAGGCATGGCGCAGGTGCATGGGCGTGGCGAACTGACGATGGAAGAGCGTTCGATTCTCGACGCCGAGTATGTGCGCGACTATAGCCTGGGCCATGACCTCGCGCTGTTACTCGCGACGATACCCACCGCGTTGCGCGGGCGGGGGGCGTTTTAGTGGAACGCACCGAACGCTTCTTGCTGGTGGACGGCCACCATCTCTTTCACCGAACCTACAACGCTTTGCCGCGGCGTATTGTGGGGACGGATGGCGCGCCGATTCAGGGGGTCTATGGCTTTGCCAGCGCGTTCTTGCGGCTGCTGCGCCGATTTGAGCCTACTCATGTGTGCGTACCCTTCGACCCGTTGGAGCCGCCGTTTCGCCGCGCGCTGTTCCCCGACTACCGGACAGGGCGTCCGCGCGGCACGCCAGAGGAGGTCGCCAACTTCGATCGGCAGGTTGCACAGACGCAGCAGGTCCTGGGCCATCTGAGGGTCCTCCATCCGATGGCGCCGGGCTTTGAGGCTGACGACGTCATCGGCACACTCGCGGCGGCGGCAACGACCGCAGGGCTGCCGGTGACCATCGTCTCCGGTGATCGTGACCTCTTGCAGCTGGTAGGGCCTCTGGTCGAGGTGTTCATGCCGAAGGGGCAAGATGGTGAGGTCTACACGCCCGCGGTGGTGTGCGAACGGTGGGGGGTGCGGCCCGATCAGGTCGCCGATGTGAAGGCCTTGATGGGTGACACGTCCGATAACATCCCTGGCGTCCCTGGTATCGGCCCGAAGACGGCCGCCGCGCTGCTCGCCCGACACGAAACGCTCGACGCGCTCTATGCGGCCCTGCCATCGCTCCCCGCGCGGCAGGCTGATCTACTGCGGGCGCACCAGGATCGTGTTCACCTCAACCGCCGCCTGGTCACCATCGTCACTACGGTCGACCTTCCGACCAACATCGATGGGTATCGCTGGGCCAGCGCTGAACCATGGACGGCGGGCGCTTTGCTCACCGCGGTTGGCCTGCGCTGATGAATTATTAGCCACAGAGACTCCGAAACGCCCTCTCTGGCTTTACGTCACGGAGCCGCTTGCCCGCGTCGGTTGTGGTATCGCCAGTGGGATGGGAGTGGGTGTCCCGTTGGGGGTTGGCGCCGGTCCTGGAATCGGCGTGTCCACCCGCGCCAGTGTCGGTCGTGGGTCAACCGCCACGTGTGGCCTCTTTGCCACGGCCACGGCCACGGTCACCGTCGCGGCGCTCGTGCTCGTGGCGACAGGTTGGGACGATGTGGCTGTCGTCGGCGGCGAGGAGACGCTGACCAGTGTTGGAGTTGCTGTCGTCGGGGAGTAGACGCTGAGTGGCGTTGGGGTTAGGGTTGGAAGCGCCAGTGGTGTGGGCGACGGGGGCGCCGTTGATGTCGGAGGCGGCGTTGGCGAAGGGCTCGGCGTCGCGGTGGATGTGGCCGAAGGCGTCGCGGTGGGCGTCGCGGTCGCCACGGCGCAGGAGGCGGCTGGAGCCGGCGCCGATGATCGCCCGATAGACAGCGCGAAGATGTGTTCCTCGACCCGTACCCGCGTCGCTCCGCGCTCGCCGCGCGCCGGACGGGGCAAGACGGGCAAACGCAGCGCGGCGACCCGCTTGCCCCGCTTCAGTCTAATTGCCGTGTAGTAGAGGCGCGTCGCCGGCTTCTGACTTGACCCGACATCCCTGTTGTTGCGATACGTCTGGCGCGCGATCACCTCGTCGCCCGGCGCCGCGGCGCCGACCCAGTCGCCCAACGGCAGGCTGAAGCATTGGCTCATGCCGTTGGTATAGGTGATCACGCCCGTCCCCATCGCCGCCCCGCCCACCGACGCTCCCACCACACCGAGCGCCGTCCCGCTCAATGGCGTGGTTAGGCTGATCGTTTGCCCGCGCGCGACGACGTTGTTGGGGTGGGCGCCGGAGGCGTCCGGCCACGCCAACGCGATGCCGTGGCGGCTGAACCGCGCACCGGGGGTGAGGCGCTGGCCGCTCGCGGACGCGGCCAGCGCCTGGAGCGAATAGCTGTCGCCCGCGCGGTCAAAAGCGGCGGGGTACGTATCGTTGTCGTCGCTGATACCGGCGTCGTTGACGTAGGGCGTGAGGTCGATGCCGGCAGGCGGTATAGGGGGGGGCAGCCGGCGGACAAACATCGCCCGCACCTGCCACTGCAGGCCGATCGGCGCCGTGAACGTGACGATCCCACGCCCATCCGTGGCGGCCCGCGCCTCCCGCACGCGCCTGTCGCCGACATCCGTTGCGCGGACGTTGTAGAGGGCGTTGGGGATCAGATGGGCGATTGCGACGCGCTTGTCGCCGCTGCCCGGCACGGTAAAAGCGACGACGGTGGGGCTATAGGCCACGTCCACATCGCCGATGTGGTAGTGGTAGCGCGTGGGGCCGAGGGGACTGATGTTGACCGTGCGCAGCCCGATGTTGACGCCGTACCTCACCTCGCGCAGCAGCATCGCCACCATCTCGGGATACTCATGGTAGTAGGGGGCGCGCACCGCGACCCCACCACAGGTGTAGCGTTCATTGAGCCAGGTGCGCGTCAGCAGGGCCGTGCGCACAGGGTCGAGGACGCGGTTGTCGAACGCCGCGAGATCGCCGACGCGGGCGCTGGCGCGCCCATCGGCCCACGCGATGCGGCCCATCGCCAGCGACGAATCGCCCAGGTTGCGGTTATAGGTATCGCCGGGACCGTAGTACACGCCCGACGCGTCGAGCAAACCCGCCGCGTTCACCGTGGAGGCGTACCCCGCCGCCACGGGCGCCGGCCCGCATCCGCCGCCGTCGATGCGGCGCATGATCAGGGCGGCGCGCGCGGGCGACGCGATGCCGAAGGCCACGGCGAGCAGGTTGGCGTCGTAGTCCACGAAATCGCGCACGCTCCCATCGGGATTCAGCTGGGTGATGTAGTGGTCGCCGGCCCACAGACGCGCGTTCATGGCCGCCGCGATCGAGCGGGCCATGGCCTCGTGCCCGGCGGCGAGTTCCACGCCGGCGCTATTGCCGGCGTGGCCGTCGTTGACGGCAAGGAAACGCTCGGCGTCGGCCATCTCACGCAGGATCTCCACCATGTAGGCGTTGGTGTCGGAGGCGTAGTGGTCGCGAATGAAGACGTCGATCCAGAGAGGCCCCGGCGCGTCGACTAGCCCCACGCGCGGGTTGTAGCGGTCGGTGAGGTAGCCCAGGGCGCGCTCCAGCAGCGGCATGCGGGCGCGCAACCAGTCATAGTCGCCCGTCGCGCGCGCGTACTGCAAGGCGGAGGCGATCCAGAAGATGTTGGGGCCGGTCATGGTCGCTCCGCTGATGGCGACGTAGGACGGCGTGGTATCGACGAAGTGGTGCGGGACCTGCCCGCTCGACAGGATGTGCGCGCCCGTCTTGTAGATGAGCGTGCGGGCCTGGCGCTGCAAGTAGGGGTCGCCGGAGTAGACGAGCGCGCTGACCGCCATCCAGGTGTCGGGGTCGTAGAAGTTGTGGCCGTGCGGGTAGTCGCGCCAGGGTGTGGCCAGTGTCGTGGCCGTCTCGCCCGGCAGGTCGTAGGTGACGAGGACGCCGGCGGACGAAGCGTAGATAGCGGTATACAGCGCGCGCAGATCGTCCGCCGGCAGGTTGGAACCGGGCGGCAGGTTCCCCACCGGAAAGTCGGCGTCATTGACGGCGATTGTGTCACTAACAGCCCAGGTCTCGCCGTCCGTCACCCGCGCCGGCGCGGCGTTTCCCCATCCGGCGCGCGTCCAGGCGCCGTGGTGTGGGTAGTGGCCGGCCAGGACTTGTTGGATGCCGCCGCGCACGGCGGAACCGGGCCGCGCGCTCATCAGCACCGTCTCACGCGCGCTGCCCGTGGCCGTCAGATCAACGGACCCGCCGCCGCCGAGCGCGTAGAAGCGGCGCAGCGGGCTGTCCGAAGCGAAGAAAGGCGCGCGGCTGTTCATCATCTGTTCCACGCCGCGCGCGAAGAAGCCGTAGATCGAGAAAGGCGCCAGGTAGCTAGAGAGGCGAATCCCTGCCACGTTGCCGGCGTCGCGCAGGGCGTGCGCCGCGACGTCGAGCGTGAACGCGCGCGCGCCTGCGGCCAGGGTGATCGTCCAGTCCGAGGTCACCAGGGGCATGGTGGGGTCGTCGGCGACGCCGTCGATGCGCACGCGAACCAGACTCGGCGCCGCCGCGAGTACAATGACGCGCAGGGGGGCGGCCACTCCCTGGGACGACGCGTGGGCGCGCGCTTGCACGGTCGGCGTGATGGCGTCAGGGCTGGTGGCGCCCGTGATAGCGGAGACGCTCGCCGTAGCCGTGTCGTCGCGTTCCAGGACGATGCCCCCACGGGTGCGGCCGGCCGGGTCGCGTCCCACGGCGAGGAGGTTAGGTCCATAGTTGCCCGCGCCGGAGAAGTCGGCGCGCACGATGTCGATCTGAGGATGGCTGAGGTTGAATTCGACGCGCACATAACCGTTGGCTAGGATGAGGCGGCCGGGGGCGCGTGTGAGCGTCGTGGGTAGCAACGCCGTCGCCGCCTGCGTTGTTGCTGTGCGCGAGCGCGCGTTCTGAACCGCCGCCGGCCACAGGGCGCCGAGCACCAGGACCATCGCCATGGCCGTGCGCCAGCTCGCCACGACGACGCGCCACGAAACGCTGGTCACCGCAGCCCACCCTGGCGCCGCGTCTGCCGGATTCCGACACGTTGAGGCGCCCGCTTGACGAGGCGCGGAGGCGTCGCTACGGCCATCGGACGCCGGCGTCGTTCTCCCTCAGGCGTGCATTGCGCGCCGCTAATCCCCGCCATGAGTGGCCCATCCTCCGTTTCCCTATACCACCGCGCGGCGAAGGTCCGACGCCGCCGCGCCAGACGAACGCCTGACGCCGCCGTGCGCGGCAAAAGCAGCGTATTCGTCGCATCGCTATGCTATCATGGATGGTCGGCACGCGACCAGGGCGGCATGAGCCGTCGTGTGCACCCCGAGATTGTGCGACGAGGCCTGACCTTAAAAGGTCATGGCAGCAGACGGACTTTGAAAGGTCTGTCCGGGCGTGATACGCACTCCCTCCGTCTGTCGCGCGGTCACCGCAGTGGTCGACGGGAGACCTTTTAAGGTCCGGTCCCTGCCATGGTCTTTTAAGGCCAGGCCGGCGGTGGGCGCCATCGCCATCGTGGGGCGCACCCCATGCGACACGCCGGGTAGGAATAATCGTCTACTATTTCCGTGATGTCTGCTATGATGGTGGACGAGAAGCGCGCGGGTCCCTGTGCGGCAATTCCCGCCCCGCGCCGCCGACGCGTAGAGGTAAAGTATGGCTTCGACCCCGGTTACTCCCACCGATGACGTCGTGTCCCGCCAGCGGGTCCGTGTGCGCGTCCGCAAGCGGCGCCGCCGCAGGCGTCGGCATCCCGTGCGCCGGTTCGTGCTCCTCGCGCTCGTCATCCTGGTCGTTGCCGCGGCCATCTCGGTGTGGACGGCTCTGCCGGCGGTCGCGGCGGCGCGCGACGCGCGCGCCCGTATCGGCGCGCTGCAGGGTATCGGCGGTTCGTTGAGCGCTGTGTCGTCGCCGGCTACGCTCACGATGCTCGACACGCAGTCCGTGCGCATCATGGACGATCTACGGGTCATCGAGGGGACGTGGGGGTTCTGGCGCGGTCCAGCCCTCTTCGTCACCGGACTCGCGCCATCCCTGCATGGTCAGCTGGAGCAGGTTGCCCCCTTGCTCGAGTATGGCCGCCTGGTGGCTCAGGCCGGCCATCAACTTCATACACCGCTAGCCGCGCTGACCGTCGTCGCGCCTGGTCATGACCATACTGGCACGCTCTCCAGCCCGGCTCTCCTGACGCGTCTGGCGGCCGCGCGGCCCGCGCTGCGCGCCGCCGCGCGCACGCTCGACCAAGCGGCCGCCGCACGGCGGCGTGTCGCTGTGAGCACGCTGCCATCCTGGGCGCGGCGACCGCTCAGCCGGCTTGACCCCGCGCTGTCTCAGGGGCCGCCCGCGCTCCAGATGGCGCTGGCCCTGCCGTCCGCGCTAGGCATGGACGGCCCGCGCGATTATCTGGTCGTCCCCCAGAATAGCCAGGACATTCGTGCGACCGGCGGCTTTATCGGTACCGTTGGCGTCCTGCACGTTGACCACGGGCACGCCCGTTTGATCCACCTGCAGGACTCTTACGCCGTCGACCGCGCGCATCGGCCCGACGTCGACGCGCCGCTGCCCCTGCGTGTGCATGGCTGGCTGCCCTGGTACTTCCGCGACGCCAATTGGTCGGCCGACTACCCGACCACGGCGCGGCTGCTCGAGGTGTTCTACCAGATCGGGACGGGGCGTCACGTCGACGGTGTGATCGCCTTCGACTCGTCCATGGCCCCGGACCTCCTGACCCTGACCGGACCCGTGCGTGTCCCCGGCTACAACGAGACGCTAACCGCGGCCAACGCGTTCCAGCGCATCGACTACTATGTTAACGACCGCACATATGTCGATGCCAGCAAGAACAAAGACTTCGCCCTGGCGGCGTACAAGGCTGTGTTCGCGCATCTATTCAGCCTTCCCGCCGCCACGGGCCAGCAGGCCCTCGACACGTTCGGAGCCGCCACGCGCGCACGCCATCTGCTGCTCTACGCCAACGACGCTGGGACGCAGGCCGGCATCCGTGCGGCGGGGGCCGATGGCGCTATCGACGGGACCACCGGCGATTATCTCTACGTCGTCGATACGAATACCAGCACGAGTAAGATCGCCCAGCTCGTGCAACGACAAATCTCCTATCGCGCGGTTGTGCAGGCCGACCATAGCATCCAGGCCACGACCACAATCACATACACCAACACGGCCGACTACCACAACCTGCCGCACGCCCTCGGCGTGGACTTACCCAACTTCAACGACTTCGTGCGCGTCTACGTGCCGAACGGCAGCAAACTCCTCGGTACGACCGGGCTCAGCGAGTCGTGGTGGCCGACCTATACGGTGCACGGCAAGACCCAGTTCTCGGGCTACTTTACGCTGCGCGCGCGCCAGTCGCGCACACTCACCTTCCGCTACCGTATCCCGGCAAACGTCGATCCCGCTGGCCGCTACACACTATTGGTGCAGAAACAGCCGGGGGCGGCCGCCGCGCCAATCCAGCTTGCGCTCACAGCGGTGGACGGCGTCCGGTTGAGCGCCGCGCCGCGCCAGCCACTGACCCTCGACGACAACATCAACGTGACGGCGGCCGTGAGCGGCGGCCACGCCCAGCCGCAGCCGCTCCCGCATGTGCCCGCGCCCGTGGCGCGGCCGGGCTCCCACCCTGAGCCGTGGGTGACCGTGCCGACCGGCTGGGTCAGCTTACCGACGTGGGCCGCGATCGACACGGGGGCCGGGCCGTGCCACGGGGGGCGCACACTCTGCCATGTCCAACCTGTTTTTCATAAAATGGCGCTACATGGCTATTAATGACCAGGATCACCACATATCGGTGTGGAGCGCGAAAAGTACCATGGCGGACCAGGACAAGATGTACTAGTGTCGAGCATGTCTCACCCGTGCGTCGTGGCGCGTCGAACGTCGAGAGTGAGACACGTAATGGCCGGCGCCGATGCGCGCGCCGCCACGTCCAAGCTATAGCCCACAGTAGCCCACAGGGAGAGTATTCATGACGATCAAAGGGAGGCTGACCGCCATCGCGGCGGCCAGCGCATGCGCGGTGATCCTGGCGGCGGCGGCGCCGCCGCGTAGCGTCGGGACGGTGGCTCCGTACATCGACCCCACGCAGCTGAGCCGCGTCCCATTTGGGTCGGCCTCGCAATGGGCGCAACCCTGGCGCGCCTATATGGATACCGTGCCGGCCACGACATTCATCAATGGAACCGGCGTGACGCTCAACACGGCCGGCAGCGGGGATCAGAACCTCATGCTGCGCATGCTGGCAAGCCATGGCATCAGCCATGCGCGTATCGAGATACCATTCGGCGCGATAAACTATAACGATGAGCGCCAGATAAACGGCGCCGACGCGCTCACCGCGCAACTTCAGGCGGCCAAGCGCTACGGCGTGCGCCCGCTCATCCTGCTCAACGCGAATCAGGGCTTTCCCGTTCCGTCCCAACAGTCGCTACGCGCTGTCGCGCGCACGGCGCGCGCGGGCGCTACGGTGGTGCGCCTCACGGACGTGCGCGGCCTCAAGCTGGGCTATAGCGGCATGGATATGGCCGACGAGCGCCTCCCCGGGCGTGACGGCCCTTACACCGCCGCGCCCTTCCCGCCGACGCTTGCGTACGCGCCGTACGCCTGGGCGGCCGGTGACATGATCACAGCGATCCACGGCCACGACATCACGTTGGCCAAGCCGCTCAAGCGGACCGCTTACGCCGGGGTTAACCTGCACATCACCACGCTCAAGTATCGTCCCTTCGCGGTCCCCGGCAGCGCCGACTATAACCAGACCATGGCGGCGTGGCTGCGCTACGTCCATACCACGGCCGGCTTCGTCACCGCCGCGCTCGGTACCGCAGGCAAGGCCGACAAGGGGTTCGACCTGGAGATTTGGAACGAGTTGAGCCAAGCCCCCCACTACCTGTTCATCAACGACTACTACGGGCGTCCGGTCTACCACTACGACGAGACGAGCATCTACCACAACCTCGTCGCCGCGACGGCGCGCTACGTGTCCGACTACCCCACCGATTTCTCGGGCGTGCAACTGGGTGACGGCATCGCCAGCAACATCCCGTGGCCGGCGGCGTCGACCGAGCCGTCGCGCATCAACGCGATCTCCAAGCACCCGTACCAGCGGCGCATCCGCTTCCCCCAGTCCGCCTCGCCACTGGAGGCGTTCGACAAGACGGTGGACCGGCTGTGGAACACGACGTCTCTCGACGCCTCCTACCACCCTGAGGCGAAGAACTACGTCCCGACGTATTCGGCCTTCTTCCCGGAGTACTTCGCGACGGCGCTGCGCGGCGACTCGATTACTCGCGACATGGCGCCTCTGACGACCATGGTCGACGGCGTGGCGCACGGCCGCGACGCGCGTGTCGTGGCGGGGCGGACGCAGCCGGTGTCGGTGTGGCTCACCGAAGTCGCGCTCAGCGCGAAAGGGGACGCGCCGCGCCTGTCGCGGAGCCAGGATCTGTATGACCAGGCCAAGATTGTGTCGCGGTACTTCTGCTTCTATCTGGGCAAAGGGGCGACCCAGGTGGACATCTACGCCGCGGCCGGCTACGACTCCTCCGATTGGGAGGGCTTGCTCCAGCCGAACTTCCTCAATCTGGCCGCGTCCCCGCATGCGTTCTACCCGCGCGATGACCACGGCTACACGACCCCGGCGCTGCTCGCGACGGGGCGCATCGCCGCGGCGATGCGCGGGGGGCTCGACCGCACGATGACAGCGACACGACCGCTGAGTGTGCTCTCGGTGTCGGACACGCACAACCACTGGCAGTTCGCGGGTGATGGGACGGCGGCCCATCCCACGCTCTATGACCGTGACGTATTCACGTTCCTGCCGTTCCAGGTGAACGCGCACCGCTTCGTGATCCCCTACTACGTGATGACGCGCGACGTGCTGGCCCCGTTCAAGCCCGAGCAGTTCACCATACGCATCGCGGGCGTCCATAGCGCGCACGCCGCCCTCACGGCGTATGACCCCATCAAAAACGTCGCGGTTCTGGTGCAGGTCGTGCAACGGGACGGCGCGGGCCTGACCGTCACGCTGACGGCCGCTGACTACCCCTATCTTTTGACGATACAGGAGTAGCCCACGGCCCTCACCCCCAACCCCTCTCCCTGACGCGGGAGAGGGGAGCCGCCCCGCGGGTCACGGGCCTCTCCCGCCACCCCTTGAGGGAGAGGGGCAGGGCCAGGGCGCGTCGCGGGCCGTGCGATTTCACAGGGAGAGGGGAGCCGTCTATCGACGCAGCCAGCGCGACAGCCAGCTGGGGCGGCGAGGTTCGTCCGCGTCGTCGAGCTCGGTTGGGAGCGGTTCACCCGCGACGATGAGGCGGGGGTTGTCCTCGACCAGTCGCCGTGCGCGTTCAGGGCCGACCAGCGCGCTGGCGGCCTCATAGCCAGCCTGAAGCGTGGATACGCTCGCCTTCGCTTTGCCGTCCGTATTCGCCTTACTCGCCTTGTGGGCCTTGTGGCGGTCGCTGGCGATAATCTGCGCGTAGCCCCGGCGCACGAACGTCTCGGCCAGCGCGCGTTGGCGGCCGCCACGCGCGCCGGTGAGGCTCGATGCGGTCACCTGCGCGGACACCCCGCGCGCCACGAGCTCACCAAGCGCGTGCGGGTCGGCGTGCAGCCAGCCGTAGCGCTCGGGGTGCGCCAGCAGCGGTCGGACACCCATAGCCAGCAACTCGAAGAACACCTGCTCCAGATACAGGGGCTTCTGCTGCATCGGCGTCTCCACGAGCAGCCACGGCCCCCCCGCGATGGTGGGGACGCGTCCGTCGCGCACCAGACGCGGCAACTCGGGCGAGAGGAACGTTTCGCCGCCCACGAGCACACGCAGCGGGATGCCGGCGCGGTCGATCTCCCCTTGCAGCACGGCGACGCGGTCGCGCGCCGCGTTGGCGTCAGGGAGCAGCGCGCGTGTCCAGTCGTCGTAGTGTGGTGTCGCCGCGACCAGCGGCGTGTCCGTCGCGCAACACTCGCGGGCCAGCGCGAGCGCCGCGTCCAGGTCGGCGGGACCGTCGTCGACGCCCGGCAACAGATGAATATGAAGGTCAAGCATCGATCTTAATCAATCCCCACCTTAAAAAGTCCCATCCCAACCAGTTCTTAACAGGATCGTCAGGCGGTCATTGACTCCAAAGAGGACCCCACAACCAGATGCTTACGATGAGCATAACAGAGCATAACATAATCGGTGGCCATCATCCTACGTGCGCATGCGTGCTGGGCGCGCCCCACGATGGTGAGACGCGGCCTGACCTTGAAAGGTCATGGCAGACGACGGACCTTGAAAGGTCGGTCTGGGCGTGAGACGCGTGCCCTACCGTCAAACGTCTAGCGGCCATGGCGGTCGCGGCTGGCCGCCGCGAGACCTTTTAAGGTCCGGTCCCTGCCATGACCTTTTAAGGTCAGGCCCACGGCGGGCGCCATCACAATCACGGGGC
>JAABUL010002094.1_pt1 | contig 34617 bp, 5 predicted proteins | sample 5559151 | NCBI WGS metagenome assembly JAABUL01 (sample SAMN10711876, study PRJNA513368) | rock metagenome | isolation source: Antarctica rocks | place: Antarctica: Victoria Land, Pudding Butte sud | reverse complement strand
TTTATAAATAAAAAATTTTAACTATTTTTTGCAAAACAATTAAATTAAAACTCGAAAATTATACAATAATTAAATATTTAATAATTAAAATCAAATATCTATTTGTTCGAAACAAAATATATATTTTTCGAAATAAAAATAATACTTTTTGAGTCGAAACAATTAGATTTTAATTTAAAATTTTAAATACTAAATATTCGAATCAAAAAATAATATTCGAGAAAATATAATATTACTACTATTGATCTATACTATATTTAGATATTAAAAAATTTATTAGAAGCTATTTGATTTGCAAATATATTAAATTATATTGTAAATATAAATATAATCTACTAAAGTCTTTATCTATTTTAGATTATTATTAACAAAATATATTTTGCAACTTTATTATCTTTTTGTTGCTATATTACTATAAAGAAAAGATTTTTTAATCTATCTTAATAATAATCGATAAACTATTCAAAAATAAAAAATTTATATTTAAAAACTTTTTAAAAATTGAAATTGTTGTTTAGATTTTTATCGACTTTGTCTAATATATCAAGAATTCTTTAACTACTATTGTTTTCGACAAAGATACTTAATTTATTGTTTATTTTTAATAATATTTTTGCAAAAAATTAAAGACTAAATCTAAATTGTTAATTGTTAGATTAATTGTTAAATCGGATTTCGGTTCCAACTATTGAAATCGACCCAATTCGACAATTTTAATATTAGAAATCGAATTAAAACTTGAGTCGATTTCTACTTTTTTGAAATCGAATTAATTCGACTCGATTCAATTCTTAATTTTAATATTAGAAATCGAATCGAATTGTCAAGAATTGCCAAGAATTCTAAAAATAGTATAAAATTAGTTTTTTTAATTATTTTCTAGATAATGCACAATAGTAATGCATAATATAAGAACAATCTACTATATTTATTAATTAAATTAATTAGATTAATTATTTCTATTAAATTATTAATTAATTATTACTAAAAATAATAAAATTTACTAAAAATAGTAGTCTTGGCAATTTGAGCTAATTTTTTCGAATCGAGTTTCGATTTTAACTCTAGAAATCGAATCGACTCGACTCGATTTAGATCGAATACTCGATTTAAACTAGATAACTCAATCTGACGCAATTAGTCTATTAATTGTATTCTACTTAGAAATCGACAATTAAATTAAAGGTATTAATATCGCTTTTAAACAATATTTTCGAATATATATGCAATACAATTAAAATAATTAAATTGATTATTTTGTTATTGTTAAATTTGTTGCAAACAACTATTTTAGCAAGTCTACTAATTTATTATTATTTTTTGCTATTAAAAATTATCTATTACAATTAGATCTAAAATTATTTAAAACTTTTTTTAACAATAGTATATTCGAAACTTGTTGCAATATAAAGAACGTCGACAAGACTATTAAAAAAATCGAGATTTTACAAAACTTTTTTTGTTAAAAGTTTGTCTAAATTTAAATTAAATAAGTCGAGTTTACGAATTGCAAATATACTACAATTTTAAAGTTTAAAAATAATAATTATATTATATTTAATATTCGAAATATTAAAACAATTTAACTATATAAATCTCTAAAATATAAAAATACAAATTTCTATAAAATAATTTAAACAATTAACAATAATATTTACAAACTAAAACTGTTCGAGTTAATAAAAATTTATTTAGTATTTTATTTATAATTTCTGTATCTTAATAAAAACAAATCTTAACTAAATTAACAAATTAAGTTTCTATTGTTTGTTAATACTATTAATAATATTAACAACAATAATTTCAAATACTATATTAAAGATATTGGAATATTATAATACAATATATACAAAAATAACAATAATATAAATTTAAATCTAATTGCTACTAATTATAGACGCAAAATACTACAATATTAAATTCTTTTTACAAACTATATAAACTACAATAATAGATCTAAATAGCTAAACTATTCTATAGCTAATATAGACTAATTGCGTCGAATTGAATTATCGAGTTCGAATCGAATATTTGATTCGAATCGAATTAAATTAATTTTAAAAATTAATTTTAAAAATTAAAATATTAATTTAATTTCTAATATTAAAATTAACAATTTAAACTAAATTGTAGATTTGAAATCGAAAATTAATTTAAAAAATTAATTCAAATTGTTAAGACTTAATATTAATATAAAGAAATTCTAAAATAAATAGTAGAAAGTTATATTCTATTCTATAATCTCTTAATAGTAACTTATCTAATAATATATTAAAATAATATATTTAAACTATTTAAAATTAAAATTTAAAAAATTAATTTAATTGTATTTTAAGAGAAATTCGAATTTTCGATACAATATAAATATTAGATAAATTAATATTATTTATAGCTAGTTTAATATTAATATTAATATTGCAATATATTTTCAAATTCGACAACAATTATTAACAACTATATTTGCTCTAATTACTAAGCTATTAAAATTTGCTATTTAAGTCTATTTTATTTATATATATATAAAGAAATAATACTTAAACAATAGTAAAATTATTAAAATATCAAATATATACTTTTAGTATATTATTAAGAATTAAAGTCTTTAAATTAAGTAAAATTAAATAAAATTATATATAAATTGCAATTCTAATATTTATTTTAATTACAATTTTATAATACAAAAGAATAACAAAATAAAGTATACAATATAGTAATATATTAGAATAATATAGTATAATTGTTTTTGTAATAGTAGACTCTCTAGACTATATATATAAAGCTATTAGTTCGAGATCTTAATAATTTTGTTTGTTTTGCTATTGTTACGGTTCCAGATTAGATAGACTTTACTCTTCGATTATTCTTCAAGTCTTCGCTTTCTAGTCTCGAGTATACTACGAGTAACATCTAGCGTCTTGACACTTATAGTATTTATATCTATTTTCTATATATAGTTAGTTTTGCATAGCTAGTATTTTTGTCAATCAACTATATACTAGCTATTAAAGCTCTAACTCTAATATAATACTAGCTATTTTTTTAAATACAATTTTGCAAATCGTACTCTAAAGATATTTATATTTGCTAACTTTTCTCTCTTTAAAACGTACTTTAGATATAAACTACTAAAGCAACTTTAAATACAAAGTTATTAAAACAATTCTAGATATAGAGTTACTAGAATAGACATTTTGCAAAATATAATTAAATTGCAACAATAAATATTTCTAAGAAAGATATGCAATTTTACAATAATAAATTCTATTAATTCTTTAAACAAGTATTTTCTAATTCTTATTGCGCTAAGTTGAAAGAAATCTTATAAAAGAAATAGTAAATTTGCTAGAATAAATAAACAACAAACTATTCTAACTATAATTTAGTAATTTTGCTAGAATAGATAAACAAATCTACTAAAATCGACTCTTATATTGCAATATTGTTGTTTTCGAACAATATTTTTTTACTTTGCGCAAAACTTATTATGCAATACAATATTTAAGCAATACTTGTTTTTAATATTAATAATTTTGCTTCGATATTTATTAATTTAATTAAACAAAATAAATTGTACAATATTTAAATAGAGCAAATATATTTAAACAAAATATTTTATTTTAGTTTATATTTTTACTTACTACTTTATTGTTGTTTTTAACTATTAAGATTTACAATATTTGTGCAAATCTATTACAACAACGCGTTGCAATTTTGCTGAAAAATTAAATTTCTTATTTTAATTTTAAATCTTATTAAAGTATTGTATCTTAAAATCGATTTTGTTATTAATTAAGTATTAAGACTTTGTTATTGTTAGAGTTACAATTGCAAACTTTATTCGAACTTGTTTTCAAAAATTCTAAATTAATCGAATTTAGCAATAACTCTTTTAAGAATATTAATATATTATTTCTATTTATTAAAAAATTTAAACATAAAACTAAAACTAAAATTAATCGATTTTTATTTTATTAGTTTTTCTTTAATTACAATTATTGTTAACAAAAGACTTAAATTTTTTTTGCAAAACTTTTATATAGCAACAACTTTGTTAAAAATATAATTAAAAAATTTGTATATTAATTTAAGTATATTAATAGCGTCTATTTTTGTATACAATATTTAATACAATATAAAAAAGATTAAAACAAAAAAATAGTACAATTAAAGACAAATTTAAATAAAGTTCGAATTAGTTATAAAAATTTACAAAAAAAACAAAATATAAAACAAGCTAAAAACAAAGTATAAAAAAAATAGCTAATATATTAATTAAGAAACAAAATAAGTTAATTGAGAAATTTAACTATTGTAAACAATTTAAATCTATTTATTATTTATTATTTTGTTAAAATTTTAGCAATAACAACAACAATTAATATATTTTTCTACAAATTAAATTAACAAAATTGCAAATATTTTAACAAAATCTATAAAAATAATTTGCTTAAAATTAAGAAATTAATATATAACAATATCAAATTCTTCGATTTACTTGTTTTCTCAAATAATTGAAAAAAATTAATTAATAATATATAATATTTTTTGTTAAATTTAGAGTCTATTTTTGTATATTTAATAGCAAATTAGTTAAGTTAATATATATTGCAATCAAATATACAAAAAACAGTTTTAAAAATATTAGATATTGTTTAACGAATTAGAGCAATAATTTTGCTTAACTTTATAATATATTAATTAAACTAATAGTAAATCTCTTTACTTAATTTGACAAATCTAATTAATAATATAAAAACTTTATTAAATTTATATTATCTAATTTTATTATAAAGTCTTTCGAAATCTTTAATAAGTATATAATTTGATTTATATTAATTGGAACAAATATTAAGTTATTCGAAAATCAAAAATATATTAATTCCATTTAAAACTAAGCAACAAGTTGTACAATTAATTTGTTAATATAATTGACGTTATTAATATCAATAATTTGATTTCTCGATTACGTAATATAAATCTTAGAATAAAACAAAAAAATTATTAACTGTTTTAAATTAGCGTATATAATAGATTTATTATTATGCAAATAGATAAAAATCGAAATATTACGCACAAACTTATAGATAAATTCGAAGTTTATAATAACAAATTAATTAATTATATAACTAAACAAAAGATTTCTTTTAAAACAAAGTTAATTTTTTAACTTTAAATATTTAAAAATAAAATTAAAAAGAAAAATCTCTATTAAAAATATTTGCGTTCGAAATATTGTCTTAATTATTTAAATATCTTTTGCAAAAACAAGTTAGCTAAAATTTAAAAAAAACTAATTATTAAGTTTAAAACTTATAATATTGACAATCTTGAACTAATAGTATTTAGAGAAGAGAGTTACTCTAATATCTTAAATAACAACTCAAATAATTTTAACAAATCGAAAAACTAAATATTTTTAACAAAAATTACAATTTAAGACAAAAGCTAATACTTATACAAAAAATAATAAAAAAGCTTAAAACTATATTTAATCTATATAATAAAATTTTGCTTATTAAAATCGAACTTAATTCTAGCATTATTAATAGTAAGTTATTTAACAATTAATAACTAAATTTTTATATTAAGATTTGCTTAAATTAAATTTATTTGTCTCTTAATAAATACTATATTAAAATAATATTACTTATTAATATCGAAGTTTTCGATAGAATTTTTGTTAATAAAAAGTTTGTTAAACTTTATAAACTTTTTATTATACTATTGCAAAATTCGATTAAATTATATCTTGTTAATAATAAATTTGTCTCTAATATTATTTATATTGCTTAAGTTATTATTAATTTAAATAAACATATTAATATTTTATAGTATTTAATAATTAAATTGAAACAATTTGCAATTATTTTCGATATATTTTAAATAAAAAAATATAATATACAAATTAAAGAAAATATATAGTTTCTCTAGTTTAAATTTAATTACTATATAGAGTAATACTTGTCAAATTATTAATTGTTAAAGATTTTCAACAAACAATACAAGCAATTAGAATATTTATTTCTAAAGTCTTTAGATAAAGTTGATATTTATTAAATTAGTGTTTTTTTATTTTTAAAATTTGTTAACAAAGAAAGTTACAAATTAGTTGTTATATTGTTTAAGTACTTTTTTATATTAAATTAATTAAAGAAAAATAATAGATATTTAGCTTGTATTATAGACAACAATATTACAATAAATATTACAACTATTATTTTCGATAACTACAATAAATTCTATATAAAATTTAAGCAATTTTTTTTAGTTTAAAGCAACTAAAAAAGTAGATTTATTTAAAGTTTAAACAATAAATTAAACTCTTTAATTTACAAAAAACTAACAAGTTGTTATTAAATAAAAATATTAATTATACTATTAATTTTGTTTCAAAAACAACTTTTTCGATTAAAAAGATCTATAGTATCTTTTGTTAAAAAAAAAGAGATTATTAAAATCTATTTAAATAATATAAAAAACAAAAATTAAATTTGCAATAGCATTTTATAGTATATTGCTTCTACTCTTATAGTCAAAAAGTCTAATAAAAATTTGCGTATCTATATAAATTATAGAGATTTTAATACTTTAATAATTAAGAATTGCAATACTTTACTATTAATTCGAGAGATTTTGCAACAATTATGCAGAATTAAGTACTATAGCAAATTCGATATTATTGCTATCTTTAATAAGATTCAAATATATTTTGATAACAAATACAAGATAGTCTTTATTACTTGTTATAATTTGTTTAAATATATTGTAATATTTTTTAAGTTATATAATATTTCGATTATATTCTAGTTTTTTATTAATAAAACTTTTAGTTTTTATCTAGACAATTTTTGCACAATTTATATAAATAATATTCTAGTCTACAACAATATTAAGAAAGAGTATAAAAAGTATATTAATAAAGTTTTTATTAAACTTTATAAGATAGATCTTTATTTAAATATTAACAAATATATTTTTTTTATTAAGTTAATTAAATATCTAGATTTAATTATTATTATCGAAGATATTTAAATAGATTCTAAGAAAATTAAATATATTTTAGAATAAAAAACTTCTATTTATATTTGCAATATATAGATTTTTCTAAACTTTGCAAATTTTTATTGACAATTTATTTATAATTATTCGAATTTAGTTAAATCTTTGTTAGCGCTTAATAAATTTAAGAACAAAAATCTTAATTTTCTATAACAATTTATTAATTTATTAATTTCGAAGATTTTAAGTTTTAAGTTTTTAATAAAGTTTTTATTAATTAATTTATTTTGTATTATTTCGATTTCGATCTAGAAATTTAAATCGAAAACAATATTCTTAATTTTGTAATTGTTGTTGTATTGTTACAAATAAATTTGAATAAATTACTTTATTCGATAATTTATATATTTAAAATTATATTATTTACAAAGTATAACTACAAAATTTATAACAAAAAGCTATTAACTATTGTTAGCGCTTTCGAAAAATAATATTCAAAATATATTAATATATTTGTCGAATAATTTATTAAAATTATTATTAATTATTGCAATCTAAAATATTTTATAACTATTAAGCAACTAAATTGTTATTAAGTTTGTTAAGTCAAATTCTTGTTTAAATTCAACTTTAAGATTATCTATTAATTAAATATACTAGACGCAAAATTAAATAATTTGATTAAACAATTGCAAAACTTGCTTTCTAATAAAAATAATTCTTGCAATCAATTTTAACAACAAAGAATTCTTAAATAATATAACTTAGAATTAAATGTAATTAAAGTTGTCGCATTAATCTTGCTACTATTAAATATTATCTATAATTTAGTAACAAACTTGATTTGTTTGTTTTAAAACTCTATCAAGTTTAAACTAATTGCTAACAAAAGAATTGCAAAAGTTTGCAATTTTTTTTTAGATTTTGCTAACAAATAACAAAGTTATAGAATTATTTATATCTTTATTGTTTGCAATATTTGCACTACTTTAGCAAAACAAATTTTGTTTTGTTAGATTACTTCTCTCGATTTTTTTGTTTGTTATTGTTGTATTTACAATTTTTTATTTTACAGTTTCTTTGTTTTTAGCTATTAATTTTATCTTTGTTTTGAATATATCTATTTTGTCTACAATTTAGCTATCTATATTTACAATTTCTTCTATAATTTAGACTTTGTTTGCTATTGCAATTAATTTAACAAAAGAGAAAAAATCTAAAACAAAACTTAATTTTAAATTTTTTGTTTAACAAATATCGAAGATATATCTATATAACAAAAAAATAAAATAGATTATTCAAACTAAAAAAATTAATAAACAAATTTTTTTAGTTATTTTTTGCAAAACAATTAAGTTAAAACTCGAAAATTATATAATAATTAAATATTTAACAATTAAAATTAAGTATTTATTTTTTTAAAACAAAATATATATTTTTTAAAGCAAAAATAATACTTTTCGAATTAAAACAATTAGATTTTAGTATAAATTATTAAGTGCTAAATATTTAAATCGAACAATTACTTTTAAAAAAGTACAATATTACTACTATTAATTTATATTATATTTAAATATTAAAAAATATATTAAATTATATTACAAATATAAATATAATCTATTAAAAAAAATTATATTTTAAACTATTATTAACAAAATATATTTTGCAACTTTATTATCTTTTTGTTGCTATATTGCTATAGAGAAAAGATCTTTTGATATATTTTAATAATAGTTAATAAATTATTTAAAAATAAAAAATTTATATTTAAAAATTTATCAAAAATTAAGATTGTAATTTAGATTTTTATTAATTTTGTTTAATATATTAAAGACTTTTTAGCTACTATTGTTTCAAATAGAGATACTTAATTTATTGCTTATCTTTAATAATATTTTTGCAAAAAACTAAAAACTAAAACTAAATTGTCAATTGTATTTTATTTGAAAATCGACAATTAAATCGAAAATATTAATATTGTTTTTAAGCAATATTTTCGAATATATATACAATATAATTAGAATAACTAGATTAGTTATTTTGCTATTATTAAATTTGTTATTAAGAATTATATTAGCAAATCTATTAACTTTTTTTTTTGCTATTAAAAACTATCTATTACAATTAGATTTAAAGCTATTTAAAAAAAAATTTAACAACAATATATTTAAAGTTTGTCGCAATATAAAAAATATTAATAAGATTGTTAAAAAAATTAAAATTTTGCAAAACTTTATTTGTTAAAAGCTTGTCTAAACTTAAATTAAATAAATAAAGTTTGCTAATTGTAAGCATATTGTAATTTCGAAGTTTAAAATCAATAATTAAGTTATATTTAATATTCGAAATATTAAGACAACTTAATTATACAAGTTTCTAAAATATAAAAATGCAAATTTTTATAAAATTATTCGAGCAATTAATAATTATATCTACAAACTAGAACTACTTAAATTAATAAAAATTTATTTAGTATTCTATTTATAATTTTTGTATCTTAATAAAAGCAATCTTTTGTTAAATTAACAAATTAAATCTTTGTTGTTTATTAATATTGTTAATAATATTAACAACAATAATTTCGAATATTATATTAAAGATATCAAGATATTATAATACAATATGCGCAAAAATAACAATAATATAGATTTAAATCTAATTGTTACTAATTACAAACGCAAAATACTACAATATTAAATTCTCTTTATAAATTACACAAACTACAACAATAGATTTAAATAACTAAATTATTTTATAACTAATAATTATTCTAATTTTGTTGTTGATTTCTATTACAAATATTTAGATACAACAAATTCTTACTAAATATTTAAGACATCTTTTAATTAACAATCTAATAAATAAAATAGTTTGCGTTTATATATTTTCTATACTCTTTTGTTATTGTCGCTTAATATTGTTTAATATATATCTACAACTCTTGTTGTTGCATCTAAAATTAATCTCGAAAACACATTATTAATATATTATTATTGTTAAAAGTTATTTGCTATATATTTGCAATCGAAATTAAAAGTTTTTTTAAATTAAACTAATTTAATATATTATTTTGTCTTCTACGTTAATTAATAAGAATCTCGAAAATATATTATTAATATATTACTATTGTCGAAAGTTAGTTAATATATATTTGCGATTCTTGTTGTCGCTTCTATAGTATTTTTGTCAAATATTTTATAGTTGTCTCTTTTGGAGATTTTTCGAATAAGAGTTGACTTAACATTTCTAAATATACGTACAATTACATATAAATTGTTGTTAAAATACTTTTATATTATTTTCTTTCTTTGTATAGTAGATTTAGATAAACGTGTTCGAATATAGTTAAAATTTGACAAATTTTAACTTTTTAATATTGTTACTTTTTTTTGTTGTTGTCAATTCTCTCTTAGATTATATAGTCTATCTTTTGAATTATTTTGAACGCGATCGACTTCTATCTTGTTGTTAATTTCTCGATTTTCGTGTTACATAACTCGAATCTCTTCTTAGAATTAGAATTAGTAATCTTTTGTAATCTTTTCAATTTTTTTACATTTAATGTTTTTTTAAATTTTATTTATTTCTTTTCTCTCGATCTTGTTGTTGTTCGACAAATTGCTCGAAACTCGATTTCTACTATTCAATAATTGTTCGATACTCGATTTTTGTTGATCGACAATTGCTCGACATTTAATTTTAAGCATTAGATTGTATTCGATAGATATATTTGATACTAATCAAAGATAGTTAAAGATTAATTAGAATATTATTTGCAATATATATGCTTTTTGCTTTGTATATTATTGTTTTTTGCATATTTTGTTTTAAAATTTTCAATTATCTTTCTCTATTCGACAAATTTATTCTCTTGTTTGATGCGTATTAAAAACTTCGATTTTTATTATCGAACAATATTTGATATATATTTGACAATAATCGAAGCTTGTATTTAACAAGCATTCGAAATTAACTAAAATTAACTAAAAATATTAATTGAAAGATTTGATATTGCTTTGTCGAAGCTTGCAAGTAGAAAAAAGAGATAATATTACAATTTTAAACTAGATAGACTTTGTTTTTCGATTATTGTTCGAATTTTTGTTTTCTAGTCTTAAATATACTACAAGTAATATCTAGCGTCTTAACACTTATAGTACTTATATCTATTTTCTATATATAGTTAGTTCTATATAGCTAGTATTCTCGTCAACTAACTACATACTAGCTATCAAAGCTCCAATTCTAATAGCTATTATTTTAAATAGTCTAATTTAAGCTATTTTTTATTTTGTTATTATTTTTATTGTTGTTATTTTTATTAATTCTATTGCTATTATTTTTATTGTTTTTGCTCTTATTATTCTTTTTGTTATTCTTATTATTTATTGCTAAATAGTAATTATAATTTAGCTTTTCTATATTATTTTAAATCTTGTATTGAGTTTTTTATCTATAATTATTTTCTTTAATTATATTATCGAGATTCTTTATTTTAGAGATAATAGAATTTAAAATATTTCTTTTCTTTATATTGTTTAAAATTGCAAACTCTTTAACAAAAATATTAAATAATCTTATAGAATTGTTATTATTAGTTCTTTTTAAAGTATCTAAACTATTATAATAAATAATTTGTTATTAAATAATTTTTACAATCGATTTTATATAAATTGAAAAACTTTTATTAATATTAAATTTGTTGTTAATACTTAACTATAATATTATTTAATTTAGATATAAAATACAAATAATATATTGAAATAATTTATATTTTTTGAAAAAATAATTTTATTACTATATTTATATTTTTAAATAATTTTTGTATCTTTTTAATAATTTTAAGTTAATTTATTTTCTTAATTGCAATTTTTTTTGTTTTTTGTTTAAATTTATTCTTAAAGTATTTTGCTATAAAGTTGTTAATATTGTATATTTTATTGTATTATTTAAATATATTATTATAAAGATTTTAATTAATTCGATATTTATTAATTTTATTTTTTATTTTTAATATTTAATTTTATATATTTATAATTTGATATAGAAATTTGCTTTTAAACAATTGTTTTATACAATTTTTTAAATCAAATTAAGATAATTTTGCAATTATTGTATTGTTTTTAATACAATTCTTGATTATTGTTATTTTATTTTTATATACAATTATAATTTGTAATACTTTTTAAGTTAATTAATGGTATTTCTATAATTTATATATATACTTAGTTTATTTTACAAGTAATATATAGAGATAATACAATTATATAGCAATCTAGAAATTTTCTACAATATTTAATAAAATGCAACAAAATTTAAAGAGTAGAAAATTTGAAAAAATTAACAGAATTGTAAATAATATATTAACAAGTAATTTTATTAAAATAAAATAGAAATTTTATATTTATTAGAGTTAGAATTAATATCTATTTACTAATATTTATTTTAAACTTTTGTTAATACAAAATTGTTGTTTTTATATATTAATATATATTTAATCTTGTTAATATATTATGCAAATTTATATTTATTAATTACTTTGTTGTTTATATTATATATTTTTATTGTTAATTAGTAATTTAAGTCTCTCTTTTTATACAATTTTTTAATATATTTGTATTAGTTAAAATTATTAAAACTATTGCTTATTTTATTGTAATTTCTTTAAATTTTGTTTTAAATTTAATATTTTTCTTTTATATTTATATAATTTTTTTTTAATATTGTTAAATTTATTATTTTTTTCGATAACTTGCGTAAAACACATAGATAATATATATAGATAATATAAAATATTTTATCTAAAACTAATATATTTAATTTGCTAGTTTGTTAATCGATTTCGAAATTTTCTTACAATAGATTAATTTTTCAATTTAAATATAATAAAATAAGCAAAAACAGAAAAAAGTCTCAAAAAGAATACTAAAAAAAAGAGTATTTAAAATACTAATATAATTAAAATAATATAAACAAATAATATATTTTCGACTATTATACTAACATTTTGCAATAGTATATACAAAAATAGAAGCTTAATATTGTTGCTTTTTGTAAAATTAAAAAATATTAAAAATTAATTAACTTTTTTATTTCTTAATTTATATTTTAGTATCTAATTTGTAAACTTTTTTATAATAAAATTGATAATTATAAGCGTAATTAAATAAACTATTATATTTAAAACTTAGTTTTAACAATATTTTAAAAGATAACAAAAATATTTTTAATTATTTTTCTTTTTAGTAAATATATTATTTCTTTATATTACTATTATAGATTCGAATCTTGCAATTATTTATACAAAATATATAATACTTTAATTAAAAAAATTGTTTTTTATTAAAATTTTTATAAAATAGTTCGATTTTCTAAATTACAAATTTTATAACAATATTATATTTTTCTTTTTAAACAAATATAATATATTGTTTTTTTTAAACAATTATAATTGTTTTTTGTATTAGCTAAGATTCGAATTTTCAAATTTTTTACTATTAATAGATTTTTTTTAGCAATTTAATTTATTAAATATATTATTTCTTTATATTGTTACTAATAGTATTTAATTATTTTTGTAATTATTAAAAATATCTTTTTTTCAAAAATTAATTTATCTATAAATTTATCTAATTTAAAACAATTTTAAAATTTAGTATAAATTTTTTTCTCTCTCTATTTATTGCTTAATTGTTATTTTTTTCTCTACAATATATATTTTACAATTTGAGAATAATAATTTTTGTATTTAAATTTATAGTATAATTAAAGTATTTAATTATTATAATTTGTTTAATTGTTTGCAAACTTATTTAAAATTAATTTTATTAATATATTTTTCAAACAAAAGTAAAAGCTTGTTTAATATCTATTAATAATACTGAATATAAAAATATTTTTTAAATTATTTATATTAGCTTTAAAAAGTTTAATATATTGTTTTTTTTAATATTTTTAGATTAAATATTTATTTTCTACAATATTAATACAAAATTATTAATTATTTTTATCTTAAATTAAACAAAATTGTTAAAATTATTAAAATAAAATTTTTGTAACAATTATAATAGACTATATTAATATTAATAAAAAATTATATATATTATTATATTGTATTATTTTTTAAGCAATAGTTGCTTTTTGTGTTTTTACTTTTAAATTAACAATTAAATTGTAATAATATTAATAGTAATTTTTAAATTCTATTTTGTATTTATTTTTGTAGTTAACAATTTTTTAATTTTTTAATTTTTTACAATTTATAAAAACTAACTTTTTATATAGAATCTTGAATATTAACAAAATTGTATAATATATTGTTTAATTTTTTTGTTTTTATATAGTATTTTGCAAATTTTGTTAAAATTTTATTGCAAATTTTAAATACAATATTTTTTTAAAAATAAATATTAATTTTTATTATCTTTTCTAGATATTTAAAATAATTAAGTATTGTATTAAATACTTAAAATTCTAAATAAATATTTGTATTAATTGTTTGCAAAACTATAAAAATATATTTGTAAAAAAAATTTAGTATATTATTAATAAGTAAAACTAAATTTTATTTGTTTTTGTTAAACTTAACTTGTTAAATTTTTAAATATTAAAAATATTTTTTTATTTAAAAATTAATATAATTGTATAACTAATATATTTAACAAAATATAAAATAAATAGAGTTTTAACAAATACAAATATTCTATATTAGTTTTTATAACTTTTTATTAATTTTTTTTTAAAAAAATTTAAATTAAAATAAATATTAAACTAAATTGTTAATAACAATTATAAAAGCGCAAATCTATTAGTATTATTATAAATTTAAATATCTTTTTAACTATATTAGACAAATCTATATTATTTGCAATATCTTAAAGTTGTTATTCTTTAATTGTATAACAATATTATTATTTGTTGCTTCTAATTCTATAAGTAAAATAAAAATTTCAATTATAAAATTAATTATATAAATTAAACAAAATACAAAATTCTGCCGTTTATTCTATTAAAACTTCTATTAATTTAAGATTTTATTAAGTTTGTTTTTAAGTGTATTGTTATTACTTGTATTATTAATAACAATTTTAAAAAACTTGTCTTTAATCTTAAAAAACTTTGAAATTTTTACAAACTTTAAAATTAATTAACAATCTATATACTCGATATTAAGAGAAATAAATTTAATAAAATATTTGCAAAATTAAAATATAATATTTATTTAATATATTAAAACTTCTAGATAAATAATCTTTTAAAACTAAACTATATATTTAAAATAATAAAAATATATTAAGTATTTTTAAGATCTATTTTAAATTTTTTGCAAATTTAATTATATGTTAAGAAAATTATTTTAAATAATTTAATACAATTTAAAAGTATTAAATTTAAACAAAATATTTTTAGCAATTTTCAAAAATTAAGATTGTTAATAGTTTAAAAAAACAAATTTAAATTTATAAAAATCTTATATAGTTAATTTTCTCAATTATTTTAAATAAAAAATAACAAAAAATTAATATAACTTTTTTTCTAATAAATTGTTAATTATATATTATTTATATATATTATTAATTATAACTTATGCAAATAAAAACTAGATTAATTAAGATATTTAATATATTTAAATAGTTGTAAACAATAGAATAATTTAAAATTTTATAACAATTTTTTCATATAATTTTTGAAATATTATCTATAATCGAAACTATTTAAATATATTTGTTTTAAAATTTGAATTGTATTTCTATATTAATCTTTTTTGCTTAATATAAATTAACAAATTTTAATTAAGTTTTGTTTAAAATATTATTATTAATAGTTGTTTATAATTATTATACTTAAAATTAAATATTAATATTTAAATTTTATTTAATGTATTTGTTTTTTTCTCTTAAAACAAACAATAGATAATTGATAAATATTTTATTAAATATTTTGTAAAGATTTCTTTTTCTAATATTAATAGCAAAAGTAGAAAAATCTCAATCAAATTAATTTGCAAATTAATTAAAATATAAACTACTTAATAGCAAATTGCAAAAGATAGATTTATTAAAATTCTTTTTGTTTAAAAACAATAATTGATTTAAAATTCTTATGAAATTCGATATTTTGCAAACAAGAATACAAATACAGTATAATTATATTTTTAAACAATTCGAGAAAAAAATTTAAGAATAAAAAGATAATATAAAAGAGTAATACAAGCAACAACTAATATAAGTAAGTTGTTCTAAAATAATACAAGCAAAAGTAGCTTTTAAATCGAAATATATTATTTAATACTATAGCAAAAAATTCAAAATTATAATAGCGTATATTCAAAAATAAAAAATCTTAATATAATAATATTATATTTGATTTTTTAACAATTTGATTCGATTTTAAAACTTAAAATCGAGAATTAAGTTAAATCAAATTAAGTTTTAAATCGATTTCTAATATTAAAATTGTTAAATTAAATCGATTTCAAAAGTTGAAATCGAAATTCGATCTAACAATTAGTCTAAGCTAATAGCTGTTCTAATTTTGTTGTTAATTTCTATTGCAAGTATTTAAATGTAGTAAAATCTTACTAAATATTTAAGATATTTTCTAATTAAAAATCTAATAAGTAGAATTACTATTGTCAAATATCGCTCAATATATATCTATAACTCTTATTGTTGTATCTAGAACTAATTCCAAAGACGCATTGTTAATATATTACTATTGTTAGAAATTATTTGTTATATATTTGCAATCGAAATTAAATATTTTTTCAAATCAAATTAATCTAATATATTAATTTGTTTTCTATATTAATTAACAAGAATTTCGAAAATATATTACTAATATATTATTATTGTTAACAGTTAGTTAATATATATCTGCAATTTTTGTTGTTGTCTTTATAGTATTTTTGTTAAATATTTTATAACTATTTTTTCTAAAGATTTTTCGAATAAGAGTTGACTTAATATTTCTAAATATATACACAATTGTATATAAATTGCTGTTAAGAAACTTGTATATTATTTTCTTTTTTTGTATTGCAAATTTAGACAAATATATGTCAATATAGTTAAAATTTGTCAAATTTCGATTTTTCGATATTGTTATCTTTTTTGTTGTTGTTAATTCTTTTTTAAATTATATAATTAATTAATTTTCTAAACTTTTTTAAATATAATCGATTTTTCGGACTTTTTTGAACGCAATCGATCTCTATTTTGTTGTTGATCTCTTGATTTTCGCGTTATATAATTTAGATCTCTCTCTTAGAATTAGAATTAGTAATTTTTTGTACTTTTTCAATTTTTATATATTTGATATTTTCTTAAAAAAAAATTCTCTCTTTTAATCTTGTTGTTGTTCGATAAATTATTCGAAACTCAATTTTTATTGCTTAATAGTTGCTCGATGTTTGATTTCGAGCATTAGATTGTATTCGATAGATATATTCGATACTAATCGAAGATAGTCGAGAATTAGCTAGAATATTATTTGCAATATATATATTTTTTGCTTAATATATTATTGTTTTTTGTATATTTTATTTTAAAATTTTCGATTTTTTTTTGTTTAATATATATCGAAAACTTCAATTTTAATTATCGAACAATATTTGATATATATTTGATATTAATCGAAACTTGTATTCGACAAATATTCGAGATTAACTAAAGTTAACTAAAAATACTAACTAAAAAATTCGATATTGTTTTGTCGAAGCTTGTAGATAAAAGAGAGAAATAGTATTATAGTTTTAGACTAGATAGACTTTGCTTTTTAATTATTTTTTGAATTTTTGCTCTCTAGTCTCGAATATACTACAAATAATGTCTAGCGTTTTGATATTCGTAGTATTTATATCTATTTTCTATATATAGTTAGTTCTGTATAGCTAGTATTCTTGTCAATCAACTATATACTAGTTATTAAAGCTCTAATTCTAACAATTGATTTGCTAAAATAATTTTAAAAAATAATGTTGTTAAAAATATTTAGATCTTTTTCTTAAATTTATAGAGTTTTTATTTAAAGAATATCTTTATATATAGATATTACAATATAGAGTACAAAAGATAATATAAAGTTAGAATATTATTAGAGCAATATTAGAATAAAGTAGTACAAAAAGAAAAGAATTGCAAATTCTAATTAATTAGATTTTTATAAATAAATACTAATATTGTTTGTTAAACAACAATTAATTAGATTTAAATTCTAAAATATAGAATCTTATATAGACTCTTAGAAATATTGTATTAAGTATAAATAAAAATTAAAAGAATTTAAAAGAATTAATAGATTTATAGGTAATACTACATATAAGTAGATTTTATTGCTAGTCTATTTATCTATATTAGATTTTCTGTTTTTTAAATAAAAGTTATCTTTGTTAAATCTATTATATTTATTAAATCTATTATATTTATTAAATCTATTATATTTATTAAATCTATTATATTTATTAAATCTATTATATTTAATAAATTAAATATTGCAATTCTATTACTATCTTATTCTACTAAAATAAACTAACTTAATATTAGATTGTTAAAGTTTTTTTTTGTTAATTATTAAGCTATACTATTTCTAATCTTTACAAGAATATTCTATATAATAATTGCTTATATTAAATGTTCTATTATTAACATCTTTTGCTTTAATACTTTTTCGAAATTCTATTTAAATATAATTGCATTTTCTAGTATAAAATAGAGCAAAATAATTTTTCTGTTTTTATTACTTTAACAATATAATAAAACAATTATATTTTTATAGTTTTTCTTTTCTTTTCTTTTAATTTTTTCTTCTAATTTTTAAAGTATTTAAGATTATATATTTTATAATCTTTATTGCAAATAATATATTTTTGTTAAAATATATTCTCTTAATAAAAGTATTACTTAAAGCAATAATTTTATATATTGTTCTATTTTGTATTTTATATTATAATACTTTACTATTTTTATATCTAATTTATAAATTATTTCTAATTATATAAGAGTATTTGTTGTTTTTGCGTTGTTTATTTATATTTTAATTAAAATATATTTCTTTTTATTACTTTCTTTAATAAACTATATTATCTTTTTTTATTTTATATTTTGATATATTGTCTTGTACAACCTTTTTATTATTTTTGCTCTTTTTTATTTTATTTTATTTTGTATATATTTAACTCTTACTTGATATAGTACTACTTTTGCGTATTTGTATTATAGAATTGTTGTATTAAATATTTTCTTAATTTAAAAATTATTTATTTTAGAATATTTTTAATACTCTTATTGTTTATTTAAAAAATTATTATTCTTTTAAAAAAAATTATCTTTTATATATTCTTTTGCGTTATTAATATTTTAATAATATCTAATTTATTTATTAATATTATTACTTTTATTACACTTATTTAATATACTTATTTTATCTTTTGTTCTCTCTTAATTTATATTATTATTTTTGTTTTTCTTATAGACTGTTACGTCGAAAATACTTAAATAATATTTATTTAATTCTTTATTTGCTTTATTAATAATAGATCTCTTATTACTATAGTTTATATAATTTTCTTTTATATTTTTTTCTTATACTCTTTATTTTTTCTAGTCTATTAATAATTTTTTTATAATTTTTGAGACTTAAGATTATATTAATAAGTATTTTATTAACAAAATTGCTTAATTAATATGTTAACTTCTTTATTAAAGAGAATTACTCTGTTAATATTCTAAATAAAACAATTTAGATATATTTTTCTTTTTTGATTTATAGAGTTCTGTTATATTAATTGTCTCTACTTTTATGTTCTTTGCTATTAATATTAATTTGCGTTAAGATATCTTAATAACGTCTTAAATACTTGTTAATATTGCTTCGATTACGTCTATTTAATCTTGTTAATTCAAGTAATTTGCGAGCTTATATACAAGTAGACTTATCTCTCTAGTTGTGTGTTGTATAGTAGAGTAACGTAGTATTAATTTTCGCAAGCTTTTCTATAAAAGTATACTAGATTTATATTATAAATTTGTTAACAAATTTAAAAATATATACTAGAATGCTATAGATATTTAGAAAAAATAAAGATAAAAAATATTACAATTGTATTTTAATTTTACAAAATATATTAAAGACTTAATATAAAACTTGCGTAAACTAATTGTGTCGAGTCGAGTTATTAAGTTCAAGTCAAGTACTTAATTTAAATCGAGTCGAATTAATTTCTAAATTTAAAATCGACTATTTAAATTAAATTGCAAACTTGAAATCGAAAAGTAACTTAAAAAATCAATTTGAATTGTTAAGACTATTAGTCTAATTATATATAGTTAATATATAATTAATAATATATAATTATCTAAATTATAAAAAGATTAAATCGCATTTATAGACTCTATAGAACTTATAAATACAAATAATACGTTTTAGTAATAAATAATAAGTTTTATTTATAAATTGTATTTATAAGATTTATATAATCTATAAATGCAAATAATATATTTTATTAATAAATTATATCTATAAGATCTATAGAATCTATAGATACAAATAATAAAGTTTTAATTGTATTTTAGTAATTCTTGATATAATAACATAATTTTAGATCTCTTAACAATTTGATTCGATTCCTAATATTAAAATCGAAAATCGAGTTAAATTAAATCGAGTCGATTTTAAATTAGCGCAAATCAAATTGAGTTTTAAGTCGATTTCTAGAATTAAAATTGTCGAATAAAATTAATTTTAATAATCGAAATCGAAACTTAACTCGACAATTATTCTAAACTTCCGCAATTTTATTTGTTCTTAATATATATTATAGCAATACTAAATCTATATTTAAATTGCACATTGTATAGATATATCGAAATTGCATATTTAAGATTCAGTTAATTATTTTTTGCTAGACAAAAGATGGCAGCTAGACAGACAAGACAAGCAACTAGACAAGATAAAAAGACACGCAAGTAAACAAAACAAACATCTATTGTAATTGTAAAAGTAATTCTCTAAGAACTAAGCTAACAATCAAATTATACTTAATTGTTCGAAAGCAAACATTATCGACAAACGTCAAACGCTCTCTTGTTATTTAACAAAAGTATTAGACACGAATCTTCTAATATATGTTCTTCTTAAAAGAAAAGATATTAACGCTCTTGTTATATCTTTAACAATCTAATTAATAAAGATAAATTTGTTGTTTTTGTCTATCTAAGCGTTATGCTTTTAAATAATTTTAATTTAATTGTTCTTAATATTTAGTTTGTTGTAGAACTTCTTGTCGCGTTAATAATAAACGTCTTTTTTTGTATTTAAGTATATTTTGTTTATGTCAATTGTTGCAAAGTTGTTTTAATTTTTTTTTTTAAATAATTCGATAATTTTGACAATCTAAATTGATTTGTTAACAAATTCGAAAATATTTTTAAGAAATATATAGATATTGATCTTAACAATAGAGTCGAAAATAGTATTGCAGCTATTTTGTATAACTTAAAAATGTGCTATTATTTTGTTAAAATTATTTGCTATTTTGTCTAGTATTTGTCTAGCAATTGTCGCAAAACAAATTGTCTAACAATTAGTAATTAAAATATTCGTAAATCTAATAATATTTACAAGTTTAATAGTTATATTCTTGCAAATTAATTTGTCTTTTAAGATTAAGATTTAACGTACAATATCTATCTTGATTTTTAACTTTTTTGTGTAACACTTTAGCAACTTTGAATCTTAAGAGACAAAGAATAAAGCAAAATTTAAAAAAAAATCTTTTTCGACTAAAATCGAAATTAATTTGTTTATTTTTATAGTCGAAGTTAAACGTTTGCGAAACAATGTTATTCTTTTATATAAAATATAATTAATATTTGTTTTTTGTATCTTTTGTGCTTTTAATAAAGTTGCGCTTTTGTATTTAATTGCTTAACAAACTTTAATTAATACAATTTTGTTGTTAGAATTATTTGTTTTAAGATTTTTCTTATAGTATAAATTTAAAGATTAATTGTTTTTTATAGCAAGATCTAAGACAAACTTGCAAGTTTTGTAGTTTGCAAAGACTTAATTTTTTCTTAAAAACAACAATTTATTAAAGCGTATTAATATCTTGTAAGATATAATACTATATACAAGATTATTTATCTTAATTGTTTTGTATCTTTTTTGCGAATTAACAATCTAAATAAATTAAATATTAATATTGTTTTGCAAAATATATTTTTTCTTAAAAATATTAATAGTATCTATAGACACAAAGACAAATTCTAAAAATAAGCGTAATATACAAATATTGTTGTTCTTGTTAAAAGTTGCAAATTACAAAAAGAAATAATTGTGTATTATAATATTAATGCAAACAATATAACTTATATTGTAATTAATAAGACTAATATAACTTAATAGATAACTAAAATAGTTGTTAATATCTATCTCTTTATTAAATTAAAATAAAGTAATACTTTTTTTAATTATTTTTGTATTTAGAATCTTTTTGTTAAAAATTAAATAAACAAAATACATGTTGTTGTTTTTGCGAAGTATAACTATAGTAAAGTAGCTATTAAATATAGATATTTTGCAAATAAGTTGTTCGACGTTTGTTATAATATATTTCTTAAAAAAATTGCGCTTAAATTTAATTTTTTTTAAACTTAATTTATTGTTTTTTAATTTAGTTTAATTATTATTATCTTGCTAACTTAAAGTATTTGCGAGATTGTTTTTGATTATTTAATTAATAGCTTTGTATTCGCAAGCTTTTGCAATATTTTAACTAAGATAAAAGTTTTTGTTTTTTTTGTTAAAAATTATATTGATTGTTTGTTAGATAACAACAACAAACAAGCAATTTTGCAATACAATAACAATAATAAAGATGCTATTATTAATAAAATAAAGAAGATAGTTAACAATAGTAAGCAAGAATATATGTTAATAGAATTAAAGATTATAAACTTTAGTAATATTGTTAATATTAATATTAATTATATTAGTGTTCTAGTAAATTGTGTCTTATAACTAAAACTTGTAAAGCGTCTACTATAAATAAACAATAAATTATAATTATTTAATATTACATTTAAGCGAGTAGTTTATTATTATTAATTTTTAGACGTTAGCAATAACAATATTAAAATAATATTTAAATATTGTTGTTTTTCTTGTTGTTTGTAACAATTTTAATCTTAAACAATCTATCTCTTTTCTTAGATATAAACGCGTTTTTTGCTATTTTAAGCAATCGATCGCGTCTCTTTAACAATAATACAAAAATAACAATATCTACTAAAAGTATTAAGACAGTTACTTTAGATATTGTAATAATCGTTTTAAAATATTTTATAATAAAGAAAATAAACATTTTATACTTTAATTTGTAATTATTAACAAGATTTGCAAAATTATTTAGTAGATTTTTGTTATACTATCGATTTTACTTAGTATTGTAGCTTTTTTATCGAACAAAATACTTTAAAATAAAACAATTTTGCTTATATTAACAAATAAAATATTTAATAAGAGCTTTAATTTTGTAAAAATACTATTTAATATTTAACTTAATAATAATTCTCGAATAATTTAATTTTAAACAATTGTACAAATCTTTATTGCTTAATACTAACTTATAATAAACAATAAATATAATTGAGTAAATTTTTCAATTTGTTAAAAAATTCAATTTGTATATTAAGTTGTTTTTTTGTTTAAAAATCTTAAGAGATTCGATATATTAAATCGACAATTTAAATAATTTAACAAACAACAAGAAGTAGCTCTTGTAAAAACAAAGATATATTATATTGTTTACAAGAAACTCGATAAATCTATAATATTTATTATATATTATTTTAACTATTATATTAATCTATACAATTATTGCTTCTATTTTAAAGATATTAAAAATCTTCTTTTGCAATTAATTTGTTTAAATATTGTTAAATCTAAGAAGAAACAAAAGATTACGCATTTTAAAGTCTATAATTATCTTATTTGATAATAGTTTAATAGACGCACTAAACAAATTATTAAAACAAGCGCAAAGTACAAGTTAAAAGAACATTTAATTTAGATTAAAATTGTTAATTGCTATATATCGCAAAACTATCTTAATTGTTTAATTTACTTATTTACTTTGTTAATTTATTTGTAAATAATATATTGTTAAAACTAGGAATTAAACTTCTAGTTTCTAAAATACAATTGTTTAAAATTTAAACATAAATTTGCAATCTTTATTATATATAAACGCTCTTGGAATTCTCTAGTTAACAAAATTGTTAAGAAGAATATTTGTTTACTTTATTGCAATATAGATTGTTTTATCAATTAAAACAATTATTTTTTTAAAAAATTTGCAAGTTGCTATTAAGATAATATCGAAACTCTAATATAGCAAAAGTCTTAAAACAAAATCAATATATATTATATAAAAAGACACAAAAAAACTTAAAATTAAATTAAAATTTCTATATAATTAATATTGTTTAATTTAATAAAGATTGCACTCTTAACAATAAGCAATATATTAATATAGTTAAAAAACAAATTTGCAAAAATAAAAATTAACAATTATTGTCTTATAAGTATAAGTAAAATTAGTATAACTATTTATATTGTATATCTAATAAAAGATTTTTGTTTTAAATTTCTTAAACAAATACAATCTTTTGCGATTTGCATAATCTATAAAATAAAATAAATTGTCTTTTTTAAAAAATTAAATACTAAAAAATATAAATAATCTTCGAATTGTTGTTAGAATTTCTATTTACTTAATAGATTTAATATATATCTCAAAAAATCTTTTCTTAAAGATTTTATTTATTTGAACAAAATTTAAATAAAATAAGACTATCTTGTTTGTTGTATCTTAATTAACATTTTTTTTTTTAAAGTTTGCTATATTAGCTTAATTATAGCTTGTACATTTATTGCAAAATTGTTTATCTTATCTAAAATTAATAATTTGTTCTTATTATATTTATTTTTAAATACAAGAAGTTTAGACAATATATTTAAAATTATATATAACTTTTCTATATAATAATATACGTCGAATAAAAATTGTAAAAAATATTAAGAAATATGCACAAAACAAAGATTAAGTTTGTTAATTAATAAAAAAAACAATATAGTTTGTCTAACAATATTTGTTGTAATTAAATAATTAATATAGATTATAATAAATCTTTTAATTGCTTCTATTAGATATCTAGTCTTTTGTATTGTTTATACAAAATAAGCTACTTCTATTTTAGTTAATTAATAATTTATTTCGACAAAACTTAAAATTTTAAACAAAAATAAAATATACTAAATATTGTTTGTCTAAAATTGTTGCTAATTAAATTGTCTTTAATATAATATATCTTAATATTAAATTCGCGCTTCTTAAAGATATTTAAATCTATATATAAACAACAATTATTGTTAAAATAAATTAAAAAATTCGAAACTATTAAGAATTGCTATAGTTAATAGAAGAATTAAAAAAAAAAGTATTTAATATATATATTTTTCAAATATATTTTTTGCTTTTATTTGTTAACAATAAAAAACTTCTTTAAAAAGCAAATCTTTTCTTGTTGTAAAATGTCAATTTGCTAAATATATTAGACAATTTTATCTTTTTAATAATTAGCAAGATTAAAATAGATCTTAAACGTTTTTAAATTTTTAAAAAATTTAATTGTTTTAATAACAATAATATACTTCTTAATAGTAAACAAGTCAAAGATATTTACTTTTTATTCTAACAATATAATACTAAAATAATTAAGATAGATTTTCTTAAAATTAAGTATAATGTTTAGCAAAACTAATTTGTTAAACAATTAAGTAAAATAAGCTAAACATATATTGAACAATTGCAAGAAGACAACAATATTATTAATATAAATATAACAAAACTCTCTAAATTAATAAAGTTCTCTATCTATTATTTGTTAAATATAAATAAACAAATTTTTGAATTTTATAATAGTAATATTAAGTTGTTTCTTGTCTTAATAAATAATAATAAAAAATTATATTTATTTTTTAATATAATTAAGAATTGCAAAAAGAAAGTTTGTTTATTTATTAAACTTATATATTTACAATTACAAATCTAAACTATAATATTAATTTAAACAAATATCGAATATCTATTTGTAGTAATTAATTTATTCAATTTGCAAATATTAGTTACTACTTAATACTTTCGAGTTTTATTTAACAAAATTTGTCAAACTACAAAGATAAAAAATTCGAACAACAAAAAATTAATTAATTATATTATCTTATTTTAAATATATAGTTTGTCGAATTCTTTATTAACTATTTTGCGATCGCATTCTCTTAAAAAATAAATTTTATTTTTTATTTTTAATATTAATATAGAATTCTAATTGCTATTTAATAAAATTGACAATTAATTTTTTTTAACAAAATTAATAATTTTGTTAATATTTTCTTACAAGACATGCAATTGTATTACAAAACATTAAAGTACAATAATTTTGTCTAAATTGTTGTAAATATAGACGTTATTAATTAGATTTGCTTAACAACTATTACTAAATATATTAATTTTAATATTCTTTTTAGTTGCTCAACTCTCTTTGTTAGAGCTAATCTAATAATAATTTTGTTTCTCAAATTTTAGCAAATATTCAAGTATTGCGTACTATAAAATATAAAGAGATGTCAAACAATTATTATAAATATATACAAAAAATATCTTTTTATTTGCAATATAAAAGTAAGTATTAAGCAAAATTGATTTAAAAATATAATTTTTATTAAACAAAATATTGTCTTATACAATTACTAAAATTTCTAAAATAAAATAAACAACAATTACAAGACTTCTTTCGATCTTAATAACTTGTTTTATTTTAATATTATTTTTTAACTTTATCTCTAGCTTTATTTTCGAATTTTAACAACTTTTAATAATTAGTTTGCATTTATTTGCGTTAACAACTATATATTCGAAATCAATAATATCTATTCTAAGTAGCAATCTTGTTTTTAAATTTTTTATAATATAAACTTTTCGACAAAAATAAGCAACAACTATTTTGTTATTTATTTTGTTTTAAAGATATATTGCAAACTAAAGATAATTGTTGATTAAATATTTGTTGTTTTTAATATTGCGCACAAATACAATAATACTAAATTGTTTTGTAAAATACTTTAGTCTTAAATTACTAAAAAAGTTATTGTCGATTAATAATATAGTATACTTGCTATTAATACAAACAATACAAAAGATATTTTTCTATAAAAATATTATTTAATATATTGTATAATATTAATACTTAAAAATTAATTTATTCTAATATAGTAATAAAGTATTTAACTTAATTAGCTCTAAATTTGTAAAATTTGTCTTAATAGAAACAAAATTAATATAGAATATTTTAGTAAACTTTTAACAATATATTTTGTTATATTTATTTTTAATATGCTAAAAAAGCTTGTTTTTTGATAAAAAGATTAAAATACAACTTTTGTATTTAAAAAATAGTAAAAAGAATATTAATATTTACTTAATATATATTGTATTTGTTTAATAAATTGCTTTCTATAACAAGTTAATTATATAAACAACTATTAACGCTTTCTTCTTAATATAGTATATCTTTTCGAGCTAATTGTTAACAATATAATATGTTGTTATATTTATATATAAATTGCTATAATAATTTGTAAAATCTTCGAAAAATATAAAGTAATAGACAAACTCTATATATTTTGCAAAATTTGCGTAGTATATTGTTACAATAAAAGTTTGATAAATTGCTATTTGTTCGTAGTTATTTTAATAGCTATTGCAATAATCTTTGCAATATTTATCTTAATAATTATTTTAATCTTGCTATATTTTGTTTTGTTTATCTTTTATCTTTTAATTTTAATAATAAGAGTTTTTGTTTTAATTATTTACAAAAAAAATTGTTATTGCTATAATTGCAAATCTTGCAAGAGATTTTAATATCTAAGATTGTTGCAATATCTATTAAATTAATTAACAAAATTGCTTGTTAAAATTTTGCAAATTCTATATAGACTATTTAAAGTATTTATAATTAGCAAAATGTTGTCGAAAAAAATACGTATAGTTGAATTGCTAATAGAAGAATATGCAAAAAAAGTAGATTAAACAAAATATATATAATATAAACTAACAAACAATTTGTTCTTTTAATTGTCTATTTAATTGATTTGAATTTTGCTAGTTAAAGTAATAGACAAGTATTATCTTTTATATCTCGCGTTTTGCGTCGAATTTCTTAATAAAGTTCTAAAATAATATATAAGCAATAAGTATACTAATAATAGAACGCAATTTTATCTCGAATTAATTTTATATTTAAATTAATTGTCTTTAAATTTCTTCGATACTTGTTAATTGTATATAAAGAATAATATTTTGCAAATATCTTATAATCTTTTATTTGTTTTTAGTATCTTTAATAATAAAATTTTTTAATATTAATTTGCTAAATATCTTGCTAATTCTTATCTTAAAGTAATTTTACAATTTATCGATAAAGTTCAAAAAAGATAGATTTCGAAATATTTATTATTTAAAGTTGTCTATCTTTTTAAGATATTATATTATAATAAAGTTACAAAGACAAAAAAAAAATTGTTTTAAACAACAACTTTGTTAACAACGTACGTATAATTATTTATACATTCGACAAATATAAAGCCTTCTCTATATATTGTTTCTTTATAGACAAAAATAACATTGTTTAATTCGTAGCTATTTAAAGTATCTAAATAAAAGAAATCTAAATTAAGCGTCTTAAATTAACTAGAAAATATATCTATATTTTTCTATAAAAACTTATTAAAGTATCTAGAGACGCAATAGTAATTAATTAATTTATTTCGAAACAAATACTATATTTATTTTACTAGAAAGTATTAATTTTCTTTATACAATATAGCTTGCAACTAATCTAAATTGAAATTTGCAAAAAATAAAGTCTATCTAAAGATCGCGAAGTTAAACTAAGAAATCGAAGTTTATTCAAAAATTGCAAAGTTAAATTGCGAGATCGAAATTTATTTAAAGATTGCAAAATTAAATTGTAAAAACAAAGTCTATTTAAAAATTGCTATATTAACTTAGACGCTAAAAGATTGTCGAACAAGTTCTTGCTACTATTGCAAGTTTATATTATTAAATATAGTTATATTTAATTCAATTATCTTTAATTGTAAAATACTAGAATTGATATTTTATTGTTAATTGTACTAAGTATATTGTCTAGCGTTAAATAAATCAAATAACTATAAATTGTACAACTGCGCAACAAGACTAAATTAATCAAATTGTTGTTGTTTATTTTGCAAAAAATTGTTAGAGTATAAGTCTATTATTTTGAATCTATTGTTTATTTCGAAACTCGCTTAATTAAGTTTAAGTTAATAACAACAATTTATGTTATTGTTTTTAAGAGAGAAGACTTGCTTTCGACAATATATATTGTTAATATTTGTTAATATATTTTTGCGCGATATATTGTTATTTAATTTGTTAATCTTGTTGTTTCTTAATTTGTCGAAAAAACTAATTATTAATTGTCTAAATAAGAACGCAAACAAAATAGAAAATACAAATAAAAAAACAAATTTTAAGATACTTAAAGACGCAAGTCTACGCTAGACGACAAAAATTTTGTCGAAATACTTTAAAAAAATAGTTGAACTAAAAGACTCTAGACTCAAAATATTATTAAAATAGATATTTAGATACTTTTAATCAAACTATTTATTTTAATATTTAAATAATTGTTTTGCAAACAACTCTAATAATGTTTTTAAAATAATATTGTCTAATATAGAAGACAATAATATCTTTAAATAACAACGTTAACTACAACAAATTATAATATCTTTAAAATCTAATAATTAAAAACAATAAACAATAATATTTTTGTTAAAGATTTGTTGTAAATTGCGACAAGCAATAGTTTCTTTGTAAAAACTTTATTGCTAATTGTATTAAGTAAAGTTGTCTATTGTATTTTTTCGAATTTATTAATTGCTTGTTTAAGTAGAGTCTTGTTAATTGCTTATTTAGCTAATCAAATTTGTTTATCTTTACTAAACTAAACAAATTAAGTAGATTAACAAGTCTTGCTTGTAGATTTAAGTAAAGATAAACAAGACAAAAACTTAAAGAGTTTCTTAGCTCTTTATCTAGTTAACTTACTAATATAAAAGATATATTAATATCTAGTAGTGCAAAATTGCAAGATTTGATAAGTAAGAATATAAAGAACAAAATCAATTAATTTAATTAAGAAAGATATCTCAACACAATTAGACAAACATCTACGTAAAACAAACAAGTATTAATTTTAGTACAATAATTTAATACTTAGTAATTGCGAAAGACGAACAAATACTAGCTCTAGTATAATAACTCGATACTTAATAACTACGAAACGCAAACAAATGCTAACTTTAATACAATAATTCAATATTTAATAAATATAGAATGCAAATAGATAACAACTCTAATATAGTAATCTAGTATCTAGTAATAAATGCGAGACTAGATAAAAGAATTGGCAATCAATATTGTTTGTCTAAATCAAATAAACAATTAACTCGAATAATTAATTGAAGCTATTATTTGCTAGATAAAAGATAACAACTAGATAGGCAAGACAAACAACTAAACAAGATAAAAAGACACGCAAGTAAATAAGACAAACATCTATTGTAGTTGTAAAAGTAATTCTCTAAGAACTAAGCTAACAATTAAGTTATACTTGATTGTTCGAAAGCAAGCGCCATCGATAGACGCCAAACGCTCTCTTGCTATTTGGCAAGAGCATTAGACACAAATCTCCTAACATTTTTGTTTCAATAGTTGTTAGCTATATTAAGTATAAGTCTAGCTTATTCTAAATTTTAGAAATTAAACAAATTTATTACTTAATATAATAGAATAACTAGCTTATATATCTAGTATATACTAAATATATACAACTTATTTTTAATGCGTCTTTTTAAACTTTCAATCTTTCTACTTTATTTAGTTCGACTAATATTGAGCATAGACTAAGTATAGACAAAGTTTATCTTAGATAAGAATTTCTATTCAAGATAAACTTGTTCTAGATAGGAAATCTGCATTTAAGAAAAGTTATAATCTAATTTATTGTTTATACAACAAAATTCTTTATTTTTAATTCTTTATATAGTAAAACTTTTGTAAGATATTGCACTTTTAGAGTATTGCGTTTGCTTATTACTTATACAACAAAACTCTTAATCTAAAGTATAAAAAAGTTATAGCTCTTTATAGAATTGAAATTTTATATTGTTGTTTTTGAAAATAAATAAAGTTTCTTATTGTTTAGTTACAAATACATATTATTGTATTATTGTAATTGCTTTATATATAATAGAAATTATAAATCTTTTGCGTATATTTAATAATATATAAATAAGAAAAGTTTTATAATTTATTATAAAGTTTTTTGTATATAAAAGTAATTCAATAATATCGAATCTTTTTATATATATTTAATTAATATATAAAGAACAAAACATATACTTAAATCTTTAAATCTCTCTTGTATAGAAGCAATACAAAAATATTAAATTCTCTATATATATTTCTAGCAATATATAGACAACAAAAGTTGCAAGCTTGTATATATATATATAGACTTGTATATTTTTCTTTTCTTTTAATCTTTTATAGATTTTTATACTTTTAAGAAAGCGCTTTTTTACAAACAATATCTACGTCTAGAGCTCTCTACTAATCAAAAAATCAGTTGTACAACAGTTCTATGTCGGTTGAACAACAGAAATATAGATATTTTATAGTTGTTCAACGATTGTTCAACAATTTAACATTAGAAATTTAGATAAACATAGTTTAGACTGACCGCGTCGGGTTGATTAATCGAGTTCGAGTCGATTAATCGACCCGAATCTTGGCGATTCGAGTCAATCTGACTCGAAAGTCTTGGCGGATCGATTCCTAAAGTTGGAATCGAAAATCGAGTCGGGTCGAATCGATTTCTAGAGTTGAAACCAAAATCCGACCCGAAAAACCGACCCAAATTGCCAAGATTATTTAAATAATTATATTATAATTATTAATAGTCAATATATAGTCAATATATAGTCAATATATATTTAATAATATTTAATTATTTAAATTATAATAAGATAATGCATTATAGTAATGCATTACTACTTTTTAAAAAGAAAATAATTAAATCGCACCTATAGGTTCTATAGACCCTATAGGTGCAAATAATTTATTTTATTAATAAGTTGCATCTATAAGGTCTATAGAGCCTATAGGTGCAAATATTGCATTTTATTAATAAATTGCATCTATAAGATCTATAGGGTCTATAGGTGCAAATATTGCATTTTATTAATAGTAAAAAATTCTAAAATTAGTAATTCTTGGCATAATAACGTCATTTTCGATTCCTTGGCAATTCGATTCGATTTCTAATATTGGAATCGAATATCGACTCGGGTCGGGTCGGGTCGATTCCAAAATAATAGAAATCGACTTGGATTTTGGGTCGATTCCTAGAGTTGGAATTGTCGGATCGGGTCGATTCCAATAGTTGGAACCGAAACCCGACCCGACGGTCAGTCTAACATAGTTAAACAACAGTTGAACAACAATTAAACAACGATTGTTCAATCTATAGATATCTATAGATGCTAATTTTTATATCAAATTTTTTTAACAACAATTAAAGACTAAAAAACTAGTTTTTCTACAATTCTTCTACAGTTTAACAACAGTTAAACAACGGTTAAACAACAGTTGTTCAACGTATAGATATCTATAGATGCTAATTTTGATATAGAAAATTTTACAAAATTTGAAAATTTATTCCAAGTCTCGAAGCTGTCAAAATAATAGATAATAGAACGCTTAGTTTCTATGTAGAAGCTGGAACAAAGTCTATCTATATATATTGATCGGAGCTATTCGCGTCTACTATTATATAATGTCGAGTTAAATAGTATCGAGTCGAATAGTATCGATACCAGATTAGATCGATTATAGTATTTCGATATTTCTATCTAATTTAAATTTAGAAATCAACTTTTATACAAATTATATTCTATATTTTATTAAGTTTGAAATCTATTTTAAAATTTCTAAGTTTCGAGCATCTTTCTAGCAAAAGTAAAAAAAGAATATAAAAGTTTTTTGTTAGCAATTTATATACAAATATATATATATTTACAAGTTCGAAATTTCTTAAAATTCGAAAAATATATAAAAAACAAAATTCTAACACAAAATTATACAAATATTAATAATAATTTTTCGATAACTTTATTAATAAAATAAAATAAATAATAAATATAGATTTAAATAGATAATACAAAAATTAATAATAATAAATATATCAACTATTTAGTTGCAAGTTGTTTAAATAATTAAATCTAGTATCTATATTTAAGATTACAAATAATTTAGTTATTAAATTAATTTAAGAATTTATTAAAATATTTTAAATAGATTACAAAGAAAAACTTTAATTAGTTTGTTAACTATTTGTTTTTTAATAAAATTATATTTTAACTTAATTTAATTATTTGCAATTTTTTTGCAAACAAACTAAGTTTAAATATCTATATATTTTGTTCAAATATACTGCGCAAGATTTTTAGCAAATACTATAATTTTTTAATTATTGCAATAGATAACAATAATATCTAGATATAGTATTAAAAGTATCGAAGAAATTTTTTTAACAATAACAAAAATTCTTTATATAAGTAATAGCAATAAAAATAAATAGAATAATTGCAACTATTTTAACAGTATTTAAAGTTAGATAATTTTCTAACAATCTATATTTAATTAATATACTCGATTTTGCAAATAGAAAGAATAACAATTAATTAATATTTAAATAATTAACTAATAGCAATATTTTTTAAATTAAAGATATATTTAGAGATAGAATTACAAATGTTTTAATTTTTGTTTTAGTCGATATTAATATAGTCTAACAAAAAACAAATATTTTTACAAAAATTAAAACAAAAATTAAAAGTATTTCAAAAATAATAGAATATTTGTTTAACAATCTTTTAATAAATATTAATAGAATTAAAAGTATATTTACTTGTTACTAAAATAACAAAAACAATATTTAATTAGATATCTAATATTGTATATATAAGAAAATTAATTGTTAATTAAAAGATATAATAATAATCTAAATTTGCAATATAATTTAAATCGATTATATATATTTTAAATATATTTATAGAAATAACAACTAATTTATACTTTTATATCTTATAATTTTTTAGTATTTTTTTTTAAATATAAAGTATTTTCTAATTTAAATAGAAAATTCGAATTACAAAATTGTATTTAATTTTAATTTCTAGATACTATTAAACAAAATCTAAATTAATTATTTTAAATTAATTAACAAAAACTTTTTTAAGAATATTAATAAAAATTTTGTTAGTATTAACAATTAAAATATTGTCTATATAGATAGCAATAATAGTAAAGCTATTAATAAAAATACTTAAATTAAAATTTAATAAATAAAAATAATACTTTTTTAAAAATACTACAAAAGT
>JAABUL010002091.1_pt1 | contig 34658 bp, 60 predicted proteins | sample 5559151 | NCBI WGS metagenome assembly JAABUL01 (sample SAMN10711876, study PRJNA513368) | rock metagenome | isolation source: Antarctica rocks | place: Antarctica: Victoria Land, Pudding Butte sud | reverse complement strand
AACCCCCCCCCCCCCCCCCCCCCCGCGCGCGCGTGCGCGGGCAAGCGAAGTAATTACACCACAAGATGCTGCTGGTGCAGGTGTCGGCCAGCAGACAGCCGGCCAGAAGGTGCAGGGGCAGTGCTCAACGCGACTCACCGGCGAGTGCAGCACGCAGGAGTCGCCCTTGCTGTTCACCAGGTTGGCCGCTGCGGCCGCGGCGGCAGCGTTGTACAATGTTGTGGCCTGGTCCACTTGACCCTGCGCGTGAAGCCAGCACAAGTTTGCCTGGACATTCCAGACCGTTGCCGCACAAGCCCTGACAGATGCAATTTCAAGGCAAGGTCTCGGCCCGTTGGGGATGGTCCTTCGCATGCAAGGTGATCCATTGCCAGACTTTGCTGAGCACAAACATCAAAATGCACAAACATCAAAACCATGATGCAGCAGTTATAAGGAGGCTGCAGGCGCATTGGGGTGGGAACAGCTCCATCTGTGGACATCACGCATCAGGTACTGACCTGTGCAGCGCGCAGCGCGCCCACTTGCTTGAGCGCGGCGGGAATGAAGCGGTCGCGGTCCGTGTCCGTGCCGTCCCGTTTGTCGCTGTGCTGCGTCAGCGCCATTACCGCGCTGGCCGTCGCGTCCGCAGCCCTCAAATCGCTGATCGCTGTGCCAAGCAAGCACAGATTCGGCAGCGAGTGAGTCTGACGCCGTGCAGCAGCACCAGCCACAAATGGGCAGCTGTTGGCCACCTCACGCTGCTAGACTCGTGCGGTCTCACCGTGCTGCAGCGTGGCCACGTTGCTGTTGGCGAGTGTGAGCGCCTGCCACCGCCGCTCCTCCGCGCCGGACTGGAAGAACAGGTCGCGCGCCGCCTCCACACCCTGCAGCGAAGCAGCTGGGGTCCTTCACACGAGTCTCTAGAGGCTCAGGATAGTGCCTTCTCGTGCAGCTGGTGCAGCCACCCCGGCTGCCGCCCTAGGAGCTGGCGCCACAGCTCGTCAGGACAGTCCATCCTGGCCCTGCTGGTCATGTGAGCACATTCGTTGCCCCGCTGCAGGTCCGACACACAGTACATCTGCGACGCCTTTCACATCTCTGAGTGGCTCGAGCTTCCAGTGTGCAGGTGTAGTGACGGAATAGTATTATTTGGATTTTTTGTAGTGCAGCATGCACAGCAGGTCGCACCTGCTTCGCCACGGTGGCGGCGGCAGCGTCCTCCCCCAGGGTGAGGCGCGCCCGCGTCTCCACCCAGCCCGCCTCCATCTGCACCTCCGCCGCCAGAACCCCTCCTTCGGTGCTGCCGGGCTGACGGCAGGAAGGAGCATCGTGGATCAGCAGGTCAACTTGAGGATGCCACGCCCGGGCGCAATCCGCCGGCAGCCGCATCAGCACCAAACGTCAGGGACAAGGCAACGCAAAGCTGGACACTGCACTGCAACACGAACGACCTGCATGTGTGTGTGCAAGTACACCATTGGATGTACTTTTCCGAGCACTAGTGTCTGCAGCGCACCTCGACGGCCTGGGCGGCCTTGCTGGCCGCCTGAGCGAGCTCCACGATGCGGGGCCAGTTGCTGTCCTCATGCTCCACGTCCGCCAGCGCTAGCAGGAGCCTGGACATGCAACACAGACCGACGTGAACCGAGCGACCAGTCAGGCTCGCGACCAGCCAGGCGCACTAGCATGGCTGACTGCGCAAATTCAGCGGTCTGCATGTCACATCCCCCGCGGAACGTTTCAGCATGGGCATTGACAGGATGCTGTCTGCCTGCACCTGCCGGCGTCTGCGCCCACAGCCTCGTCGGAGCCCAGCCCCTGGCGCAGCACGTCTCGCGCCTGCTCCGGATTGCCCTGCGCATTCGGACGCAGAGTGCGTGATCAGCGCGGGCTGTATAGCTCCATCTGCTATGAACCACAATGCGAGAGCATTGATAAGCACGGTCATTTCCGTGGTTTCCGACATAACCTTGCATTGCAGCCTGGCGTAGCTGATCATTTCGTCCACCACCTTGGTCTGCGCCGTGAACCATCTGACGCTGCCAAGGCTTACGCCAGCCCGATGCAGACTCAGGCCCCTGAGGATTGTGCTGCTCATTGTCGGAACTACGCTGGCACCGCAGATGCCAAGAAAGAAATGATGTCGGTAGATTATGTTGCAGTGGATTGCCAAGGTTGATCGAGATGGCTGTTTGTGCAAATCGATGGCGTGACGCAAACCGTGAGCTTTGCACTACGACGCAAAGTGTTCAAGGCGGCACATTTTGCAAAGTAGGGCATGAGCTGGGAAGCTTGGGTGAAGCTGCAAGATTTCCAAGCTTGCAGCTTCACCAAGGTGCAGTTGACCCTGTCGTTGGTACTTCTAGAACAGAAAGTACACCAGTAGTATAATCAGACCAACTCGCATCTCGCATCGCGCAGATGTGGCATAGCCTCGCGTTTGAGCAGCTGCCGTCCGTCTCGCATTGTTGCAGCATGCGCAACTGTCCCTCCGCCACGCATCAAGCAGGAGCAATCTGCTCCCCAACAATCCTCCACCTCCGGTTCCGACATCCCCCTAATCCTCCCCAGCTGCGGCGGCGCCCTCCGGCACCGCCTCCGCCTCATCCTGGTCAAAGGCCTGCACGCCAGACAGACAGCGAAAGTTTGTTGATGAGGAGAAACCTGGTTATCTACACCAGAGAGGAATGGCGCCGGAGGCACCGAGAACGCTGGGTGTCTCTGCAATATGATGATGTGACGACATGCCGTGTCATGCCCTTGGCAGATGACAACATGCAAAGGACTGCCGAGGCAAATGCAAACGCAACGTGAAATCGGGGTGTACTGACCCTCGGCAGCTTTCAACAAGAATTTTCGTGGCCAAGTGTAAGCTGGGTGGCGCACCCGCTTGGCCTTCTTGATCTCCTCGTTCATGAACAGCAACTCCTTCACGCGCCCATACTTTCGCGGGTCCTGTGCAGCATCGATTTAGAGATCAAATTTCCCATATCTCAGTATCTGCACAAGCATCAGTGATTGCTGCGCGCCTGCGCCAACCTGACTTGAGGTGGCTGAAGCGCATGACCGCACATTGGCAATGTGACGGAAGCGTTTCCTCCGCATTTGCAGTGCTGTACCGCGTTCCTTTGTTGCGGTCTTCTTCCCGAGATCTACCCTGTTATCTGCAGCTGAAATGTCGAGGTACCACAACAGCAGCAAGGGACGCGCCTCGCGCACGAGGCAGACCAGGTCCTCGGTGGCCAGCTGGCCGCGCTTTGCGGAAAAGGCTTGGCTAAATAGTACTGTTTTTTGGAATCTCTCTGAAATGCGCGCCTTGCGCACGAGGTAGACCAGGTCCTCGGTGGCCAGTTTGCCGCGCTTGGCGGACTCGTCCATCGCCTTGTGCATCATGGTCGTCACGTAATCCACCACGATGTCCTACGCGCTCAGGACGTAGCACAGCAGTCAGCGGTCGGAAAATGGCGGATGTCTTCGATCTCGCATGGCCAGGCGTCTCGTGCAGCATGCAATCATGCAAGCAAGCACGCGTGCGTTGCCAGCTTGTAACAAACAGTGTCATCATATAACGTAGGTCTTCTACCTCCACAAGGTCGACCGTCTCAGGCAGAGGCTGATCGGCATCGCCGTAGCCATACATCATTGGCCGCACTGCAGGGGAACAATACTGTCGAAAGAGAGGCATCCATTTGCTTCTCATCCAGCATGCGCTGTGATGATCTGAGTCCGGCTTGTTTAGTGCTCAAGGGAGAGTTTGCATGTTGCAAGGCCGCAGCATGGCGCAAATGAGAATGGAAGAAAACAGGACTCACAATCTTTTGTGAACAGGCCCCTCCTCTTCTGTATCGTGCCCCTGTCATTCTCGAGCGCGTCTGCAGCCAAAATTCACAAGGTGTAACGCGCTTGGATTCGGAAAACTCAGCGCATGTGCATTCCGTGCACACCCCATCGACGGCACGCTCACCTGCTCCAACGGTGCTGCTCTTCTTTCGGCCCTCTCCAGCGCCTTTCTTTCCCGTAGACTTGCTGGCCTTTTTTCCCTCCGCCGCTGACATAGACCAGAGTGACGACGCAAAGCATGAGCGAAGTGGCAGACTTACGCACTCGGCCCTGTGCAAGCATGGTATGGGACTACCGGAGCAGGAAGCCGCACTGTCATCCTGCCGATCGAGAGCTTCGTTGTCGCCGAGGCAGCCTCACACTCGCTGATCGCCGATTGGTCTCCTGTTACGTCTTTCATCGATTGTGTTGCTTCATCTGCACAACTGTACTGCATTTCCGCTGATCCCAGGTGCGCGTCCCTGCAGCAAAATGGTGCAGAACTTGCAACATGTTCAGCGATCTGTACATTCAGTACACGATCCTTCCTAACGCCTGGTGCCCTGTGCTTGCAGTCATGGCTTCACAAAGCGTCATGAATTCTCAGATGCTGGGCTCGCGCACAGCTGCACAGGTAAGCAAGCGACATGCTGTCAATATCATGCGTCGCGAGTGGAATGCGCACATTCTGCTGCACCAAGTACGCTTCCTTGAACTACTCGTCGCTACCTGCAGAAGGTCTTCCGACCATTCACAGCTGCGACAGCACGCAGCAGGCCGTTAGTCAGCCGCACCATTTGTGAGGCGGGGCAGTCAGGTAGGCGGCTCTGGCATCGGCGGTGACACTCGCGATGCATCCAGTTTTGCTAGCACGTGCAACTCAAGAAAGTGAGGAGTGACCCGTGCTGCATCAATGTGCAGGTGTTCAGACACACAGGAGGCAGCTGCTGCAGTTGGCGGGCCTCACCGCCGTGCTCGGCGCAACGCAGTCGGCGGCACCGGCGCATGCTGCAAGTGCGCACCTTTTGTCTCCGCCAAGGAGCAAAAATTATTGTTGCCACACCGCGTGCAAGACAGCACCGCAAGGTGCCCTGGCGGCGCCTGTGGAAGAATATCAATCGCGTGCCTCCCAGCGCTGGGCAGCTTGTGGCGCCGCGCTTGAGACAAGGCATGGGTGTCGCCTCACCCTCCTCTCTGAAAGCCACATGAGCCGAGGTTTTGAAGCGTTAGCTCCAAACTGTTGGCACATAATGTTGAAGCCGCTTGGGGGTGTCACAAGGACAGCCATGGGCAGCCATGGCTGATTTCTAGGCCTGCCCGCTGGCGGAGCGGGAACCTCGCCGGCGGCAGCGCATCGTCGCACACTGGATAACGCTGACCCTGCTATGGATCTTGCCTTGCAGAGCAGGGCGGTTTTGTGCCGATGAACGACCAGGGGAATTGCCGCACAGATTGTGTAGCCCTGACGGCCTTTACGTGTTTCTGATGGCGTTGTTCCCGGCTCTGTGCCCGCTTGCAACCTTCTGCAGAGCAGGGCGATTTCGCCAGTGAACAGCCAGGGGACGCCAATACAGGTCTATTACCCTGAGTCCCGGTTTTCTATTCATGACTCTGCTGCTGCTGTTCCGTTGCGCAGAGCAGGGCAGATTTGTCCCGTGAATGACCAGGGGGACCTGTCTACACAGATTGTGCAGCCCTTGAGTATCTCGAACGGCGGTGCCTGGCGCTGTTTTCAAAAAAGATCTGTGCAGAGCAGGGCGGGCTCGTGCCGGTGAACGACCAGGGGATCGCCCACACAGCTTGAACGTCTCGCACGGCGTGTCCTGACGACATTTCCGCCTTTCACTCCCACAGAGCAGGGCGGCTTTGTGCCGGTGAACGACCAGGGGGACGCCTACAAGCTGCTGTACCCCTTCGGTTGGCAGGAGGTGTCCGTCAGCGGCCAGGACATCGTGTACAAGGTGCAGAAAAAGTAAATTAATATATCACTAGAACTAGAGAATGAAACGGGTCAAAAGCAATATTCAGTGCTCATGGAACCATTACTGATCTGCTGGTCTGCGAGTATGATGGCTGTAGTGATGACCATCAGTCCAACTCAGCGTCGTATCCCTGTGAAGATACGTGCACCGGGATCTACAGAATCAACACCCACAACAGCCTATCATCTGAACTGTTCACAGGATATCATCGAGCCGCTGGAGTCGGTCAGCGTCAGCATCACGCCCTCCGACAAGGACGACATCACGCTCTACGGCGAGCCGAACGAGGTGCGGATTCCAGTTTATTCTTCATGCCCTGCCCGCGCCGCGCTAGACTTGTGATTTGGCGGCCCGGCTTGCAACAGCTGCCGTAGCACAGCCGCAGGGCCGTGGCGCGACAGCCTGCCATGGGGCGTGGGACCGCCTGTGCAGGCAGTTTGCTTGCACTGGATGTGCCCAGTGGCAACTGCTGGCAGTGGCCGAATGAACGGCAGCCGCCGGCGCCCCGAGCGGCGTTAGCAGCCTGCCGCCATTGCACACAGCTGTCGCACGCATTGCCGCAGGATGCGGACACAGACGGCAGCGGATGCAGACGGCAGTGGACGCGCGCGTCCGAGTAGTGCTGCTGCGCAGTCCTCGCAGCGAAAAGAGATTGAAACATCACGGACCACCCGTTGTATCCTGTTTCTGCAGGTTGCGCAGACGCTGGCAGACCAGGTGCTGACGGCGCCCTCGCAGGCGGTCAAGCTTCTGAATGTGACTCCGGTGAGGGCGCCGCCCCCTTTCTGCCCCACACACTTCTTTGCACTTGCTCAGAAACCTTGCCGTGGCATATTGCTGCATGTAGTACCGGCTGTTGCCAGAATATGCCGCTCGACTCGCAGCGGGCGCATTCGAGAACGTCTGGTGCCTGTGCCTGTGGCTGACGGTTCGCGGTGTTACTTCACAGCGGAGCACAGAGGGTCGGAACTATGTGGAGTTTGAGTTCGCTGCAAAGAGCAACACATACATCCGGCGCGCGATCGCGGTCGTCACCGTCGCCAATGGTGCGCGCGGTTTTCCAACACAGGGGCTGCCGGCCTCAGCCAGACCTCTTGCCGCTCTGTCCTAGCTGTGACGTCAGCATCTCAAAGAGCCGCGGCTCACACCCAAAGCTGCGGGGGTCCGCTGGCCTGGACGTGTTGGCATGATCCAAGCATGCGCTTCAACATCATACATGCTGCACCGTCTTCTGTCCTGTCACATGTTTCACGTGATCTGTATGCAGGCAAGCTGTACACGCTGGTGACGGGCGCCAACGAACGGCGGTGGGGCAAGGTCCAGCCGCAGCTGGAAACGGTGGCGCGCTCCTTCGTGGTGTCGACCAAATACTAGAGGAGATGAAATCTCAAAGGAAGCATACTGCTGTACCTCCTCAGAGACCTAGAGATATGGAAGGAGAAGACCGCCTCGCAGCGGCTACCTCTGGGCTACCTCGGAGACAGATACCTCCTATTTGACAAATGAGACGTGCGGCATGTGTCTGCGCCGCACATTTTGTGGTGACGTCACTCTCGAGGCAAAGGTGTTGCACGTTCAGGGGTCTGAGCCCATCGGCACTGTTGCGAGCACTGATCAGTTTTATGAAATTGACATAAATGAAGAAACGCAGTGGACTGTCATGTTCTCCAAGACCGCGTACAAATTTGCTTTTGCATGGAAGCAAAAAGTGCGGGTCAACCATGCAAGAGCTCAAATCCGAACGAACAGTCTCTGGCTCAAGGGTGCAGCCAATCTCAGATTGACCTCCGATGCCGCCGTTCAACACACCGCAGAGGCTGTGATGTTGACACACTTTGCAGCGTGTGGCTTGCCGGCTGCCGTGTGGTACCCCTGCGAAGGACAGGAGGGGATTTGATGATTACAGCGAGTTCGTTTCCCTTTGAAGCACCAGTCTGCTGCTGCACCAGGAGGGGCATCGCTTGGGCGATACCGCCGCGGTACGAAATGCGCGGTGTTGGCATGGCGGCAACCCTGCAGTGTGACGTGCCTTCACACACACACTGCTGCCAAATGTGTGCTCTGAACTGGGCAGGTTGGCACAGCCTGCAAGGCGACTGCCTCTGAGTACTCTGTGCCCCTACACGAGGCGAAACGAAAAGCAACGTGCGGGCTTGACGGAGTGCACTCAGGCAGGCTCTGGCCGGCTGTGAACCCTGCTCTATGAAGCCTGAATGTGCTTTGGGTCTCATCTCACACGCGCTGCCGCACGAGCGCAAACTCACAAGGGTTCCAAAAAAAGTTCAAAAAAAACAATAACGCCCACCTGGATCTCCTCCCACACGCGCTGCCGCACGAGCGCGATCTCGGAGGCCATGGCGCGCTTGGCGGCTGCTGCTGCGGCGGGGTCGCCGTGCGCGATCGCCGCCGCCGCCGTCGCCGCCGCCGTCTCCGCCGACCGCGCCAGCTTCTCGCTCTCCAGGTCGAACTCGAAGGCGGCTGTGGGGAGGACAGACAGCTTTAACAAGTCCTAAGAGTTCTGTCCCTGCCAGCACTGTGTCGCCTCACGGCTGCCCAATAGCCTGGGACCGGGTGTCCGATGAACACACCAGAAGCTGCCAGGCATATTTAGTCAACGAGATGTCATTGATCATCAGGACACTCACCCGGCGCAGACATCTCGCTGGCCTCGTCGTGCATGTCCGCCAGGTAGGGGTGCTGCAGCGCCTGCTCCACGGTGATGCGGCGCCGCGGGTCGAACTGCAGCATGCGGTTCAGCAGGTCGATGCACGACGCGCTCGCGTGCGGGAAGGAGCGCGCAAAGTCGTGCCGCTGCGAGCGGCAGCACAAAAACAGTGCGTCAGAAGCAGTGCCTCGGGCTACCCTGGGATGCCACTGGTCGACGCACGGGCTCACCAGGTGTCGAGAGGCACGCAGGAGGCTTCTTGCAGCCATGCATGCGCACAGCCATCATGGCTCGAAAGTTCAATCTTCGACAAGGGCCCCAGCGGTTTGCGCCAACCGCGGCATGTGTCCGCGGCATGTGCGACAGTTCTCCAGACAGAGAACTGACCACCCTGAAGGCGGCTCACGCACCTGCGCTGGCGGCATCTCAGAGCCGCAGCCTCGCGCGCTCTCCTGCGTCAACGATCGCCATACGATCTCAGGGGAGTTTGATAGGAGTCGCACCAGCGTCGGCGGCATCTTGGAGATGTAGGCGTGGGCGTTGTCCTGCGTCACGAAGCCCAGCTCCGGCTCGGACGGCTTGCCCAGCGTGTTGACGATGAGGTTGAGTTGGTCCAGGTAGTTCTTGCCCGGGAACAGCGGCTTGCGGCGCAGCAGCTCCGCCAGGATGCAGCCCACGCTCCTGCACACGGAAATGGGAAGACTGCGATAAGAGACTAATCCAGCAAAATAGAAGATCGTTGGTTGTTCTAAAGGCCTGCGGCACAGCAGCTCCGCCAGGATGCAGCCGACGTTCACGCTCATTGTGCGCCAGTGGAGTCGTGGAGAGAACGATCAGATCGGGCTCACAGCATTTAGCTCTCAGCACCGAGCCGATAAGACTTGGTTGTCAGGGTGGTTGCAAGCGGGCTGTTATGCTCGCCTCGTATCAGAACAGCAGCACACGCACCAGACATCAATAGCGGCGGAGTAGTGGTCGCAGCTCAGCAGCAGCTCCGGCGCGCGGTACCAGCGCGTGACGACATATTCCGTCATCACATTGCGCTCCGAGCTGCGAGACAAATATTCAGACAGTAAACTCAACCCTCAGATCGTGATATTGCAGAATTCCAATAGCCCGGCCTGAGCCTCGGCCTTGTTAGATCTCAGAGATTATGGCAGAAAACACCTGCAACGAATGTTGATGCAGAGCAGCTGGCGCGCAAGCCATGCAGCGTGCTGGCAGACTGCCAGGTCTTCAGGCCCGGCGCAAGGAACTGTGTGCAGGCTCGGCAGCCCCAGCTTTCGACAGCGGCAGGCTAACACCTTGGTGATCAAACTGAGTTGCCAACAGCGGCGGCAGGTTGTGCTGTTGACAAGGCATCTTTTGAAATTATGAAAGGTATGATTTTGGCTCAGCAGGCGGGCACCTGGTGCGGGCAAGGCCGAAGTCGCAGATCTTGAGCTCGCAGCTGGCAGTCAGCAGCAGGTTGGCGGGCTTGAGGTCGCGGTGCAGCACGTTGGCGGTGTGCACATACTTCAGCCCCCGCAGCACCTGCGCAAAGCGGGACAGCGAGTTACGGGCAATGGTACACGTTGGCCTTCTCGAACAGTGTGCATGCACTTCAGCCCCCCAGCACTTGCGCCTACACAAAGCGGCAGTTTCGAATACTGTCAAGTTGTGCTGGCCATGCGGTCAGCCCCTCCTGGCTGCGAAGACTTCCTGGCTCGAGAATGCGCCAACATCTTCAGCCGGCCGTCTGGATAATTGGGAAGCGTGAGCTGAGGTTGGGGGACCGTGACAATGCGCCACTTGCTTGCGCCGGCAGGGACAACCCACGCCAGAGTGTGTGGACACATGAAGCTTGCACTGAAATGCCCGCGCCCCAGCGCCGCCATGCTGCAGCCTGCGCGTCGAGTCCAATCCCCCAGCCGCACCTGGTAGATGAAGTACTGCAGGTGCTGGTCGGACAGGGGCTGCGCGGAGCGGATGATCTGGTGCAGGTCCGTGTCCATGAGCTCGTACACCTGGCACGCCACATTCACGCAGGTTTTGGACAACGGTGTCGCTTTAGCATCTGTCTGTTGTCTTCGTCGTGATGGCGTGTTCAGGAATTCCTGTGAACAGCGCCCACACAGCATGAGCTCACCAGGTAGATGTCAGGGAAGTCGGCAATCTCGCAGTCCGCCGGCCGCATGATGTCGCGCAGCCCGATGACATTCTCGTGCTGCAGGTGCCGCAGCAGCTTCACCTGCGGGCGCAAGAGCATCGATTCTGCATCAGGGTGAATCGTGCCGCCTTGTCACCCAGAACCATGCGCCAGCTGACATGTGGCAATGATGCGCCAGAGGCCGCATGCGCCCAGTGCGGGCCTGCAAAACCGCACTCTAGACCCGCTGCTGTCTGTTGCTGCTGTCGCCCTGTGTAACAGCTGTAGGCAGAGCGGTGCTTTGTCGGCATGGTGCCGTGTCTTGCGGCTCGGGAGAGTTCATCTGCCAATGCTGCACAAGCCCACCTCTCGCAGCGTCCGCCAGGCGACGATGGGGTTCTCAAACACCGCCGTGATCTTCTTGATGGCCACCTTTTCGCCGGTGACCTCGTCCCGCGCCGACATCACTATGCCATATGCGCCCCTGCCCAGTGCCCGGATCGGCTGGTATCTGTCGTCTACGAGAAATTGCGTCTTCCAGACTACGTAGCACGCCTTGCCCGGGATGTTGCATGGCATGCGCACAGGCGTGCTGCTGTTCATGTTCATGCTTTTCCGAAACGGTCGCTGTCGTTAAATTGCCAACCTGCACACGAGGGCCCGCAGCCCAATGTGGACAACAATCTCGGTCACGGCCTGTGCTACAGTATGTTGGCTGCGTCAGGGTGTTGTGTCGGAGCAACTCGAGGGTTAGTACGGGATCTGGCAAAACCAACCAGCTCAGTTCTGCTGCACAGCAGAGGCTCTGCGACAACTAGGCGAAGTAAGCGGACGCAAAGGCCAGCAACGCTGCACTTTTGCGTCGGGGTGGCTCTGGCACTGCTCTATCTGTTGCAGGCTGCAACTTGCAAATTCGAGTGTTGGCCGGCGATTAGCAAATTAGCCCTAATCAGATTTGGATGTCCTGAAAACGCACGAGCTTGGCAGAGTCCATCCGCCAGCATAACACCGCGCGCAGGTCTTTATTCGCCAGTACGCTTCATGCGCTGAGACCTGGCACAATCCTGCCAGCTGACTCAATCATTCCTGGCAATCCTCGATCTGGCGAGAGCGGTTTCAAGCGTCCTTCGCAACATCTATTTCCATTCTGCACAGCTCTTCAAAGCACCAGATCACAGTGATTCAGCTGCGCTGACAGCCTGTTGGTTGGACACCTCGTAAAGTAGGCAACATTTGGTAGTCATCGATTGAGACTTGGGGGGACAGGAGCGGGGTCGAGCAGCGCGCAGCCTGTGAACGCACAGCGGGCTCGCAGCACAGATGATACGCTACCTCCTGCTGCAAAATAGGGCGGGCAAGACCCGACTGGCAAAGTACTATGTGCCGATGGACGACACAGAGAAGCACACACTGGAGTATGAGGTGCACAAACTCATCGCCAACCGGGACCCGAAGTTCACCAACTTCGTGGAGGTAAGCTGCAGTGGCAGCCTGCATTTGGTTGCTGTGGACCCCTGAACATGCCCAGATGGCGGCGTCGCGGCCAGCCTGCGGCCGGACGCCCCTGCCGCCCTCGCAGCATGTTGACTGCGCAACTAAGGGGCCATCATAGTGAGTATTGCACGATCGATTCGCTCCAGTGCTCAGCATTAGAACACTCAACCCCATCGCACCGTGTGTCTGCGCTGCAGTTCAAGGCGAACAAGGTAGTGTACCGGCGGTATGCGGGCCTGTTCTTCGCCATGTGCATCGACGTGACGGACAACGAGCTGGCGTACCTGGAGAGCATCCACCTCTTTGTGGAGATCCTGGACCACTACTTCAACAACGTGTGCGAGCTGGACCTGGTGTTCAACTTCCACAAGGTGAGAGAACGCGAGCGTTGCATGTGTCACTCTGCGTGTCTCTGCTGATTTGATGTTGTGTAGGCCAACGCTGGCGCCGCATGCAGCCCATCATGCAGACGCAGGCTGCGGGATGGTCAATGGTGCAATAGTCTATGGGCGTCTGGGCTGGGCTGGGCTGTTGTGTCGTGTGTGCCGCACAGACTGCACCTGACTTCTCGTCGTCTGCGGCAGGTGTACTTGATACTGGACGAGTTCATTTTGGGGGGCGAGATCCAGGAGAGCAGCAAAAAGGTCATCTTGGAACGCTTGGCAGGTGGGAAGCGCTGCTACATTCTGCCAGCAGCACTGTAACGCCTTCCACGTGCCTCGCATGGTCACTGTTACTTTGTATTCGACTGACAGCAGTGCGCTGGCGCCCCTGCAGAGCTGGACAAAATCGAGACATAGAGAGCAGGGGCACAGCATTGGTTATTTGATATGTGCCCCGGCTGTTTGTCGCCGGCTGGAGAACAAATACAAGCGTCCAGGCTCCTTTGATTTCGTTGGGTTTGATACACACAGTTTTGGGGGTACAGACCTTGGTTGCAAATTCGGACCAACCAATTCTCTCCTCAAACGAACACTCGCTCCTCCTCTTAATTGATTGTTTCATCACACGCTTACAATGCCACACCTCTCCTCAGAGAAACGGCGTGTAGTCCTTCTGTGCAATGGCTGCAAGGCCCTCTCGATACGAGGGGAATGTCAACTGCACTCCGAGCTCCTGCTTAATCTTTTCGTTGCTGACTCTCTTCTCCGCCAGTCCAGAAGAGGGTTGCGACGCCTCAGTGCTGCCGCCGCGCCCTGACGGATCTGGCGGCGTCGCCTCTGGCTGGCTGTCCTGTAGTCCCAGCAGCTGATGCGCAAATGCCATGACATCGGCCCTGGCGCACAGACAATACCTCGTCAAGTTTGCAGCCTGAACCACGACTGCCAGCGCTCTCAAGCATAGTTCTAGACGCCCGTCAGCAGCATTGGATATCATGTCAAGCATTCAAGGTTTTACACCAACCTGGGGGCAGGCTCGTCATCCACGATGTTGTAGATTGAGCCAGGATTTGGATGGCTGATGCTGGCCTGGATCACGGAGCAGATGTCGTGCACATGGCACCGGGCTGTGTACCGCTGCCTCCCCCGCCGCTCCTGACTGGCGCTGGCACCCTGCGCAAAACAGACGGCAGATAGGCTGCACAATTCAGACTGCTTCTGTTGCCTGGATGCCGTGAGTCCGCAAGTGAGCATTGCACACGTGTGCATGTTCAAGATGTCACCTGCTGTCTGGCGGCCTCGAGTGCGCTGCGCCCTGGCCCATAGATCCCTGCGTGAATGACGCTGTCGCATTCACAGCTGGGTCAACAGCGCACAGAGAAACAGCCTTTGCAAGTGTCGCCAGCTGGCAGACCTCCAAGGCGGAAAATGTGCAGTGGCAGGCCGTTGTCCCTCTGCAGGGCCATCCATGCCTGTTCTGCTTTCAGCCGCGCCAGATTCTTGCCGCTGTCTGCCCGGGTCTCTGACCTGTGCCACATGGGGTACCAGAATGTGGCACAGCCAGAACCACAGTGATTGAACATGACAACGCGAGCTGCAGCAGCAGTAGTGGGCAAGGCGTGCAAGTGAAACAAACTGCCGGCATCTGCCTGCCTTTCATCCACCCAGTCTCCCTGGTAGTCTCCATACACTCCGGTGCTGGAAACATACCCCACCCACTTGACGGTTTGGGCGATTTCGACCAGCAGCGGCTTGCAAGCCAGCAGCACCTGCACAGGTCAAGGTGCTGTTTCTCGGTAGCCCTGCAATTAGACATGCTCGGACTGACAGCCACGTTGTCTGCAAGCAACTCGCTTTATGGTGACACAGACGCGGAACTCACCGGATCCTGATCAAAGTCGCTCACAGGCGGCACCGTGGTCACGATGTGGCATGCGGAAACGATGGCGTGCTTCGCCTCTGCACTGCAGTTCATTGTGGCTTGGGTCAGCGGGTGTCAGCGTATCACAGCGACATGCCAGAGCGACATGCCAAACATGAACGATGCCTTTGCATCCATGCCAATCGCCGCCTGACCTCAGCAACTGCTCATTGTCGGCATCCAAGACATGCGCATCAACGCCTTCGGATCTGAAGTTTTCGCACGCCTCCTGGTCGCGGCAGGTCCCGCTGACGAGCCTGAGGTGCGCCATGAGAGCGGGCATCAATGGTGTGGGCATGCGATTCAAGAACCCTCAAGACACGCAGGAGCTCTCGACAACATGAGGGCGACACTGCGCACCAGCCTTGGCGGTGCAGGGCAGCCCCGACTGCTACGCCAACGTAACCCAGCCCAAAGATGAAGACTCTGCCAGCATGCGCAGCATGCTCCTGCCCAGAGGAGCGCTGAGGCGCGGCTGACGGTGCAGAGCGGCATGTCGCAATGCTGCGCAGCGGCGATCTGGCATACAAGTCTCTGTGCATCCAGTTCGCAAGTACGCCAGATGTCTGTAATCGATCCGGCTGCTCTGCCTGACACGCGAGCCTGGTGACCCGAGCCGCGCCGGCATGTGCGGCCGGGACTATGCTCAGCAGCATTACCAGACACAGTTGAGAGGCCGAGAAGGTCAAATTGTGCTTTGATGTACGGCTCTGCCTGGTTTTACAGCTCCAAATCCGGGCATAGACCAAGACAATGTTGGTGCGCAATCCGTGACCAAAAGATGGACTGTCAACGAATCGCGCAAACGTTCATCAGACAAGTTGTAACGTTGCGAAAATATCTGGGGGGTGCACCTCTGCTACCCGAGGTTGCGGCGCTGCACCTGCCAAACCTGCCGTTGACGAATCGGCACCGCCCTCTTGTGTGGCTTCTTTATCGCGCTGGCAGGTGCTGCTCAGATGCGCTAGCTGTATGGGGTATGGGATCCGCGACTGCACATTAGCTGCTGACACCGGGTCATACCCACACAGTTCGTCGCTATGGCTACAGCTATGAAGCCCGCCACGATGTCGCGCCGCCCCTTTGTATCAGTCGCGCAGCAGCAGCCAGCGAAGCAGGCAGTTGCATCCAGGACTCCCGATGTCAACGTCAGGCGGATCGTCAGCGCAGGTGGGTCACAATGCAACATGGATCACTGTTGCAACACGTGATTACAGAACTTGCCTCCACGATCATGCTTTGTCTTGTGTCGTGTCACGTGCAGACGCGGGCGATGGACGGCCCCGACTCTCCATCACGTCGCAGCAGCCGCTTCCTTGGTTGTAATGCCAACGTCGAGAACCCTATGCCGTTGAGACCGACCTACCCCGAGACCCTGATCCCTCTTGTTGTCCCCACAGGCCGGCCGGCGCTGCTGGCGGTGCCGGCGCTGCTGTCCCGCGCTTCTGCGGCGTTTGGCGAGGAGCTTGAGCAGGCCAGCCAGGCAGCCGGCGAGGCGGTCGGCGAGGCGGGCCGCCAGGCGCTGAGCGCCAGCCAGGTGCCGCAGTGGAGCAACGTGCGCGTGCCGGGCGGCCTGCAGGCGCCCAACGACGTCGCCAACCTGTTCGACACCTCGGGCGGCAGCGTGAACCCGCTGCTGCTGCTGGGCGCCGTCGCCGCCGTCGCCGTGCCGGCCCTGCTGTTCCAGGTGGGTCGCGCGGCAGTTCTGCGCGGCTTGGCTGTTCTTCATGCGCAGATCAGTCTGCGGCAGACATGCACGGGTTGCAGCACATCGCAAGGGTCAACAGGGCGCCAGTTGATGGTCACGCAAGCATGCTCCTGTAAAGTCGTGGTGCATTCGTGCTGCGATTGCAGCACGCAGCAGGTGAACGAGCACATGTTCAGCAAACGCATGGCCCTATGCATAGGACTGCCTCACACCATGCACAGCACCACCTTTGCCAAGCTGTGCCTGAGGAGCACAGCACCTGACCATCCGCTCCAGCCGAACCTAAGCACTGAGTGCAGGCGCTGAGCCCGGGCTCGCGGGCGAAGAGCACGACGCCCGCCAACGTGCTCAAGGCGCTGGCGGAGGAGCCGCGCACGCAGCTGGTGGACATCCGCGCCGCCGGCACCGTGAAGACGCAGGGCACCCCGGACCTGTCCAGCACTAAGCGCCGGCTGCTGTCGCTGCCCTACACCCGGGTCAGCGTTGCAGAGTTGCACCCACTGCCTGCAAGTCTGTGTGGGACTCTGGCGGCAAAATTCTGTCCTGCCCAACATGCACTGCTGATGCACCAGATGCGACCAATACTGGAAATGGTGACGAATGGCTTCGATCCAGCATCACTGTGATCACATCCTTTAATAACTTCCCAACCTTCATCTGCTGCTGAGGGCGGCCGCCATGCGTCGCAGATCGTGAAGAAAGACGCGCCTGAGGAGGTGGTAGACGGCTTTGGAGCAAAGTTTGCAAAGCTGTCGGCGCTCAAGTCGGACAGCATCGTCATCCTGCTGGACGCGTGCGCGCCATTTATGGAATTACACCTGTTTTATTGCTCTGCAACCCCTGCCAACCATCCTGAGACCGGCCTCGGCGTTGCCATACCGCTGTCCATTCCCAGTAATGCTGTCTCCGCAAGCTACTGAAAGCCAAGAGCTGGGCCTAGCGCGTTGCTGCGGCGCTAATTTGATCGCGAGTCATGTGCTCTCAGGCAAAGGCTGGGCCTGCCGTCAGGAAGGATCGTGCATTCTGTCGTGTAATGTCGCTCCGCACATGCTTGCAGGAATGGCAAGTCGGCAGCAAAGGCGGCGGCTGAGGTCCCGACTGACGCCTTCGATGAGCTGTTCTACGTCGCCGGCGGCGCCGCAGCATGGGAGGTGAGCAGGATGTGAGATCTGTATGTAATGCAGGATGCAGGGGTCAAGACGTCACGAGTTCAAGTGTCACACCGGGAGGTCTGATCTACGTGCTGGCACCCGCAGGCGTCGGGGCAGCCGTGGAAGCAGCCTGGGCGCGGCGGCTTCTCGCTGCCCGACTTTGGCAGCCTGGGGCGGGGCCTTGCACAGAGCGCGGGCACGCTCAAGGTCAAGGGCTTTAACCCCTCTGTCGGCAAGGTGCGGCGCTTATGGCATGAAAACTGTGGTAAATGTTGTGATGCGTTCAGCGCTCAAGGTCAAGGGCTTCAGCCCCTCGCTCAAGGTCAACGGCTTCAGCCCCTCCATCGGCGAGGTGCGGCGTTTGGCCACTTGCAACTGCCACAAATACTGTGGCGAATAGTAACATGCGCTTAAGAGCGGAAATGCTCAGGTCAAGGGCTTCAACCTGCCCGTTGGCGATGTGCGCCGTCTGGCAGCTGCTCATCGTGGGACTCGAAACATGGTGAACCGGATGCAAGGCGTTGTATGAAGACTAGGCACGGGTTGCCGGTCAAGGCACCTGTCAAAAGCCTCTCGACGTCAGAAGCCCCGCCACTTGCCCGCAGCGTCCGCGCATGCTGCTGTGGCGGCAACCGCCCCCTCAAAAGACCCGCCGGCAGCCGACATAACGCTTCCGAGCCCAGATCGCTCACTCGTGCGGTATATGTGCAACGCCTATGCGCAGGGCGGCTCGAGCGGCATGGAGGTGCCCCCAGCGACGGTGATTTCGGCAGACGGCGCGCTGCTGGTTGTACCAGCCCTACTTGGTTTGGAGTGTGTGTTCCAATTGCCTGAAGCGCCTGCGTGCAGGGCGGCTCGGGCGGCATGGAGGTACCGCCGACGACGGTGAACGCGGCGGGCGACGTGCTGCTGGGTGTACCAGCCCTACTTGGTTTGGAGTGTTGATCTCTCACTGCCTGAATTGCCTGCGTGCAGGGCGGCTCGGGTGGCACCTCCGTACCGCCGGCGACGGTGATTGCGGCGGGCGGCGCGCTGCTGGGCGCGCTGCTGCTGTTCAACGGCGCGGGCACGGTGCTGGAGGTGGTGGGCCTGGGCGCCGCGGCGCAGGTCATCGCCAAGAACTTTCTGTTCGCGGGCGACCGGGAGCGCACCACCAAGGCGCTCAAGTGAGCGCCGTTTCGAAGCTCATTGAAACCTCTCTGAAAGCACCGCAATTACATCATATTGCACATAGCCTGGGAGCCGCAGCGCAGGACATCGCCAAGAACTTCCTGTATGTGACCGACTGGGAGCGCACCACCAAGGGCGCTGAAGCTACTTCTGGGCAGCCGGCCAGTAGCTCCTCGGCAGCACAAACCGCAACTGGCTACAGTACAACCACCTGTTCTCGTGGATGGGAAGCAGGCAAACGACTGAAGAATGTGCGCTCGGGTGGCAGGCGCCGCCAGGGTCTTCCTGCCTGTGCTGCTCCTGTTCACCACTTACAGCATCGAAGAACGACATGTGCAGTTTGAGTAATCCGACCGCCGCACGCAGGGAGTTTGTGGACAAGAAGGTGGCGGTGGGGGAGGTGGGGCAGGACCTGCAGAAGATCTCCAGCGCGCTGCTGGAGGGCGGCGAGGAGGTCGGCGACAAGGTGTCCGCCAAGGTCTCCGACAAGGTGCGGATATCCGTACTGTTGCTCTGAACCCCAAGTCCGAGAGGCTACTTTTCCATTGTTCATGCGTGCTGCTGGAAGGCGGAGAAGAGGTCAGCGACAAGGTGTCCGCCAAGGTCTGTGGTGCATGCTGCTGGGGAGTGGCGGGGAGGTGGGCCACACGGTGTCCGGCAAGGTGCAGGCCGCTCCACTGTGCCTGCCGTCTCTGTGGCCGCTGCAGTGCTGCAGAGCAGCCACGGAGGTCCTCCGCGAGGTGAGCGGCTTTTGGGACTGAGTGTGACACCCAGGTCCGCTCATGCCAGCCTTAGGTTGTACACCTGCAAGAGGGCGTGTATGTGATGAGATCAGGCCGGCATGCTGAGGTGAGAATGCGCACCTTGGATCGCGCCATGATCGCCTTGTCTCCCATATCGCAGGTGGAGTCCGCCTCGAAGGACGTCTCTAAGCAGGCTGAGAAGGTGAAAAACAAGCTCAGCTCAGCCGCAGAGGAGGTGAGACCAGCTGATGAACCAGACTTACTTCCAGCTGCATGCTGCTGGGTTTGCACGTGCCTGAATGCCGAGCTCGCGCACAGCGACCACGCTTGCCGGCTTCTCCGCCTGTTTGCACATCAGATGACAAGCTTCCGCAATGGCTCGGAGTCAAGGGTTTGGTAAAAGCTGCCAATTCGAGCTGCGGGGCCACAGCTCTCCCGGGCTGGTGTGGGAACCCGACGCTTGACGCAAGGCGCTTTGCTGCTGCAGGTCACCGGCAAGGCAGAGTCCGCGGCAAAGAAGACCGCCGACAAGGCGGAGTCCGCAACGAAGGACACCGCCGACAAGGCAGAGTCCAAGACCGCCGACAAGGCAGAGTCCGCGACAAAGAAGTCTGCCAACGGCACCTCCGACTCAGTGGTGTGCATATCTGCCTTTTCCCTTGCGCACATGCGCAAGCACTCTGCGGCGACGCACAGGTTGCATCTGCGTTGTCTGGCACAGCCACTGTTGGGTTTACAGCAGCGCCGCCTGCTGCAGCAGACTGAATTGCCCAAACAGAAGAGAAAGCCTGCACAGAAGGCAACCCAGTTATGCTGGGAGAGAAGCCTCCATGGACGAAGATACAGACTCGCACTACGCACCGCCCCAACAGCCACCATGATGCCCCTGCAGGACAGCGCCGCGGAAGAGGCACAGGCAATGGTGCGTGCAATCTGACGATGTGGTTCCACGGCATATTGCAGACATGTCATCAACGTTCGAATGGCACATCCTGCATCTCGTGACTGCTCTGCGGCACGCTGATGACGTTGCGTGTCCACAACGATGCAGGCGGAGGAGGCCAAGGGTGAGGCCAAGTCCTGGATCGATTCGTGGCGGTCCAAGCAGAAGTGACGACATGACAGTGCTGAGCGCCTCAATCATACCTCGGCTGCCAGCACTTCGGCTGACGCTGCATCATGCTGGGCGAACGTCAAAGTGGCGCTTTGTAACAGGATCTCCCAGAGATATACTGCTTCAACGTTGGTATTGACACACATTCTTGGATGGGCGGACTGCGGCGGGTGACGGACGTGGCATTGTCATTGTGGTTTGGCGTTGTCGTATTTACATCGTTCATCACACTGGCTGCCGAACAATGCCAGTGCAAGCTTTCACAGGTGCTTAGTTTCAAGTTGAGATTGCTGTCCTCAAAACCTGACAAACCTGACCAACCGTGCTGCAACAGCCTCCATGAACGAGTGCAACAGCAGCAGAAAACCGCCACCACATGCCAAGCCCAAACCGACTCCTATTAACAATCTTCTGAGCCTATACCACCTAGTCCTAGAAGCCAGAATCTGACGCAGCTGGACCGCCTTGTGCCCCTTCAGTCTTCTTAACGAACCCAAACCAAAACCCCTAGAAATCACTTGCGCACCGGGAAGGATGCACCGCAAAAGCTAAGCAGGTAGGCCTGAAAATCGTGATGTTGAGCAAGTGTTCTCTTTCTTGCGCACGGCACCTGCAAGTAAGTAGTACATGGCAACACAGGCGACTGCAGGCTAGGATTTTGGCACACACAACTGCAGGCAGCGGTGAGCCTGCACTGGCAGTACATGGCAGCACAGGCGACTGCAGGCTATGATTTTGGCACACACAACTGCAGGCAGCGGTGAGCCTGCACTCGTAGTGCTGCCGCTCAAGTGCAAAACCAGCAGATCCCCTCGCCGCGACTGATGCTGTGCCGGGATCGGCTTCCCCACCCGCTACACCCGCTACTGCGCCATTAGTTATGCTGGGTACATGGCGCAGCCTCTTGACATGCCTCGTCTCCGCAGGCACCTGTCATTCGACAGGCAGCGGCTCGAAGGCAAAGCATGCAGAGCGGTCTTCTACTAGCTGGCCGTGTAGGTTTTGAAACCAGATTTGGCTTACCAGCGGCGCCAAAAGCCACGACTGTGGCATGCCGCGTGCTGACCCCCTCAGGCGATCACCTCAACCCCCCCCGCCGGCCCTGCAGCTACCGGCGTCTTGCGCCTTGTTTAGTGCGTGGTCATGATGCCCCTCAGAACCAGCATCAGAGGTGTTCTCATCTGCGGCAGTGGTGTGCTCCTTCTTGACCCGGCGGCGGCGCGGATTCCGAAAAGCCATCCTGGGGTATACATGAGCCGCCACTGCGCGGGCAGTCGGCCGCCCTGACATGAATGTTCACGCCATGGCGGCCGAGAGGTCTTGATACCTCAGAAGCCGCTGCTGGCAAGCCAGTCCATCTGCAGGGCAGCAGACAAGCTGTCGAGATGAGGCACATTGCAATGGGACACTCTACTTCAGGCCTTGCATACTTCATGCACCCCTGAGCTTTGTGATCCCGTAAGGCCATTCACAATGACACAGCGCAAGGTTGGCATGCCAGTTGGTGATGCACGCGATCGTTGATGCACGTTCGATGCCCAACAGTCCAATCACATCTAGCATGCGGTGGGAGACATGCCAATCGCGCGGACCTGAGCACCGGGAAGCTGAGGGAAGTAGGTATCTGGCGGCGCCGCGGCCGCTGGGGGTGGTGCCGGTGTGGCGGCAGCGCCGCCCTGCACTGCGGCCCCGCCGCCGCCGCTGCCGCTGATGCCGTTGGTGGCCCCCACACCGTGGGCCGCGCCGGCGGTTGTGGCGGGGCCGGGCGAGCCGAGGGCGGAAAGCAGCGTCGACAGGTTGCCGAGGTTGGAGTAGGAGCCGATGCGCGGCAGCGGCGACAGCTGTAGGAAGCCGGCCGCGTCCGCGGTCATCGTTGGCACCGGCACCAGGCTGCCTGTATACATTGACAGGTAGCATATGTGCAATACTCTGGGGAATAGCATTGTTGCTGTAGAAACGTGGGTACGCGTTGCGACTTTTCGGCACCAGGCTGCCTGCAGACATTGGCATGGCATGAGTCTGGCAATGCAGGAGCTCAGCGGTGCTGGCAGTGCTGCTGCAGAAGTGTGTGTTCTGCTGATTATTTGCGACATGTCCTTCAACGACGAAATGCAAGGCAGTGCTGCGGATCCAGTGCGCGCATGTGTTGTGGACGTGAATGCAAGACAGACTTGCCTGCAGGGCAGGAGGACGGCCAGAAATCTCGCGGCTCCTTGAAGTCGTCAAGGATGTCGAAGAGATCCGTCGGCTGCGAGGGGCCGCCGCCGCCGCCGCCGTTGCCGCCGCCGCCGCCAATGCCGCCGCCGCCAAAGTTGCTGCCTAGGCTGAGGCTGCCTGCGGCCGCAGCAGTGGGATCTAAGCCGTCGTCGAAGCCGCCGCCGCCAAAGCCGGGCGCCAGCAGCGCCGCCGCGGGGTTGGGCGTGGACGTGTCAAAGGGCAGCAGCGCTGGCGTAGCTGAGCGGGACTCTTCGATGGACGGCAGCAGCTCGTTGCTCTGCGTGTGCAACAGCACTGTGTTTTCAACTTAGCGCACCTGAACATGCTGCTTCTGACGAAAGGTGCAGACAGTGTGCCAGCGGCGCATGCCCATGTGTCCAGCCCCTGGCGATCTTTGCATGGTGAGCCTGCCACCATGTAGCGCGCCTGATGGACCTTTAACACATGGCCATGAGTGATGGTGCACAGCCAGTGCCAGCAGCGGGTTTGCAGGCTGTGGCGAACATTGGCGCACAGCTACGCACCAGGGACAGGGAGTTGCTCTTCTGTTGGTGCGAGGGACGGCTCCCGCCCAGGCCGCTGCCGCTGGCGCCGCCGCCACCGCCGTCGCCGCCAAAGCTGACGCTGCCGCCGTACTGCTGCTGCTGCTGCTGCTGCTGCGCCTGCGCCTGCTGCCACAGCTGGATCTCTCCGAGCGTCTGCGGCAGCGGCGCCTGCATCAGCAGCTTCGACAGCTGCGACGGCGTGTGCGAGAAGTTGGCGGCGCTCGGGTAGGCGTGCAGGCCCATTGCGGCGCCGCCGCTCGGAGTGTGGGCGTAGTCCCACGCCTGCTGCGGCGCGGTGTATGCGTGCGGACTGGCCACCTGGACAGGCAAGGAAATGCAGATAGGCTTAATCTGTGTGCGACACACACATCGTCCATGAAGGATCGGAACCCAAGATCGATGTGGCCAGATTCAAGCAGACACGGAAGCAGCAGCTCATGCTTACCTGTACAAGCTGCCCCTTGTGTGCTGTGTGAGTAGCTTCTTCCAGCAGATCAGCACCTGGAAGAAGGGGTGCGAGGGCGGCGGGACCGGCGAGAGGTGCTGCGCCGCGAAGGCCGCACCGTTGCCGTCGCCGCCGCCGCCGCCGCTGCCACGCGCTGAAGGCGCATATGCCTGCGACCACCGTGCAAGACAATCAGTCAAAGACCTTGGCGCCGTGGAGCATGCGAAGCGCGATCCTGGACAACCTGCACATTCACACCTGTCAAATCTGCTGCAGGTCTGGTTGTTTGCCTCAGGATTGCATCGACACATGCATGGATGCAGATGCTAGCCTCACGCAGGGTCGCAGCCCGCACCCCGTGACGTCAGAGTGCCGTTTGCTGCACACTTACGACTCAAAAAGGCCTGGTTCATGCATTCATTGATCACCGACGCACGGCCAGGTCGCTTGTGAAGCATGGTGTCGGACCTTGACGCGGCGGCGGGCGGGCTTGGCGGCTGCAGGCGGCTTCGGCGAGCCACCGGACTTGCTCTCCTGCCGCAGAAGCGCCACGACTTCCTCCTGCGATCGACACGTTGTGACAAGTAACAAGACAAGTTATGTGGCACTGCGGTTGGGCGTGACACAAGCTCTATGTTCTGCGGTACTTCAGCGCATGGCCGAACATGTCGTGGCCGAGTCTCACCTGACTACCTGCCCAGGCGAGTCGCCAGCAGAAAAAGAGGAAAAAGGCCAATGTGCACATGCGACAGGCTGGCTCAAGGAAACACCTGGCTCAAAACCTGCGCAGAGCAGCAGGATTGAAAGTATCTCCGATGCTTGCTGCAGAAGACTCGCACCGTGGTGAGCGAGTCCAGCAGGGGGCGCAGGGGCGCGTACTCGCCCGCGGGGCGGTTGAGCGGGCCGTCCTCGCCGCGGCACTTGAGCGCCATCACATCGTGCGCCCGCCCCGCCTGCCCCTCCTCCTCGAAGCCACCCTGCAGAAGCGCATGAAGGCATTGAGTTCCGCATGTGAAAGAAAGCTGCCATGCACTTAGCTGACGGTGGCCTGCTGTGTCATGATGCCATGCTGTGCCTACGCCTCCCCTTTTTGAACAACCTGTGCACAGAGATGTGGGGAGCGGACTGTTTATGCAGCACCACATGAGATGGGGAGCTCACCAGGTACACCTGCTTCTTCTGGGTCCAGATGTGAGCCTGCACAGTCGATAACAACTTTATTGAGCTGCAATGGACAGCACCGCTTGAGCAGTTTTGAGAACTGCGGCAAGTCTGCAACGCCTGTGTCAACAAACCCAGTAAGACAGTGCTGACGTCTTCCACCTACCTCCCAGCGGTGGGTGCGCCTGTGCCACAACGAAACACTGATCACTGAACAAGCGGATAAATGGGAGTGACAGCAGGTCATTGTCAGCACGTTTGCCTCATGTGGGCTGCAAGGCGCCACGTGAGGCAAGACAGCAGGCAGGCAGGCCTGCATGCTGTGCGTAACTGGGATTGGAAGCCCCCGCTACACATGCAGCAGGTCTGCTATGGTGAACGAGATACGCATGTGCATACTCTCCACGAATGTACATGAGACCCACCGGTGCTTCGTGACGCCACGGAAGATGGAGCTGGTGTTGCGCACATCCCGCCTGCCTGCCGCGCCGCCGCCGCGCCGCTCCAGCGGGGCGCGCCGGTGGCTGCGCAGCGCATCCTTGCTCTGCGTCTGCAGGCGAGAGACAAAGCTCAGAACGATGCATTGCAGAGGCATGATGCCACACCACAGCGGCGGGCAACAGCGTAGCGTGAACATGCAGCAGTCCCAAGGCGCACCGGGAAACCGAGCCTGATGTGCGCATCCTGCCAGCACATCAGGCTGGCGGGAGAACGCCCAAAGCCTGGCACACCAGGATAGTTGAACCATACAGCTCAAAACGCTGAGTCATCATCGTGCGTGCCATACCAGGAGCGAGGGCGGCTCGTAGTGGTTGGTGAACGGCGATGGGCTGCCGGCGGAAGCAACATCGACCGCCCGCGGAGTCGCCGGCTCCAGCTCAGTGGCCTCCCCGTCGGAGGCGGCGGCGCCGTCGGCTTTGTGCAGCACGTCCGACAGCGCCCTGGAGAAGCGCTGCTTGCGGAAGGTGGGAAAGGCGGCGGCGCCGCTGACGGCGGCGGCGGCGGCGGCGTAGGACAACGGGGCGCCCAGGTGCGCGGTGTTGGAGGCTGTTGCCATGCCAAAGGCGCCCGCCGCAAAGGCGCCCGACGCAAAGGCGCCTGCGGGGCAGAAAGTGCAGGCCTTCAGCAAAAGGCATGTCCGAGAGCACAGAGATCCAATCACATCAGATGAGAGATGGAACAGCGCCTGCAAGAGCACCCAGGAGGCAGGTATCAGACAGATCGACTGCGAATCATCAGATCAGCATGTGCGCCAGGCAGTGACTGCACAAGGCAGTGGATTTGCTGGCATCACACCTGCGTCGGTCGTGGGGGTGCCGCCGCCGCTGCCGCCGTAGCCTGCCATGTCCACGGTCTCCTGGCTGCCGCAGCGCTGGTGACCCGGCATGGCGGTGCTGACGCTCCAGCGGCTGCCGCCAGGGCTAGTCTCTGATGCCTGCTGGCCATACTGCTGCTGCTGCTGCGGACTGCTGCCGTACTGCTGATGCGGTGTGATTGCCGCGTCAGCGCTGTAGTGCTCGAGGCGGGGGGAGTTGTCGTCGTCGGCAATGCCGCTGAAGCGCTGCTGCTGGTCGGTGCTGGGGCAGTGCTGGGAGGCGTGCGCCGTGACGATGGCGGCGCACCGGGCGATGGAGGCGTCAGCATCTGGCGGCTGGCCATCGGGCCTGAACAGGTGCAAACCCTAAAACTCCTCGCCAGCGTGCATCAACTACAGGCCAGACGACGGGAGCCTCTTGCCACAGCTCTGGGAACGTCTTCTCAGGCTGTCGCAAGCGGATGCAACGCCGGCGATCAATCGGCGGACTCGGGGCTTTCGGAACTGCACCTCGACATGCATGTAGTCGCCTACCTGAAGGCTGCGTCTTGGTTGGTACGGTGGGCGTTGCTGCCGCCCCGCACGACGCTGTCGCAGTCGCTGTCGGGGCTGCCGGTGCGGTTCGTCGGCCCCTGCCAGCCGCCGGGCCCAAACGACGACGGCGAGTTGCCGAAAGTGTCACGACTCATCTTGAGTGCAGAGCAGGAGCCGCCGCAGACGGCGCAAGTCCTGCAGACGCATGAAAAGCGCTGAATTCAATGAGTTGCAGTGATTGCGCTGCAGAGAGGAAACAGACGATGACAAGGCTGCGCACGGCCGGCTAGTGTGTTGTGATACCGCTCACTTTTCAAAAGTCCCATGCAACGACGAGCTGCTTATCGCAGCAGCAATCGACGCTCTCAGGCCAGCAATCAAGTCGGAACTTGCGCAAACGGTCAGTGCATGTGTGCAATCCCAAAGGACTCCAACGCTCACCTCGTTAGCAGGCTGTTGCCGCTGCTGAAAGAAGAGGCGGCTGTATGGTAAAAGGGAGCCGCTTTTCCTGGCTGAATTGCTGATGCGCCGCGAATGAAGAACTTGATATTGTGTGGTACAGGGGATACGGGTCAGCGACCGAATCTCGTGGCGGGCGGACAGATTGACCAGCTGCCAGCTATCACGCAATTGATCCCGATGCAAAGCGTTCGATCTGGCTGACCAACGTTAGTCATAGAGGGTTTTATCAACGTTACTCCAGCGGGCGAGTCCTTTCGTACAGCAACATCGTGGCCTCTGCTTGCAGAACCTCGGCTTCTGTCGCCCGCCTGACTGCCGCGTCCGAGGTGCTGAACCAGAGGGCTGTGCCCCCGCACACCTGCGCACGCGCAGCCACATCCTGTGGAAATCAAAGCAAGCATCAAGGCGCTGAGCAGCTCTGGGAGATGAGGCCCATGCCGATTGGCGTGACCAACAGCCAGCGGCAATGGCGCTCGCAACACTTGAACACAACCGCACCTGGGAGCACCCCACGCGACGGTGCGTAGTGTAGTGGCCAGAATCTGGTCCGCCCTGGTGCACGACCACAGCCACGAGGGTGTAGGCAGCAACGGCGGCGTCCGAGTCTGCGTGTGCTTCGAGCACCGTGTCGGCGGCAGACGCAGCCGCACCCTGTGCTGCTATACCCGCAGGCTGCTGCTGCTGCTGCTGCTGCTGCGGCGGCGGCGGCGGCGGTGGCGCCGCTGCGTCCTCCTCAGTACCATGCTCCGAGGGACCTTGCGGCTGCGGCCGGGAGTGGTGTGCCTGCTGCCGCCCAGGCGCAGCAGCGGCACGCCGCAGGCCGCCAGAGCCAGGAATGTCGGGCACCGTGCTGAACAGCGCTGAAGCGGGCAGCACCGCGGGGAAGCGTATGGGCCCGGGCACCTTGACATGCCGCCCTGCTGCCGTCCACTGCACCCGCCGGAAGTGCAGGCACAGCAGCTGTACGAGGACAAGCACAGCAAGCAATCAGAAGCTAGCTGGTTTCTGGAGGTTACAAGCCCGGATGGCACAGTGAAAGCCTAATGAATGTATTCAAGCGGTGCTGCATGACGATGCTCACGCCGCCAGGGCGCATGCGACATTTGTATGGTAACTCTGCAAGCACGATGCTTGCTATTGTCGAGTGTAGCAGGCAAAAAAGCATCGTAATGCTTCATCAACTCTGGCTGGTGAAGGAGTTGCCGGGACACACCTGTGGCGGCTTCAACACGGTGCAGCATTTCAGCATCGACACCCTGCGCGGCCGCCAGGGCAGCCCGATGCCCGCAAGCTGTCGCTCATAATCAGCGGACGGCAGCGGGGCGCTGCCAGCCGCCAGCCGCCGCAGCTGCAACACCGTGGCTGCCGACGCGCGATTCTGAGTATCCGCCCTGCAAACAAGGTGGGCCCCATCTAGGGTCTAGGGTTTAGGGTTTAGGGCCCCATCAGCATCCCGCGGCAGCGCCCATCATGACAGCCACATCCAGCATAGCGTGCAGTGCCCTGAACGACGCCCATGCTTGTCGGCAGTTGCGATGCCTATCCCACCTGCTGTCTGTTGTACCGTTGCTGCCTGACTCCGCCACCGCACCATTTGCGGGCTGTCTGTCCGGCAGCAGGGATGCACGCAGCGAACACCTCCAAAATGGGCAGACACATCAGTGCACACTTCAAACCTGCAGCTTGCCCTCAAGAACCTGTGCAGGGGTCTGCAGCTATGCTTCACGGAACCTGTACAGTGCTGCATTGCTGAGCTCTGGTGTCCAAGCAGCACAGTCAGTGGGTGAAACTCGCCGCACCTGACGCACTCCACGCCGTGCACATAGGCGAAGCCGGAAAAGCCCTCCAGACAGCGCTGCAGGGTGGGCGCTGCAGCAGCGACAAACACATTGTTCATCTCGCCAGAATAGGTCACTGGCTGGCTGCAGGATCGAGAGCATCGTGTCGATGCCAAGTGAGTAAGCTACAGTACAGCACCACGCACTGCAGGTGAACACCACGACAGGGGGCATGCAGAAGCGGATGTTCAAGCACTTGCCAATCGGCAGGGTGAGCAGCGAGAAGGGCGTCAGCTGGCACATGGAGGTGCTGCGGCAGGCAAGGCAGAAGGACTCCTCCTTCAATGTGCCCCGCATTGGCAGCGTCGTGAGCTCACGCCACGCGCTGAACAGCCGCGCCGGTGACGGCAGCTCGGCTGCCTGGTACCCTGCAACAGACGCGGAGAAGCTTTCAGATCGAGCATGGCGGTGCCGCGATGCCACCACTGCCAAGTTCCACTGCGCAATGCCCAGTGTTGCCAGCACGTGCTGGGGCCGCTTCCGCCTTGCGTATGCGGCGCGACCAAGAGAGGCGCCGAGTTGCTGCTTGCCTGTGCTTGCCGGCAACCGGCTGATTGCCGCCAGGTGCTGCAGGGAAGCCGTTTGCAGGTCATGCCGCTGTGTCATCTCAAACCAGCGCTGCAGCTGCGAGTGGAGGCCGTCGGCCAGCAGCTCGAATGCCTCGGCCGCGTCATGCTGGTCGCCGTTCGACAGAACGTTCCCGTGATGTTCCCTGTACCATCGACACCAGCAACACATCGGAAGCTGCACCCTGCTGGTATGATGAGTGGCTCGCTTTCGCATTAGTCTGCAACAAATGCTGCAAGAAGCCCTGCGGAAAGCAGTGCATCTCACGCATTTCACCTGAGCGCATGGAGCACCTCCTGCCCGTCAGCTGTCACGGCGCGGCCCGAGACGGCTTTCAGCGAGGCCAGGCAGCGGCTCAAGCTTGCCAGCAGCGGCGGCTGCTCGGCGGCTCGCGGCGCACGCTGATGCTGCGCGTCTGCCGCCGACTGGGTGGGGCGCAGGCAACCGGCAACTGAACCCGAGCTGGCAAGTGCCTGGTGAAATAGGTGACGAGGGTCAATCCAGCTTCCTGCATCGTCTGGGTGCATGGCAAAAGTAGGAGCAATCTCTGATGCATGGATGCATGAAGGTCAGGCGCTCGCCTGGAGCGCGCTGTTGAAGAAGCAGGTGTTGCCAGAGTTGCGCAGTCCGGGGATGTCAAGTGAGCATTGACAGTGCGTCATAAGACGTCGCTTCAGCGCTATGCAACGTTAGCATTACAGACGGGAATCGGATTGCTTGCTTCTCCCGCTGGTTTCACTGCAGCTACCCGTTTGAGGCATGCCACGCACACGGCGCACATGTTATCACACAGAGCTAGTGGACACCCAGACACGGCTGAACTGTAGCGCGAACGCCTGAGTCTGGCTTTGACTCGTATTCAGCCGTTCCGGAGTTTTTCGCACGCATGCTCACGGGCACTTTCTCGCTGCCGCACTCCTAATTTGCACTCCACCGCCGAGACGTGATTGATGACTTAGCCGACACAGCCATCCCGCTGCGCCTGACGTCTACCGCGGCTTCGGATAATACACCAAGTGCGCGATGCCGCGCCCCGGCAGGGGCGGCCACTCAGCAGAGCGGCGCCAGGCCAGCACCTTTCGCGAGGGCTGGGCGCACGGCAATTACTTCAATCAGGGGGAGCGGCAGACGTCGGACAGCGACGAGGACAGCGACGCCTCCGGCGAGGCGCCGCACCTGAACTTCCGCCTGGCGTTGTGGGACCTTGGCCATTGCGACCGCAAGCGCTGCACAGGCACGAGCTCATTCGACTGATCTGCTGCCTGTATGGACGGCTGTGAGCATTGAGCAACGTCAGTCGTTGGCTCAGTGCACGGTGCAACGCATGTGCAGGCATGCATCATGCAGCTGCCGCTACCGCGGCATGCTTGAAATGGCGCATCAACTTTGTGCTGACATAGAGCGTCCACTGGTGTCCGCATACATGTGGCAAAAATTCACGGTGGCAAGGATGCGGTTGTTACTCTGTGAAGACGCACATTGTGGCGCGCTGCAGGCACGAAGCTCATACGGCAGAAGGCGGCGCAGGAGCTGCGCCTGGGCACCCCCTTCCCAGGCGTCGTGCTCAGCCCCATGGGCCAGGTGAGCAGGAACCCTGGCGTCCCTGGAAGCATTCGACATGAACCATGTATGCGGTTTCATACCGGATTGATGGTGTGGGGGCGGCACTCGCCAGCCGGCGCACCCGCCCGCAGCCCTGCTGCCCAGCTGCCGGTCAGGTGCCAAGCCCCTGCTGTGCATGTGCGCCACCAAAACCAACACTTCCAACTGGAACCCCCTGCCTGCAGGCGTGCGTGTCACGCGAGGACAGGGACCTGATTGAGGCGAAGGGCCTGGCCGTCGTGGACTGCTCCTGGCACCGCCTCGATGACGTGCCCTTCAGTGCGCTCTCAGCACTTCTGCCGTGCTGTTCGAGCAGGCAGCACATCGAGCAGGCAGCACAGCATCCGAGTTCCTCATCTAGTTTGTGGTCACACGTTGCCGTGATCAAGGCTGGTTCGTGGACATCATTTGGGGGTTGGGCCTGCCAATCTCGTGTCTGGGTGCGCCGCAGACCGGACGCGGGGCGCGGCGCCGCGGCTGCTGCCCTGGCTGGTTGCGGCAAACCCCGTCAACTTCGGTGAGCCCTGACTGCGCAGTCAGGCCCCAATAGACTGGCGATTTGGACGGTGCCGACACCAACCAGCTGCCCTGCAGCAGGAACGGCCTCGAGTCTCCAATCTCTTCTGTAGACAAGCGCCTTTGCCCAAGCTGGCAGTGGAGCCGGCGGCGCAACAGTGACTGGAACAGCGACTGCTAAGAGACGGTGTTTTCATCACGTTGATATCGGCGCTGCTGGGCCTGCCGCAGGCAAGCCGACGCAGCTGTCGTGCGTGGAGGCGCTGGCGGCGGCGCTGTACATCTGTGGCTTCCAGGACGCCGCCGCCGGCCTGCTGTCCCGCTTCAAGTGGTGAGAGTCTGCTGCAGAGAGCTGTCCTGCTCCAAGTGGCGAGTACCACCGCACATCGAGCTGCCAGCCCCCACCATGCTGCAGCCGAGAGACACACGCCGCCATTCTGCCTCACCCTGCAACAGCTGCCTTGACGCACAGTGTCGCTTTGAGGCGCCACTGAGCCAAAACCCCCAGAAGCCACCTCAGCCCTGTGTTGCCTCGCACCTTCCGCACAGGGGCCACAGCTTCCTGAAGGTCAATGAGGAGCTGCCGAGCAGAAATGCTGCTGCACAGATTGCAACAGGAATCGATGCACTTCAAAAGCAGTATGCAATCTACTGCACTCCACAGGGGCCACAGCTTCCTGAAGGTGAACGAGGAGCTGCTGGACATCTACGCGGGCTGCGACACCAGCGCGGACGTCATCGCGGCGCAGGCGGCGCACATGGAGCGCATGCGCGCCGGCCAGGAGCAGGCCGCCGCCCGCAAGAGTGCGTCATTCGTGATTTCCATTTCTGAGCAGGTTCACCAGAAAGCGGGTCCCAGTGACAAAATGTTGGGGCTTAATCGATCGGGCCCCTTCGCTTAACCACATGTCCATCTGCAAGGAGCTAGCATGCCGCGCGTCCAGAGTGAAGCTGTTCTGTGGCACTGCTTCTGCGTCCTGCCGGTGATACTGCGGCCCCCTTGTGATGCATATTTAGTGTGGCAGGCGCGGCTGGCGGGGACTACCTGGCAGACATCGACCTACCGTCTTCAGAGTCTGACGAATACGACTCGGAGCCGGAGGAAGAGGACGAGCAGCACGCCGGCGGTGCAGCAGCGGGGCCGGGGGCGAGTGACGCTCAGGCGGCGCAGGGCACTCACGCAGAGACGGCAGACGCTCGTGCAGCAGCAGCGCCTGGGCATGGGGATCCTGGCGTTGGGCCATCAGAGCAGGGCTCGGCGCGTCCAGCGCCGCCAGAGGAGGGGACAGAGGCTGCAGCACCCAGCGGCGTTGCGGGGCTGAGCCTGCAGACGTGACGTGATTGATTTGATGTGAGTTGGTAGTCGTTGCAGTGTGTACAGCTGATGAAGGGTTTCTGTGAGGACATCTTTGCTCTTACCAGTGTGAGTCCGTCTGACTTGAAGGCAAGGCCTCTTAGCTGCCAGGTGATCGTCGAGGTCAACCATCAGAACCCTACCCAAAACTTCCTCTGAGCACCACCGAATCCGAAACTGTCAGATGCGGCGCTACACCATTCCCATGATTGTCGGCCAGGTCCGGAATGCAGATTGGCAATACACCAGTGCATGCTCATAAACTAAACGAACAGGAGCCAAGTCCCAACAAACCACATCCTGAGTCAGATGAAATGCAAGGACAGACAAACGAAATGCAAGGAATACAGGAAACACAAATGCTTAATTGCTGCGGCATGATATGTGAAGCTGCATGCTCCCGCGGGCTTCCCTCCCTTCGGCGATTGAGGCTGCCCTCCTGGCGGCAGTCATTAGCCTGCCGCCGAGTTGACCGCTGATATCACGATCGTCTAATGTCGTATCTGCCAGTGCTCTGCTCCTTGCGGCGGTGCACATCAAGGAGCAGAGCCCTAAGTGGGTCCCTCAACCAGCGGCAGAGATACTACGACAGCCAGCGTGCGTCGCCGGGCTGTCCCCTCGTCTGGCAGTTCACTAGGAACGCTCTGCATCCACATGTGGCACTCCGCATCGGTGTCCGGCAGCCGCACGGCCTGCCTGCAGGGCGGGCGGCTGCCGGACACCGATGCGGCCCTGCAGGCAGGCGCAGCATGTTGAAGAGTGCCATGTGTGAGCCGACAGCCTTTCTTTTGGAAGGCACCCCCGGGCCGCAGCGCCTCCAGCGCGCGCCACTCCGCATCGGTGTCCGGCAGCCGCACACCCTGTAGCGACAACAACACGGAAACACATTGCAAGCAGACAGAGCACGTAGGGCAACAAAATTGGGTGAATCCTGCGAGCCGGAAGCCACCGAAATTTGGCACCGCCATCTGAGAGTCCGCACTCTGAACATCGTGAGGGACACATGGCACCCCAGCCGCTGTGGTGGCAGCGTGCGGTTGGCGGTCTGGGGACTGCACCTGCAGGGCTTTGAGCTGGATGCCGTTGACGCGCGGCCGTCATGTTTCCAGCGTAATCATAGGGCGTTAGGGTTGAGGTATTCTGGGTTTCTGTACCTGCAGGGCTTTGAGCTGGATGCCGTTGACACGTGGCCGCCAGGTCTCCAGCGCCGGCTCGTGCAGGCTGCGCGCCAGCCTGCGTGCCCACCGCACGAGTCTCCTCTTCGGCAGGCAGCGTCTGGGAGTGCGTATCGCCCTCTTGGGCCCTTTATCCCCATTGCTTCCATCGCACAGGAAACAGCTTGGAGTCTCCCGACACAGGTGCATCAGGGAGATGTAGAGCGTGAAATGACAGCGAGGGGGTGGCACCACCCTCAGAAGCGCTCGCAATCTGCCAGCACATCCGGCGTGAGGTGTTCCTCGATGAACTGGTAGGGGTTGCCCTTGTCCCCCTGTGCCGGGTGAAGTGAGCGTTAGCTGCCAACAGCTGCCGCCAGAGGAAACGATTGCTGCATGTGATCACCATGGCAGGGCGATGGGGGGTCCGCGTCCGCCGTCAGTAGCGCCCTGAACGCTTGGTTTATGAGAGTGCAGTAGGTGGCCCTCCTCTGTTATTTTTTATTTTTGAAAAAGTCTAGGCCACCCGTTTTTTCGCGCCAAAGACCCTCCCTTGTTGTTTGCCTTTTTCGAAAGGGAGACGTTCCGCACTGTTTGAAAAAATCAAACAACAAAGGAGGCCCGTGGCGCTGATTTGAAACTGGCAGCCTCTTCAGTGTCACTGGCCTCCTTTGTTCTTTCTTGTTTTAGA
>JAABUL010002090.1_pt1 | contig 34676 bp, 62 predicted proteins | sample 5559151 | NCBI WGS metagenome assembly JAABUL01 (sample SAMN10711876, study PRJNA513368) | rock metagenome | isolation source: Antarctica rocks | place: Antarctica: Victoria Land, Pudding Butte sud | reverse complement strand
CTGGCCGCAGTAGGCGCTGGTGCGGCCGCGCTGGGCGCCGGCTGATCAGCGAGCTCTGCCTCCAGGGCATCCTCGACTGGCGTGGCCGTGCTGCCGGCCGGCCCGTCAGGCTCTGCTGCTCAGGGGCGTCGGCCGGGTTACGAGGGCCGCGCGCGCGCCGCTGCTGTGGCTGACCCTCCGGCTCGCCATCTGCAGGCCGGCCTGTGGCCCTGCCTCCGCGGGTGTTTGGCCCCCCCTGAGGTGCCATGCGCTCCAAGAGTGCACACGCGGGCTGCTGCTGTGATTGAGAGCGCTATGCTGCTGGTCTACTTGAAGTCAGGCCGCGCATTGCCGCCTGTCATGCACCAACTGCGCAGAAGGTTCGAAATCCACGAATCCCGGGAGATCTAGTTGGCAGTCCTCTGACGTGGCGACGATCTCGGCGTCGTTCTGGAATTCCAGCGTGCTGGAACGTGGTGGATTCCAACAATGGGCTGGAACAGACGAGCTGGAATTCCAACGGTTCCACCGACTGCGGTGGAATGTGCTGGAATCTGCTGGAATTCCATCACCTGCTGGAATCCATCGCATTGCCGGAATTCCACTGCGCTGGACTGTGCTGGATTCCATCAATGGAAGTCCTGGAACATGCTGGAACAGCTTTACGCTGGAATTCCCAAGCTGGAATCCAGCATGACCAATTTTCCGACGTGATGGCACGTGCCACACTGTCTCTTTGCCGCAGTGTCCTTTGCGAACTGATTTGTGCGGTGATTTTTGGCCCTTTTCGGAAATTGCACTTTGCATTTCTCGACATTACATCCCAGGCTGGATCGATACACGAACACTGATAGGGGCAGCCATAGAGCTGAAATAGCGGCAAACGGCGGTAATGCTGCGGCGTTGTACAGGCTGAGGGCCAAGGGTCCGGGTTCAAGCTGAATCGCTTATGCGCAAGGGGCAAGATGCGAAACACTGACCGTGATGAGCAATGGTCAGTAATGGCGGCACGGGGCAGCGGTGCTCGGCGGGGCGGCAGGATATCCTGAGAGCGAGCGCTGCCGGTGCTGCGAGGCAAGCGGCGGGCCGGGCTAGCATTGGCTGCAGCACGCCTGACTCAGGCGTGCTGCAGCCAATGCTAGCCCGGCTCGCAGGCTGCAAGCTGCCTTTGGAGGCCAAGACCAACAGCATTTGCAGGAGCAGTTGCGGCTTGTCAGCTGATGAGATGATATCTACACATGCGTCCTCTGCCGCTATGCTGCAGGATTCACATAGGTGTTCGCTAGCCACTTGCCTAATATAGTGACTCGTCGACCTGCCGAATATTCCTTCGCACGTTCATACTGATGCTGCTGACATTTTGTTCTGTGTTCTCGCTTGCGCAGACAACTATTGCCAGTGCCTACTGCTCTTGCGCATCGTCATGTCCTGCGACAGCCGCACTGTCGGTCCGCGCCACACCGCCACCACTTCATCCTCCGTCATTGCTTCGGCAGGCTGTGGCGTTTCGAAATCGGGGACAGCACCCCTGTGATCCGCATTCGGCGTCTCTGCATCGTCGCCAGGCTCGGCGGCAGTGGGAATGGCCTCCGTCACAGCTGCGCCTGCCGCCACCGCATCGCCAAAATGAGGTGACGAGACCTCCCGCTCCGCTGGCTGCATGTCCGCGTCGCCTTGATTTGCAGCCGTGCCGGCCGAGCCCTGGCCGTCACCTGCAATGGCAGCGGGCGCCGACTCGATCGGCGCATCCTCCGGCGCGGCTGCCAGCTGCCCGGCCGGTGCACCGTCGGGAATTGCATCTGGGCCAGCATCGTCAGCGCCTTCGGGTGCCGGCAAGTCCGCCGGCTGTGCCTTCGTCGCTGCTGCCTCGGGGGTGGACTCGTCCTCCGTTGGCGGTGCAAGAGCCAGGTCGACGCTACGCTCTGCGACTTCTTGCTCTCCCTCTGCAGCGGCCGCTGCTGCAGCCGCCTCAGCGACGCGGCCGTCGGCTGCAGCTGAGGCAGCCGCACCCATGTTTTCACTTTCAGCTGCTGCAGTGGCTTCCTCGGCAGGAGCGGCAGCCGCAGCCGCCAAGGGGTCATCATCCAGGTGCAGCAGGTTGGCGGTGTTCTGCGGCGTCTGCAGCGCCGGCGTGTGCTGCCGGGCGTGACGCGTCGGCGGTCGGGTCGGCGCCCCTGTGCCCACAATGCAGAAAGATAATCGGCATCTTGCAGCGGGGCTGTCACAATGACGCAATATATAGGCTGTGCATAAAAGTATGCACGATAACCTGCACTACAGAAATAGAGATGGACAGCTGGTGCATCGCACATGAGCTTGTTGAGGCGCCAAGGGACTACAGGCTGATGGGAGCATAGGGCTGCCTCATTAAGCTGTTTAACTGTGCATCTCAGAGGCTGATGTCACGCAGCATGCGGTCCGATCTAAGCTCCCACCGGCAGCTGATGGCGTCAACAGGCGGCTGCTCGTCAGTGCCGCCGCCGCAGCTGCTGCATCCTCCGTAACGTCGTCACATCCTCCTGCTGATCCCTCCTCGTCCGATGCCGCCGTCACATGCGAGACCGCAGGCTTGCCAGCAGCGCAAGCAGCGGCGGCTGCCGCCGCAGCGCTTGGCGGCTGCCCACCTGCCGTCGCCTGTGTCTCGTCGCTCGCCGAAGGTGCACCGCCGCCTTCATCGGGGAGCGTCGGCGCCGCCACAGGAGCCTCTGCTGGCAGCGGTGCAAGCGCTGGCAGGCCATGCCGGTCCTGCTCCTCCAGCATCCTGCATCACCCAGGAGCAGTAGGGGCGTCAGCTAGGAACAAGCTGGGAGTACACAATCGACTGGCTCTGGATCATCCCTGCTGCGTCCGCCAGCGGCAAAGGCAGCGCCGGCAGGCCCTGCCGGTCCTGCTCCTCCAGCATCCTGCACAGGGTTTGGAGTTGCATTTGTTCACGGTTTCAGCATTGGACGCAGGGTCTGGAGTCCAGCACAGGGCCGCCAAGCAGGATCAATACAGCGCACACCAGACGACGGACTTCTGTAATTGCGCAGCTTCGGCGTCGGCCTGCTGGTGCTGGGTTCCAAGGAGGGCATCTGTCTTCAGGACGCCATGCGGTGTATGAGCAGGGGTGAGTGCGAGGGAGGAGCCGAATTTCGTGTTTGCCTGTTGAGCAGGTGCCCGTCGCTGGAGGAGGCCAGCAGGCTGGACTCCAGGATCTCCAGTCGCGAGCGCAGCCATTCCACCTCATCCAGGGCGCCTGAAAAACACGGTTTGAGTATGTTCGCGGTCGAGCATCAGAAGAACCTGGTTTGTAATCCAGGTCTCCAGCCGCGAACGCAGCCACTCCACCTCGCTTAGCGCGCCTGCACAAAGGATTTCGGTGAGCGCAGATCAATGTCAGAAGTTATGAGCAGCAGGAGATAGAACTCCAGGATCGCCAGCCACTCCACGGAGTCCAGGACGCCTGGAACCACCGATGAGAACATTGATAACGCAATTTTTAGCGCGTTTTTAGGGAGCGTCTGGACTCCAGGATCTCCAGCTTCGAGCGCATCCACTCTAAATCGTACACTGCGTGTGGTCAGAGTTGCATCAACTCAAGAGGGCAGCGACAACGAAGATGCTAGATCCACATTTCTGCTGCGCGTCGGGCTGGCTGCTTCATCAAAGCCGTAGGTTTTCGCACAGCCCTACTCTGCTGGTTTTTAGTGGCTCACTTCGGTAGTCGGCTGCGGGCACGTTGCGGCCGGTGTGCATCCTCTCCACTTCGTCCGCCAGCCGCTCGTTCTCCTGTGTCAATGCACGATTTGAAGGCTGTCCGTGGCATTCAAAGACTCAACAGACTATGAGAGGACGATGCCAAAGGTGCTCGAAGGCTGCTCTAGCATATTGAGTGTGGCTCTCCATTTGCGTCGAGACAGCTCGACAGCAGGGGTTGACGCACCCAGCTGAAGCGCGCTGCCATGACATCGAATCACTGCCTGTTGTCACCTGATTTCAACAGCACGTTATATCCCGACACGCACCTGGCTGAAGCGCTCCACCAGCAGCTGCGTCTCCTTCATCCGTCAGATTGCCTCCTGCATGACCGCGAGGGGAGGCGTGTCTACAAGCAGCCTTAAGCAAAGTGTAGGCGGACATGCGACAGCAGAGGCAAGGGCTGATGTGTGGATCCGCATCCCGACATTTCCAATCCCGACATGCAACATTCCGCAAGTCTGCAGAGATGACAAAGCACCGCAGCACTCACCGACGACAGCACGTCAGCGGAAGGGGCAGCAGCCGCAGCCGCAGCCGCCGCGCCGCCGCTGACGAGGTCGGCCGCCTGCTGGCTCGGCGGGCGGAGCCCGTTGCTGATGGAGGTGGATGACTGGAGGCCGTGCGACGTGCCGAGTCGGTCCGTTGCCGGGCGGGCGGTCAGCGGCCTATCCCCTGCTAGACAGGCGCACTGCATTGTCAGCTGCCGCTGCCCGTAACCTCAGGCAATGATGCGCTCGTTCGCACTTGTACGGCAGTGAATTCGCTGTTCTGATGTACATTGCAGTCTGTGGATCTGAGCCGTGCCAGGAGGCGCAGCAGGCAAGGTCGAGCTTGAGCTGAAATGCTTTCGGCAGCGCGGCAGGATGTCTCGCCAGCGTTATACGCAGTGCACGATGTCGTGGATGACCGAATGCGCACCTGGCAGCTCCGGGAAGTGATCGTCGTGAGCCAAGGCAACCATGCCGCTTGCCTGCGCCGAAGAGACTGGACTTGTTTTGTGTAACAGATATGACATGTCAGTCTTTTCATTGAGATGACAGATGTCGATGCTTCAGCCATACACGTGTGCTCGTATGGACATGTCCACAACCCTTGATGATTTGTGAGGTTTGCGGTGTCCAAGTGACCGCCTGGCGTGTGCACCCCAGCCAGCGGCGAGTTAACTCGCCGCTGCATAACGTTGTGCAGCGTTGGAGTGCTGCGAGCCTGTTTCACAGCATTTCATTCCGCCTCGGCAGAATAGTGTTCTCACCTGGCGTGCATGGCCCGGCAGCGGCGCTCCACCGGGCGCGTGCACCTTGGCCAGCGGCGAGTTGTGCAGCGGTCCCGGGCTGGCGGTGCGCGGCCTCGCAATGGCGGCCGCAGCCGCGGCGGCCACCGCAGGGTTCTGTAGCCCAGCACCCGGTCCCTGCAGCCAAGTTCAGTTGATCCGTTTCAGTTTCTTTGTTTCAATGTGCGCAGGCGAGCGCAGGATGTTGCTGAATGCATTGTTGGCCTGTGGGGCTGGTAGCAGCTGCACGCTGAAAAGTGGTGGGCTTGCAGAGCGAAAGGCATGCAGCAATGCACAAGGACTGGTGCGCCCCACCTTCGGGGCCGCAGCAGCATCTGCAGCCTGCTGTGCCAGGGGCGGCGGCGGCGTACTGCCCGGCGGCGCCGCAAGTGCCTGCGGGCCGCCTGGGGCATCAGGCGAGGCAGGCAGCGTGAGGCCTGCCGCCGCCGCTCCCGCCAAAGTGACATCCCGCAGGTACCTGCGCGCGCAGATATACGTTTCAGATGTGATGAACCCTACTTGAACTCCCACGCCAACGCCGCCGCTCGGCCAGAGTGACATCTCGCAGGTCACCTCACGTTTGCGGGGTCCTCTCGGATTGGGTCTCGTTTTATTTAGGGACTTGAGGCAGCTGGAGAATTGCTGCTCCTTCGTGCTGTTGTCAGCAGTACCGACGACTCCTCTGACTGAAAGGCAGGCAGACGGGTGCTGGACCACAGATATGGCGGTATGTAAGAAGCGGGGCCGCACATGTTCTCGGAGCGGAGCGCGTGCACTTCGCGCCGCAGCGCCGAAATTGTCGCCTCCTGCGCGTCCAGCTGCAGACGCATGGAGACAGTGGTCAACACACTTGGCATGCATATCGTGCCATGTACGGCAGACTTCTCAGTGTGCGCATTGAGCCTACCGCGCCGATCTGGTCACCATTTGAGTGCAGGTGTGTGAGATAGCGATAACAGTGGAGCCTCATGCTGGCATGCGTTTCAACTTCATCTAAGCGTGCCTTCTCCGGCTGCTGCTGTGCAGAAGATAATATTTTGCCACGCTTACCTGGACAGCGGGGCGGTTGCGGATATTCTTGGCGCGCGTCGCGTAGCTCAGCGTGCTCAGCGTCTCCTCCACGGCGGTCGCTGTAGGGCTGCAGCACGCAATCATGAGCGCCAGCGCGGAGCCACCCTGTGACAGTCAAAAGTGCAATGATTGTCCATATCATTATCATGGTCCCCAGCGTCTCCTTCATGGCGGTCGCTTCCGGGCTGCAGCACGCAATCATGAGCGCCAGCGTTGAGCCGCCCTGTGGTGAAAGTAAAGTAATTAGTGAAACTTGTGAACATGATGTTCCATCGTATGCACGTCCAAAACGGTCGCTTTCGAGCTGCAGCGCGCATTCATGAGCGCCAGCACGGAACCACCTCTCATCATACGCGTGACTCGAATTCACCAGCGTTTTTGGCGAAGCCGCATGTTTCTGACCCTCCAGACATGCCTTCTCTCTCTCAAGATCTTCATACCCGTTGTCGGCAGCGCACCAAGCAGGAAATCCACGGGCAGGTCAGCTAGCTTACAGTCGCGATGTTTGATTGCACCGGGCCAAACAGGGTTCTTTTCTGGTCTACCATGGAATTTCGCTGCTGCTTCTGAACATCTGGAGCTGCTCCTGCTGCGAAAGGTGCCAGGGAAGGCTTACCAAGGAGTCCATAAGCAGCTTGGTGAGCTTGGAGTCGCGGTAGGGGATGTGCGGCGGCGGCTCCCCGCCTCGAGGCGCCGCCTGCCCGCTCTCCGCCAGCGCCGATATCACCTGCGGGACGTGCGATGCGGGATTCGAGCTTTGAAACCCTAACAGGTGCAGAGCCGTCTGCCTCTGCCTGCCCGCCCTCTGCCAGCGCCGGCACCGCCTGTCGGAGTGTCATATCGACAGTGAGTGTTGACGCTGGTTGCACTATCTTGAACTTATGGCCCGCCGCACTGCGCATGCTGCCCGCTCCCCACCAGCGTCAAGATGACCCTGCAGGACAAAGCTTCCGATTTGGGCGACACTTATACGGCCTTCGGACAACCCTTCTATCCAAATCGCCACCGCATGGCGCCTGTTGCCCGCGCCCTGCCTGCGCAAGGGTGACCCGCTATAGTGACACAGCATCTCCGCGGTGGACTGGCATCCGCGCAATATTGTTTCGTTTCTGTTACAACACCTACCTTGCCGAGCGTGAAGAGGGAGCGGTTGATGTTGGAGGTCTCCTTCAGCATCTCGCCGGTAGACTTGGTGTCGCGCAGCCGCTCGCTGCCCGCCAGGTCGACGAAGGACACCTTGCCGTGCCGCGTGTGCCCGAAATTAGGGTCCTGTGGCAAGGGCAATTGCAATCACGAAAACTTCCAATTGCTGCATCCTTGCCTGTCCTGCAGCCGCTCGCTGCCCGCCAAGTCCACGAAAGAGATTCACCCGTGCTGCTGTGTGTGCCCGAAGTCAGAGTCCTGCAGCAGATATCGAACATGTCGTTTTCGGTAGACCCACTTGTGCCTCTCGAGCAGTGTGCACCTGGGCGTCGAGGTGCTCTCTACGTGCACCTCCATGTTGGAGTGCAAGGTCACAGTATGGGACTTAGGGTAGATGCAAACGTGCTGCACAAATTTTGTGCGAAGATTGCCCACCTGGGCGTCGGAGGGGCTGCTCTCCACATGGACTGTCATGATGGAGTGCGAGCGGCTGGACTCCAGGTTCAGCTCGTGGCTGCCCACTCGCCGGTGCGCCATGCCGCGGCTGATGACCTGTGGTTCAGAGGGTCCAACTGGGGTCAGAGTCAATGTGATAGATTTCAAAAAACATATAGAACGAGCGGCTGGACTCCAGGTTGAGCTTGTGGCTGCCCATGCGCCGGGACGCCACGCTGCGGCTGACGACCTGCGTTTCTGGGTCACAAGCTTGTTGCAGTTGTTATGCCGGAGTGTGAGCCGCTGAATCCCAGGTTGCCAGATGGGCATGCGGACACTGGCACCAGCACAGCCTGACTACATGATTCTGAGTTAATAAGCATAAGTCTGAATGCTTAGTACAGTGAACATAGCCCACTTTACCAAGCATTTTGTAAAAGTGTCTGCATGGCAAACACGTACCAAAGGCACAGAAGATCACCTTGTACATGTCCTGCAGGGTGGGCGCCGGCACTTTCGCCAGCTCGGGCACGTGGAAGCCGTGTTCCCAACGCATGGTGTCTGTCGATCCATATCGCTGTTCTCACCTTGTACATGTCCTGCAGGTTGGGCGCCGCCACCTTCGCCAGCTCGGGGACGTGAAAGCCGTGCTCCGCATCCCAGCGCACCGCTAGCTGCGCCCGGTTGTTGTAGCGGATCAGGTCGTGCAGGCCCTCATTGTAGATTTCGCAGTAGGTCGCCCTGTGGATTGAATTGTTGCATCATGTGTTGACGTTTCGGCTTGGGGGAGCACTTGCGTATGCCGGCAAAGCCGCAAGAATGGCAGCGCTGGGCTCCGCAGGGCGCCTGCCATGCGGACAGAAGGCTCACACATGTCGCCCGGAGTTCTGCGCTTACAACAGTGCAAGCAGTGCCACCAAGTGACCTGCCGATGAGGCTGGCAGATGCGGTGCAGCTTGTGCTTGACACGCTCCATGCTGTGGGATCAGGGGACCCACTTGAGGTCGTGCACGGCGCCGGTGGCGCCGCTGTGGACGCGCTCGTACAGGTATTGCACCGCCAGGCTGACGATGCCGTCCTCGGCGTCTCCTGAAAATTGTGCCAAACAACACAATTGTAAATCAAGGGGCAGCACGTTATGATTGTATCCGAGGTTTTCTCACACGTACAGGTGCTGCTCCGCCAGGCTGACGATACCGTCCTTGGCGTCTCCTCCAGCAACATAACGCCTTATGAAGTATCGCATCTGGATCCGCATGCGCTTCGGTCATCTCTGTGATACTCAACATTGAATAGTACACCGCAAAAGTGACGATGCATGTCCTTTATTCGCCAGACCGCTGCGGCTCAGAACACCTGCGGAGTTCTCCTATTCAGGTATCGTATATGCAACAATACACACGCACATGTACAACGGCACTGCAGTGCACGACTATTGAGCTGACGAAAGCTGACAGAGTCGGTGCGACTGCCGATCAGGCGCCACATCCTGAACACGTCTTAACACACAACGCCTATGATCTCCACAGTGCAATGCACAGCAAATGTGCACTGTGCCTTACAGAGGACACTGGGCACGCACCTACATACCCTTCTCCGTCGATGACCTCCTCCCTCCCAGACATCGTGAACCTACAGCACAGCATGGGGAATATAATTACTGATATAGTTACATCATCCAGCGCCAATTTAGGGATCAAATATATGGAATCAAAGGTTTGCTATTCAACTCTGACAATCAAAAGTATGACTTGCCACTGCCGGTCTGGCAGTACACCCTGCGAGTGCCGCGTCAATGAGGTGCGTCAATGGCCGCAAGACTAGGGCATGGTGTCCTCCAGAAGGGGTTGTTCAGACAGGAGACGCACGTCTTGCCGCTGCCGGTCTGGCCGTACACCATGATGGTGACGTTAAACCCTGACAGCGCCGCGTCGATGAGCTGCGTGATGCCGCACATGCGCATGACGTCACCCTGCCGCGCCGCGGGCCCCAGGCACCCATGGAAGGAGAAGTCCCGCGCCACCGGCGGCCCCTTGCCGACGAGCTCCATCACCTGGATTCAGCAGGAGAAGTCCGGCGAGAACAAATGGATAATGCCGACAGACGTGCCGCGGGCACCAGGCAGCCGTGGAAGGAGAAGTCCCGCGCCACCTGCGGACCTCTCCCACAAGCTCCATCACCTGGATGTGGTTGTAATCCTTGTATCAGCGTTATACATGTTTCGTTTGAGGCAGCCTGATTCAGACTGCCGGCCCTAGGCAGCCGTGGATGCTGTCAGAGCAAGCTCTGAAAGATCAAGTCCCCTGCGCCATGGAACACGACGTCGCCATTCGGGGTCAAGCAGACAGACATGCCAGGGCAATACATGCCATGGCTCTGCAATGCTGCTAAAGCTGATTGGCTGTGGCTGCCGCGTAGCTCAAAATGTGCACCTGGAGGTGTCATCGGCGTGCATCTGCACAGCCCACTGCTCAGCTTCTTCCAGTAATAAATCTGCAAACGCCTTTGAACAGCGACGATACACATTTGCACATCTGCACATGTGCTTTGCGTTTTGCATTTCACGTTACTAAAGCAGTACCTGGAGGTGGCGGGGATCGTCGGTGTGCGTCTGCACCGCGTACTGCTCGCCGCGCGCAGCCTCCACGTCAAACATCGGCCGCACCCGCACCACCACCTGCATCCGAAGGAGTTCAGAGTCGCCGGTTGATTGCAGCCTCCAGCCAGTGCAATGATAGAGTAATGATTGTGAAGCCTGAAATGTTCTGACGCTGAAGCTGAGCCAACACGTCACTAACAGCAGATCTTCGTGGCATGTTGTGGCATGAGTGTAGTGCTGTCATCAATAGAAGCACAGCCTGGATCACCAAGGGGTACAATTAGACGTTGGGACAATGTTAGACGTTAATCGTCGAACAGGAATATGCAATGAGCAGTAGATTGAACATGCAGTGTGAACATGTAGTATTTCTGGATCTCGTGAGGCGCACCTTGATGTTGTCGTTGTCATTGACTTGACCGGTGTTCGGCGCGCCAGCCGCCGACACGCGCTTTGGCGTGCTGTGGTGCATGGACCCTCCCCTCTGCAGCCAAACAGCAAGTGAAACGTTTGGAGCGCATGCGCTAAGGCAAGTCAAGGCAACACACTGCACCCTAGACATTGTTACACTGCTTGTGCAGCTCGAGCGCTGCTGCGCGCGCACATCATCAATAGCAGTGCCGATTATGTCAAGTGGCGAAGCCCGACATCTCATGGGCAGCAGCATGGGCAGCAGCAGCAGCAGTTGAGACAAACTGTAGCACGTTGAGGCATACACAAGTCGAAAGTGAACCAGTTGCCGTGCCTGAGGTGTCGAGGATCCGGACTTGCGCCCCGAAGGTGTGGTCGCGCCGCTGCCGCCCGCCGGCGTCTTGCGGCTCGTCGGCGTCGCCGTGCCGCTGGCGGCGCCGTTGCCGTGGCCCTGCAGCCGCCCGCCGGCGGAATGCGGCGCGCCATAGCCGCCGACCGGCGTGCGCGCCCCAGACAGGTGCCCACCAGGAGAGCCGGGGAACGGCGCCTGCTGAAGCGGCAGCAGCTCAGATTAGGTGTCTTCTGGACATCCTTTGGATAATACGCCGTGGCCTGGTGATGCGGGGTGTGGTGCCTGCTGCATATCGGCAGCGCGTGATAACGATGTGTGAATGAATAAAGGCAACGCTGAATGCAGGTCTGAAACCCGTCTGCCATGAATGTCAAGTCGGGCGCAGCACGCATGCTATCTGCATGGTTCTTGCTGTGTCACCTGCATTGCCGCGCCCGGCGGGAGGTGGTACAGAGGCTGCGGCGAGCCCTGCGCGGGCGAGCCCGAGCTGTGCCCACGGCTAGGCCCGCGGATGAGCAGCGCCGCCGATTGACCGCCTGCCGCCCCCATGCCCTGAGGCAGCGGTGGCGTTCGCTGCGGCGGCTGCTGTAAGCCGTTCATCTGGTGTCTGTTCTGCTGGAGTCCACTCTGCTGGAAGCTCTGCTGTGACAGGAAGGCAGGCGCGCCGCCCAGCAGCGCGCCCTCCTGCTCAACGTTGCTATAGGGCGCTGCAGGCTGCTGCAGGTATGGCGGCTGCGGCGCGCCCAGCTGCTGCGGGGACGGGCCTCTGCCGCCGTATGGGCCACCAGGCGCTTGCGGCATCTGCTGCGGCGGCATGCCGACAGCAAAGCCCTGGCCGTTGTACATGCCGCCCGGGGGCGGCATGCCTGGCGGCCGCATGGCCAGCTGCAGCGGCAAGCCTTGCTGGTACATCTGCGGCGGCACAAACTGCTGCGCCATGCCAGGGGGAATGAGGTAACCTAGCGGCATCTGCATTTGAGGGCCGCCGGGCGTGATCATGCCGGCCGACCGTGCGGGATCGCCCGGCATCATCGGGTAGTAAGACGGACCAGGCATCGGCGGCGGGCCATAACCCATGCCCGGCGGCGGGCGCGGCTGCTGCTGCGGTGGGGCCGCTGCAGGTGGCGGCGCTCCAATCTGCACCTGCAGCTGCGAGGATCGTATTGGTGTCTTAGGTGTCAGCATCCGTGTCACACAGATTCGTCATGTTCAGGCAACACTGGGATTGCGCCCATGACGTGGTGGCAGCGCACCTGCTGGGTGGCATCGAAAGCCAAAGCCGGACTGCGCCCCTGCTGAGGTGTGAAGCTAATCTGCCGGCTGCCCGGCATGGCAGACATCGTTACGCACTCAGATCATGCCGCTGCAGGACTTTCACGGCTGCTGGTGATATTTGGGGCCGTGCTAAACATGCCGAACGAGAGCGCGCTCCAATCTGGACCGGACCAAAGATATATCTTTCGAATATCAGCGACTATTCGAGGCTGTCAAACGGTGCTGCGAAGCACTTTTGGTCCTGGCTTGACCACTCCGTGGCGCGATGTTCGATCCGCAAGTTGATCGTCCGAGGAGGCAGCGCCTCAAGACGAAGACGTAGCTGACAGGTAGCTGCAAACCATTGCATGTCTACGCATGGTCGAACAAAATCGCCGAGGCTGTCGCTTCTGCGAAAACCTCACGCGCGGGCGTCCCATGGTCAGGGTCGCGATAGAAAATGCCTTCGTCATCTCCCTGTCCAAGCCTCTCGCATGTGCACATCGTGTGTTTTCAGTCATAGCAGATGCTCGCCAAATGTCAAGACGTCCGTAACACCTGCAATCAGTTTGGGATAGCGTTTCGGCAGCTTTTGCAACTTTGGTTTCTGGTGAAGATCAAATTGTGTGCCATTGACCCAGGCCCAGGGGCCACCGCATCCATTAATCTGGCTCATGTCACCTTGAGGTCGACTGTCGACTGAGCCACATCGGCTGCACTCGCAGCGGCGAGTGGGCCACGTGAACTGTTGCTCGTAAGGCAGGACTGTTGGCCATCCTTTCAGGCCACTAGCCCGCGAGGTACGATGGCTGGCAGCGAGGAGGCCGGCAGTCCAGCAAAGGGTGGCTTCGGCAGCGCCAGCATGCAGTCTGTGCGCAGGTGAGCGCTGTCCATTCGCTGCCGCTCCGTTTTGCGCTTGCAGCGCAGCGCATGTGACTATTGCGGGCTGCCCTGCTGTGTTCCGGGCGATCATGCGTGCAGTACAACGCAACGTGCGCCCTTAGTCTTGCATCCATTCATACAGCGATCCGTAACCGGCCGTTGGTCACCATTGCGGGATCCGCGCGGGGCGTGTGAGTCGTCATGAGCGGCAGTCGACTTGTAGCTACTTCCGCTCGCGGTGATTCCGGATGCCACACGCCAGTTCAATCATTGCAGGCTGCAGAAGTGGGTTTGCAGTAGTTAGACCATGTAAATGCCACCTGTGCAGCTTCCTCAAGGGCCGCAGCCTGCCGGGCACGGTGCGCCTCAGCCGCACGGACCGAGCGGCGCCAGGCGGCGCTGGCGGAAACAGCCCTTCGCTGCCGCCGCGGCCCAATGCAAGCGCGGCGGCGGCGGTGGAGGCGTCTGGCAGCCCGTCGCATGCAACCTTGCGGCCCGACTCCACAGCACAGGTGAGTGCGCCAAGATACGCTGGAGTGTAGCAATGAGACTGGACCGGGGGTAATGGTGCACGCCACAATACAGAGTCTGACGAGTTGGAGGCTGCACGAGTGCCGCAGCAGGAGCGCCATGCTTTGCAGGTGATGATGCGTGCGGACCACTAGGGTTTTCAAGCTCAGCCGCGGGCCTGTGCATCTTCTCTCAATCCAGCATCATTGCAACTGCACATCGAGCATAGAGTCCAGCAGAGAGCAAGTTCATAAGGGGTTTGTCCTGTTCAATTTATCCCTCTGCCCTCGCACCTGCAGCCCTCGTCGGCGCCAGTGTCCCGCACAAACTCGGCGGCCAGCCAGCTGGCGAAGGAGGCGGCGGTGGCGGGGCTGCTGACAGAAGGCGCGGCGAGCCCCAGCAGCGGCACGACGTCTCCAACGGTGGGCAGCCCCATGGCCGCAGACCGAGGTAGGCATGCCTCGTTGTCAATCTGGAACCATGCATTTTGGCCATCATGTTGTTGGCTGTCGGCGGCAGCATGAGATCGTTGGGCGGCAGCACAATATGGCGGGCAGCAGCACAACATTAGCAACGTTGACCATCCGCAACAACGTTCTAGTGCTGCAAAAGACGGCGTCCTTGTTGTCCGCTCCTTCTTCCCCCTGCATGATTTCTCTCGCTGTCTGGCCTGCAGAGCCTGCAGCAGCGGCAGCGCCGAAAGCGCCGGAATCGAGGAGCATGTATGCGGCACGGGTGGAGAAGTTCCAGCGCCTGCTCGGCGAGCGCGTGGTGAGTCTCGAATAGCGCAGATCCATACGCTCCCAGCTGTATGCTTTCAGCTGCCGCTGCGCAAGCGCAAGATGCCTGGGCAGGCGCCGCAGATGCTGCGTGAGGATTGCCTACAGGCTGGCGGCGTCACCTTTGCGGTCTGCCTCTTTCTCACTGCTGCACACCGGCCCCCTCATGGCGATGGAACAACCAACACCCTGAATCCTGTAACACTCAGGTGGACCCGGACACACTGCAGCAGCTGACGTAAAGCGGCTACCCGCCATCGCACCACTATAGCCTCTATAATGATTGAGAAACACAGGTATATGCGCCTAGGAATCAGTTATCTGTTTCTGCATTCTGTCAGGTGGCCCTGGACACGCCGCGGGAGCTGACATGGAGCAGCTGCCCGCGCCGCTGCATTTTATCTTCTATAGAATTATCAAAATCACAATGTACCCTGACAGTTGGACTATAATACAATCGAACTCTTTTGGCAGGTGGACCTGGACACGCTGCGGGAACTCACATGGAGCGGGTGTCCGCCACCGCTTCGCGCCGACTGCTGGCGCCTGCTGCTGGGCTACCTTCCACCGTCCAAGGACCGCAGGTACTTGCCTATTTTAGAGGGGATGTCTCACCTGACCTTTCCTGGCCTGCCTGCCGCTGCGCGCTAACGCTGGCGCCTGCTGCTGGGCTGCCTGCCACCCTCGTGCGACCGCAGGTGCTGCTGCATCATTGAGTTCCAGACAGTTTCCAGCTGTTTTGCCGGGGCCACCTGCAATCGTTGCACGACCGCCGGTGGCACAACACCAAAGCTGCAGGCCATCACTCTTATGTCCTGGCGCAGGGAGGCGATGCTGGCGCGGAAGCGGCGGGAGTACCGGGACTACCTCCCGCAGTTTTATGATGTCGCTCCCTCGGAGCGCACTGAGGAAGAGGCGAACGCCCTCAGACAGGTAGGGCTTGGTGTTCAAATCAATGAGATCCTTCGAAAGCTTTGTGTAGCGCCCTCTGAATGCGCGGAGGACAAACACCCCCTCAGACAGGCGAGCAGATGTTTCTCGTATATCAGATTCTGACATGTGGGGCCACGGCGCCTTGTGTTGGGCGCACAGACGGATGGCACCCTGAATGATCGTGCCAACTGGGTCTCATGCTGCAAATGGGTCTCATGCTTGGATGCCTTGGTTGCAATAGCCTTCAACACCTGGCAAAACGGCGCAAATGCATGTGCCGCCTGGTAGCGCCATGCTGGTCACACCGTCAGATATGTGTCGCAGGTGGTGGTGGACGTGCCGCGGACGGCGCCGGAGGTGGCATTCTTCCACCAGGCGCCCGTGCAGAAGAGCCTCGAACGTATCCTGTACATCTGGGGCGTGCGGTGCGCCCCAAGGCGCCCCTTGACCATCTCGTCTCTACTTCGAGATCCGAACTCATCCGAAGCTACTATGCTCTTGACGTATGCTGCCTGAATGCGCACTCCATCGACGGCAGGATGCGGTCAGAGCTAGCTGCATTACGCGAGGCCTGCCACAGCGGGTAGTGGCCCTTGTTTACCAGAGGATTGATAGCGTGCAACGCCCAGCGGGCATTTTGCTGGCGCATGCTGCCTGTGTGGCGCGGAACTCAGGATGGTCGCCACTCCCGCCTTGCAGCAGCGGGGTGTGGTAGCGGAACCGCCACGCCTTGGTGTAGGCGATATCGCTGCCATCAGGAAACCCTTGGCCAAGCTAATCTGCATCCATTTCGGCTGCACGCAACACGGCGGCCATACAGGGCAGCAACCAACCAACGGTGTCCTGACGCAAGACGAGAGGTCCTCCTTGCTGTGTCCCATAGGCACCCGGCCAGCGGCTATGTGCAGGGCATGCAGTGCCCTGGTGGCGTGCCGACCGATATCCTCAACATGAACAGTGAACATCGTTCCTACCACTGATTTGTGCAGGCACCCGGCCAGCGGCTACGTGCAGCACATCAACGACCCGGCAACGTGCCCTCAACATCCCAAAACATATTGAGTATTTGTGTCTTGCGTCTTACTTTTTCATAGGCACCCGGCCAGCGGCTACGTGCAGGGCATCAACGACCTGGTGACGCCCTTCCTCGCGGTCTTCCTGGGGGAGCACTTTGCGCGCGACGCCTCCATGGCAGACTGGGACCTGGGCGCGCTCTCGGACGAGGCCATGCTGGAGGTGGGAATACCAACAGAATAAAGTACATCAAGTAGAGGTTTCCCTGACTGAGCACATAGATGTCCGTGGGGCTTGCCGCATGACCTCCATGGCGGACTGCGACTTGGCTGCTTTCTCGCCCATGCTGGAGGCGAGAAGACTGCTTGGATGTCGAACAAGTACAAAAGAAAACTAGCTGAGGTCGCCCTGACTTGCCATGAAGACGCTAACATTCCTGAGCGTGCGCTATTTGCACCACACCAGCACTGATTTTCGGGGACTCCTGCTCAGCCTGAGCGAGGTCAAGGTTTGCCAGTGCTGTGACCTGGTTCAGGTTGGGCAGAAGTTCCTAAAACTCTGAGAGCAGAAAGCGCACTCATCTGCCGCAAGAACAAGCGCGGCTGGCCCACAATGTGCAGATGAATGCGCGTATCCGCCGTGACAGGTGGATGCGGACAGCTGCTAGTGCCTGTGCAGGCTGCTGGACGCCATGCGAGGCAAACATTCCGATGGACAACCGCGTATTGAGTGCCGTTTCTCTCCCGTTGTGCAGGCGGAGGCAGACAGCTACCGATGCCGGTGCAAGCTGCCTGACGGCATCCAGGATAGATGTCACAAATTCCAAACAAATCGGATTGACGGTAAAATATTCTGTGGTCGTCAGGTGGAGGCGGACAACTACCGGTGCCTGTACAAGCTCCTGGACGGCATCCAGGCATTGTCTCGAATCTGAGTGATACGAGTGTAAGATGTTGCACTAAATCCCTCCTCTCTCTGCAGGTGGAGGCGGACAGCTACTGGTGCCTGTGCAAGCTGCTGGACGGCATCCAGGACCACTACACCTATGCGCAGCCCGGCATCCAGCGCACCGTCTTCCACCTTAAGGAGCTCGTGCGGTGAGTATTGACCTCTCCTTCTTGGGCAGCATGAAAACGAAGGAGAGTACTACACCTATGCCCAACCCGGCATCCAGCGCACCGGGTTCGACCTCAAGGAGCTTGTGCTTTGAGAAAGGGTATTTAAAGCAGCCGATAGCTTTGCCTTTTAGTCTCCCTGGACAAGGACCACTGCACCTACGCGCAGCTCGGCATCCAGCGGACTGCATTTCACCTCAGGAGCTCATGCGGTGCGCAGGTACAGGCCTTGTTGTCCCTGCTCTCCAGCCTGACGGGTACAGATGATCACTTTCCAATGTGCAGCCCGGTATTCACCGCGGTGTTTCGAGCATCAGTGTTCATTCGGTACGTCAATGTTGGTGACCCAATTCGGCTTTGCCTCCTCGGCAGAAATGGGGGAGTTCGTTAGCCGCTAGTGCTGGGCGCACCCGCCAGGGGGCTGCCGCACTTGAGTGCTTGCTGAGAAACAAGGCAGATTGCACTGAAGTCGCGCGCCTCTTTTGGCCTGTGTCCTAGCACGAGCAGGCTTATCGTTCTATGACTGGGCGGGGGAACCCCCAAGCACAAGGCCATAAGTGTGGGTGCGTGATATAGCGGATCGACAGAAGCACCTCCCAGCGACTGAATTGCGTGTTGAAGCGAAGTTTTCGCTGCGGCATTCTGTTCACTTTCAGTGGCATGCTGGCTCACATTCTTTTTGGTGCGCAGCTTCCAGTGTCAGCCGCGGGGGCGTCTTCGGCTGCTTGCCATTTCAACAGCATGGATTGTGAAGTTTCAAGCTGCAGCACGACCCCGGCTGCCTTGCCTGCTGTTCTCTCAGCTGTGTTGCCCTGCGTCCTTGCAGACGGATAGACGAGCCGGTGGCGAGGCATCTGGACAGCGAGAGCGTCGACTTCCTGCAGTTCTCCTTCAGGTGCTGCCCCTGGTCTTGCCTTTCATACAGGAACGATATACATCCCGCAGGATCTCGGCGCAGGTTATGCGCTGCACAAGACCTGCCACAACCTGCGCAAGTGCTGTATCCGAGACAGGGTGTGCACGAGCGTCTCCCCTTGATAAGCTGCTTGCAAGGCGCTTCAGGCGTTGAGTTCGCCTGCTGGTAGCATGTGTTGAGAACGCAGAAGCATCCTTCAAAGGCACATTGATGGGTTGCGAGGTCAATATTGTCGCGCCATTCGTGCGGCCAGCACGCGGCCGTGAATCAACTGCCTGCTGACACGGGAGGCGCCCTTTGGGCTGGCGATGCGGCTGTGGGACGCAAAACGGGTCCGGATGATCCAAACATGTACCGCTGAATCATTCCTCGCCCCTCCACGCTGCCGCAGGTGGATCAATTGCCTGCTGATACGGGAGGTGCCCTTCGGGCTGGCGATGCGGCTGTGGGACACGTACCTCGCGGAGGGCAGCCGCCTCAAGGGCTTCCTCATCTACCTCGCCGCCGCCTTCCTGCTTTCCTGGTCCGGGCCGCTGCGCACCATGGACTTCCAGGCATGCATCCGCCTCTGCATGTCTCTGAAAGTGTCAGCTTTGATTGGACTCCTCATCTACGTCGCCGCCGCGTTACTGCCCTCCTGGTCGCGGCCGCCGCACACCATGGACTTCCAGGTACCTATTGCACTTTTAACGGAATGTTATTCATCAGATTTGTAATATCCCTGCAACGGCGCGCTTGGGCATCGCCGCAGCGTGGCGGTCGCGCTCCTGCTGTCCTGTCGGGGGCGCTGCGCATCATGGCATTCCAGGTACAGCTCTTCATTCTGGCATAGGACATTCCTGAAGCAATCGCAAATTATCAGTCTGTCGAGATCTGAACGCAGCGTCGTCGCCGCCGCCGCCGACTCTCCCCGATCGGGGCCGCTGCGCACCATGGACTTTTAGATGAGTAGAACTAACAGTTTCTGACAATCCAGTTCTGCCACGGTTCTGCCATGGTCAAAGTTAGGGGTGCGGCCATGTCTCTGCTGTAGTCTCGGCCGCCTCGCACCGTGGACTGCTATTGTGCCAGGTTTTACGTCACCAGACGTGCAGCATGACATGAGGCTGTGTGAATTGACGGGCGGGTCACGCATCGGACTCGCAGTATCTGCTGATACAAGTTGAAGTGAATATCCACCCCGCCTAAGGACGCACGGAGAGGCTGCTGCCGGCTTCACGAACAGATTGCTGCAGTGCGTCCTTTGTATGTGTGAGCGAGTTCGACCAGTACAGGGCGGCACCGTCCTTGCAAGGACGGCCGGAAACCACCATACGACCAAGAGTAAGCCCCTCTCACCCCGGAACATGTCAGTTCTCACACCATTATTTCATTGCAACGCCTGCAGGACATTATGCTGTTCCTGCACGAGCCGTCGACGGCAGAGTGGGGCGAGCATGACGTTTCAATGCTCAGTACCTTGATATCTGTCAGGCGTTTATTTAGTCTTTTGACATTTGGGGTGATTGGGATATTGTGCTGACTGCAGGACATCGTGCTGTTCCTGCAAAAACCGTCTACGGCGGAGTGGGGCGAGCACGATGTGGAGTCCATGCTGGCGCGCGCCTACCTATGGCGCGCCAGTTTCGGCGACGCCCGCAGCCACCTCACAGAGCGGTGACAGCGGCGGAAGCAGAAGATGCCCCCGGCGGAGGCGGCGCAGGCACCTGTGGCGCACCGTCCGGCCAATGCCCCTGACGGAGCGGGGACCAGCGAGGGAACAGCCGATCAGCGGTCCGGTTTACTGTGGGGACTGACGCGCCGCATTGGGCGCGCGGACGCCGCGCACGGGGCTGGCCGCTGGCCGGGCCGGCGTGCTGCGTTGAATCAGGCTGCATGGCTTCCAGAATCGCATTGCGGTCGGAAGGTTCCCGTGAGGGAAGGTTCCCGTGACAGCAGTTTCGCGGGTATGTCGCATGCCAGCAGGCCGGACGGCGCCGTTGACGGTGCAGGAGCGGTGGTGTGACTATAGAGGAGTGCGTGGTGTCATCCTTCAGGCAGCACATGAGCAGTGCTGTTTGTTGTTTGACCTCGGCATTGTGTGAACGGCATTGCATTACGGGCGCAGCTCCTCCCGTCACACCTCACCCCACTTTTCCGTCACCTGATTCGAATACTACTACCCCTTAATGTACTGAATTCACAGGGTTAATGGCCTGTCGAGCCAGCTTTACAGGTTGAAAAAATTGTCGCCGCACCCTCGTACCGATCTTGCGAAACAACATAAGAGGAGTCAACGCAATGGTATTGGAACGGCAGGTAACACACAACACCGCAATGGCCGAACTACGCAGGACTGCAGCCACATAACAGAAGTAGTTGCTCATGCTCGAGGTGGGTGCACAGCTCCGCTCCCGGCTGGCGTCTAGGGACAAATGAAGGAATCACTCTGCAGGTCTCGTGCGGGCAAGGCGGAGCGTTGACACCCGGCTCCCATGCTGCTGCAATCTGTTGCCCGGACAGTAGTGCCACCTTACCGGCGAGCGTAAAGCACAGTCAGGCCGCGACGCAGCCCGCCGGCGATGGCGAGCGACGACATGTACATGGAGGCGTGGCTGAACCGGGAGGCGAGCATGTCGGTGCTCGCCGCGGTCATGGTGAGCTGCTTCTTTTCGCGTTGTTGTACCACATGTCCTGTCGTTGCTGCAGGCGGCGGCAGGCCGAGGCATGGATTCGTAGGTGTGTTGAAGCATCATACGCAGCTCTGTTGCCGCCAGCCCTGCCCGTGTCGCTGTCCAGGTTCGTCGGGTGCAACAGAATAGTATCGGGCGACTTGGAGCCTCGGCCGTGCGAGGATTGCCAAGTGCACCAGTCAGCTGGACAGCGGCAGCCCCCATCCTGCAGCAGTCTGCCTGTCGCTGCTCACCTGTCTTCCATGCGCATATTGCCATGCGCATGTTGAGCCCAGCAGCGCAGTGATCACGCGTGGCATCAATGCCTGTTGGTACAGCGCACGGTTGCTGGTAATGATCGGCTGTACGTCCTTGGTTTGGCTGTCGCTGGATATAGCAATAATATCTGGTGATAGTCTGTGCTCAGCAGCGTGGTAGCGGCAGCGGCGGAAGTGGTCTGACGAGAAAACCGGGTGTAGGCAAAAAGTTGATGTCCTGCGCAACTATCCCCGTGTGCGTCTTGCAGGCGCCGCTGGATCATGTCCTGCCGCCCCAGGGCTTTCCTGGGATCGATTGCGACCAGTCCGATGCAGGGTGAGCCATGGCAGTGTGTATCTACTGCAGTATGCTCCGCAGGCTGTCTGGCAAGCGATGCAAGGAATTAGTGACGCGCATCACTTCGCTTCGAAGCTGCATTGGCCGATGTGTGTGGCATCCGCGTGTTTCGTGGCGCTCTCTGAGCAAGACCTGTGAGGCCCTGTCCACATCTGATGTGTACTGCTCATGACCTGCTGCAGGTTCGACGAGGACTATGACGAGGCAGGCTGCTCCCAAGACATGCCGCCCCGGTTCCTCACCTCCAGCCCGTTCGCCGGCATCGCCTCCTTCTCGGTGAGCTGATGCGCCAGACCACATAGCGCCCCTCATGCCGCAGCCGATGAACCTCAATCAAATTGCGAGCTGCAAGCCAAAGCCTGCCTCGCTCGCAAGTACCCAGGCGGTCTGACACGATGGTGCCACTGCGGCAGCGCCAGCGCCAGCGCCCTATTCCCTTGACGCTTATTTCCAACACCGGCTCGTGATCCATTGCCGCAACAGCGACAGCCCGGACGACATCACGGTACGCTCGTTGCCCACGCTGCCGGACGGCTCCTACCCGCTGCTGCCGCTGGGTGGCGGCGCGCGGTCAGCTGCACACCTGGCATCGTGCGAGCTGCAGAGCGCGCTCAGTAGCCCCGCCGGCGCTGCTGCCCTGGAGGCCGGCGGCGGCGGCAGCCCACACTCCGGCGGTGCGCCGCCCCACGTGCAGGACAATCCCTCCACGCCGCGTGCCGCTCGCTCGCGGTCTGCGGTGCTCGCGTCGTCGGCGGTGGATGAGGCACTGGACGGTGGCGGCGGCGGCAGCCCGCCGGCGCGCGGCGGCGCCGCCGCATCGCTCATGCCGCCGCTGCCAAAGCGGACGCTTTGGCCAGGGCGGGCGGCGGGCCGTGGCACGGGGCGCGACGCCGCCACCACCGTCAGGCGCGCCAGGTCCGCCGCCCGCAGCGGCGCCGTCGTCGATGCCGGCGGTGGTGGCGAGTCGCCGGCGGACCTGCCAGAAACCGCACTGGCGCAGGCGGCGGCGCTGGGCGTGAGTCCGAAGCGCATGAAGCGAATCCTCGCCAACAGACGGTCCGCCGCGGCGGCCAAGGCCCGCAAGGCCGAGTACCACAAGGTGATCGGTGTTTGTCGCAGGGTCCCCCTCTTGTAAGACGCCTGCAATAGTCGTGGCACACGTTTTACAGTTTCAGGGGTGTTGGGGGCCGTAATTATTGGAACTGTGCCCCTCTGTTGACTTGAGCTCCTCAGCTTCGCTGGCGAGACTGACACAATGCCTGCATTCACCTCACTAGCCAAGTTGGCTACCTTATGGTGCCTTGGACAGCTGTCGATCACTGGCCGCCGCCTGCCATAACTGATGCATTCAGTCGTACCAGTTACCTTTGCAATTCGTCCGCTGTGGCAAAGCCTCACTAGACAGTGGCAAAGCCCGCTGCTGTGGCACTGGGGCTGCTCAGGCCTGGCATGACGACAGTGCTGCTGCTGTGGGCGTGTGGCTGTTAGTCGCCTCCAGTGTACTCCAGTTGCCCCCGGTGTACCGCAGTTGCCCCCACCAAGAGTCTCACCTGGAATGCCACAAGAGAGCCTCTTGCCCAGAACAGATCCAGATCGAGCTGTTCAGAGGTCCAGATCGAGCTGTCTGCGCACTGCGTGTGCAGGAACTGGAGAAGGAGGTCATTGTGCTGCGGGAACGTGTTGCGGCCGGCGGCGCCGCCCCCGCCGACGCCAGCGCTGCTCCTCTAAGCGGCGCCAGCAGCAGAGGCACCGGCACCCGCGGCGGCGCCTCCAGGGACGTCCCTGGCGGCGGCGGCGGCGGTGCCGCATCGTCGAGGGTCGTCGCGGCGGCGGTGGTGGCGGCGTTGCAGGAGGAGCTCCGAGGGGCGCGAGGTGAGGCCGCGGCGCTGCAGGGCCGCCTGGCGGCAGCGCAGGAACACGCGCAGGCAATGAAAGAGCGCGCACAGGAAGCAGGTGACCACCTTCATCGCTCTGCAGACTCAGCGCTGTTTAGATTCTGCGCGTGGCCTCTGCCTCGAGAGTAGTTGGCAATATGCTCAGGTTCGAGCTTCCAGGCGAAATATCCCAATGGTCCTCGAGGCTCGCCCACCGCCTGCAAGTGCGCTCCCTTGTGCTCAGCTGTGAGTTTCAAGCACAGCACATTTCACATGTCTACACATTATCATTCCCTCCTTGCGCAGAGTCAGCGCGGACACGGCTGATCGAGGAGATGGCTTAACTGATGCCGCTGTGTCCCAGGGGAAAGCTTGTGAATATTAATGTATCGTCACTCTCTCCTTGCGCAGAGTCGGCGCATGAGCGCATGAGCGAGGCGATGGCGGACATGCAGCTGCAGCTGGAGGGCCGGGATCTGGACATCCGCCCCCTGCGTTTGGCGCTGCAGCGCGCTGAGGCAGCGGCGGCGGCGGCGGCGAGGGCAGTCGGCAGCCCCTCGCACTCGCGGCCCCGCCCGCAGGCGCTGCTGGCCAGTGCTGGCTGCGGCGGCGGCGGCGGCGGCCCCAAGCACCAGCGCTCCATGTCCCTCGGCGGTTACCTGCCGCATCTGGCGGCCGGGCGGCAGTTGTCAGCGCAAGGACCTCACCAGCAGCGCCAGCAGCAGCAGCAGCAGCAGCAGCAGCAGTACCAGTCCTGCATGCCGCTGACGTCGCTCATCGCGCAGCGGTGGGGCGACGCGGCGTCAGGCCCCTTCTGGCTGGAGTTTCCCGGCCCCGGCGGCAGCGCGACCCTCCGCGGCGGCGGTGCCGCGGCCACCGGCGGCGGCGCTACCCGCGCTGGCAGCTTCCTGTCCGCCAGCGACGGCTCGACGACCGACAGTCTGGCCAGCAGCCTGGCGGACTGCGGGGGCGTGCTGCTGCCCGCAGCCAGCCCGCGGCCGAACGGCGACGCCTGGTTTGCCGGCGGCGGCGGTGGCGGGATATTCGGCGCCGGCGGCTCCACTGGCATGCTGCCCGGCCTGCTCGGTGGCGGCAGCGCTTTGAGTCCCGCATTGGTGCTGCGGCCCGGCATACTCGGCGGCGGCGGCGGCGGCGCGACGGATGCGCAGCCCAGCTTTGCGTCGATGCTGCACGACCTGCCGGTGTGCTTTGTTGCTGTGCCCGTGTCTTGCCATCGCTGGCCACCCGCGTTGCGAACGTGGCTTCCCAAGCCTCGCGGCATGCTTGTCTGACGGAGCAAGCGCGCAACACGATCACCAATGCAACGCAGTTTGAGACCGTCTTGCTGTGCGGGTTCAGCAGGCCCCCGGAGCACATTCGGCCACGACGTCGCTCGGAGGCGACATGGCACCGGCGGCGGGAGACTGCGACGCCTGGACCGCCGGGCTGCGGGACATTGCCATGGAGGAGGCGCCAGACCAGGTACGTAGCTGCCCAAAGAGTTTGAACTCAGTGACTCTGCATGCACGTGTGCATGTGAGCACAGGCAAGTGCCGCGTGGCAGAACTGTCCCAGTCAGTCATGTACTTGTGACGCACGCTGCATCTGCCTAAATATTCGACAGCAAGCGGCAAAGCTTGCCGCGCCGGCCCATCCAACTGCTGTCCCACCTGTCACTGTGCAGGCCCGCTGGCTCACAGCCCGCCTGCCCAGTGTGTCTCATCAGCGCTGTTCCCCCTGCTCAAAACCATTCGCTCTGTCCTGCCACACAGGCGGCGCCGGACGCAGGCGCCCACAGCGATGGCAGCAGCCCTGCGCCGGGCATCGCGGCGGTGTCAGCCACGTTCAGCTCGCTCACGGCCTTCCGCGGCAAGAGCGGCGAACTCGGGACCGCCGAGGGCGGCGGGGACGGCGGCGGCGCGCGGCGCAACGCCCCCGCCGGCGGCTTGGAGGCCCGGTTCGGCAGCCCGCAGCAGCAGTACGGCGGTCAGCCACCACACGAGGCGCAGCAGCAATATATCATGATGAAGCGGGAGGCGTCGCAGGTGGGCGGCGGCGCTGGGGGGCCGCCGCCAGGCTGGGAACAGGAGGGTGGCGGCCACCTGCCTCCGCTGCCGCCGCCGCGAACCTACGCCTGTGGCGCCCCAGGGTCGCTGCTGCACGACCTCGAGTCGCAGGCCGCGGCGCAGCGGGCGCACCTGTCGGCGTGGCACCAGCAGCATTGGCAGGCGCAGCAGCAGGCTGGCGGCGGCGGCAGAGGAATCTGCGTTGACCCTGCGGTTGCGCCGGCATTCTTCCCGCCGTCCGCCAGCGTCCCCGGCGGCGGTTTCGAGGGCGCGTACGGTTGGGGAGGCGGCGGCGGCGCTTACGTCAGCAGCACCAGGCCAACTTGCAATGCCGCGGAGGCGCCGCCTGCGGCGTCGCTGTGCTGAGGCAATGCTGTGGCCAAGCCAGATGAATATGATCATGAAGCAGGTCCCCCGCCCCCGGCGCCCGGGGTAGGGGCGTGACACCAGTCGAAACACATGACTCCCATGAGAGGAGGCTGCTCCTGGTGAGCGTTGCTGGCGTATCTCAGTGGGAATGCCTGCGCACGCTCGCCTGGCACAGCTTTTAGACTCGTGAGGCCACGGGAGGAAGGGCAGGGGCGCCAGATGGCACCGGCGAAGGCGCCGCTGCCTCAATTTCCTTCTTTCCATTCTTTGACTTTCGTGCTCAGGACTGCGTTCGTGCTCGCTTGCATGGATTGATTGCGCTGCTGCCGTCGCTGTGGCAGATGTGTGGTACATTTTGTTGCCTCGATCCCTGGTTGGACACACCAATTTGTGGCCTGCAACAAATTTTGCAAGCGGCGAGTCTGCGCCTCGACCAGATGCAGCTGTTGCACTTGCCTGATAACATGTCGTCGATTTGCCTTCTTTCTCGATGATCGTACTGGAGCGTGCAACAACTGCATTTATATGACTGCCTGGGGGGGAATTAGTGGATCTGCAACCTGGTCGATAACAGCTGGCGAAGAACTGTAAGGAAAATGTGTTGAAAGGCGAAACCACCAGCATGGCTAGCCTTGCTCATCTCAAGTCTAGTCGGCGCCCCCTTCCCACGCGGACACCACACTGCTGCGCTGCCAAACCAGGCCACCAGGTGCTTGCCGCATCTGGTACCCCTTAGGACGGCTTCACAACCAGGTCTCCAGAGCCTCTGGCCGCGCCGCTGGAAACGCCGCAGCCTCCGCATCCAGCGCTACAATACCGCTGGACAAGTCGTGCAGTGCGTCATTCCGCGCCCCGTCCCACGCACCGGCCCCGGCAAACGAAGGTGCAGCAGCAGCTGCGGCCAGCGGCTTCTGCACAGCGTCTGCCCCGTCATTTGCCAAAGCCCGCCCGTTTGTCGCGCCGTCGTTGGCCGCCACCGACATGCTTTTCGAGCCGCCGTCCCAGATGCCGCCCGGTGCCGGTGCCCCGTGCGCCGCTGATCCAGTGACAGATCGAGCTAGCTCCGCTAGCTGCAGCGGGCTGAGGGCCGACATGCGCGCCTCGCCTGTATCACATATACACCATCGCGGGTTACTCATGTTGATCAGGCGTGCGCAAGCGCTGCCATGAGGTCTGACCGGAGGCCAACACGGCATGTAATTTTGGCAATTTCGACAACGAGCAGCATGTCTCCACACGATGTGTAGATGGACCGCCGCAGTCGTCACATGGCAAGGTGGGGCGACCTAGGGCACACTGTTAAACACGCACCTGCTGTGCCTTTCAGTGCCGGCATCGCTGGCACGCCTGGGCATGTGCACACAGCGACGTGTGAGCGGCTGCAGCACCACATATGTGCTTCGATTGGAAAGCTTGGCAACTATGTGTGCGGTGCAATGCTTGTGACCCAATTCGAGCACCGCGTCTGGCAGCGCTACCGCCATCGCTGCCACTGCGGCACATCTGACGTTGGCGCTTGTGATTCAGCAATAAAGACGTGCCTGTCTCTGTCGCGGCTGCATCGGGATTGCCGCCGCCGCCTCTGCTTTTGCCTAGGCGCTCTCGGCCTGGCGGCTGCAGCGGCGGCGGCGAGCTGGAGGTGCTGGCCCCTTGGTCACCTGTTGCCTCCATCAGGACAGCACCTGAAGCTTCAGCTGTGGCATCATGCGAATGCATCGATCGCTGAGTTGCGCCGCCAAAGCCGCCATTGCCGCCATCGCCGCCATTGCATCCTGCAGAATTACAATCTGCAGGCTGCCCCCCATCCAGTTGCGGCATGGACACAGATGTGTCGTCGTAATCAGGCGCAGCGCTGAAGCCAAAGTCGAGGCCGCTTTGAACTACAGCCGCGTGCGGCGCTGCACCCAGTGCGCTGTCCACGTCCAGCAGCTCCGCCACTGACAAGCCATCGAAAGAAGCTGGGTCTGACTCCATCTGTAACTGTGTCGTGCAGGTCAGGCCAGGCCTGCCGAGGGCACGTCTTGACTCCGACTTCAACAAGTGAAGGCAGTGTGAGTGGCCGAGTGGCTGCCGGCGGCGTTATCAAGCGGCTGAACAGGAGCAGAAGGTATGAAGAAGATGTTATGGGCATCAGACCATCACAAGTTGAAAGTTGAAAATTTGGCGCCGTCTGCGCCAAGAAGGGCGTCATTGCGTGAATAAAGCGACAGGATTCCCAACCCCCTAGTGCTGACAGACAAGTCTGACACTTCGCTAAGAGCACAGACTGCCGCCAGCGGTGCCCAGTCTCCCGCTGGCGTCGCGAGGCCACAAACATTGCAGCCCCACTGAAGTCGAGAACAGAGTTGCAGGCCACACTACTGCGTGGCTCTGCGCTTCTGTCCCCTTTGAATGGAAAATCGCACACGGTCAAAAGGCAGGCCATCCATCTGGGCAGGAGAAACAGGGCTTCCCACAAGCAGTTCAGCATGCTGAGGAGGCGAAAGAGATGCAGAGGGTAGGGGCGTAGCGCGCTCTGGCAACAGGAGCTTGCTGGATTCGCCAACAGCGCACGTGCTCTGCATAATTGATCTCTACCTCGGGATTCCAAGAAAAAGGGATATAGAAGGAGGTGCACACGACGCCCCGATGCATTGGCCATTCACTCATCAACAGCGTCTGCCGCATGATCCGCAAGCACATTCAAGCTGAAGGAACATACGGTATCGAAGCGCGGCGAAGCACTGCGCTCAGAGGCGAAAGGCCTACTCCAGGTAGGAAGTGATGGGAGCTCAGGCAGGTTCTGCCCACCTAGGAGCGGTTCGCGAGTTTCAGCTAGAGCTGCTGTGTGTAGAGCCACAAAGCATCTCAACGAAGACACAACTGCTCCAAGAGTCGGTCTTGGCGATGGCAGACTCCATGCACAAAAGGCCGGCTCCAGCTCGACTTTGTGCAGAGGGCGTCCCTGTCAGTTCAGAATGCTGAACGCAGCAATCCGAGTTGCACAGACGTGTCCAATAGCCGCTTTGTGGCATGCATGGCACAAGCACTGGATTGCTGCATGGGCAGGGCCCAGCTGCAGGGTCTGGCTGCAGGCAATACTGGACTTTGCGTGGTCAATCGAAACTTGAAACGTGATCATATCGGACTGCAGTCGCTTGAGGGCTTCTCGCTGCCGACTTCCCACCCAGTGCCCAAGGGCGGCACCTCAGACGACACCGCATCGGCGTCTTCCGCGGCCATGGCGCAAAACGACAAGGTCATCGAGCAGGTACGTCCCTTTCGTCCGACTGATTTCGCACTGTGCAGATGTGGGTCTGACAGCTGGATGGAGCTGATACACATTGACATCAAGCGCGCTTGTGTGTGACTGTGTTGCGCACACAGCTTGATAAAATGCTGCCAGCTTCACCAGCGCGTGTTGAACCCAGGTTCACCTGCGGTCGACCTTATTTGTGCCTCTGCAAAAACAATCATGCTGTGAGTGGCGGCAGCTCTGCCTGATCCAACAGCCACTATCCCATCTGTCAGCATGCGGCGCACTCTGAAACCCAGTCCCTGCATCGATGACATGTTCTCTACTTCCTTGCACTGCAGGTGCTGCAGGCCAATAAGGAATGGGCACAGGGCTTCGACAAGCCCATGAAGCTGGGCGTCGAGAAGAAGGTATGCATTATTTCACTTGCACCAAATACTTTCACGGCTTTGATCCAGCACTGCGCCAAGCACATCAGATACGATGCGACTTTATGTGACCAGCGAGCCTGGGCGATGCTCCGTGGCCGTGATTGTGGATAGCTGCCGCACCAGGGGAGCTGTTGCCTTGCGTTCTGGAATCCGTGCTTCTGCGGCCCGTCAGTGGCTGAGTTGCGGTGGCAAACAAAGGCCACATCAGCGATGCCCACCGACGCGCTTGTCAAGTATGCACAGTGTTCAAGAACATGCACTCCAGCTCCTCTGAAACCTTTCACCGAATCTTGGAAATTGTAGTAGCAGCGCCACATGGAGCCTAGAAATCTAGATCAGAAGGTGTCATGTGCCTTCACAGGTGACAGCGCCAGCGAGCAGTGACCGGGTTCCGCTGCCTTGCACTGCGGTCCGAGAGACCGACACAGGCAGAGGCTGACATGTGTGTTCTGCTGCCGCAGCTGACGGTGCTGACGTGCATGGACAGTCGGCTCATCCCAGAGCAGTTCCTGGGACTGGACATCGGCGACGCTGAGATCATCCGCAACGGCGGCGGCCGCGTCACCCCCGACGTGCTGCGGTGTGTTAATTGATTATGGATCAGGAATGCAAACTCAGAGAACAGCAAACTCAGAGAACAGTAACAAAAACTCAGGAATGTCGGCAATGCTGAGATCATCTGCGACGGCGGCGGCCGCGTCACCCCTGACGTGCTGCGGTGAGCCTGTCTGCTCATACCAACCCAAACGGATGCACGTGATAGAAATCGGGCGATGCTGAGATCACCCGGAATGGCGGCGGCCGCGTTGCCCCCGACATATCTCATGAGCGTATGACGCACAGCAGACATTGCCAAATTCACCCAGGTAACTACCTGAAAGTGAATCGACCTTGCCCGCCTAACCCCCTGCCCGCCCAGTGCGCAGGTCCATGATCATCTGCTGGGACCTGCTGGAATGCGACCACATGCTGGTCATTCACCACACCGACTGCGGCGGCCAGGTGCGGTGTGGAAACAGCAGCGGAAGCTATCTGTCCGCTGTCGTGTGCGAACGACACAGTTGCTGGTTTTGGCGGCACCCGGCGGTGACTGATGACCAAGCTTGAAATGATATTGTGTTCGCACAGGCGCTGATCCGACGCAAGGAGGATTGGCAGCGCCACGTGTACCAGGACATCTCCAAGTACGCCTCTCTGCCTGTCAAGGTTCGCCGCAAGTTTCGGGGTTTCATCTCCAAAAGCTTTTGTGTCTGAAAAGAGAGGCGGCAAGGTAAAGCGCACCCGTTTTGACAGCGCCGCCTGTGCCAGGACATCTTCAAGTACCCTCCCTGCCCGTCCAGGTGCGCCAAACATTTCGTGTTCTATCCCTCTTCTTTTCCCTTGTCTTTCCCTTGCTCTTTCCGAGAGAAAGTTCCCTCAGTTTTCGAGACCAGCCGATCTCGTGTATCTCGCTGCCAAAACATCAACTGATTTTCCGCGCGTCGTCACTCGCTGTTGGAACATTGCTTGAGATTTCCCACCTCGCTGCAAAGGCGCCGTTGAACGGTCTCTACGACCTACGAAGCTACCTGGTGCAGCCGACTACCTGCTACATCACCTTGTTCACATTGAAACGTAATCTGACCTCACAAGTCCTGATGTCCACTGCCCCGCTCCTTCTGGTGAACTACCTATCTGTGAGCCGCCCATTATCTGCCGCATCACTCGATCTGTAGAATGATGAATCATGTGTGCCAACACTGACGTGACTACGTCTATTGTCCAGGCGCCGTTCTACAGCTTCTGGTGGACCAGCTCCCTGATGCCGCCCATCATCCGCCGCATCAATTCAAACCGCGAAACGATAAACTACATGCAGAACTGGCACGGTTTTGCTTGTTATACAGGCGCTGTTCTACGGCTTCTGGTGGACCAGTTACCTGGTGCCGCCGATCATCCGCCGCGCTGTGGAGAACATCCTCGCGCGCCCCATCCGGGACCTGCCGGAATCCGTCGTGGAGGACGTCAAGCTGCTGCGCATGTGCGTAATTCCTTAGTTACACAATTCCTTAGATACATAATTATATATACATAATTCCCCATCTTGTACCTCGCGAAGTGATTGGCTCTTGCGCACCATCTGCGATCTGTCGGAATCCGTCGTGGAGGACGTCAAGCTGCTGCGCAAGTGCGTGCGCCATGCCCCCTCGGACCTCCTCATTCCCCGCTTGATTTCTTGGCAAGTGAACACGCTGTTGCTTCCCCATCCGCAATCTCCCCAAGCCCATCTAGAAAGATGTCGGGCCGCTGCGCACATGCGGCTTCTGCTCTGCGTTTCCTGCCTTCCGTCGTCTCATATCCGTCCTCCTTGTCCCCTCCTCATGTAATGAGAAGGCTGACTGCCTCCTACTTCACCAGTTGGGAAGAACGAGCTCTCTTGACCCGCGTTAACTGCTTTGGCCATCATGCCCAAGTTGACATGATGATGTGCAATTTCACTCCTCTAAGCGTCCTGCACAGGGCGCCCCACATTCCGCCTCACCTCAAGCTGTACGGGCTGCTGTACTCGACCGAGACAGGTGCACAAAAGTAAACGCCGGCCCCAATCAGCTGGTTGCGCTTGGACGGCTGTTTCTGGGACACGGGCAACGCTCTGTTGCTGATGCTCGCAAGGAGCATCATCGTGTTCATTTTGATGCACCAGTTTCGGAGAACTTTCCCTTGAAGGCGTGTTTCGTTAGCTTGCCTTCTCGTGTTTCGTTAGCTTGCCTTCTCTCGTTTGTGCGTAGGCCGGCTGACGGAGATGTGCCGCGACGAGGGCGGCGGCCTCATCCTGACCGATGCCTACCGCCAGGCACGCAGCAACTCCAACAAAGTCCTGGAATCTTTTGGAATCTCCCTCTGCTGATCTTCTCAATACAATCGCTCTTCCTGCCTTGACAACCGGCTGCACCACGGAAACCGCACATTCTTCCTGATTCCTGCCGCCAGGCACATCCGGCCTTCATCATCAGGCCAGACACTGTGGGCACGGCAACTGCATATCGAAAGATGGTGATGCATCAGAGCAGGCAGTGCAGGCCAGCCGGCGCTCGGTGGATTTCAACACCACAGTGACAGCAGCGTCCGCGCTGCAACTTGAGTGACATCAATGTCAAAAGCTTTCTGCGTTCCAGGCCAAGCAGCAGAACGGCGGCATTCACCAGCAGACTGCGCGCGAGGCGCCGCACCAGCACAGTGTCAACAAGGGCCAGATGCTTCTTGCGATATCGTGGACCATCTATGCAATATCTTTTTCACCTTATACGCAGGCCAGGCATTCACCAGCAGTCTGCGCGCCAGGCGCAGCACCAGTTGATCCTGCTGAATTATCAATGCTGTGTCGGTATCTGCACCAACTAACTCGATTCCGTCATCGCAGGCCAAGCAGCAGGACGGCGGCATCCACCAGCAGTCCGCGCGCCAGGCGCCACACCAGCACGGCGTTGGCGGTAAGGGGAAGAAGGGCGGCGACGACAAGAGCGGGCACAAGAGCGGGCAGCAGTTCGGCGGCGGCAAGGGCGGCGGCGGCGGCGGCGGCGGCGAGGACGGCAAAAGCGACAAGACTTTCTGAGCCCTTGGAAAGGTGCCCTGAGGCGGGCCGTGGAACTGACTGATGCTGTGCTGTCAGCATTGGCGGGAGGCGGCAGCGTCGGCAGTCGGCAGTGCTGCCGCAGCGGGCCGGCAGGGGTTGGATGGTTTCAACACAACAGCAGTTTCAGCAGAGAGGCGTTGAAAGACGATGATTGATGGAGTGTATGATTGTGCACCGGAACAGTAGCTGATTAGTAGGCGCCACGCACAGGCCTGCACACAGTGAAATGCAACTGCGGCAGCATTGGTCATATGTCGATTTTGTAAATGGTGCAAGCTTCGGGAAACCCTACCCAATCTACATCTACTTCCAGTACTGACCAAAATCGATTTAAAGCCATACACAGCGCCATCATCCTTGAGCACAGAATGGGACGAGCTCGCGCTCGTGCAACGAGTGCTGAATGCCGCACGCTGCCGTCTATATAGCATGATACCCGCATCTACTGAGCCCTATGAACGAGACGACCATCAATTAATGCGAGGGCAATGGAACCAGTGGAGCGGAATGTCTCGTCACCTCACGCCGGCAATGCGGCGGCGGCAGGCGCAGCTGTAGTGGCGGAAGCCATCCTCACAGCCGCCGAGCCTGACGGTGACGCAGCAGAGATACCGATCGATCATCATGGGGGCGCTGTCGCCGGTTTCGAGGCACCAGAGCCCGCCGAAGGTTTTCGAAGGATGGGGCGGTGGCGGTGTGATGCGGGCCGACAGTGCATGCTCTGTCGCAGGATAATGAGCAGGAGCCACAGTGGACGCTGCTGCAAACCTGGTGGTGGTGGCCTTCAGGAGCAGTTTACAATGCGCTGTGGCAATTCGCAGATAAGCGTTTCTACCAAGGATTTGCCGAGCAAAATGCTAAAATCTGAAAACACAACGTCACGTCGGATTCGCGCCAGGTCCCCCATGGCACTACTAACGACGCCCACCGGCGCTTGACTTCCAGGTTCTGATGGAGCTGGGTATGTTAGCCGGGGTATGAACGTTGCATGACATTGCAAATATTTTGAGAATAATATAGCCAGAAATGCAAATTTCCTGCAAAAAAGTCGCGACGCAAATCAGGCCCCTTGGCCAGCGGCGCCGGCGCCGCTGGCAGGAGGCGGTTCGGCTGCCCCGGCGCCTCAGGGCGACGCCGAGCCCGCCGGCGCAGGCCAACCAGCAGCAATAGCGCCTCCGCTGCCGTTGCCACCACAACCGCCCCCGCCGCCGCCGCCACCACCGCCAACTGTCGCCGCGCTCCCGGCGCCTCAGCTACTACTGCCGCCGCCGCTTCAGGCGCCACCACTGCCGCCGCCGCCGCCGCCACTCCCCCTGCCGGAGTTCGTGGCAGTCGCTGCCACATTGGGCGTGCGTTTCACAAACGACCACACGGGCGCCGACACCGCGGCGGCAGCAATGGACTGGCCAGAGCTTCAG
>JAABUL010002089.1_pt1 | contig 34683 bp, 2 predicted proteins | sample 5559151 | NCBI WGS metagenome assembly JAABUL01 (sample SAMN10711876, study PRJNA513368) | rock metagenome | isolation source: Antarctica rocks | place: Antarctica: Victoria Land, Pudding Butte sud | reverse complement strand
GAGTAGTATTTAACCTATTTTTATAAGGAGATCTATTTATCTAGCTTACTTTAGTAGACGGGGATCCTATTTAGAACCTAAATTAAATAATTAGAATAGAGAAAATAGTAATAAAGAGTAAGAATAAGACCCCTTATAAGAAGGTATAAATTAAATATATAAACCTTAAGAGTAACTAGATATAAAGAAAATATAAGAGGATTAAGATATAAGTAAATAGTAAGATTATATAGAGTAGCTAGGAGATATAAGCTATCTATTTAAAAGTCCACCCTATTTATAGAGTATTTAAGGAAATTAGGAACCTTAATTAATAGATAATATTAAAGAGCTAATAATATATAATAATAAGAGAGAATAGGATTTAGTAGCGCCTTTTATAATTTTATTAAGTTTTTATTTAGATAAGATCTTACCTAAAGAGGGCCCGCTTAAAGAAAGGGTCCTATTCAAGGAAACTCCTTTTTAGCTAATTACTTCAGCGCTTATAGAAACTACGGAAAAGGATAATATTCTTTAAGAATAGTTTAAATTCATCTTTCACGACGGAGATAATTAAATTATAATAGAAGAATATTTTTTTAATCTATTACTTTCCTCTTTAGTAGAGCTTATAGTAGAAAAATATACTAGGGAGGGATAATATCTATTTAATATAGCTCTTTAATTACTATACCCCTTAGAGTACTTTAAAGCTACTATAATAAATAGTATATATATCATTCTTCTATTTCTAGTAGGAAGAATTTATATATCCCCCTAGCTCGCCGTATCTACTTTTTAATTAGGTAATAACGCCAGATTATTTAAGGATAATACTAGAAAGAGAGTTACTAATAATAATATCTTAACGGAAGATTAGGTATAAAAGAAATAAATTCTATAACTCCTACTTATATACCTTTATATCCTTTACTATAATTTAATTTTTAACTAATATTACTACTGTTAATATACACTTTTATCTAATTAACTATATATGCGTTAGTAAGTCTATGTATAGCATTAATCTAAGGAATGGCTCTATAGTTACTATCTAAGTATAGTACCTTATTAAGCGATTTAAATCCACCGTTCTAAATACTAGATTTAAATAGCTCGTCTAGCTAAGAGGATATAATCCTTATAGTCTTATAACGTCTTACGCTAATATTTAAATTATTCATTCCGCGCGATTACTATTATATCTAAAACCCTAGTCTCCTTATTTAATATTCCCTAATTTTAAACCCTGATTAAGGTACTTAATACTATATAGATTATATTACTTCTTCTACCTCTTGAACTCGTTTATTAAAGTTTATAATTAGTAGGCCTAAGTCCTTTATTAGTCCCTTTAGGCGATTCTCTTTAATAGCGAGCTTTCCTAATAATATTCCCTGTACCTCTAGTATATTTTCTTTTATATCTAATGCTTTTAAGACTTCTAGGTTTAAGGTAGATAGTTTATTAAGATATTTACGCCACTTCACCAAATTTTAGACGCGGAGCTCCTTCCCTTTTTAAATTTTATTATCCTAAGTAGCCTACTATTTTCTTCAGGGGTAGTTAGTCTTTCTATATTCAGTCGCGGGTCTTAGTCCTCTACTTACATTAAGTCTAAGATTCAGGCGTAGTAGGTAACCTAGGTATAGTAGATATAATTACGACGTGCTAGTGGATTATACTATATTAGACTTATAGAAGTAAGTCGCGGATTAGGTTTCTATAGCTTTAACTCTAAACGCGTCTCTCCTAGAGAATCTAGCTATCTAGGCTAATCTATTCCTTAGTAATCTTCGCCCTTTTATTATATTATTCAATCCTTCCTCTTATAGGGTATCTAATTCTAGCTTAAGTATCTACTTCTAGTCCCTTCTACTATATCTATCTTTGGCTCCGCCTCCTAGCCTTTAAATTTAGTACCGCATCCATTCTTAGTATTATCTACTAGTATCTACTTCTAGCTACCTATACTATTCTCTCTTAATACGCTTCCCCATGAATTTTATTTATAGACTCCATATAGAATTAGTACTTAAGAGGCTTTATAAAGGCTAGGAATTACTATTATATCTATAAGCGAAGACTTCAGCTTTATAATCTCCTATTCCTATAGATCTTTTAAAGGTACTTCCTAAGTTTATATATATTTAAAATATATACGCTTTCTAAGTTATCCTTAAAGGTTATAACTTATTAGTATATAAAGCCCTTAAAGTTCTAATAGCTACTATTAATTTTTACTATATACTCTTTTACACTTTATTTCTAATAGTAACTTCTTCCCTCTACTAGTAGAGCTGGAAAATATTTCTTTAGCTATAAGATAATCTTTTAGCTTCCTAAAATTTACCTACAATTTACCTACTTTAATTATAAGGGGAATCTTAGAGATATAACTATTAAGCTAGGGAAATAGATTAACTAGTATACTTTATTTAATAATTAACAGAGTGTAAGATTCATTAATAACTAAAAAGCTTAAAATAAGACTATAAATATTTAAGGATAACTATAGGTTATTAGAGATATATATCTTCTAGCTAGAGATATATAGTTTATTAGTACTATTAAGAACTAGGAAAGAAATAAGATTAAGATTAGCTTACTATCTCTAGTCTCTATTAGAAGTTTATACGCTATAGTAGCTATTAAAGAAGTATTTAGTATTAATATATTTCATTTAATTAGGTCTATTATAATCCATTCCGCTTATCTCTGAAAGTAAGGGTAGTATCTATATCCGGCTAATATACGGAGAATAGAACTTATTTTTATAAAAGTTAGAGAGTAAGTTACTAGTATAGTTAGAGAAGAACGCTTTTACTTAATTATATAGATAATTAATTCTATATTCATAGGCTAAGATAAGTTTTTCCTATATAGACCGCGGCTAGCTTTCAAGGGTTTAATTTACTTTAAATTCTATTAACACCTTCGCTATTATAATAATCTTATCAGGATAGAGACTAGACTCTCCTCTACTAATATCAATTATAGGTATAGTAAAATCATAGCCTAATTCTAAAGGCGAAGGGCCTTAAAGTAGTATATAGTGAAGGGGTAATATTATCCTTACATCTATAGCATTAATATCTATACCTTCATGTAAGAAATACCGCGTATATCTCTAAAGTCCTTAGTAGCATAATATATATAAGGGAGTTAGTCCTTTTATTAAATTAACTAGCAATTTTATAGATTACTTATATATCTAGAAATAGTATAAGTAACCTTTTCGTACCTTATAATAAGTATGAAAAAGAGGGGTATCAAGCTCTCTTAGACTCTAGCCTTAGGATTAGCTCTAACTTTAAGCAATAATTTTACTATAGTAAGATAGCCCTTCTTAGCTGCTAAATAAAGAGCGATTAAGCTAGCTTATAGCTTACTTCTATTACTTCTCACCTCCTATACTTTAATATTAACATCTACTCCTTAGTAAAGTATTTTACGCCCTATTAATTCATAACTATACTCCGCAGCCTAGAATAGAGTACTATATCTCCGATATTTTATATTATAGCAATATAAATAGTTTTTAAAAAGATTATAAAACCGCCTCCTAACACGGATTAAAGAATAGATATCTTACTCTATATCTAAATTTTTTATAATCTTGATTATAATCTTATTTAGTAGATTAAAGAATATTATTATTAATAGAAGTAATTAATATTACTAATTTCATATTATAAAGTATTTCTTCTCCTATCCTACTTAGCCCTAACTGCTATTTTAGGTACTTCTAAATATATATACTTCTTACTATACTCTTCGCCTTTTATTTTAATATTTAATCTTTATTCCTACTATTAAAGTAGTAGTAGTAGACCTAATAAGGTATATATCTATTTAAGCTAGCGGTTATAGAGTATTTATAAATACTATAGGTTCTCCTTTCTACTAAACCTATTAATACTAATGATAAAGTTAACGTTATCTATAATAGTATTACAGCGTAAGAATTTAGCGAATATCTCGCTAATACTAATACTAGTAGAGAGAATTTAGATCTTATACCTAGCTATTACTACATCTAATATTATAAGCTCTATACCTACTCTAAATACTATACTACCTAGTCTTATAAAAGTAATTTTCTCCTCCACTTATATAAAATACTAGTACACCGCGATAATCCTAAAATAAAGACGTGTAAAGGACGATACTAGCTCTTAAGGAGTTAGAGGGAGGAGACGGCTTACAATCTTAGTAAGCCTAAGTAAGGGCTACTACAAGAGTATAATAATAATACAGGAGATAAAGGCCGGTAATATACTAGGTAAAGTTAAATCATTTAAGAAATTAATCTATTAAAAGATCTTATATAATTTAAAGTAATAATTATATTAGGCCTAAATAACTTTTTAAGTATATTAATTTTAGAATACCTAACTTAAATCAAATTAATTATAACTATATATATTTAATTTAAGTAGCTTAGTTATCTAGTTACGCTATCTACTTATAGGCCTTATTCCTAGAAACCTCTATAATATTACTCTAGAGGTATAGTAGATAGCGATAGCAAGCTTAATCTTAGAAGTAGATAGGGGATCTAGAAGTAGAGTAGGGGAGCTAGGATTAATTAAGGAGCCGGAAATAGATAGGAAGCCAGAAGTAGATAGGATAGCCAGAAGCGGAGCGGGGGAGCTAGGATTAATTAAGGAGCTAGAAATAAATAGGAGCTAGAAGTAGTTAGGAAACTACTCTAACTTAAGTCTCTATCCGCGCGTATAATTATTTAAATATTAACTATTATTTAATATTATCTATAATAATATCCTTAAACGCTTTATAGTTATCTAGGTATATTAGGAGGATATATCTAGTGTAATTAAGGCGCTATATTAATTAAGGATACTAAGAAATATATAATACGTCGTTAGTAGGGCTAGACTTTACGATAGTTATATAGGTATGAATAGAATATATCTTATATAGTACGCTAAACTCCGAGGAGGATAATCGGAGAAGAGAATATATTATATCTAGATATAAATAAATAAGGCGTCTAGGGTATATTATTATTAGCGAAGAGTAATATATAGGAATTTAAAGGTAAGTTATAAGTCTATACCTAGCTAATATAATAACTATCTTTAGTATTTAGGTAGTTAAGTCTATTAAAGTTTTTTAGGGGTCGCTTATTATTTAAGCTAGTATACTTATATCGTCTTAGTCTTTCCTTGTAGCTTAGTATATCCTAGTCCGTTTAACGCCTCGCTTTCTTAATATCTTTATACGTAGGCTCTTCGAAGTAGTAAGTAGTATTACAGTAGGTGTCTGTAGATAGGGTAAAGCTGACGCGTCGATAACTATACTTCTATAGGTTATAAATTTATTGGCTATAGCTAGATAATTAAAATAGGGGACTATAATAACTTTAGGACTCTTTTTAATTCAAGCCCTAAAGGAGTTAGATATCTATATACATTATAATAGCGTATTTAATATATTTATAAATTCCACAGTCTTTATATTAGGGGAATAATTACTAAGAGATTTCCTTTAAAAATCTTTCTTTTTTATCTAGATTATTAATTAGTATACCTAGAATAGCTTTTAAGCCTTTTATACTCTTCCTTAGGATACGCTTTAACGAGTAGCGTTATCTATCTCTTAAAGCTAACTAGGATAAGGCCTAGAATATTTAATCTCTAACTATTTAATTCTTAGATAAGGTGGTACTAACACTTAAGGTCTTTATATATTCAAGAAATTAACGAGTACTCGTTGAAAATAGCTAGGCGTTATATTAGTAGTATAATATATTTTACAGTATATAGGAATATATTTAACTAGTAATATAATTCTTTTTTTAGCTTAATAATTTCATAGTATCTTACTATTTTTGCCAGTGTAATAATAATACTATAACGGGGTTTTAATCTATAGTATATCATTAGCTATAGCTTATAATTATAGCCCCTGAGAACCTAGATATATAATATATATTACTAATCCCTATAAGAGTTAGCTTAGCCTAGCTATAAGTTAATAATCTTTATTAAATAGGGATCCTTATATCTTATCTAATATAGTTATCTCCTTATTTATTAAAAGCCTTAATAGAATCTTAGTTTACTAGAGTACCTATTATTTAATTTACTTATTAGGTCTTAAGATATAGTAGATATACTAAACGGCCTTCAGGGAGCTAAAGTATACTTTCGCTAGCTTTTTAGCCTATATAGCGAATTTATTAATAGCTTTCGGGTTAAGATATAATTAAAGGAGCGTTTATATTCTTAAGATAGAGGGAAGGAGGATATTTAATATAGTATATTAGATAAGGTCGCTGAGATAGTTAATAGGTAAAGGTAGGATAGCTTATTATAGGGCAGGAGGTAAAAGGGGGGGAGAAGCGGTTTTAAGAGGATACTAGGCCTATATCTTTAAATGCTCTATCTAATTAGAGTCGTAATTAGCTATTATTATAATCATCTCCCCGTAGGGATACTATTAAATAGGCTAAAAAACAGTATCCGCTTTCGTAGATATAAGGGAAATAGGGCGTAGCTAAGTATTCCTAACTTTATTTAGACTAGAGTAGATATTTACTTAAGAGCTTTCAGGTTATAACTACTTATCTATCTATACCTTAAAGTCCTAATACCTATAGCGCTAATTACTTAACTTCAAGTACCCCCTTTCTATCTTTAAGTAAAGTCTTTATAGCCTACTAGAGCTAAGCTATTACTAGCGCCACTATAAGGCCTAGCTCTCGCGCTTTAATCTTAGCTCCCTTAATATTAACTAACTTTATACGTTAGTAAAAAAGAATCCTTTAATTAAGGTCTCCTTTTTTTCTATTAAATAATAGTATAGTTAGTAGTATTATATTCTTTATTCTCAATTTTAGAATATAACTAATAACTTCTTTCTTATCTAATAGAATACTTAATAGTTAATAACGCTATTAGGTAAAGTTAAAAAGGCTTTTCCTCTATATTATTCCTTATATATAAATCGACTTACTACGCGCGTAACCTTTACTTATAATTACTATAGCCTTAAAAAAATATTAAAGCTTATCACTTATACTAAGGATAAATAAGACGAATCCTTATATAATAGCTACTATAGTAACATCCTATCTACCTTAGAGAAGTAAGGCGAGGTATAATAGTAATTATAATAGGTTTTAATTAGGAAAATAATATATTAAAATAATTATATTAAGGGACCTTAGGATTTAGACCTATTAATATTATTATTAATATTATTTATATATCTTCCTATCTTATAATATAGCGGTATAGATTACTAGCATAGTTAAGGCTTCTTAACCGAAATATATTAGCTTTTATTATTAGGGGCCTACCTTTTTAGCTTATAGTCCGCGGTAGCTATATATAACTTATATAAATAATTTAGACTTCTATAATAGGCTGTACTAAACGGAGTATTAAGATATTACTAGTTAATAAACTACTATATTATCTACGGAAAAGCGCTAATCTTCTATTAAGGCCTTCTTATACTTATTATATATATATTAGTTAGCTAACCTAGATCCTAAATAATAAACTCCATAGATTTCTAGTATTATTAGTAGGATGAGTAAAGGTCGCGTTTACTAAAGTAATACCCTAAGGCCCTATTATACGTTCTGAAGGATAGGTAAGAAGGATAGATTTACTCAAGTAATTCCACTATAAATTTACCTAGAAGACGTTATTATATTATCCTAAGGTAGCGGATCTAGTATTTTAATAGTAGGCTCGGGATATAGCTTAGTTTAAAGTAGAAAGATTTTATAAGTAAAGTATATATTATCTCCTTATACTCTTAGATTATCTATAGATTTAGATAGATAAGTTAATATAACTTATCTATCTAGCTAGTATTATCTATTACCGGCTTATTCCTTAGTAAAATAATGTTAAGATACTTATAGTCTTTATAATCTTCGCGGTTTAAGCTATTTATAATATCTCTAAAGTTACTTTCACTATTAAATAATAATATATAAGCTCGCTATAGCTAAGGAATAAAGCTATTAAATAGAATATAGTATTAAGATATAGCTCTTAACGACTTTATCTTTATATTAGTACCCGTCCTTATAGATATTATAAGATTAGATTTAAAGAGTAAAGGATTAATACGCAGGCTCTCTTAAAGTATAAGCTTAATAGGATTATTATATCTACTTATATCTCTATCCTAGATTAGGCTAGTCGCATAGGTATATATAGGTAGATAAAGACTATAGAGATCAGTTATACGTAATAGCGGAGGTAGCTAAGAACGCTTATACTAGAGCTATTAAAGTTATTTAGCCCCTAGATAACTTAAGCGTATATAATTTTAGAATAAAGGAGAATTATACTTACTAAAGGTATAGTTCATCTTTTATATTAGTTAGATAGATGATTTTATAGCCTAACTTATTATTAATATAGAATTAGAAAGGAATATCCTCTATTTATACTATATCTCTTATCCTACTTGCCTAAGCCGTTATAATTCATTAATAAGACTAGGATACCTTTATTAATAGTAGCTGCCATGACGCTAACTTTTATAGTAAAGAGGCCTTAGACGTAGTCAAATAACCGGCCTTAAGAGCCTATATTTTCCTATAAATAGGACTCTAAGGTCTCTGTATTATAGTATCTATTATAGTACTACGACCTTAGAACACGCCGGAGACGACTAAGAAGGCTCGTTTAATTAGGAGAGGGAGGAAATAGCTACTTAGCTAGGGTATTAAATATCTTTATATACTCTAAAACTAGTAGCTAGCGTAGGAAGAGGATTAATGTAATTAGGCCCCCTATTCCTATATTAGCTAGGATAAAAGCTAATATTAGATTATTAAACCTACTAAGGCTGGTACTATATATAATATTAAATAAATCCTAGATTCTTTAATTATTTCCTAGAATACTTTATAAAATATCTATAAATCCTATTACTATTATCCTAAGAGTTCCCCTACTATCTATACTTAAGAGCTGTAATCTAATAGTAAGTAGCCTTAATCCTATAAGAAGCTTCCCTATTTAATAGAGTATATAAGCGTTAATCTAATATTAAGAGTTAAAGGCTAAGGTTTTATTACTAATATTTTAAATATAAATTTCATATATAGCGTATTTATAAGAAAGAGTAATCTTAGGTATCTATTAAATATAATAAAAGTAGGTTTTATTACTCTTTATTTATACCTAGTTAATATTAAGAGAAGCTGTCTTCTCCTAATATATCTATAGGGTGGGCTTCCTAGATACGATTATAAAGGAATGAAGTTGAATTAATTAGCTGTAAATAAAGGTATCTTAATACTAAATAAGATCGCGGTTATTATATATCTTAGTAAGGGACTAAAGATAAAGATACTAATATTAAATATTATAAAATATCCTTAGATTAAAGTCTATAGATTTTAGTTAGATATTAGCGTTTATATTTACTAGGATTAGGATTATCTTACTATATATCTTTAGGGGATATGTATCTAATAAGATACTTAAAGTAATTAAAGTTATTAGTACGTTATATAGAACCTAGTAGTCCCTTCTAGACCGTATAAATCTAGATAAGTAATAAATAATATCTAGCTTAACGTTATTACCCCTCCGGCTCGCTAATATAAAATTAAATAGCCGACTTATTAAGGCTGCCATATAATTTATAGCTATATCAAAAAATCGAGTAATATACTTAGTAGAATATAGATAGCTAAGATCTTATTATACCTAGTATATCTTATCTATCTCCGTCTAAAGGAGCTCCTTAAGTTATTAAAAACGTACTAGGGGAGATAGCTACTTAATAGCCAGGTGAAGTACTTTAATTAAAGAGAAGAATTCTTTTAGAGATCTATTATAGAGGCCCTACTAAAGATTATCTATCTTAAGAAGATTATAGGTAGGACTTAAACTAGCTATATCTCCGCGTCTAATAATAATAACTCTCGGTTAAATCTTATCAAAATAAATAGACGCGCTACCGGCCGTAGCCTATAACTTCAGCAGTTAGATAGTATATTTAAAGTTAGTAAAGTTATTAATAAATATATAGATAATATTAGCGAAGAGATAGAAGAGGCGGGTATATAAGATATTATAAAGGTGTTATATAATTATATCCTTAGCCTACTAGATAGGAAATAACTTAGTCTCATAGACGCGAGGATCCTTAATAGCTAAGGATATCACTTAACTTAAGCTACTCTCCGCAAAAAATATGGGATAATTAGAGTAAGTACTTATATTATTAATTTATAAGGTTACTACGCCATTATAAAAGTATTTCTTAAAGTTATTATTAGGGAAAAGTTCTTAAAGAGTAAGATCCTTAGCTTATTATCCTATAAATAATAGGGAAGAAGGTTATTAATTTAAGGGACTTTTTAGTTCCCTTACTAACTTACTTATATAACTAGGATTAAGAAGCCTATAATTATTTATATTAACTACCTATAACTATGCTAGTTATTTATAAGAAGCTATACGCACGGTTAATAAAGCTTTACTAGAAGTAAGCCGGATTAAATAGATAGGATAATAAAATATTAATTAGAAGAAGAGGACGCTATATAGATTTAATAGTATAGATAATTATCTATAATTTAATACTTTTAATAGATCTACCTTTAATGACACGAGGGTAGTTTCTATTATTACCACTTTAAATATAAGGAATACTATCTATAACAGAATATTTACAGTTAAGGAGCTTATAATAACAAGATTTTATACTATTAGAACTATCTAAGTAGGTCGAGAAATGAACTCGGTATAGAATTAATTAAGAATTTAATATAAGAATAATATTCGCCGCTCTATCCCTTAACTATATACTCGTTTTCGCTATTTATAGTATTTAGATAGTAGTACTATCTACTTATTCTCTTCTCTACTACTCTTAATAGTCAATGATATAGATATACTTTCAGGCGTAACCTTAAAGTTATATAATAGCTCTTCTAGTAAAAGTCGCTTATACTAGAGGTTATCTCTAATATTATAGAGCTCCTACTCTAGGCTTTTTATCTTTACCTCTAGTTATTTAAGTACCCCTTTTATACTATTCCCTTTAAGCTAAATTATACTAATGCTTCTATTATTATTTAAATCCACTCTCCTTACAACCTTAAGAGTATCTAGAAATCTAATAAAGTCCTAAATATAGGTACGCTCTTACTCTAATAACCTCTTAGTTACTTTATAATAACTAGACTTATAGTTTAGAGATTATATTATAAGGGCCCGCTCCCTTTTCTCTAACTCTAGTACCTCTTACTAAGTTATAAATACTCTTTAATAGTTATTTATAGTCTCTTTTAATTTTATAACTTCTTTACTTATAGTATTAAAGAGCCTTATATAGACCTTATTAGACTAATTAATTTAACTAGCTTTAAAGAGCTATTAATATAATATAGTATTCTTATTTTCAAGCGTATTCTTCTTCTAGTAGAGTTTCTTATAGGAAGCTGGCTTAACCCCGTATATCTAGTAGATAGCTTAGCTAGGTTATTACTAATATTAATATACGTCCCTTTAAGTTATAGAACTTATTATACTACTCTAGAAAATTTAAATAGTATACTTCTACCTTATATTACTATAATTATTAGAGCGAAGGTTATAATAGGAATATAAGGATATAGTAATAGGAATATAAGAATATAAGAATATAATAATTACTTTAAATAATTTAAGTACCTAGGATAAGTAATTAGAGAAGCTATACTTTATATATTATTTAAACCTAAAATAATATTATTAGACTAGTCTATTATTAAGCTACCTAATTTTAATAATATCTAGTATTACTTTTACTAACTACTCTTATATAATCCTTTAAGTATTTTAGGATTATATTTCTATCTAACCGGTTTATAAATAAATGGGCGTAAAGAGTAAGAATATACTAAAGTTATTTACACGCTTAGACTACTATTAAGTATACCTAAATCATACTTATAACGGGAAATTTTATAGTAAGAGGATAGGACTATATAGAAGGATTTTAATCTATATCCTTATCTTATACTACCTTAGTATTACTCTTTACTCTTATAATAAGTAATTATAACTAGAATTATAAAACTACTTAAGTAGGTAATTAGCTACCCTAAGGTTAATAAGCTTTAGCGCGCGGTAATTCCGCGTGGCTTATATAAGTCATTACCCCTACTAGAAGGATTCACGATATAACTACTAGGATATATAGGGCTTATACGTACTAAGCTAGCTTATAGGATAAAATCGTTTAAGCTCTAGTAACATAATTAATTTATATCTAATACTCTATTAATAGCACCTTTTTACGCTAGAATTAGATATATAGGTATATCGGGATTTAAAAGAGAATAGTAATATATAGATATTAATATATTATACCTACATGTAAATCTTATAATAGCTAGCTTTTTCAATGACTAGTACCCTGAAAATAGATAGAATAACTTTATTAACAGTAATTATATAACTAGCTATAAAGACCTAATATTATTCTTATCCTTAGATTATTTTTTTAATTATAGTACCTCCCTTAAATCTAATCCTTAACTAATAACCTTCTTTTAGGATCTTTCAGCCGGAAACTTATACACAGATTAAATCTCTATCCTAGCGTACATTAATTATACTAACTTATAGGGTTCACTTGAAGGTTAAGATTCCAGTATTAGAATAGGGGAGATGAGATTAAAATATAAAGAGATTAACGTAATATATAGAGAGATTAACGTAATATATAGAGAGAATATTATAGTCTTAATATTACTAATATCTATTTAGGATAGAGGAAAATTTAAGGTATTTTAATAAAGTAAATTAATAAAAAGTATTGATATTAGTAAAAGATAAATAGATTAACTAGGCTAATATATTAAAGCTTTATATCCCTATTTTAAAGTAATAAGGTCGATACTAAAGGATTTAATAGAGTAAGTTAATTAGTAGTAGGTAGTAAAAACGCCTATAACTCCTTTCCTAAAGAGAGAAGATAGTCTAAGCTAAGAAGTAAATTCAGGTAAAGCTAATAAAGGTAAGATTACTAATAATAAGTAAAGGGGAGGTTAGGGAGGTTTAAAATTTACACCCTTTAGGTACCTAAGATAGGCTCCACTAGTTCTTATAATACTTTTAGTTATACTTTACTAGAGTTTTCTTTAATAGAAAGTATAACAATTTTTAAGTATTTATACTCTAATCTAATTAAGGTAAGGCGAGGAGCGGATTCCTACCTAATAGAAATCCTCATTTTATCTACCTTACTTAAAAGCTTATAAATGTATATCTTATCACCTTATTAGTAATTTTCAATAGTAAATTAACGAGATAATAACCTATTACCAAAGGAGATTAATATATTAAGGAAACCCTACAAGAGAGGTGATAGTAAATTCTAATATAGATATAGTAATATCTTATATAAGTATAAAGACATTTCTATTAAGGATTAGTACGGCGTTAATACCTATCTCTAATAGCTAATAACATCGAGGTAGGATTTCTATCCTAGTAATTACTATAATAATTTAGTTAGAAGTTTAACTACAGAGTAGGGCTAAGAGAGAGAGCTCTTAGCCTCTACTATACTAGAAGTATTACTTATTACCTTAACTATAGGCGCCTATAAAGGAAGGCTAATCTTAGTATCTAATTCTACATCCTAAGTATCTAATTCTAGGATAGGAAATTATACTTTAATTTCTAACCCTAATTTAAAAATAAAAGTATTTATCTTTAACTAGTCTATATATAGTTAAAAGGATTAGAAGTATAAGTATAAGGATAGTATATAGGATTAAGGAAAGCTTTCTCTTAAGAGGTAAGTAAGTTTTAGGTAGTATAAGGAAGGAAATATCTTATATTTTATATATAGTAGTCTATACTTCAGTAATATTAGTAAGTTTATTCCTAATACTTTTCTATAATTTTTATTATCCTATCCTATATAGCCTGTACTCCTAGTAATTCTTCTAAAGTACGAGTATCTCACTCTGTATAAAGAGAAGATAAGAGGATTACAGGTATAGATATCCCCTTTTACTAGCCTTAAGGATTAGTTAAGACGGTTATAAGTCTTGGAAGTTAAGAGAATAGATGATATATTAGTATAGGCATAATTTTATCTATTAATCCGCTAAGTATTCAAGAACTAAACGATATCTTAAGCGTACTATACTAAATACTACTATAGAATGAATATCCTATTAATAAAATTTCATAGACTAAATATACTTCCTTTAATAGTCCTACGATAAGGATTATCCTCTTCACTTAAAGGCTAGGATTGATCTAAAATCTTTTATAGCTAATGTTTCCCTAATTATTGAAAGAGGTAGAGGTACCTATGAAATAACTATTAATAAAATTACTACACCGGTCTCTATTACTGGAATCCTTAGTGGAAATATTAAGCTACTCTTAGCCCTAAAGGCCCTAATAGAGTAGTTTAAAGCTATATACTATACTATCCTCCATAGGAAGCCAGGTTTTCCTAGGAGATTATATAAGATCATCTACTATTCCTATAAACCCGTTATAGTCCCTTTTACTATAAACGGAAGCTCTAATCTTTAAAGACTTATCCTATTATAATTAGCTATATTTTTAAAGGGCTAGCGGGTTTATACCTATTATTTTTCTAATTACTTATTAATCTCGCTTTTAACTTAGGTTTCTAAACCTTTAACTTCATTAGTAAAACGATTATTACTCTTATCCTCCATATTATATAAGGGATTTACTATACTTAGAGCTACTAGAGCTATAAATATTTAAGTAATAAGGATAGTACTATAGAGTAATACTTTTAAGGAGTATATTTTTAGATTTTTAGGGAGGTAAATATTGAATTTTATATAGAAATAGAGTAAACCCGTCGCTATAATATACTTATAGTCTAGATAACCCCTAGCTTCTATAGATCTATAATTAGCTCCCTAAAGGTAGTAGATAGTTTTTAGATACTTAATAAGGGAGTTAAAATAGGATCCCTCTTTAATAAGTCTTTATTTCTTATAACGCGGAATAGACTTATATTATAAGATTAATTTCCGGCTAAAAGTTCTAAGGGTAGTATAATAATACTATAATTAAGTAATACTTATATAATAGGCTTAAGCTTTAAAAAGGAAAATATAAAACTAATTTCTAAGTATTCTTAATATATAATATATTGAATTAAAGCTCTACCTAAGCTAGATAATAACTATATATTACTATTAGTTATAAAACCTAGATATCCCTTACTATAATATAGTTTATAATAGAGGTGTATATTACTTAAGTTAATAGGAGTAGCTATAAAACTCTATATTAAAATACTTAATTTACCTAGTAAACCTTTCTATAAATACGGGATTAAGGTAAGTAATAATAGTAACTAAGTTTATATACTAGTAGAAGTATTAATAGTAGGGAGCTATATATTTTTTTTACCCGTAATTTATTATTCCTAATATATATATCTATTAGATTTCCTCCTTTAACTAGTTACCTTAAGGGTACTTAGTAAGATATCCTAATATAATAAGAAATTAGGTTACTCTTAAGGTTACTTATATTAGCCTTATTATTATTAGGATAAGAATAGGTAGCCCCTACGTAAGCTTTATAAAAAGGCGGAGCGGGTCTATCTATAATATTCTAAATAGGGTTAAGGTAGATAGGGCCGTTAACTTAACTATTATATATAATACCTAGCTGTTTAAATAGATTAATATTATAACTAGAAACCGCTATACCCTTAGAAGAGTATATAATGGGTATAGAGTAGCTATTAATATAGTTAATATTAATATTAGGTGGATTTATAAGGCTACCTTCGATCTTACTACTCTAATAGTTAGTATTAGGCCTAACGTATATCCTTCCCACCTATCCAGTTAGGAAAGCGTATTAGGTAGGCGAGTTATTAGGGAGGATAGTCGCTGACGGATTTCCTACTAAGGCGGGGCCGCCAGTATTAGAAAGAAAGGATAGAGATAATTAACTTCCATACACATTTATAATTAAAATCGTTATATAATCAGCTAAGCTATCGGTGCCTATAGTACTTATAAGGTATAGAGTACTTATAACTAGAACGGAACTTAAAGCTAGGGTTAAATATCTATCCCTGAGAGTTATAGTTATAGTTACGGCTAGTAGGTAGTTAAATAGACTTATAGCTATTAGAGCTATAAGGATTAAAATAATAATTTAATAAGATTTCTTTATCTTATAGCTAAAGGGTCAAGAGAATTATTTATATTAAAGAATTCTAGGGCTATTATTACCTTTTATAGTACTTTAATTAGTACGTTAGTCTTTAAATACTTATAGAAGTATCTATAAATAGACCCTCTTATAAGATTCCTTTAAACGGCTAGGTATATAGCGGTACCTCCTTATATCTCATATTTTATACCCTCTTTTAGCGTTTGCGGTACCCTATAAAGAAGATATCGCGGTTAAATTAACCTCTCACCAGGAGAAATTAAGATCAGGAATCAAAGGCAGGGAAGGAAATCCACGAAAAGCGTAATCTATAGGGGAAACTATATTATAGTATTATATTTTATACCTTATAGCCGTTTAAGGGACGCTGACGCGGATATTTTCTCGCGTATTAACTATAGATAAGAACGCGTAGCCAGACGCTATTATCCTAAAATAATTCTTCTAAAAAGTATTAATACCTATTTCCTAAAGTAATTAAAATATATCTCTATACTTTCTAATTATAGCGTAATATAGTACGGTCCTTTTATAGTAGATTATAGCTGAAATATCTACGCTAGTATTAAGAAGGAGTTTAATAATATTTCTACGCCCTTTCTAGGTTATAAGGTATAGTGTTTTTAAAATCTTTTCCTATATATCCCCTATATTATAATTACGTTTAACGTAGATTTCTTTAGCTCTTACTTAGCTTTATAGTTCTAGCTAGAGTTATTAACGGGCCTTAAATTCAGGTCTAGTAGTAGACGAAGCGAAAAGGTCTATACTAGCTTATAGAAGCTAGTCTATAGCCTCTTCGTTTCCTACTAGGACGGCGTATAGTAATAGTGTCTTACTATTATCATTCTAAATATTAATATTATAAGGATGTTAGAGCTACTAAGTTAAAAGATATAGCTTTCCTCTTATAATTAAATAATATAATATCGTATCTCTATTCTTATTATAGATTAACGCATCCGCTCCTCTTTCTAATAAAGATTTAAAGGTAGTTTTATAATCATATATTACTACTTATAATAGGACAGTTTCTCCAGTTATATAGGTATAAGGAAGGGCTATATTGTAGAACTTAGCTAATAAGACTATATTAAAGCGATAAGTAACTTATTAAAAGTAAGCTTATATCCTCTAGCTTAAGATTATTAGTAGTAACAGATAATTTCATTAAGAAGACTATTAAAAGCTATAATAAGCGGTTAGACCTATAGTCTATCTAGGTTATATATAGATAGCGTTTATAGTGTAAGTAATTCTAGGTAAGAAGGCTAAGGTAGTATAGTCTAGTATATCTAAGGTACTAAGCTATCTAAATCTATAATAATAATTATAGATTAGGCTTAGCAGGCTACGTCCTAGGATACTACCTTAAGGGGCTCTATCCTTTAAGGCTACATAAACTCTATATAACGTAAATTCATTAGTAGCTATAACCTATATTCTCTAGAATAAGGTATATTACTAGAGAGTATTATAGTTATCTTTCTAGTAGTTTCGTTTAGATTATTAATACTTAAGCTCCTAGCGGAATAGAGAAGTTAAATCTCGCGATTCTTAATATTACCTCGCGCTAGCCGCTCTATAATCAAACTATACTTCTCTTTATTTATTAGTAGATCTATAATAAGGTCCTAAGGATTATATTTAAAATTACCTTTATAGCCTTATCCTTAATCCTCTAGGACTATCTTAAATTCATCTTAGCAGCATTATTAAAGAATCTAGTAAGAAGTATCCCTATAGATCTAGTAATACCATTAAATCTCAGCTATAACGTGGGAGTAAGGACTCTTACTTATAGATAGAAGGCTTATAAGCCCTAAAAAGCTTTAGATAGGCGTCTATTAACTATATAAGTTATAGCTAATTTAAGATAGCGCTTAAATTAGAACCTATAATTAATAATATATTAAAAATATAATACTAAGGATAAAGAATATAGTAAAATTTAGAGTTAAAGAGAGTTAATATTAGATATAAAAGAAGTTAGAGCTTAAGGAAGTAATAACTAAAGCTTAATATAAAAGCCTTAAATTAGTTTCCCTCTACTAAAGCCTACATAAATAAGATATTCTAGAAAGAAAATACTTAGAGTACTAGTCTCCTAGTATTTCTCTTCTAACTTACTTTCTATTATTTAGCGGTATCTATAATAATAATATCCCCGCTTAGTAGTACTAGTACTACGCTCTACGCTTTACTAGAAGTAGTAAGATACGCTTAAGGGCTCTTACTTTAAAACTTTCTAGTATTACTTCTAATATCAGTGGTTATATTTACTACCGAAGTCTATTTATTTATTCTTCTTAAGGATAGACTTAAATAAATCTAGTAAGCCCTAGTTACCTTATAAGCGCAAAGATACTAAGTTAGTATACTAGTTAACTTTAAACTTATCTTATACCTAAAGGATAATATATAATTCAACATCCTTTAGGTACTATAGCCTAGATCCTATAGATATTCTAGCTTCCTAATAGGATTATTTTATAATACTTAGGCTTAGACGCTTTCTTCTTCCTTTAATATATTCGTACTCTCCTTACTATCTTTACTAGCCTATTAATTATTATTATACCGTACCTTATTCCCCTAAGCCTACTTAGTAGTAATAATATTATAGGTAGAACCTAAGGTCTTAATAAGTATAGCTAGGTAAATATTAGGCTTAATTATACTATATTCTACTAGGCCTATCTATTAATAGCCTTCCTTATAATTATATTCATCTATTATACTATTTATATAGAACTACTTTCCTACGTTTATATTTATAATTTATACCTAGTCTCACCTATATACTATCTCTTAGAGGCTGCTAACACGATTTTAGTAACTAATATTCCCGAGGAGGACCTTCTAGTATTAGAGGATATATACGGTATATTTCCTAGTAGAATCTATTCCATCTAGATTAATCGAGATCTCTTAGCGCTATTAAAGAAGATATAAGAGCGAAGAACCCTTATTACTATATTAGAAGCTATAGAGACTAGCCTTATATTATTAATAATAAAGTTATTCTATTAATATAAGAGCTACGAGCTTATATAATTAAGTAGGATAGATATTAAAAAGGAGAGACTATTATAAAGGCGCTACCTAAAGGAGAAAGACTATAATTATATATATATTCTATAATAAGGATATAACTAGATACTAGTAATTCCTCTTATTAGAAAAAGGGTAGATACTATTTACTACTACTTAGGCGAGCTAGTATAAATGAATAAAGAGATTAAGGTAGAAGTAATAGAGCTAGCTAAGGTTAAGTTAAATAGGAGAGAATTAAGTAAGTATTTATAAATAAGATCCGCCTTTATATAATTTAATATTTAATCCGCCGCGTATATAGCCTATTAAACCCTCCTAAATGCCTATCCTTTATACTTATCCGCCTAATATATTAATATTTCTGTACGGGAATTAAGATGGAGTACTCTAAGTTAATAATAGTAGAATCGATTTATAAGGAGTAGGTTAATATAGATTACTATCACTTCTCTTCTTATAATATAGGCGATACCCGTTATAAGGGTTTCCTATCTTAAATTACTACCTTAGGAGACTCTATATTATAGCTTTACTAGATATCTAGCGCTCCAGCGTAGCTGAGTGGGACTATTCAAGGTGTACTACTACAGTCGATATTAGTAGTACTAAACGCACTACTACTACTAGTCCTATATATTATTACGGGTTGGTAAGGTCTATTAACAGAGATAACAGTTAAGCTATTATTATAGAAATACTATTTTATCTTTCTCTTTATACTAAATTTCCTTATAGTTTCACTTTTATCTAGTATTACGGCCATTACTTAAGAACTCCTCTATAGCCCGAAATCTATACCCGTACTATTAGCTAGAAACCTTCCTAAGGTAAATAACTACTTTTTCTCCTATCTTACTTTACAAGGTCTTTTAGTAAGTATAGGTACCTTCCTTTAAGCTAAAGGTATTATTAACTAGCTTATCCTCGCCTTATAAATAGATCGTATACTAAGATAAAAGTAGGTAAGATAGATAGATTTATTAGAGATTTAATAGGATATATTCTACCCTCTTTATATAAACCTTATATATATTAGTAAGACACTTATATCTTTACTAACGCCTCTACTAATAATTTAGGCCTAATATACTCTATTATTACTCCCTTAATACTCCTATTTAGCGTTACTACCTTCAGCTTATTTTTATATATATTCCGCTATAACCTACTCTATATATCAGCTTCTTTATATAATACTAGAAGCTAACTTTATCTAACTACTCTAAAGTAACTCTTTATAGGGGTCTATATAATAGAGCTATACCTAATAGGTCTTTTCTTATCTATTCGCGATAATCAGGGTATCTTTACTAGTATTAATCCGGCCGTAGTTATAGTAATTATTATAATATTAATATTTATTTACTAATTACTTCTAGAAAATATCTTCTCTTTATTCCTTAAATATCTACCTACCTTCCCGAAAGATAGGGAGGATAAAGGAGGAGAATTAAATTAGAATTACTTCTTAATACCTATACTTAATTATTTATAATACCTAGGGTACACCTACTATAGCTAGATAAGACCTTTTAAAGAAATCTCCTAAGATCTCTAAGAAAGTATTAATAAGCTCGTACGTAATAAACTTAATATAATAGATTAGTATAGGTATAAATATAAGGCTACTAACTATTATAATCCTATTATCTAGATTCTAAAGGATAACCTTAGAATTAGCGAAGATAAGATTATCTACGCTAAAAACTACGCTTTAGATATTAGAATTAATAATAAATTTATAGAGCTTAATATTAAAGAGCGCTTAATAATTTTATAGAATATCTCTAATATTAATATTATTTAATAGATTAGGTCTAAAGCTATTTTACTTTTCTTAGCCAGCGTTTACGGCTGGCCTATAAAGTATATTAAGAGCTACGTCTATAGCTAAACTTCTAAATAGCGTAGGTATAAACGGTTTTATTAGTAGTTATATATTTTATAGCCTTACTTATACCGGCTTTATATTAAAATAGTAATACTTAGCTATCTCTAATATTCTACTTATATTTAATTTTAGCCTCTATCTTAAATAATTAGTTAACTTAATTACTATTTCTTATTAGCGGCTTATATAGTCTATAGTATTTTACCTTCTTTACTTTCCCCTTGACTTCTTATTATAGGATAAGTAAATTAATAGTATTATATTACACTAATAATAAGTATAAGATAAGGATTTACTTTTAGATACTACTATTTAAAAGAGACCCCTATTATAGATATTAATATCTAGAGCTAATTATAGATATTATTATATATTTAGATTATAAATTAATAAGGTATAGACTTATAATCTATTAAAAATATTTAGAGACGTTTAGATTCTCTTAGGAAAGGACTATTTATAGATATCTTAATATCTATAATAGATACTTAAACTCTTAAGGTAAGACTATCTAATATATCTTATAAAAGACTATTAAGTTTCTTTCTAATTTAAACGCTCTCTTAGGAGTTTACTAGAGGAATTAAATCCTAAAGAGGATAATAATATGAATTATAAGATTATTAATATCCTCTAGATATAGATTTAGCGACTCTCTAGGAAAGGATAAGAAACTGAAAAGATCTTATAACCTCTAGTAGCTTATTTATAGCTAAATACTACGCTTAATATAACTCTACTAAATAATAAAGTAGGGCTAGTCTCTACGTGAACTATATATCTATAAAATAAAATTAATATCATTATAACTACTAGTAATTAATTAAACCTAAATAGTAATAATTCCTTAATAGCGGGTCCTATAATATCTACCTAAGAAGATTTATAAGATGCCTTATTATATATATTAATAGATCGTACTAAAATAGGCTATATTAAATCCCCTCTAATAGTAACCCCGCTAGGTATTTCCCCTTAAACCATTTACTCTAGTGATACCTACTAATACCGGAAGATATCTTAAATAATATAAAGTAGGAGCTATAGGAGATCGCTAGTATAATAAAAGAGGGGTATTAAATTATTATATTTATAGGCGCTAGGATTAGTATTAATTATAGTATATTAGTAAGTATTAATCTCTACTTTTAATTATCTTTAGATAATAATTATCTAGGACTTTTAGTCTAAGATTAGCCTTTATAAGATAAATTAAGGTCTATTTAAGAGAGAAGTACTTAATAATAAAGAAAGAAGGAAAGACTTATATAAATACTTAATTAAAATATAGAATAAAATAAAATCTAAAGATCTAGTTTAAATAAATATATATTAATTTCTCTAAGTTCTTTAATAATCTAGAAAGCTCTAAAGATATTATACCTAGAACCTAGATAGATTAGAGGTAAGGGCTAGTTTAAATACTAATATTAAGTTTAAAGACTATAATATAGTCTAGCTATATAATAACCTTAACTCCTTTAGATACTCTTATTACAGCTATTTCATAAGCTAGGATAGTATATAAGAGACCGCCCTTACTTCTAGAGAGATTATATTATATCCTATATATATATTAAGGATAGAAGAATAGTAGAGAAGAGGAGGGAGAGTAAATATCTATATTAGATACTTATAACCTAATATTATTCTCTACTATAATATTAATAATCCTCTAAGTAAGATAAAAGCGAGGGTTATTAATAAAGATATAAACTTAATACCTAATATCCTCCTAATTATTAATATATTATTAGCTATTAATAGCCTAAGGTATAAGCTTAAGAATAAGTTAATTCCCGCGGTATATTAGAATAGTAGGAAGGTAATATATATTAATAATAATCCTCCCCTAAGGGTATTTTCTAAGCCCGTAGTTAATTATATATTTAAAATAGATTATAACTACTAGGTATAAGAGCTTACCGCACGCGAACCTTCCTTATAGGAAGATAAGGTAGGATATAGTTCTTAGTATCTCTCTTATAACTTTAACTTTCAGCTAAAAGCGGAGGCTATTAATAAAGTAATTAAAGAAGCTAAGCTTAAACTAATCTCTATTAATAATTATTCTAATATATAGTTTAGGACTAAAATAAAGGATAAAGTAAGAGAAGACTTAAGTCCCTTTCTCCCCTTAAATTAGCTTTTAATATCCCCGCTTATATATATTTTATCGCTTTTTAGATAGGGTAAATCTATAATAGTCCTATATAGTAAGTATACGGAATTCAATATAAATAATATTAAAAAGAGAATAGAGATACTAGGCGGGCCTATATAACTAATTAGATAGAAATATATACGTATAATTATTCCGTATAATCCTAGCGATTATTAGATCCTAATTATAGTAGATATTCTAATCCGAACTATAAGCTACTATAGCTTACTACCTAGGTATTATATAAGTAATTATTATAAATTTATAGATGCATAAATAAAGCGTACTAAAGAGAAACTTAGTTAAGACTATTCCGGCTAGAATTCTCCCCTTAAAGGCGTTAGTATACGCTTTCCCCTTTTATAAGTCTAATTAGCTGACGACTTTATAGAGTTTATATTAATAAATAAATAGTTCGGACTATAGGATATACCTTCTAGAGAATACGAGACGCCTTAGCTAAGGCGAGGTTATTAATAGAGCGCTAATTAAGGCGGATAGCTTAAGGGTTTTTTATACTAAATTATTACTAGCGAGGTCTCTTCATAAAGCTAGCGAGTAGATTATATTAAAGAGCGTACTATATCTAGAAACCTTAATATTATAGTAGGTTAATACTACGCCTCACTCCTATATATTTAATCTCAATTTAACACAAGCGAAATAGAGGAAATCGTAGGTTAAAGAGATTAAAGCTTAATCTACTTATATTAATAAAAGTAACTCTAATAGGGATAATAGTAGTACTTAATAACTAGATCTCGCGACTATAAAAGCTAATATCTTAACCCTCTTTAAGTCGTCTCCCTTATATCTATAAATAAAGTACCTAGAGCGCTTTACTAACTACCGTCTCCAAAGAAGTAAAGCCCTAGTAGGATATATATAGGCTTCTCATCTCCTTAAAATAGTAGCGGCGTTCGTTTATCCTAAATATTTCATTACCTTAAAGGGCGCTATCACTTACTACTATATCCTAGTACTAGAAGAAGTTATCTAGGTATTACTTAACTTATTAAGCTACCTTTATATAGTAGGCGTTTAGATAGAATATCTTAGACTAATTAATATCATCCTTTAATGCTTTATACGCGCTTATTTTACCTTATTAATCGATGAAGGGATATATCTTTTCTAAGACTAAGCTAGGTATATAGTATTCTAGAACTATTACGCGGTAACTAGATTTATTAAAGCTATAGTAGTTAAGATATATCTAAAGATAAAAGGATAGGACTTATCTCCTAATCCTACTAAAAGATCTATATTTTAGGAAGTTCAGCGTAATCTAAGGAGGTAGAGATAGGAGGGGGCTATTTAATCTTTAATCTAAAATTAATTCTCCTCTCTTACCCTCCTTACTTTAATACTATATTATATTTAAATACTACCTACTTCTTAAAGTATTTCAGGATCTTTATAAGTATTAATAATAATATTTAATTAATATTAACTAATCTATAGTAGCTTCTAAACTAAAATTCTATATAATACTTAGGCTCTCTTTATTAAAGTTCTTACCAAGCTTCGCTTATACCTATAGAGCTATATACCTAAGCTAGTATACCTCTTTAATATCCTATATAGCTTAAATAAGCTAAAGACCTAGTAATTTAAGATAGAGCTAGCTACTAATAATAAAATTCAGAATACTACTCTAGGCTTAGTACTACTAGTAGATACCTTTAACTATATAGATAAAGGAAAGAATAATATACTCTCTATTTTAATAAAATAACTAACTCAATAATAATAATATCCTAATCTTAGTATAATTAGATTCCCTATATTTAAAGAGAAAGAGTAATACGGCTAAGCTTCCTATAAAAGTCCTACTACATTAAAAGAATTATATCTAAATTTAGCTCCTATCTAGATATAGCTCTTAACTTTGATTTAAAAAGCCTATCACTCTTCCTATTTCAATATATTATTAGGTTATTTACTAAAATTAGTATAATAAATCATAGAGATCTTATATCTAATTTCTAAGTTTTTAGAATTAGTGCCTAAAGTTAATCTATATAATAAGGTGGAAATATAAATATAATTATAGAGTTATCCAAGTTTAGGAGGGTATTTTAGGATATACCTAAATACTAAACTATACTTATACGCTACCTCTCAGGCGCCAATTTATTTATACTATGGAGGGCGGTCGGCTTCTAGCTATTAGATAAGGAAAAGAGAGTATATCTAAGCTTACTATAGGATATATTTAAGTATATATAATAGAATAAGGATATAGGAGGAGTTACTATAATAGGATAAGGCCTTAACTTCCGCTAAGTTAAAGTACTTATATAAGAATCTACTACTATATACTAGAAAAAGGTGGTCCCTTTTATAATTATAATTTAGCTACCTTTTAGTTATAAGAACCTTATCCCTTAGATTAAGTAGGCCTTATTAAGTATAACGCGTACTACTAGAATAATAGTTATAGAAGCGGCTAAATATTTAAACTTTTAGGATATAACGCCTATTACTACTATTAAAGGGCTTATAACTAGTATTAAGATATCTATTCTAATTATAACTTTAGTATAAGAGGTATTTTAAAGCTAGCTAGGTTATATTATTATTAATAGAGCTACTACTATATCTATCTTTCAGCCTATACTTAATAATGCTACTCGGATTATAATTATAAAAGTAGAATTAGACTCTATTATATATAAGACGGGTAATATTATTACCTATAAGACTAATAATAGTTTTAGTATATATATATTTAAACCTTAGTATATAACTAATATCTTACTTATATATAAAATACCTTTAGAAGGACTAAGATATAATTAGCCTAATAGTCCTTAGATTATTATATAAGTAATTAATATCTACTTACCTATAGAGTTAGATTTAGTTTATACTACCTAATAAAGGAGGAATATACTTTAAGGATAGTAAGTATCTTTTCTAATATTACATTATTTATAAGAAGGGTATATTATAAAGGTATTTTATAATTTCCCTATAAAAAGATAGGTAATAATACCTAGCTGTTTAAGTAGTTCCTTAGTTATACTTAACTTAGAATTCTATTTACTATTATATAGTTCTTCTCTATTTCTTTACTAATTAGTAATATTACTATCTCTTATAGTCCTACTTCTCTATCTACTATCATCCTACTCTAATTCTAACGCCCTACTTTAGTTCTAATACTCTACTTTAGTCCTAGCTCCCTACTTTAACTTAGGAACTTTACCCTTTAATTCTCCTACTTTAATTTAATATAGCGCATTAGAGCGGTTTACTACCTAATTCTACCTATCCTAGGAAGTTTATCCTAGGAGAATTCTCCTAGGCTAAAGAGGTATTTAAGATAAGCTAGTATTAAGTTAAATAATATTAATAGTCCTAGGAGAATTAGCTTAGAATAAATCTCTTAGGATAAATAGTAGTATAATTAGCTAATTCTAATACCTAGATCTATCTTTAACCCCCTTATAAATAAGCTAGTTTTAGCTTAGTTTAATCTAAGGTATTTAAAGGTCTTAAAAGGATAGGCTTAAGAAATCTCCCCTAGGGAATATTATAGTATGAAACTTATTTTATTATATAAAGAGGATCTAGGAGCCTTATAATTCCTTTTCTAATCTTTAATCTTATTTTAATATGGAAGAGTATATAAATAAAGAGGAAGCCTTTAATAGTAAAGTCTATAGAAAGATATATAACTATTAGTCCTAAAAGTAGTCTAATTTAGAAATATAATAGTAGACTCTTCTCTCTCTATATAGAGCTAGGAATTTAAAATAACTATTCTAGTATAGGGAATTCACCCTTACCTTTAATACTTTCTTAGAGATACCTACGCTCTTAACTAGGATGAGAATTAGTACCTTATATAAGATATTTATAGTTAGATATAATAAGGTAAATAATCTATTACTAACTATATAAATATACTTATTAATTACTAGGACATTATATATTACCTTTAATATACTAAGTAATTCTAGTCTAATTTACTTTAGTAAGATAAGACTATTATAGCTAAGGTAGATTAAGCTACTATAAAAGCATTATAGTTTACTACGCTATAGGTATTAATACTAGATACCTAAATTCTATATAGTAAAATACTAGGCGGGGAAATCTTTAATAATTTTAGCTAATAAGAACGTAAGGGGATCTAGATTAAGCTATAATCTTTTAAAGGCCTAGTTCCTTCTCTATTTAAGTTCTTTAAGAATATTAAATACCTTAAGGTATAGGCCGACTATTTAAAATAGCTAGTATACCTAGATTCTTAGGAAATACTATCCACGGTAATAAAGAAGATCTATACTAGTATAAATTAAAGTATAGACTCAGCTCTAGTATAGGAAAATAAGACTATATTTAAGTCTATACTAATAAACTCTACTTATTAAATTAACCTAGGATATTAATAATTATACGCCTTTACTATACATTACTACTACGAAATCCCTAAAAAGCCTAGCGGGAAGGACCTTTTAATAAAGCTAAGGACTAGGTTAGATATAATAAGGTTAAGCTAAATAGCTAATCTTATTAATTATTTAGGATTTAAGTTATCTAAGATTACTACCTTAATATAGTTTCTAAAGTTAATAGACCTAATAATAGTAAGAGGAAATAAAAAGCCTATAATTATTATAGATAATCTAGGGGAAATTAAAAAAGATAGATATAAAATATTATATATTTAAAATTATAAAGAGGACTATAAATTTCTACTTATTATATATTTATATAATAATAGGAATAAATAATCTAAGAGGATTATATCCTACTTTAAGCTAAGATCTACATACTTAAATTTATATAAGATACTAGATAGCTCTAATGTATAATAGAATTTAACTATAATAATAGGAGAATTATTACCCCTAGCTTTCTATTTAACTTAATTAGCTTATTCGCTAAGAGAAGATTAGGTATAAGGGGCTAAGTATATAAAGGTTAATAAGGAACTAATAGAAGATATAATAATATAGGATAAAGAGGGAGAGGAAGAGGAATAAAGACCTCTATTCTAAGTAGAAGGTACTTTTATATAAGAAATAATAATATAGCGATAAAAGCTCTTATCTAAAGTAGGCGTACTTAATAAAAAGGAGTATAAGTAAGAGTAATATTAGTAGAAGCTTATAAGGGATATAAATACTCTTATAGAAGAGGAGTAAAGACTAGAATAAAAATAATAAAAGCTCTTATCTAATATAAGTATACTTAAAAATAGGACTAAGAGTAAGAACTTTAACAATAGTAACTTATATAAGACGTAGGTATAATTAGAGAATAAAAGTAGGAGTAAGGATAGTAATAATAAAAGCTCTTATCTCATATATATATACTTAAAAAGTAAGGATAAGAATAAGAGTAATACCTATAAAAGCTTTTAAGAGACATAAGCGCATTTAGAGAATAGGATTAGGAAAAGGAATAATAATAATAAAAACTCTTATCTAATATAAGTATACTTAAAAAGTAAGAGTAAGAGTAATACTAGTAGAGGCTTATAAGGGATATAATTAGACTATAAGAATAAGAATAAGAATAAGAGTAACAAAGATAAAAGCTTATCTTAGATAAAAGTATACTAAAAGAAGGTAAGTAAGACTAAGAATAAAGATATTAAAAGCTTATAAGGGATACTAGTAGCCTTAAAGAGTAAGAGTAAAAGTAAGAGGAATAATGTTAAACTCTTATAAAGGAAGAAAAAGAGCTATTAAATTAAAAATAAAGATAGGAGGAATAATAAGAAACACTTATAACGGATATAAGCGAGCTAGTTTTATAAGAGGAAAAGTAGGAGGAATAAAGAAATACTCTTATAGTAGTTATAAATAAGCTTATAAACTAAGAGTAAAGGTAAAAAGAATAGTAATAAAAGCTTATAAAGTATATAAGCGATCTTAAGAAATAAGAACTAAGGTAAAAAGAATAATAAAAAAAGCTTATAGTAGATATTAATAAGCTATATAAATAAGAGAAACACCTTAAGAAGTTAAAGAAGGATAAATTAATATAGAAATAAGAGTAAAAGAGTATGGAATTAAAGATATTAAAGAGTAAGCTAGATAAGTTAGAGATAATTCAGGAGTAAGATAAGCGAGATATAGTAGAGTTATAAAGATAAGGTTAAGAAGAACTAGTAGATCTTAAACTACTATCTCCCTTAGAGCTTAAGTATAGAGGAATAGATACTAATTAAAGTATACCTAAAGTATAAGCGCAGAACTATTTAATAGATATAATCTAGAAAGGTAGTACTTAAGTAAATATTTTAATACTTAAAGGTGAAAATAGTCCGGTATAAGAGTATAGACTATAATAGGATAGAGTATAAAGAAAGGGCTAAGAGGAGAGGCTAATAGAGGAAGCTTATAAGCCTAAGGCCTAAGGAAGCGGCTAAGAGTATAGAGTATAAGAGCGGGTACATAAGTATTAAATATAAGAGAACGGGTAAGAAGATAGAGCCTATAGGGATAAAGTATATAAGGATAGAGCTTATAAGGATAGAGTCTATAAGCTTAGAGTATATAAGGATATAATACATAATAATAAGGCCTAAGGTAGTAGGTAAGTAAATAAAGCCTAAGAGGTTATATAAGAGGATAAAGTATATAAGGATAATATAACATAGTATTAAGTATAGAAGCGCTAAGTAATAACTAAAGAGAGCGATAATAGTATAGTACTTTAAGTATAATAAGTATAAGAAGGATAAAAACCTATAGAAAAGGGTAAGTATTAATAACTTAATAGGTTTAGGTTATTAAATTATAATATAAACCTAGAAGGTAATATATTAATAAATAGTATTAGAGAGGAAGATACTACTCCTATATAAAGAAAAAAGGCCTAAACGCTACGCTAGTAGTAAAGGCAGGAGCTATAGGTATAAGAGAGGACTAAAAATGTAACGGTAGTAATAGTAGTAGAAAATATAAATAGCTTAATAGGTTTTACTTCTGATTTTACTTATGAAGCTCTACAGGCGCTATCTCAGGCTACATAATCTGCAATATTAAGTAGATAAGGATATACGTTTACTAAGTATAATATATTAATCGTGAATACTTCATGACTATGTCTTCGATCTCTATAAATTCGTGGAATGAAGCTAAGTATAGTATCTATATAGTATTAATCTAATAGAAATTCAGTAGAGGATAGTATAGGATTCATTATATAGATCTCTTATTTATAGATTAAAGAAGGGTACCTTCCTATCCTTAAGCTAAAGAAATCTAGATAATAATAGTCCTATTAATATCCTTAATCCTACTACTACTAATTCCTAGAGACCTTAATAATCTATCTATAAAGGATCTTACTCTATTATAAAATATACTATTAATCTCCTTTATTTTCACTCTTCCTTAAGTTTATCTTTCTTAGAATTATCCTTCTATTTATTATATAGCTAAAAGGCTTTATATTACTTAATTTAGACTATTTAACCTAACTATTCTATAACCTATTAAGTAGTCTTTATTCTTAGGGTAATATATAGTCTACTATTAAAATAACTAGTATATCTTAGATTCTTGATAACTCTATTAATAATAATCTTAAGGTAAGATAGATATATTTACTTAATTAATATATCTATAAAATACTTATAGTCAGGCGTATTCTATATTATTAATATAAGGTTTTAGATTAATTAACATTTTATAGGATTCTTAATATACTAAAGGAATTTAACTAAAGGAATATAGCCTAGTATTATCCTCTTTTTACTTAAAAATTCAAAATATATATACCTTTACCGAGATTTAATATTTATATAGTACTAAAGGCTAGCGCTTAAATTAAGCTATTTTATAATTAGCGCTTTAATATGTAGGCTATCTATTATCTAACATAGTTTATTAAATAAGGAATACTATTTTAAGTCTATATCCTATACTTCTTTTTTTAAGGGAAGATTATATATCATCTTTATCTCTTTTAAAGTAGTATATACTACTATTAATATAATTACTATACTTAAGGCTAATATTAAGATTAACCTAGACTTAGAAGTAAATAACTTCTAAGGATTACTTAAAAGAATCTAAAGTAAAGAGGACTAAAACTCTCTACTATAAAGTAGATACTAAACTATTAGAATAGTATTAAAAAGGTAGATACTATCTAATATACCTAGGAGATATATTTAAGGATAGGAGGTATAAGATTATATATAAACTAGGCTAGGAAGGTTATATAACTATTTAGCTTATAAGAGACTTAATATAAGTATATATTAACACTATTTATATATGTAAGGTTCTATAGAATAGTATAGGCTAACTTTAGAATAAGCTATCCCGCTATATTATTATAAAGATATTAGTCTCTAAACTATAGTATAGTAGCTAGGAGGTCTAAATCCTTAAGTACTTATTATAGGGACTAGCTAACTATCCTGGAAAGAAGTATATTATATAGCTATTAGATTAATTTAAATACAAAGGCCTAAATAGTACTTACCTATACCTTATCCTTAAACTACTTAGATTAAGTATTCTATCTAAAGCCAATTTATATTTAAGTAATAGATTACCTAGTAAAATTACTTAGGAGGCTTTAAGGTAGACTATATAAGTACTTACTTATATCTATACCAATGGTATTAGATATAGGGGTTAGTTATAGTTAAGCTACTTTCTATAGGCTTTTTACTTACCTTTTAGATACTAATTAGTATATACTATTAAACCTATATCCTAGTAATACTATCTTTATAAATATAATATTATATTAATTTAATATAGATCTTTAAGGGTCTTTAAGCAAGCCTAAAACTAGTAATATTATAGTATTATCTAAGTATTCCTTAATTATATAAGTCCTTAAATATCTTATCCTTCTTACCTTATCTCCCTTTATAGCACGAGACTTTAAGAGCTATTAGGTAAAGCTATTTAACTTTAAGGAAGTATTTCTAATTAAATAGTAATATTAAATTCATTATCCCTTAGTCTTTTAAGCCCCTAAAGCTATCTTAATATTATAATAGGACTTATAAGTAGATATATAGAGCTTAGGCTATACTATATTACGCCTTTTACTTATTATTTTATACTTTCTACTAATAAATCACAAAGATATTCAAGCTAATTATTAGATATCCTCCTTTTAATAATTTTATACTAGAAAAAGATAAACTTATACAAGAATAGATTTTAATATTTAGAGATCTACTAGATAAATAGAGAGATAGCCTCCCTTCCCTAAGAGCTATTAATATATATACGTCGATATTACTTTCTATAATTCTCTAGAGCTATTAATACTAGCCTATCTCCCTTTCTAGTTTATATTTTAAAATAAGATAGTTAATTCTAACTTATAAAGGACCTTAGGTCTAAGTAAGTTATACTATATAACTAGCTATATAAGATATACTTTAATAATAATAAAAAATAATACTTCTTTAAAGTAGATATTAATACTCTTAATATACTCTTATAATTAATAATATAATATCGCCCTTTAGACTATCTATAAGTATCTAATTTACTTAATTATACTTAATCTTAATATAATCCCTTTATAATATAGAAGAGTTAGAATAGCTATTTCCTAAATTTAAAGATCCTTAGATACCTTATAAATAATATTACTATTAAAGCTAAGTAGGCGAGTATAAGTTCTATAAAAAGGCGGATTATTAGAAAGGTTTAGGTACTAGTTAACTCCTTCTAGTTATATTTTAAGCTATTCTAATAGCTTATTAACCTAAGCTATTGATATATACTAGAGGAGGATTATAGACCTAGTACTTTATAGTAAGATAGTAAGCTATAGCTATCTAATAATCCCCTATAAGTTTAAATTTTTTAATAAATTTAATAGTATTAAGTTAGTAAGATAGACTTTTATAGTTATAAGTCATAAATAGAAGATCTAGTAGTATAGTATTTACTAATTTAATAATTATTTTAATAATCTTAGAGTAATAGTATTCGCAGCGTAATATTTTCTCTTATAATATAGCTAACTAAAGATAACTCTTACTTAAACTAGTATCTAGAGGGGAAGGTACTTAACTAGGAGAAAAGGTAATCTCTAATATAATTTTAATGTATCTCCTTATATATATAGCGCGGCTATTATGAATCTAGGCGAAGTTCAATATAGTAATAGAGTAAAGGATAAAGACTTCTAGAATAGCGCGAATATAGGAGAACTTATCTTTATTTTCAGTAATATATATCTTTATTATAAGGAGTGTAATAGTAGAGGTAAAGGTCTCCTAACTAGATATAGAAAGCTCTTATAGTACGCTTTATAACTAATTAATATTCTTATCTTACTAGTATAGTAATATTATAAATAATAGATTAGTTAAGATAAAGTACTATTTATATATACTTTTATCTTTACGCGGGAGAAAATACTAAATCTACTAGATTATAGATATAGTCCTAGCTATCTTATATAATTTAGATTTAAGAGTACTCTTATACTTAAAGATTAGTTAGTATATAACTAATTCTAGTACTCTCTATATAGTAATCTTTTACTAATATCTTTTCTATATATTAATCCCTATATAAGAAACCTAAATTTCTAAGGGGGTTATTTCTAGAGTACTCCTAAAAGAGCTATTTTTAGAGTACTACTAAGAGTTATATATATATTATAGATCTTAAGGTTACCTTAGTAGATAATTTAATAAAAATAGCTAGAACTAGAAGCTTAGTAGTATTACTTCTATTTTTTTATATATCCTAATAATCTTCTCTTACTTTCTCTTTCTTAAGTCCTTATATATTATAATAGATTACTACCTCTACCTCTCCCTCTCTCCTTTTATCTAAGAATCTATAAATTTCATAGAACTAGTTAAGATATACTATTAGGATATCTTAGAATAACTAATAAGACGTAAACTAATTCTATTACTCTAGATACATAGATATAATAATCTATAACTATAAAATACTATTCTTTATCTATTAATAGATCTTAATCTAAATCTCTATACTTATATTATAATAACTAATTAATTAATTAAAGCTAGTTTAATTAAATACTAATCTAATTTAGAGAATAATCTCTTTAAAGTATATAAAGGAGCGCTTCTATCTACTTAGGAAGCTATAGTGAAATTTACCTTCCTAGTTCCCTAAGTAGGTATATTTATAGGAGTGATATTAAGTAGCAATATTGGAGATAGCTTATTAGAAAGTATATTATAATTATTAAAGAGGTATAAGAACTTATAACGTAGCTACCTACTTAATAAACTTCTAAAAGGTATTAAGGGACATCTATTAGATAGTCTTTATTTAAAAAAAAAATAAGGTATATATTTCTTAGGTCTACTTCACTACTATCTTTAACTAATAGTTCTAATGCTATTACTATAATAAGTAGGACTTACTAAAATATATATAGAAGCTTCTAGT
>JAABUL010002087.1_pt1 | contig 34717 bp, 61 predicted proteins | sample 5559151 | NCBI WGS metagenome assembly JAABUL01 (sample SAMN10711876, study PRJNA513368) | rock metagenome | isolation source: Antarctica rocks | place: Antarctica: Victoria Land, Pudding Butte sud | reverse complement strand
ACGGAAAAATTGGCGGGCAGCTGCGCGGAAGCTGCGAAAATTGGCCTCAGGTCGCGCGAAAGCTGCGCGAATCGCTTAAATTATTTCCATTTTCGCCGCTGCGCGAATCATGCCCGTGACTACGGTAGCAGGCTCGCCGTCATGTGGGTACTGTGCATGTGGCCACCCTGCTCAGAATATCGCAATTTGCAAACAACTGCCAGCAGTGCTTACGTGAGTCAATTCCTGATTCATGGCAAGCGTCACTACAATTGTACCAGCAGCTGCTGCTGGCGGCCGCCCGCCCTCCTCCTCCCGACAAGCCATATTCGTCCTTGCGGCCTCATTCAAATCAATGTCAATGGCAACGTCGGTTCAGCTGTGCAAGCTTGACCGCAGATTAGCTGACTGCCAGGCATATGGTGTGGTCCTTGGACAGCACGCCGCTGCCCTGCAGGCACTCGCTCCATTGCCCCGGCGCCTGCTGCACCCCCGCCAGCGCGCCTGCACGCCAACCCAGCAGCCGAAAGTTTCAGCCAGTCGTGAAACATCCCACGCCTCTGCACGCATCATCTTTCTTGGGCAGGCTGGGCAGGCGCGCCGACTGCAGCGCGACAAACAACAACACAAACAAATAGACAGAGACACAAATGTACAAAACCCACAAACCAACAAGTAAACAAATAGAGGAATAATTTGGACCACGGCTGGCTCAACGAGCACTGCACCCTCAGCAGTCCCGCCCCGTTACACCATTAGCAGCTGGTCGCGCAGCCCTCGCCACAAAGCACACATTACACGCTCAGCAGCGCCGCGCACCGATGAGGCCGGCGTTGTACTCGACGGCGGTGCGGCTGCTGTTGGAGCCGCGCGCGGGCGACAGCGCGTCGCCAAATTCGGACTGCTCCAGCAGCGCGCCCACCGCCACGTGCGCGTTGGGCGCCGGCGACAGGCCCTGCGCTCGGCCGCAGGGCTACGCCGCCAGCCACAGCACGCACAGTCAGTGACAGGCACAAGCTGAGATGCTGATAGTAGGTTCGAGGGCTCAGCAAGGCACTTGATTAGAGAGCACGGCGCTGACGCCCGTGACAGCTGAGCGCCTGAGGCCACAGCCTGCCGACACAAATTGGACCAGCCAATTCACTTGAGCTCGTCCATGAATGTGCATGTTTTGCCATTGCAATCAAGGCAGCGTCTGCCGCACCTGCCGCTCGCCGGGGAAGGGCAGCCCGGGGCAGGAGGCGCCCATGACCTGCGGGAACTTGCTGTACGTCTTGCCAAAGCCGACCACGTAGGATGCGGCCGACGCGCCCAGCATGTACCGCGTCTGCGCGCGCGCGAAGCACACGTACCGCTTGGCCTTGGCCGCATACTTGCTCCTGCGGCATGAGCACGTGAGATTAAGGAACCGAAGGAGAGATCAGTTTGCCACGCTCCGTGAACCGCAGTACCAAGGTGCATCAGGGTCCCTGTGGAGGTGCCGCTGGAGGGACATCGCCACCGAGGCAGGCAAGCCGAGCCGCCGCCCCCCATCTGGTCCTCGAAACAGGATGCACACGCACACCTGCACGCTGCATCCGAGTTCAGGCAGTCCCGGGCGCCCACAACTGCCTGGGCGCCCAGGGTTCGGCACGCCGCATGGCAGCGGGCAAGAGAACTCACGTCGCGGCCTGTGCGTAGGCGGCGGACAGGAGGCATTGGCGGTGGTGTCCAGCGCGCCGTTTTTCGTCAGGACTGATATAAGCGGTTTTCACTTGATCGTCTACTGAAAAACAGCGACGCGCCTGGCGACCTGCGCATACAGCGCGGACAGGAAGGCGGCGTTGGCGGTGGTGCCCAGTGCGCCGTCGTTGGAGTTCCAGGCGCGGCCCTGCGGCGTGAACTGCACGGGCACGCCGCCCGTGCCGCACAGCCAGTACTTCAGGAAGTACCGCATCTGCTGGTGGTACGCTGCGTCGCCCTGCGGCCGCAAAAAACATCCAGGGCTGAAGATCGGGGGTTGCAGGCAGAGCCTGAGGGGACAGTCTGTCAGAAGTTGCATCAGGGTCTTGTGCGAGGCTGGACGAATTGCCGCACGAGTGTGTGTATTGGCATGACAAATGATGCTGGCTGTGTCGAAAGGTTTGGGGTCACCAACAGAGCGGAAACGAGCGTGTGCTGGCATTAAAAGCCTCATGCGCAGGGAGGCATCTCAAGACAGAGTTTCCAGACGCGTCAACGGCTCCTCACTTGCAGCTGCGTCATCTTGAGGTTGGCGCCCCAGAAAGTGTTCTGCCAGTTGAACAGCAGCTGGGTGGCATACACACTCTCCGGCCCCTGCGCCGAGGGATTTGCTTTTTATTGAATTGTTTTGTTTGGTTTTGTAGTCTATTTCAAAGACATGTCGGCATCGTCACTTGTCGGCCCCTGTATTAAAAGGTTTCGCTTTGATGAACGACAGAAAGCCAGGTAAAGCCGCCCGCGTTTTCCAAGCTCAGCGGCAACAAGAACATCAACAACTCCCCGGAAACCACAGATAGTGCATGTTGGCGCATCTGTGTGGGCCGGGTGCGCTCTGAGCACAGTGAGGGCGCATGTGCTCACCTGCGTATGTTCAATGTAAAATGAAATGGCGTCGGTGAGGTACGCCGGCTGCCGCGTCGCCTGGTACATCCACGTGGCCGCCCACATCAGATCGTCATAGTATGTGGTGCTGTTGTACCTGCGGCACCAAGGCGATGCATCAAATGTCGAGTGGCCTTCAGTGTCTGATGCTGCTGGGTCGGTCTGATTGCAGCTGACAGGTTTCATCAGCTGTTGAACCACATGTAACACTGCCTCAATGCTCTGCCGAATTTGCGCGCCGGCAACAAGCACAGAGTTCTTTGAACTTTGCACGGCGTCCTAGAAACGCACCAGGCGACGGCAGAGCCATTGAAAGCGTCGGCGGGGCCCTGGCAGACGGCCTGGCGCGACACCGCCAGTGTGCCGTAAGGGTCCAGCTTGTTGATGTTGGCGCGCTGATACACCGTGAAGCACGTCGACCCTTGCACCCCGTCCGTGTAGCTGGACAGCCCACACACAAACAGCAATGTCAAATGATTGGCAACACGATAGATAACGAATCGCAATTTCATAAGGACTAGTCCTGGCTTCCAGCAGCTGCTGCCGCATGGCAGCGGCGAGGAGCAAGCGGCAGGTGTTCATACGTTGGTGCCAGAGCAGGACGCACCAGCCCGGGTATCTCTTTGCCGCCGCATACATGTCTGCCGCCATGCCCAGAAGTTGCTGCACCATCAACGGAAAGGATGTCAGACCTCTGTGCAGTTCGGTGCATGGCCTGCAGCATCTGCTGCGGAGTTGTGCGGAGGTGATCGGAACGAATCTGAACGGTGCCGCCTTCATACCCACAGTCACGACGCGCATGCAGCTGGTTGAATCCGCGGTAAAATTCGGATCCAGTCGTCCAGAGGGCGCCGCGGGCAGCAGTGTCCTGGCAATCAGCGCAAGAGCGCCATTGCGGTACGCACCTGAGCGTAGGGCGGGTCGGCAGCTTTGAGGGCGAGGGAGGAGGCCGCAAAGGCGGCCGCCATGGAGCCTGTCAGATCGGCCGATCCGCTGGAGGTGTTGACATAGTACGACGGCCGCGCCCCGGTGAACGCCTCCGGGTAGCCCCAGTACCGGCTCTCCGTGCTGATGTTGCCCACCTGGTGCGGCAGCGGGGGACTGTTGCCCTTTGATGTTACTGCACCTGCCTTTTGAATGCGTGTGCAGTGGCGCTGTGCGCCGTCCTGTGCTTCTGAACTGGTAACTCAGAAGCACAGCCAGCTGCTTGCAGATGCAACTGTATTGCAGTGGCGCGACCAAAGGAGGGCAGTCATTTGGCAGCTTGTTGCGCACTTGATAGATGATGTAGAAGTCGGGATTGTTGGGCGTGTAGGTCAGCAGCGTCTTCTTCAGGTAGTCCGCGCCCACCTGCATGAAGCAGTTCTTTCTGAGAATTGTCATAGATGCACTAGCCTCATTCTGTCCTCGGATGCTTGACACAATTTTTGTGACGCAGGAGGATGTGCAGCTGACGTTGACGCATTGTAGGTGCACAGTCAGTGCTGCGAGCGGGCTGTCCTCTGTCCAGGACGTCTCAGCTTCCTCCAAATGCAAATGCACTGTGTACATACTAGACTGCACAGTGAAGCATGCTCTAGTGATCAGATCAGTAAACAGTGTGCACACTGATAAGGCAGGAGAGCGCGCCCGGATCTGCTGCAGCGCTGCAGCCTTTGTGCCAGATGTGTACCCGCTGGGGAAGGACAGCACGCTCCAGGCCAGCATCGCCGTTGTGAATGCAATCGGCTGCGTCATCTTGATGTTGCCTGCATGCCGCAGCTCCTTTGTGTCGAAGGTATCATGCAGTATGGCAGAATGCGGCCTACTGGGACCTCAAATTACTGCCTCCCTCCCTCAACGAAGCCCTGAGGCAACTGGAAATACAGAATGGTGCGGCGCCAACAGCATTGCCAGCAGCGCACCAAATTACCAACCATGCGGGTGTCATCGCCCCGAGTGGTTGAACTCACGCGCAGAATCCAAGGGCGTTGAACTTTCAAGAGCCGAGGTCTGCACCGCTGGCGCTGTTCGGGCATTCAGCCGCACCACACCAGCAGGGTCGCCCAGAACTCAAGTTTAATGCGAATACAATCCTCCTATGTTTGTGTTCTGCCCAAAACCCCTCACCGCCGGCGCTGCCGGTCATCCAGCCGCCTGACGAGTCGTGGCTGCCGCTGGACAGCCCCGTCAGCGGCGCCACCAGCGGGCTGGTTGCGTCTTGCCCGTACGCCGGGCCGCGCCACGGCACGCCAAAGCCGGCGCCCGGCAGCGGCTCCGGCATCATGCTCTGCATGGAAAGAATAAAGTACTCCACGTGGGAAATAACGCACCATCACCAGGGCACGCTGAAGACAGCGCCCAACGCCAGCTCCGGCATCATGCTCTGCGCAAGTAAACTCGAACACGAAGAACGACTAGACAAATGCGCCAGGGCGTGGCAAAGCCAGCGCCTGGCAGCGGCTCCGGCATGCTCTGCGAACCTTTCCTGTTACGGGGAGAATATCAACCATGCAGACAAGCTGGGGTGGGGTGTTACAACACTGCACCATCAATCTGCCGGTCTGTGCCGTTGCCCGCCAGTGCACCAGCAGCGGCAGCCAGGCAACTCGTGTGCAGGCCTGCCCACCCTGTCGAGTAGATTCTAATTGACGGACTGCCGACCCTCGAACCTCAAAGCAGACATGGCGATGCAGGAAGGAGCACGTATATGTGCACCTGGAAGTAGGTGAGGGCCGCCTGGGTGGCGCCGCCATAGTCGAGCGGCCGCGGGTACAGCCACCAGATCAGGCCCAGCGCCGCCAGATTGGCGCAGATGGTCACGGCGAACGCAAATCTGCCGAGCACAAGTGTATCTGACGATCATCACCAGAGTATTAGAAGTCCGCATGTCCTGCCGCATGTATAACAACTGTATGTGGGGAGCTGCATCCAGCGCATTATGATGAGTGCGCTTCATGGCTGCACATTTTTGCACGACACGATGAAGCTCTTCGAGCCTGGGGTGCGAACACCGCAGTGACAAAGCCTACGCCGCGCTGTGCGTGCAGCATGCCACTGGTCACGACAGACGCGTGCGGGCTGCGCTCTGAATCGAAAGGAGCTTCGACCAGCTGATGAGAGACGCGCCTGCAGGCATCTTTCAGGACGCTGCGCCTGATGCCTATGGCGTACAAGAACAGCAGCATGCCGGGCATTATGTTGAAGACCATCCACGCCAGCGACACCAGCAGCGTCGTCTTGACCTGCGTGCGACAGAGAGCTGGCGGCTCAGCCATGATTGAGGCACATTCGTGCTCTTAAGCTACACACAGACTGAAGTATGCGGGCGACAGAGGTGCCTTCGCTCCTGTGCCGCCGTGCACATCAATGTTGAATTCCGACAGCAGACAGGCGCCAGATGCGGAGCAGGACAGCATCGCACCCCAGACGCGCCGCTGACGATTTTTTTCACGCCCATGCCGAAGGAGACGGCGCAGAGAACCGTCAGGCCGATTGGAACCACCAGATCCATGAACGCATCGGCCTTTTGCCTTCCAGCGCCCTGCAGTGCACAATGTTGCGCTACTGTCATGTCATCTTCTGTATCTGGACGCTGCACCTGCCAGACACTCCTCGGCGCGACGCTGCACTTGTTATGTTGGCAGCAAGCTCGCCGCTCCCGAGCTTCGCTGGCAGCCCCTACCGCTGCTGCGCCTGCCTCTTGACGCGGCAAGACGGGCCCTTGCCGCTCCCGGCACTGCCCTGGCATCTTCGCAGTGCCATGTCAAGGGACGCCCTCACCTTCAATGTGGTCTTGAAGGTGATGCTCCTGCCGAGCATCTTGGCGAGCTGCGTGCGGAAGAAGGCCTTGATGTACGTCCAGAACATGATGAAGGTGGAGATGTTGGAGAACCACAGCGGCTTGATGTGCTTCCAGTCCCGCGTGTACATCAGCACCTGCAAATTGCACCGGCATTTCACCCGACTTTGAATGCAGGTTGCGATGCTGGGAAACGATGGCGGCTGGCTGTGCTTCCAGTCCCGCGCGTACATCAGCGCCTGCATGGGTTGTGCGCTGGCTCTTCAGCTCTCGTATGTTGGTGCCAACGGCGACAACAAAGCGCCTCATGACAGACGTTTTTGCGGCATCCTCAACAGATGTGCTTTATTATCACTTTGGTCATCTACTGATGGCCTCCAGCACCAGGCTGCATCCACGGCGTGCTGCTTCTGAAGCCGGCCGGATGCAGCGGTAGATGGTGTACAGTCGAACAACAGCCAGGAACACACTAATCGATTCGAAATGCGGTTTGTTTCTACTATTATGTGTACTTTATGATGAGCGCACCGAGGTGGTGGCGACGTAGTAGACCGTGAGGCCCGCCGCTGCCCAGAAGGAAAGCACGATGGGGAAGATGCCGAACCAGATGGTCAGCACTGGCACCAGGATGAAGGTGGGCGTTGCCATGGCCGCCACAAAGTAGGACCACACGCCCGAGCAGAACATGATCTGCGCGCAGGGCGGGGATCCGGAGTGGACATGGTAGTGAGAAGGGTCTGCATGCATAGGGTGAGACTGTTGCGGTGGTATGTGTTCCCCTGGCTTGCATCGTGTTTCACAGGAACTCAGGTTCTGAGTGAAGTCAGGTGATGTCTCGTGGTCATGCGTCAGACACAGCGCCATCGATGGGCACACAACAGGGATGGCTGATGAGTTATCTGGTTTTTCAAGCAGCGCACCCGCATGAACCAGGACAGCTTCCGCTTCCGCAGCGGGCAGTGCTCTTTGGAGAACACCACCTGGAAGTGCCCCTGCATCGCGAATACATGCAGTAAAATTATTGCACTCGGCTGAGATCTGTGATTGAAACTCATGCAATGTGGATCATGGTTGGCTGGGTGCATGTATGGTAGTTGTGCGCGGCTGCTGCATTCTTGTGAAGGGCGAGGCGGCAACCGGTGTGGCATGTGGCGTTCACATACATGGTCTACAGCTTGGACTCGCACGTGGACTACCTGACATTGGCTGCACAGTGGCATTATGCTTAGACTCACAGGAACAGTAGCTCACCTTGCACCAGCGGGACCGCTGCTGGAAGCAGTTGCGGATGCCGTCTGGCGCATCGCCGATCGCGAGGTACTCGCACACGTATCGGCACTGCAACACGTCACAGACAAGCGAAGTTCAATCACTGCATGTCAAAGCACGAATCCCGTCTCGCCGCAGCCGGTCAGCCCTGCTGGACTTGAAACATGAAGCAGCAGCAATACACAATCAGAGGCGCAAATTGGGTCTGAAAGAGCTGCACATAGAGCCGCACATCCCACCCAGCAAGTCGCCCGACAGTCACACGAACTCTGCGCACTTCCAGCAGTCCGCACCTGCCAGTGGCGCATCTTAAGTTCCATGCCGAGCGCAAAATCCTCTGTCATTGTGTACTCTGGTGACCAGCCACACTCCTGGAACGCCCTGCTGCGGATCAGGAAGTTGGTGCCTGCGCAGTGCATGGCGTCACAGTGTCGTAGTCGAATGCCTGCACACTCTCGCAGTTTGCTTGCTCGTGGCATACTGCAATGCTGATGACTCGATGACTGGCGGCGGGGACGTTGATGTGAGTGCAGGAAGCTCTCTTCCAGTAGTACGGCGGCGCCAAAACACATGCTAGAAGGACAGAGACACACTTCAAGGAATCTATCAGAATCGCGCACCCGTGCAGGAGATGAAACCAAGGGCGTCGTAGCCCGGTTGCATGTACCTGCAACAACATACAACATGATGGAAAATGATGATGAGGATGTTTGGTGGATGTCTCTTACCTGCAAAACCACACATGGTCTTGAATTGCCTGGTTAAACCAAGCCGCACTGGGTATGGTCTAAGGAATATAGTGAGTTGGCTGCCAAACCTTGAGCAGCGCTATTTCATGGCGGATTCCAATTCGCATGCAGTCCAGCATAGAATGAAAGTGTCAATAGCAGCGCACTCCCAGAAGTGTATGTTGGAGTGGTTGAAGATGTCGCCGTCCTGGTTCAGGTTACTGAAGCACTGCGGGCTGAGCACCATGCCCACATCGTCACCGCCATCCATCATGGGGATGAGCCGCAGAAAAAAGTCCGGGTTGGCCACCTGCCGGGCACACAGGAGGATGTGACACGAGTGCGGCAACTTCTGTGCGAGCGATGAGCGGCCGCATTTGTCAGCCGCCAGTGCCTGCGTCTGGAGGGAACAAGCAAAACCCTATCCAGTAGGTATTAAACCTAGCTTCCATGGAGGAAGTGCTGGGATTGACGAAGTGGAATGCATCAATCAAGGTGCTGACCATGCAGTCAGTAGAAAGGCACGCACCTGGTCGGCATCCATGACGCAGATGACCTCACCACCTGGAATTTCGCAGCCGGCGGGGTAGATCTGCAAGCACGCGTTGTTCAGGTTGGCCGACTTGCCGTTCATCTCGCCGGAGGGCTGGTTGCGGCCTGCGACATAGAAGACGCCCCGGCCCATGCGCTCGCACATGCGCCGCTTCTTCTGAGCATCTGACCACATCTCCGGCTTATTGGCACCATCGTCGCATATGTAGATGGTGCGGTGGCAGCCTGCAATAGATTGGCACACACTTGCTTTGCCAAAATTGGATACACTTTGACGGCAGCAAACCTATTTTTGAGCGGGTATGCCTGGGTTCGAATGTGCATCAAATGAATTCGACCATGGACCATGGTGTAGAGGAGTGTCAAGGCAGGTCCAGTGCGGCCATGATGCACCATGAGTGAAGCATGCATCCGCGAAAGCGTCGTCTTGCAGCCGCCTCCTCCCTGCTGACCGACACAAACACGAGCAACGAGTTTCATAGCCAATTTTCACAGTACACAACAAAGCACCTTCCGGCAGCACGGCTGCGCGGATCGCCTCCACCGTCTTGCGCACAAGGTCCATCGACTCCTTGTAGCAGGGGATGAGCACCCGGATGTGGTAGGCGCCCGTCAGCGGCAGCGCGCAGGCGGAATTCTCCTGCAGGGATTCGGCGGGAAAGCTAATTCCAGCAGAAATCAGACATTCACGCCGTGGCTCGCCGTGGCAGAATGATGATGTGGTAGGCGCCTGTCAGCTAGAGAACTCAAGGGTGACTTTGTGGCCTAGCCATTGCAGGATTATGCCTTCCATGTGGTAGGCGCCCGTCAACGGCAGCGCGCAGGCGGATCCCCCTGCAAAACTAGATCAGGAGTCAGTTTACAGCTTCGCCATTGCAAACTGCTGTTTTATGGTGGTAGGCGCTCATGAGCGACGGCGCGCAGGTTCACTCCTGACAGGCGCTCAACAGAGAGGGAGTAACATTGGCGCTGCGCCATCGAAAACTGAACAGTCTAGTGAGGTACCAACAATTGCGCTCACAGTGATCACCAGTTGCGGGGCCCAATAAGCTGCACTAAGGCCTCACAGGCAGGATTTCGCAGGCACACAGATCGTCAGCTTCATCGAACAATTCAGTGGCGCCACAAAAAGTAGATGCCTGCCTAAGTCTCCCAAAAAACCCCAGACAGAGGAGCTGCTGCTCCAGGGAGAGCCCGATCATGCTCATGAGCTCACCTCGTCGAATTCAGCCGACGGCTGCTTAGAGGTGCCCAGCTGGTTTGGCGCGCCCCCCTCCTCTACGTCCCCGCTGCCGTCGTCGAGGCTGCTGGCCGCGGACGCAAAGTTGGAGCCGGCGCGTGCGGACACGGCATCCTCGTCGGGCGGCGGCGACTTTCCGCGCTCCAGCTCGGGGTTGATCGGTGTCCAGATGAGGTTCAGGCCTGGAAGTGGAACGCGGGTTGTCAAGCAAAGAGCTGGCGACTGTGTTATATTCTTCACCAGACAGTACATGCATTGGGCTCGTCAACATTGCATCCACTCCTTGTCATGTGAGAGGCTCTTCAAAAGCTGCACTTGGGCAGCGAATTGTCTGTGCAGATGCCATGCCACACGGATTGGGGGCCACACTGTTGTGCCGCATGCTGCGCATAGCAGGCGTGCAGAAGACAGGTTTCAGCGGCGCACCGTAGATGGCGGTCGCGGTGGCGCCCAGGACCTCGACAAACAGCACGAAGACGCCGTAGGGCAAAAGGCTGCCTAAACCCTGCAGCGTCTTTGTGACGCGCAGGACCAGGTACGCAGCGCAGCACAGCACCCAGCAGCAGAACACGCTCGCGCCGACCCAGTTGAGCCGCGTGCGCCGCTCGTAGCGCCGAGCAAAGCGTTCCGGGCTCATGTCAGGCTCCGGCGGCTCAGCCGCCGCCTCTGCGCCTGCAGGGGGACACGCTGAATCCTCAGTTACACATGCAGCCATGCGCAGGGTGTGCCGGCTGTGCCAGTAGAGTTGCAATACCGCACATGCTGCATCTTGATATGCGGCAGGGCTGCTTGTGTCGGCAGGTCGACCACCAGCTAACACTCGGCAGAGCTTGGAAGGAGTGGCGGCAGAGCCAGCACCGTCGGACGGGGCCTCGACGCCACCAGCGGCGTCCGTCGGCTCTCCCGTGCTGGCGCTGCCTCCAGTCACCGCCGCCGCCACCGCAGCAGCAGTTTCTGGGTCGGCCTCGTCCGCCTCCCCCGGCGCCAGCACCCCGCTGTCCACCCAGAAGGGCTGTGCGGCGTACACCGTGCCAAACTTGTCCCCGTCCTCCGCCTGCAGTCGCGGAATACTATGCTTTAGATTTTGTTGGCTTGATCTCGTAACAACACTGAAGCCGTTACTGTCCACCCAGAAGGGCTCTGCGGCGTGCACCGTGCCAAATTTGTCCCCGTCCACCTCCTGCAGACGCAGATTATCGTCTGCTTCACATTGTGCTGGTGTGTGTTAGTAATCCCACTGAAGCCATCGTCGTCCACCCAGGGATCAGCCAGCGGCGAAAACAGACATATCCCATATTTTCTCCATCCTCGTCCTGCAGAGGCTGCCGGTTTTAACCGCAGAAACTTCTGGTCAAGATGATCCGCTGACGATTACTTCCGGAACACAAGACTATCATAATGCTGCAGGGCCAAAGCGCAGGTTGCTGCACCGCTGAACATCGAGCAGCTTTACATTTGGAGCATGTGAGCGGTCGTCACCAGGCCATGTACGACGCAAGAGCGGCTTTACAACGACTCGCCTCATCATCAAAGACGCCGTCCTTGAAGACGAAGCCCGACTGCTTGGCCTTGATGAGGACGGAGGCGCTGCCGACACGTCGCATGGGGATACAGACGTCAGAGTCCGGCCCTCGCGCAAACCTGCCGCTGCCGCGGGTCCCTGCTGGTCCTTTGCCGCGGCCTCCGCTGCTGCCGAGCAGCTGCACCTGTTCCATCATGCGAGCAGAGGAGCATGTGAGCGCAGAGGGTAACGTCAACTCCATTTCGTAGCCCGCCAGCTGCTGGCCGCGGCGTGACGGTGATGCAAGCAGCAAAAGGCTCATGGAACAGATTGACAGAGTGGAAATTCACACACTTCCTCGTCTTCATCGTATGACGAAGAGGATGATGCATAGTCCAGTCCCATGCGGTCCTGCAGCAACATCAGCATTATTCGGGCATTGGAACAGACCGTGCGTCTTATAGCGCACTTGACTGCTGGCACAGGCAGCTATCGCACGTCTCGCCCATGAATGGCCATCCGTCAAGCTGATGGCCAGGAGCAATTGTGCCACTTCACGCACGTGCGGCCATGCGACGGCGTCGCCATCGCCGCCGTGCCTGTGGTAGCCATCGAGCGCCTGCTTGACCCTGTCCAATTGGAATGCCGCCAGTCGTGTCAGCAATGGTGCAATGCCACAGACAAAGGTGATGTGTACGTCTCGCCTCGTGACGGCAGTCAGCACCTAGGGTGGAGCAATGACGTGGTAGTCAAACAGGCGTCCGGCGGGAGCCAGCCGCCAGGAAACAGGGGCAGAGCCGCACTGCTGCAGCAAGACAGTGTCGTGCATGTTGCACAGATTCTTGGAGACAGGTTTTCGGCTACATGAGCACGGAGTGGGGACGCACTGCTGCAGCAGGACCATGGCGTGCATCTTGCGCAGATTGTGCACTCGCGCGTCAGACACGCGCATGAGCTGCACCGCGTCGCCCAGAGCCCGGTCCAAATCCTGAAACCGCCTGTCCTCCACGGAATATCGGTCCAGCATCGCCTGGAGCACAGTTGTGATGCGCACAGTCGGCGGCGGCGGACATGCCGCATGCGGGGGCCAGCAGTGGCAATGGATGCACGTCCGTGCGAGTGTGGCACACATGTGTGGCACAGCTGGGTATACTCGCATCTCGAAAGCGTCGCACCCTCTCCTCTGGCGTGAGTTCAAGCATCTCGTTCCCGAAATCGTACTCATCAGTTGATTCGGCTTCTGCACCACCCGTGCCATCCGCGGGGTCCTTTGCTGGGTCCCACCTGCGGCGCGACCGATGTAGCGCCATTCAATGGGAGCAGGCATAGTGAGTAGCTTGGTTTAATCTGTGCCACACCGCCGCCGCATCCTGTGGCTGACCGCACAAGCCATGACACACCAGTGTCACGCGCCGCCCAGAGAATCGGACGATCCGCGCGTGATGAGCCGCGAAAGAGACTATATCAAGGGAATATAACATTCATCACGAACAGAACATTCGTGAAAATGCCGAAACGCCACTGCCGGAGACCGCCGATGAGCCATCAAGCCCAATGTCGATGTGCGCACCAAGCAGATATGCAGCCGCGCTCTCCTGGCAGCCTTAGTATTTTTGGCAAGACGTGGAGCTCCTAATGCAGTGTGATAATCTGCAGAGCGGCAGGCGTCATTCATCGAAGCCGATGCCGTGACTCAAAAGTCGGTTGCATGCACGTGGCCCACCTTTCCGATGACATAGTGCCGCTTGAGGTTTGAGTCACCGTGGCAATCGGTTCAGAAGCAGATCATGTATCTGCATGCGCCTAGCTGTGCAACCGCATGTCCAAGCCTGGCGTCGTCTGTTGTCCTTGCGATGGTGACGCTATTATCAGCAACGCCGAAGAAGCCTCGGCAGCGGTTTACACGATCGCAGACTTCAGCTTGAACCTCACGAAGCACGATAGACTGCCTTCGCGAGCGCCGCGTATCAGTGTGGCGGTGCACACACCGCGTCGGGCATCTTTGGAGTCACGGTGACGGGACGATATGCGCACCCGTCTAGATTCCCCATGTGGCACGGCACTCACAGCACTCCGCAATTGGTTCTTACTCAGCGAGCGGCTCATCATCCGGTCGCATCACCAGGGCAATGTTATCATATCGCATGAGGCGCCGCCCAAAATTGTCATGACATCCCACAGCAGATGCCGCAAGCAAATGTCACGGCGGCGCGGGGTGGCGGCGGCAGCGTATATCAGTGCTGGGCGGCACGAGCCTCCGATGATGTGAGGAGCTGCTTCCACCGCCTTCCATGGGCTGCGCCGCGTCAGGTCAAGCCACGCCAGATGTTCAAAGGCTGAGTGCATATTGCTCCGTGGCGCCTGACGCAGTGGCCTCCCTGGCTTCTGGCTTCCATCCCGTGCATGGGGCACTGTAGGTTTTCGGGTCAGATGTCCAGCGCCTCGAGGCTGTACTCGGCGCCGTGCTGCTCGATGAAGGCGCGGCGCGGCGCCACCTTGTCGCCCATGAGCAGCGTGAACGTGTTGCTGGCCTCCGCGATGTCCTGCACATCCAAAAGCCATCACCCGGTTTTCTTCCAGGAAGATTCCTATTGTACCGAGTGCACTGAAGGAGTCCACGAGCAATGTGGCTGTGTCGCTGGCCTCCGGCTGTGTCGCTGGCCCAGTGGGGTGCGAGCGACACAGCAGCACAGCGATGCTGGACTTGAGATCCGTACAGTCAGCGTGCATTGCTCCACAAGCTGACACCCGGGCGCAGGTGAGTCACGCCTTTATCAGGCTGGTGCTGCGATGCACGCTGCAGCGTGCACCGCAGCTGCCAGCCAAGAACAGCAGGGCAGTCTGTACCTGGACAGTCAGCCGCCGCAGCATGCGCCGCGCGGGGTCCAGCGTCGTCGCCCACAGCTGCTCCGGCATCATCTCGCCCAGGCCCTGTAGTGAAACATGCAGAGCTCAGGCCCTGGGTTTTGGGTTTGAATCTGTGCGGAGAGTGCAGAGCTTTGGAGGGCACAAAGCTGGAGGCCGCTTCAACCAGCCACCAGTGAGAGTTTCAGCCACTAATGGTGCATTGTTTATCAAATGTAAACAATATTGCCAGTACGCACCATGACGCGCTGAATGGTGTAGGAGCTTGGCGCCACCGAAAACGGGCAATGCAAGAATGTGCTCACGAAAAGTGTTATCATATGCGATGGAATGAGTGCGCACCTTGAAGCGCTGAATGGTGCAGTATCCGGGCAGCATGCCCTTGAGAATGGAAATGTAGAAGAGGGTTTCTTATGCTTACGGTAAATCAGTTTGATATGTGTGCACCTTGAAGCGCTGGATGGTGTACGACCCAGGCGCCATGCCCTTTGTTTTTGCCGCAAGCTCCGCCTCGTCGTAGCAGTACTGCGACTTCTTGCCATATTCCAGCTTGTATAGCGGCGGCACGCCCACATACACGTGGCCCGCCTGCAGGAGTTGAGTTTCTGTGTTCAGTGGTATCCAGTTGTTTCACGTGATCAACGACTGCTTCCCAGCCTCCAGCTTGTACAGCAGCGGCATGCCCCGTTTTTTTGTTGATAAATTTGTAAATACTCAGCTGCGGCACCAGGGTGTGCCGTTCAATGCTGTTGACGTGACACCAATGCGTTGAGTCAGCTGCGGTTGAGGTTGACGCATGTGACAGCGGGCTGTTGGACACCAGCTGTGCCTCCGATCCGTCAACAGTCTCGCCCGCCCCAATCTGCACTAGACTGCAAACCCCAGACCCACCTCAGGCCCTCCCGCCGCAATCTGCACTAGACCCAAACCCTAGACCTCACCTCGAAGAGCTCGCGGCTGTAGCGGAAGAGGAACGTCAGCAGCAGCGTCCGGATGTGGGCGCCGTCGACGTCTGCATCCGTCAGGATGATCACCTGTGGCGGCACCGCATCTGATTTGCATTCGTGCGCATTCAACTCTCTAGTTGCAATGCGGTTTGGTGACAGCGCAGCCCATTCCAGGTCAGGCAGCATCAAAGTGACCTCCTGCATCTGAGAAGGGCAGCTCTTTGACCACTGGTGTCCCCACCTTGCCGTAGCGCAGGTTGCCGATGCTCTCGCCCTTCATGCCCAGGCCCAGGCCGATGATGAGGTTGCTGATCTCCGCGTTCTCGTACAGCTTGGTGTCGTCCTTCCGCTCGACGTTTAGGATTTTGCCGCGCAGCGGCAGGATGGCCTGGAACTTGCGGTCGCGCGCCATCTTGGCGCTGCCGCCTGCAGGAGCCAAATACATCTACTGAACGCCGCATTCAGGGCCATGCCAGACGGCCGCAAAATGGCACAGGACCTGCGAAGGTGTGCCATGTCCGCGCCTGCCGCCAGCGCGGCCGAGACAAGGTCGCGTAGCGCTGGCGAGAAGCCTGCACAGCCCCTGGCATGGTCCAGATCTGTCAACAGACACACAGCAACACATATGGACCCGCAAAAGCGATCCCGGATGATCACCCGAGATGGAGATGGGTACATAAGTTGACTAAAAGCGTGCCGCCCAAACATCGCTGCAGTGCCAGGGTGTGCCAGGCTCACCGGCAGAGTCGCCCTCCACGAGGAAGATCTCCGAGATGGCAGGGTCCGTGGTGGTGCAGTCCGCCAGCTTCCCCGGCAGCGTCGACTTCTGCAGCACGCTCTTGCGGCGCACCAGCTCCCTCGCCTTCTTCGCCGCCTCCGCCGCCTTGTATGCCTGTAGAAAGAGAAGTGGGCTTTCGGGCCTTAGGTGTTGCAGCACGCTCTTGCGCCGCACCAGTGCACGCGCCTGCTTCGCCGCCACTTGTATGCCTGCGACATGGCGGCTCGACACAACTAGACACAGTAAGTGCAGACCAGCCTGCTGATCACTTGCAGAGGTGCAGCACAGGCTCCAGCGCCTTCTTGGCTGCCTTGTCGCCTGGTACGCATTGCTGCACCGTACAGGATTTGGCGGCGCTGGCAGCCTGGCGATCGGTGCTGGGCAATCCCTCAGAGCGCCAGCGTCAGCAGTTCAGCACCTGCTCCTGATAGCGCGCTCGGCGTGCTCGAGACATGCCATCAGCACACAGTGGCTGCGAGAGACCGCAGCTCTGCAGCAGGAGGACTGCTGCGATTGGTGCGTGCAGCTGGACAGACGGTCACGGGGGGCTGCCAAAACAGCGCACCTGCAAGGCCTTGCTGAGGATGGAGGACAGCGCCGCGCCATCCATCTCCAGCGCATCGCCCACGTCCTGAGCAGCATTCACACAAGGTTGGCGAGATGTCATAGTGTTGGAGGTGTGAAGACGTAGGAGTGATGACCTGATATCCAGACCTCAGCGTCCGCATCCTGAGCATCACAAGTGCGGCGGCCATTGGATCTCCAAGTGGCGATGAGTCCGCCCGCAAGACAGCTGCTCCGTGTTGCAGCAGGCTCGATGAGCCGCAAAACAGCGAGCTCTCGAGTCCCTGGGCCGGGGTCGATATGCGCAGCCCTTGCACGCGAGGGGAGCAGACACGCACCTGGCCGACGATGCCTTCGACGATTTTGCGGACCTCGGGGTTGCCCAGCCGCGTCTTCGTCTGCCCCTCAAATTCGGGATCTGGCACCTGCACCAGGGGCGAGCCCGTTGGTGACGGCGCTTTGTGCGTGTTTGGCGAGTTGACATGCAACCTCCCGGGTGGCCCAGGAAGATAAGGTAACCCAGGCGGGTTAGTGCTGACCTCGCCCGCCCACCAGACCTTTATGTTGTGAACGGCAACCCTCCCCTGGTGTGGTCGCCTGATACATTGGGCTGCTCCTCCTCCATGAGCTTGAGCTCAGTGAACAGATCATGCGCAAATGCAAAAAGGCGCCGCGCCTTGACGGAGACAATGGCGCCGAGGCCCTCCCGGATGTGGTCGCCCGACAGGTTGGGCTGCTCCTCCTTCATCAGCTTGAGCTTGCGGCCGAGCGCGTTGACAGTGCGCGTGAGCGCGACCTTGAGGTAAGGAGATAATTCAGGTATGGAAACAAATGAGGAAGGAAACAAACAAGGTGACAAGGCGTTTATTGAAATTAGCAAGGTAATGGAGATACAGAAGAACAAACGATGGCAAATGAAGATCAACAGGGTCAGATAAGCAAAAGAGAAAGCAACGAAATGAGGTGGGCACGACCTTGAGGCCGTCCATGTGCGTGCCGCCGTCGACGGTCTTGATGCTGTTGACAAAGCCGACGAGGGTGTCCGAGAACGCGTCGGAGGTCCACTGCAGCGCGATGTCCACCTGCACGCCCTCCACCTGCGGCGCAAACAAGGAGGGTTGATTGAGGTTTCTGAAAACATCTGGATCAAGAGTTCTGATTTGAGTGCGAAAACGCTTCGGAGGTTCACTGCAGCGCGATGTCCACCTGCACGCCGTCCATGTGCGACAGCGAAGAAAACAGGAACATGTCAACTGTACCGAGCTGCCGGCGCATGACAAGCTGCAAAGAGCCATGTGTCATGGAAACTGATGAATGCATTACGAAATATGTTGATCTCAGGCTGATACCGACTACCTTTCACGACCCTGTCTGCAAGTGCAAGGTGTGCCATAGATGCTGAGCCGCACTGCTTCCGCTGGAAGCAGCTTTGCTGGAGACGGCCTTCAAAGCGCAAAAACGCACGAAGCGCACCATGCGGGAGACGTAGATGGGGTCGTGCATGGGCGTGCGCGCGCGGTTGTTGTAGGCGACGAATTCCGCGATGCCGCCGCTGAAGTGGAACGTCTCCACCTCACCGGCCGCGCCGTTTCCATTGCCATTGCCATTTCCGCTGGGCGCTCCATGAATCTGGTACATGATCGTCGCCGAGCTGTTGAGGAACGCGACCTCGCGCAGCCGCGTGCGGATGGTGTCCACGTCAAAGGCCACCCTGTAGCAAACGGCACAGAGTTCTCATTCAGTTGCACTCCAGGTTCTGTCTTCGCACTGCTAGGAATGGATGCCTGCTGCACCCGTTGTGCAGAGGTCTCGGTTCGTGCAAAACCCGGCTCGTCCAACAGCCTGAATGACGCCATTAGATCCGGGATTCCGGTATACTTGGTGGGGGCATCCGCCAGCTGACGGTAGGACAAGTTGCTGAGCGCACCCTGGAGTGAAGATGTCCCTGTCGAACAGGAAGCGCACGGCGGTGGCGCTCTCCGTCGCGTCGCCCGTCGACCGCATCTCCTGTCAAGGTTTATAGATATTACCACGTATCGTCCGTGCTTTGCAGCGCACCCTGGGGTGAAGATGTCCTTATCGAAGAGGAAGCGCACGGTGGTGCCGCTCTCCTTCGCGTCGCCCGCCGGTCGGGGCCGCTCACGCATCGAGCCGATCGGCACGCCCCGCTCGAAGCTCTGGGTGTACACCTGCAGCCCAGCAGTAGCCACGGCGTTTGACACAGCGGCATCACAGGACGCCTTTCCTCGAGACATCCAGCCCGCGCTGGAATGTCCTTGGCTGAGGCCGTGCGGGAACAGGCCTCCAAGCCTGATGATGGCAGGTGCTCCTCTCCGTCTGCCACTGCGCGAGCCACCCCATTTCCCAACTTGCAGTAACCCCAGAAGCCTGCTGCAACATCCGGCCTTGGCTTTGACAACGCCGATGCCCTGGTTCCTGGAGTTGATGTTGTAATCCAGACGCCAAACTCAAAACTCGCCTTACCGTTGCGGTGCACAGTGGCCTTCAGCCGCGCCGACAGAGCGTTCACGACGCTGATGCCTTGTTATCCCTTTGGTACCATTCATTGGGTTCCAAGGGCCCAAAGCGGAAGCCATCCTTTGATTTTTACGCAAACCCTCACCTTTCCATTGCGGTGCACAGTGGCCTCCAGTTGCGCCGACAGCGCGTTGACGACGCTGATGCCTTGGTTATCAACACTGGCATTCTGAAGTTCATATACGAGATTCACCTTGCCGTTGCGGTGCACGGTCGCCTCCAGCTGCGCAGACAGCGCGTTGACGACGCTGATGCCGACGCCGTGCAGGCCGCCCGATATCTTGTAGCCGGAGTCACCACCGAATTTGCCGCCGGCGTGCAGCACCGTCAGCACTGTCTCCAGCGCCGACTTGCCAGTGGAAGGATGCATGTCCGTCGGGATGCCGCGGCCGTCGTCGGAGATCTCCACCCAGCCGCCGGCCAGGTCCAGCGACACCTGTGGCGAAGATTCTCAAGGTTGCATACAAGTTGAGAGTTGCAGGCTGTTGCTGTTTACATGTGACAAGCGTTGTGGCATTTGCTCACTTTGGTCATGCCCCTGCGTTGCTGCCTCTTCGGCTGTGCAACAGGCACGCTCAGGCTTTGGCACAGCGCAATTGCAGTCTGGCGGATACCTGGATGTTTGTGGCGTGCCCAGCCTGCACCTCGTCGATCGAGTTGTCCAAGATTTCATACACCTGCACGTGTGCAGGCCATAATTGAGAGAATGCCTGGCAGGTTTTTTGTCTTGCTTTCATCATCTTGCACAGCCCCGTGTTGCGCATCATCGGCTGGAGAGTGTGTAAAAAGCCACTGCGGACAAGTGGTGTGATATGGCCTCACCAAGTGGTGTAGCCCCCGCTGGCCGGTGCTGCCGATGTACATGCCGGGACGCCGCCGCACGGGATCTAGGCCCTCGAGCACCTGCAGAGAAACGACCGAAAGGTGTTTCAAAGTTGCACCATGGCGGAGCCGGGCACTTTGGCGCAGCTGCAACTGCGATACATTGTGCAATGCCACCCACGGCCCTGATTTCTCTGCACGTTTCCACTGCATACACTGAAGGGCAGAATAGCATGACAAATTGTGAACGCATGACATGTCACCTGAATTTGTGAGGCGTCATAGCCGCTCTGCCGCAACGCCGTCGCATCAAGCGGCGCCACCGCGCTGCATGATATGCTGCGCCTGCCTGGCTGCGGCTCCTGCGGTGCTGTTGAGCACGCGATTGTGCATGCTGCCGCGGTGCCACGGCTGCCGCTGCAAGGATGAGCCGGCGCCAGCTGCCATCCCCTGAAGTTTCGGAGGCTGGTCAGTGCAGCTGGCTGGGAGCTGAGGGGCCTCCGCACGGTTCCGGCGGCTGACCAGATGTCCCGCAGCAGCTCGCTGCACAGCATCCTGGCGCTGCGTCCGGAAGAGCACGCGCCAGCAGGCACAGATGTGGACAGGCGGGCCGCAAAGCTGGCAGTGACCCGATGCATGCGCTGGCTCGGCTCTCAATTCATGTTCTGATTGCCAGAGACAGATCGCACACCTACACCGCTTCGTGCAAGCAAAGTCTGGGACGACGTGCTGTCCCACGCGCCGAAAGCACTCGGCCGAAATTTCCGAGACGAACATGAAATCGCATCAGGCGATCGACCATTTTGCAGCATTGCATGATAGCTCGGTGTTTTCCTACAAGGCTTGACATGCATCCTGGGCAGTCTGTTGGATCAAGTGCGTATTCCTGAGCAACCTGCAGGCTTCTGTCACCTCGATCTCAGCCCAGCTTCATGGCGACATCGTCGGCTCTGCGGCGCCTTGTGGCAGATTGTACCCACCCTGAGACGACCGTCGGGCACGCTGGCACCCTGCAGCTGCTCGAGGTGACACGGCATTAATTCTTACTGCTCTGCCATACATGCCCGCAGCGGAGATGGCACTACGGCGGACCGTACTGACAGGAATCATGCGTGCCCATGCAGGGCTCTCTTGCCGATCCAGATGGTGCCGACCAGGTGTACCAAGCAATCCTTGACAGAGCCTGCATCAAGCCATTCAGGTGGGCGCGCCATTTGTCGCACCGCCTGACCAACACCTGGCGTCGCCGTGATTGCATGCACCTGTCACGCCATTAGGCACCTTTCATGAGAGTCGATCAACTCATATTGCACTTCCGCAGTCCGGCGGTCGTCGTCAAGTGCCTGGGGCTCATCAAGCGCTTCTTGCTCACGTGAGTTTGCCGTCATCGCCGCTGTGTGCTGCACGTCGAGGGCAATGCAGCGGAAGGCGATGCCTCACAGCGCGAAAAGTGCTGCTTATATCGGATGTGTTCCCTCGTCTCCCAGGCACTTGCCCTCTGTATTCATGCTCATGGTGGTTGAGGAACGGGCTGCCGGCCTGGTCGCGGCTGTGAGGGGCTCAGATGATGACGCAGCACACGGTGAGCCTGAATTGGCAACTCTAACTTGATTCACGTCTCACTGCTTGGTTGGAGACCGGGATTGACTCCACTTTAGAGCCTATTAATATGCGGGCTCATTCACCACCTGCCAAGCTCCTCCATTTGTTTCTGCCTTTTTTCCTGACCACCGCTTGTTGTGCGACGACTGCAGGCATCATCGCCTCTGGGACCTTCATTCGGAACACAGCCGCCCGCCTGCGCGGCGGCCGGGCAGGCATCAGGTGCCGACTGCTGCACATTCCTCAGCCGATGCCAGTGTTGAATGTCCGACTGGTGTCGACTTTGGCGGTGGCCACCCAGCAACCATCGGCATATGCATCTGACTTTCTTGATTCTCTTCCAGACGACGTCGCAGACCAGGTGTGATTTCACAAACTAAACAGGCAGAGCGCGCCGCCAAAGGCATCGCTGGGCGGCAGCAGCCAGCCGGATTCCGCAAAGGCCAGCGCGCGCACGCACACCGTGGACGGCGCCGCCAGCTCGGCTGCCACAGTGCACGCGCCGACAGATGCGTCGACTTCGGCCGTCACGGAGTCTGCCGCTGTGCTCAGCGGCCCGCAGGTGAGACTCGTCTGCTCCAGGCGGGCCTGACTTGTCTTCAGCCACTCTCATCCCCAATGTGCGGCTGACATGTGCGACTAAAGCAGCAGCGTACAAGTCGTAGGACACTCAGCCCGCAGCGGTGAAGACATGCTGGCTACGGCGCAGGGCGTCCTGCCGCCGGCAGACGAGGCGCACCGTCTGCGTCTGCAAAACAAGACCCACCTATAAACCTGTCGCTGACCGGTACAGCCTCCAGCCACAGGAAGCGGCGGCGGCGGCGGGTGTGGCAGCTATGCTGGGGCGCAGGCATGGGAGGAGGCACTTTCTACTGGGCAGTTGCTCCGTGGTTGTGGGAAGGGCTGAAATGCAGATCGTTAGAAACGCTGAAATGCAGTTGAGACGCCAACAGTTGAGTGTCTGGTTGCAGGAAGCGGAGGCGGCGGCGGTGGAACCAGACATTCTGGCCGCCCGCTGGGGCACCGCGGGCGCGGGTGGACTAAACCCTAACCTGCCGCCGGCGGAGGAGGCGCTGCTGTCCAGCGGCGCCGCCCTGTCGGACGACATCCGGGACGTGGCCGCCGCGCAGCGTGCGGCGGCGGCGGAGGCGACCGGCGGTCGGCCGCACGCGCGGCATGCCGCCGCCAGGTGCTTCCCGCTCGTGTGTGCATGCAGTGGTCGAAGCGCATCCGTGGCGAGAGTGTCTGCACATCCCCGGAGTGCGCATGGCCAAAGCTGGAGACATGGCATCAGGGGAGATGAAGTTGCAGCACCTCGCAAGCAGAACATGCTGCCTTTCAAAATCAGCAGAGGTGTGCTCATTCTTAGAATCCACAGAACCCATACACACACCACATCCAGCACGCAGGCCGCGGCTGCTGTACTCTATCGGGTCCAACATAGAGCACAAGTCGCTGCCGCTGACGCTGACATTCCTCACTTCTAGAGGACAGTCCAGGACTATTGTTCACTGCCTTTTGCACCATGCCTTGCCCACAGGCCGCGACTGCTGTACTCCTTCCGGCCTTACAGCGAGCAAGAGTCGCTGCCGCTGAGCGAAGCGGAAATCCTGACGGTCGTGGACCTGTTTTGCGGCGATGCCGGCGACGCGATCCCTGACGTGAGGCGCCAAGCTGTCTGACGCGATTGTCATTACACTCGGAAGACTTCCCCTGAGCTTGCAGTCAACGTGCGTATGACTGTCACTCGTGCAGATGCTCGGTCCTACTGTGCGCTTGTGAACACTTGCGGCTCTATTTCGTCCACTGGCTGCTCCAGTGGTCGACACGCTTGACGGCAATATGTGTACACATGTGGTCCTTTCTATCATTGCCTGCTTTCAGCCAGTTTGATAAAAGAGCAGCCATACATCGTATTTCCCTGCACACAAAATGCAGCGCCGCACATGGCTGCAGGACGCAGGCGAGGCGGGCGCCGGGTCGTATGCCACCTGGCGCTCTGGCGAGCAGGTGCATGAAATTATCAAGACAAGTGCAAGTACAATTCCTGTCAGGTTACTTGGTGCCAGTCTTCGCCAAAACGACCAAATTGTCTGAATGATTGTGTGCACATGGGGCACTTGAAAGCACAACCCGGCAGCCAGGTGTGCACGGCAACAGGCATCATGCTGCTGCCCCTCAGAATCCAAGTTCAGTAAAGAAGCCCTGTGAGACGCTGGCACGCAGGTGTGCACGGCGGTCGTCATTAAGCTGGTGGTGGACATGTGGCTGTCGGCGGGGCCCGCGGCGTCGCTGCCGCTGGCGCTGCTGCTGCTGCAGCGGTCCTACGCCAGCGCCCGCCCCTCGCGCCGCCGCCGCGCCTTCGACCTGCTCGCCAACCTCATGGTGGGTCCTGCTTCTGCGTGCTGGATGTAGGTCTTGAGTTTGTGCAGTGTGCATTCCGGCCAGGCTTCTGTCGCTCTGCCGCCGCGCCTTCGACCTGCTGGCCAACCTCCTGGTGAGCAAGAAACCCGTTCACTCTGCTCCTGCTCTTGAAATTCATTTCAGTAACGTGGCATGAGAATGGCAAATTTCAGCCCAGCCTAAGCCTGTTCAGCGGCACTCGAAGGTGCCGCCCAGCCACGCGTTCGGCAATGTGGCAACGCCAGGGACCAGCTCCCCATCTGTGATGCTGCCCATCTTTCCTGCGGCCCCTGCACGGCGAGATGTTGTACTGTTGGTGTGGCTCTCTCACCGTTTGTGACCCCTTTTGTAACTATCAATGGCAGGTGCACGGCGAGATGCTGTACCAGCTGGACCCACAGGCTGCAGAGACGCAGTACAGGACGCCGCGCCGGCGGCCGCCCGGCGCCCTGGGCAGCGCCGTCGGCGGCCAGGCGACGGCGCGGCAGCGCCTCGCGGGCTTCAAGCAGTGGCTGCGCCTGCTGCTGTTCCAGCTGCTGACGTTGGCAGTGGAGGTGGGCTGCAGGCCTCATGCTCTCGAGTTCCTCACCTCATGCACTCCAGACGCGTGCGTGCTGGAAGGTCGACTTGCCAGCGTGAAATGACGTCAGAAACACGCATCCGGCTCCTGCACCTGGCGCGAAATCCCGTCAGGTACAAGCACGCCGTTTCTGCCTCCCGCAGGCGGGCGAGAGCAGCGGCAAGGTGTGGGAGGCGGCGCTGGGCTGCCTGATGTGCTGTCGCGACAGCACATGTGATGCCGGAGCTCGTCAAACAGGCACCTTGTTTCTGCCACAAATCTTGTGTGCGCTGGCCGCAGGGGGGCGAGAGCAGCGGCGAGGTGTGGGAGGCGGCGCTGGGCTGCCTGCTGCACATGTGCTGTCGCGACGGCGCAGTGGCGCAGCCGGACGTGTGCGGGTTGCCGCCTGCCACCGCCCGCGCCCTGCTGCACTGCTGCCGCGAGCACGGCTGGTGCGGTCACGCTCGAAGAACTGATGATGGCCCAACACCGCACTCCACCACAGGGTCACCTGAGGACTGTTGCGTCACGCTGCACCCTAAAGTTGGAAGCTCATTGCACATGCAAAACCAAGGCGCAGATGCACCAACGAACCGGCAGCCTGCCTGCCTGTCCCCAGCTACTCGGCGCCTGTACCTCTGCGCCTGTGGTGCCTCGCTGTCTGAGTCCAGCTGCAGTGCCAAGAAAAACATTTCTAGGCAGCACACAATGCAGACACCTGCATGAGCCGCTTTTGCTGCGCGCAGGCCGGCGGAGGTGCGGCAGCAGCTGCTGCGCATCGCGATGTGCGTGCTGTACCCACCGCCGGCCAGCCCGCTCAGCGCCCACCTGGCCGCCTACCCCGATGACGTCATCCCAGGTGTCATGTCGATCTTTTGTCATGCGCACCATCATCAGTACAATTAGAAGCTGGATGAGTAGGTTGTAGGCAGCGATGATGAACACAGCCCGCCCAGCTGCAGCAGTATTGACGCTCACTCCGCGTGAGCTGGAGGGCCTCGTTGCCGCTTTACTGCGAACTTGTGTCTGTCTCGAGGCAACCGGGGGAAGACTTGGAACCCACTGCTGCACTCGAGGCAGAAATTCTGCAGGACGCTTCTCGCTTATACGCCATGTGACTCATTCGATGCGCACGCTGCTTTCACACACCATGCTGTGTGCACATCTGCAGACGCAGAGGTTCCGCCCAGCCCGCCACTGGAGGAGGTAGCCGCAGCAGCCTCTAAGCTCTAAGTCCTTTGTTTGAATTGGAATAGGGAAAATAGACTGAGTGCTTTTCGCGCATGCGCGCAGACGCAAAGGTTCCGCCCAGCCCTCCGCTGCCGAGCGACCCAAACCTGCCCGGGCGGCCGCCGCTGGACGAGGCGTCTTTCGCGGCCTTTGGCGGCGCCGCCGAGGTCGTGGCGCAGTACCGCGCCGCAGCGTCCGGCGAGGCGCGCGGCAACCTGTTCTGCGTGCTCTTCGACTACGCAATCAACCAGCTGCAGCAGGTCTTTCTAAAAAGAGGATATTGCGGCAAGTCAATCAGATCTCTAGAACCAAGGCACGCGCCACCCTGTTCGGCGTGCTCTTCGACTAAGCGATCAACCAGCTGCAGCAGGTCACTTCTCTCTATAACACACAAGAAAGCCGTGATCTTGTCTACTGATTGCAAGCGCTGCTGCGGCATTGGGCGAGGCGCGCACTGACCTGTTCTGCGTGCGCTTTGTCACGTCACTACAAACTATAGTGATAGACGATGCCGCCACCCCAGCTGCAGCAGGTGAACGGTTTCCTACGTTCACCTGCTACAAGCTTCGAAACAATTGGTTGCTGTAGCATGAGCACAGCCACGAACCCTGCACAGACGTGCTGCATCTTGACGCTTCTCTTCTCCTCTCTGCGCTGGCTTCACCCCATAAGCTCTTGAGAAGGCGGGTGGCGAGATGTGGACAAAAGGAAAACTCATTTGCTCATCTTAAACGCATCAGCACCAATCCTGTTCACACCGCTGCAGGTGGACGCGACGGACGGCGCAGATGTGCGCACCCTGGGGCGCCTTTTCATGGAGCTGCACGTTGCGGACGCGCTGCAGCCGCTGTTCCGCGCGGGCCAGCCGAAGCACCTGCGCCACGTCGCAGAGGAGGTCTGCACCTACCTGGACACGCTCAAGGTGAGGGATTTGGTTGCCAGAATGGATTACAACCAGATTAATCTATCTTATCTCGGCTTCTCCTGTGATGGACCGCCGGAAGCAGCGGGGCCAGCCGCACCACCTGCGCCACATCGCCTTGGATGGTTCCGCACCTGGTACGGACATGCTGAGGGTGCGTGTTCTGACACGGAGTCAAGGCCGTCAGCTTTGGCCATCGCCTGGCCTCGCGTTGAACTGCATGCACAGTCCACCCGCTATCGCTGGATCCGGCAGCGCGGTCACAGGCCTCAAGGTTGCGCTTATCAACGCCATGTTCGTTGACGCAGAGCTCCCATGAGCACGGCGGTCCGCAGCGTGGTGGCCATGCCAGCGCCGACCCGATGTGGGACTGCAGAGTGCAATTCTCAGAAACACAAAGTCCGCATTCATGTGTGATGCAGAGCTCCCAAGAACACGGCGGGTCGCAGTGCGTGGGCGACGCCGCCGAGGAGTCAATGCCAGACTCAAAATTGAGCACTTCACGGAAATGAAATCGCTTGTGACGCAATGCTCGCACTGACACGGCGGGCCCCAGCGCGGCGGCGACGCGGGCCGACCCCATGTGGGACTCAGGACTGAAGACTTGCGAAAAGCAATACTATAGCATTTAGATAATATCAGACAACCTACTATGTCGTGCAGAGCTCCCATGAACATGGCAGGCCGCCGCGCTGCGGGCGTGGACCCTGCAGCTTCTCAGCTTGGCTAGAAGCTGCACAGGAAACCTAGTTGCATTTGCCATGCAGGGCTCGCAGCAGGGCGAGGGGCGCGGGCGCGGACCCGATGTAGGACTTTGCAACCGAACAGTCACAGAAGACCGCAAACGAAAGCATCTCTGATGCAGAGCTCGCAGCAGGGCGGGGGCGACGCGGGCGCCGACCCGATGTGGGGCCGGCTGAAGGGTCTCGTGCGGGATGTGCTGGCGGTTCTGCAGTCCCTGCTCCTGGAGCATGCAGGTGCTGTCTGATTACCAATGGTCCTGAACCAACACCCGACGGCGCACCAACACCCTACCTGGCGGCAATTGCACATCTCTCACCAAAGGATTTCTGCATCTTGCCTCGTCATTCCAGCACAGTGGCCGTTCCTCACCACTACCTGCAGCAGCTGTTTCTGGTGTGCTGGACTGAACTTTTGAGCCACCGTTTCTCTGTCACATGCAGGCACGGGCCTGCCGCTGGAGCTGCAGCAGGCGGCGGCGGAGACGCTGGCCGCTGTCGGCAGCACTGCACCGCTGCCGCAGCCGCATCAGAACAGCCTTCCTTCGGCGCCCGCGGGCATGGAGGCCTGCTGGGCAAAGCTCAGCGACCTGCTGACGAGTGCGGATACGGCGGCGGCGGCGCGTGCGCAGTCGTGGCTGCTGCAGCTGCTCATCGACGCGGCGCAGCGGCAGCAGCAGGACAGCCCAGGCAAGCGTGTTTCATCTTGCCCCTTGTGCCAGCATGACCAGTGGCAATGCAGACGCATCTTCGGCCCAAGCTAAGGGTGCATGTCCTGAGGCGATTGTTTGGCAACGGGCAAGAAAGATGCCACCCGCTGATTGGGCCGTCCGGTGGCAGGACAGCCCAGGCAAGCTCCTGGCATGTACAAGCTGCCTGACTCACGGGTGTCTCATGAGGCATGCACCTTCGTCACTTGCGCAGCGTGCCGCAATGTGTTGGCATGCAGTCCCGTCGGCTGGAAGATGTCACCGTTGATTGGGGCCGTCCAATTGCGGCTTGGCTTTTTGGAACCGGCAGTCTCGAATGCACGCCTGAGTCGTCTTGTTTGACGCCGCAGGCACGAGCATGCAGGAGTCTGTGGGGCTGCTGCCGCAGCCGCCCGAGGCGGGCGGCGGGTTGCATGGCTGGTTGAGCATGACTTTCGCAGACACATTGAGATGAAAGGATCTAGATTCTCCAATTTGGCACCGCAGGCACGAGCACGCAGGGGTCTGTGGGGCTGCTGCCGCAGCCACCGGAAGCCGGAAGCGGCGCTCGCGGCATCGGGTGCCAGCCGCAGCTGGCGCACCTGCTGCGCTACGTGCTGTGCAACGCGCGCGAGGGCACCGACACCGCCAGCAGGTAGGGTTCTGGTTTCTGATGCCCGAACCATGATGCACGAACTATCAGGCGTGACAGGTTCGCCAGCTGTGCGCCGCACTTGCAGCCGGGACCCCAATGTCTTTGGCCATTCCTGCACATGGGATTGACAGAATGTCGACGTTTGCTGCAAGGTACGCTGCTACACTTGCAACTGACATTTCCGCCGCCTGCAGATTTGCGGAGGTGGTGCAGAACCTGTTGCTGTACATCCGCCTGCGCACGGCGCTGGCGGCATCGCAGGCCGTCCTGGCTGCAGGTGTGACGGCTCAATCAGCCGCATATCCCACTTGTCGAGCATTTCAGTCATCTTTGAATGCTGAGGGGCGTGCTGTGTTCGTCATTCGATCCGTCCGATGTGGTCACACCATCATATGGCGCCCATCACATGACATGCGGTGCTGTTCCTATCTCCATGCAGCGTCGCTAAGTGGCCCTCGACATGTCGCTGCGTGCAGGCAAGCGCGTAATGCAGCCGGCAGCGGTGCAGGGACCGGCGCTGCCCGGCGGCCAGCCCATGTCCGGCACGCTGACTATGGCGCCGCGTTCCGGCACCTGCGTCGTGCCCGAGGGCGGCCTCGTTGTCACCCCCAAGCTCATGCTGGGTGCGTTCCAAGTCATACACTAATATACAGCAGCAAAACATGTATTTTCCGCCATCTGCGCCCTCGGAGGCTCGTCGTCACCCCAAGCTTGTGCTGGGCGCATTTCCGCTACACTTAGAACTTCAACTCAGAAAACAGATTAGGAAATCTCCTCGCGCTTCGGCGTGCATGTCGTGCCCGAGGGCGGCCTCGTCGTCACCGCCCAAGGTGCTGGGTGCAGGTGGCGCAATGTCTGCTGCACTTCACTATGAAATTTCCTCTTGCTTTGTCGTCTGTGCCGCGCCTGACGGCGGCCTTGTCGGCGCTCCCAAGCTCATGCTGGGTGCGCAGGCTCAATGATCAGTAGGAAAAGGACTCTGTCTCCTACAGCTGCCTACGTGGTGTTCGTGGGGAGGTAAACAGCATGTCGGACAAACCGCATGTGCTGATACCGCGGCACGAGTGAAGCCTGTTTTGGCCACCGAAATGCGCTCACTGCATTGCCGGCGAGGCAGGGGGATCTGCCCGCAGCAGGTGCATCCTGCCCAGCCAGCGCCATTCCTTTATCGTGGTCCGCGATCCCACGACTCTCATTCTTGACCAGTCGCTAGATAAACCACCGCAGGCGTGCCGGGCGGCGGCGGCGGGGAGTTTCGGCCGCAGGAGGGCGGCGCCCCGTGGCAGACGCAGCGCCCCGCGCGGCTGCTGGCTGCAACGCTGTCGCTGGCGGTCGACTGGCTGTCCCTTGCCGGCCCCTCCCGCAGGTGTGCTTCTGGCTCGTATTGGGTTTCAGTTGATTAAACACCGTCCCGCGGGGCTGCTGGCCACGACGCTGTCGCTGGCTGTCGACTGTCTCTCCCTCTTTGGCCCATCCCGCAGGTGACTGCGCTGCCGTAACGGCCAGCGCTGCGCCGCCGGCATTCTCGCTGTCTCCTCGGCGGCCGTGTTGGCGTCTGTTATGCGAGCCACCAGTGTGTTGGGTTTGCCATTATTCGATGACTGAGTTTCAATGATGACTGAGTTTCAATGCAAAGCCTCTGCCAGCGGCAGCGCAGGCTGAAAGCTGCACCAATTCACAATGGCAGTGTTTGCCCTTCTGACATGAGGTACGTCGGCCGCCCTGCTGCTGGGACCTTGCCAGTGCCGGGCAACTGCGGAGGGGTTTCCCACACGCAGGGCGCACACTGGTGTGCCACGATCGGCACTCCGTCACTTGGGTTCTACATTCTCTGACCTGCGCACACCTTGTGTGAGCATGCTTTAGAAACTCTATTTTCAATCAACTTCAACTAGTAACATCCACTTGTACCCAGGCACAAGGCGCTGGTGCCGCTGGTGGAGGCCCTGGTGGACCTCCTAGGCGGCAGTGCCGACGGCGGCGGCAACAGCGGCGGCGGGAGCGGCAGGCTGGCCGGGCAGGCGCTCATGCTGCGGTCGTGGCTGGACGGACTTGCAGGTGTTTCACAGGTGCGCAGGTTCTGGCGCAATGCACCACGAATGCACCACGTGTTTTATGCCAGAGGCGTCGCCCGCTAACAAGGCCCCCGTGGTTTCCTTCACAACCCTCGCTCTGGCGCACCGCTGCATGTCCATTTGACCCCCATTCACTGCCCATCGCTTGCACAGGGGCAGCAAGTGCTGGAATTTCTGATAACTAGGGGCCGTCTGACTGTATCAACAAAGCCTGCGTTGACTCCTTCTGGTACACATGTCAGTGTGTCGTCAAATCTCAGGAGGCGCTGCAGGATGTGGACGCGGGCCTGCTGCTGCGGATGCTGACGGAGCTGACTTCCGCCGCGGCGCAGCCGGCGGCCACGACTGCCCCTGCCCACGCACGCCTGCAGGCACGTGCTGGCAGCAGCCCTTGTCACTGTTCGCCTCATCACACATATCGGAAAGTCGCAATTGGGAGCACACTCTGCACCAGGCCGGCGCATTGGCAGGGTAATCCTCTGCAGTGCCCACGACCCCGCTGATTGCAGCATGCTGCTGGCACAGCCCATCTTAGCGCAAGCGGCCATTGACAGATCATGCGAGTCTGCACCTAAACCCTAGACGACATGTGCGCGGCGCTGGCGGCGCTGCTGCTGGGGCGGCTGGCGCCAAGCGCCTTCATGAGTTTTGTTATGCATCTTTCTCCGTCTCAAAAGGAGAAATACTGCGCTAGAATCTCCCTGAATTGTCATGTTTTCACAGGACGCGCGCGCGGCGCTGGCGGCGCTGCTGCTGGGGCGGCTGGCGCGCGATTCTCAAAGCTTTGCGCGACTCGGCGGCGAGGCGGCGCTGGCGCCCTTTGTCCACGACAGCGACCCCCGCATCAGGTGTCAATAGAAACAGGATAATGCTCTCAGAATGAAAATCAGGCGCCCGTCACCGGTGCTCGCCAAGTTTCATATGTATCCCAGTGGTGAAGGGGGCACTGCCCACAAGTCAACTGTGCGCGGCGCGCTGCCGGCGCGGCTGTGGGAGCGTGCCCTCCCACCACACTCAGTCCGCTGCCGCCCGCGCCCTGCGGCCGGCAGCCGAATTGCCGTGTCAGCCCGTCAAGCTCTGACGACCGCACTCGCGCTCGCGCAGGCTGCACATGAGTACCCTTTTGCTGCGGCAGAGTCTGTGGAACTCCTTGTGGACGCCACTGTGCACATTCTCTGATGCTCCTCCACCTCTGCGCCTGCAGGCTGCACGTCAGCGCCTTTCTGCTGCGGCAGCTTGCGGAGCGGCGCGGCGCCGAGCATGCGGGCGCGCTGCGGGGCCTCCTCGCCTCGGCGCAGGTAATCGGTAGACATAGTGATGAATCACCGTGAATTTATGCCACATGCATGCAGGGGAAGCCGAACCCTGTTTCTGGTCGCTACACGGTGGCGGCTCATTTCTTGATAACATCAATCACACATTGATCATACATTACTCTATTATGAACACGCAGGCGGTCGACAACGCAAAGCTGCTACGCAACCCGGCGCTGCAGCTGGACGCGCTGCTTCGGCTGGACCTGGTGCAGCTGGCGGCTTAGAGAACTCTGCCATGCCCCTTTTGGCGTGGCAGAAGTTGTTTTTCTGGTTTGGCTTCCGCGGCGGCAGCAGCTGGACGCGCTGCTCCGGCTGGCCGTTGATTCAGCAATTGTCACCAACAGCTCGCTCACGATGGACACAAACGTGCACACCTGCCACTCACAAATGAATGAAATGAAACATTTCTGATCGGCAGCTTGTCAAAAGTTATGTCCCTTACATGTTCAGTGTAGCACACAAAATACTGGCCCGGTTGGCCTGAATTAGGCGCGTATGAAAGCTCTCTGAGATTCACACAATATAAGCATGGGAGTCTCGAAGGGTTTAGTGTCGAGATTCCCAAAAGGTGGCGTTCACAAAGGCAGCTCATCCTGCGCGGAGCGGAGTGCAGTGCCAGCAGTGGCGCCAGGGCGCCGGCGTCCGGCGAAGGCAAACGCAGAAGTCAAGGCAAGCCTAGGGCTATGCCAAAATTCTGCCACAGCGCCAGCCGCCAGGGGCTGCGCTAGCGCACACCAGACATAGCTTGTGAGGTTACTGTGCGGCAGAATGTCAGCGCTGATGGCTCGATCACGGCAGGATCAATCAAGCACACTATTCAACAAAAGCACGAATAATACACAACTTTTCTTATCACGAAAAAGGTGATCATCACGGCCGGACGGCGGTCAATGTAATACCCGACCTAGAACCACAGTCGAATCGCAAAAGATGGACGGCTGCCGTGTGTACGGCGATTGTAATGTCTCTAGCAGAATGCGCAGAGCGCTCTGATGCTTCCGGACCCCAGTGCTGTCACAATTCATAGTTGTGGCTGCTGAGGTCCTTCACGTCGATGGCCTGTCCAGGTGGCACGCGATACCAGGCGGTCGACTCGATGTCCACCTGTTTCAAGTTTGATGGACACTTTATAAGGCTCAAATGAACTTGCGTCCAAGTGTAGCAAACAGAGATGAATATGCCAGCACTTGCAATTGCTGAGGTCCGTGCCGCAGGTTTTTCAGAGGCTGTCGATAATGCAACACCCACCCAGTCGTAGCAGCTCTGGGTGTTGCGGCGCCCGAAAAACAGCAGCAGGCTGTGGCGGCCGCCGGCGGGGGCGACGTCAAAATGGTACGACCCCACAATTAAAAAGTGGTGCGGGTCGCCCTCGTCCATGTAGCTGCTGACGACTGGGCCGCGGGACACATGCGTCAGCTGCAGCGTGGCCGCGTCGATTCGGAAGCCCCTGCACAGCGCACGGCAGATCTGACTGTTTCTGCATGAGGCAACAAGCACAGGAGGACCCGCAGCTTGAATCGAGGTGCACAACATTCGCGCATGCCGTGAACACGGCGTGCAGTTGTGGCGACTGTGATGGGCTGGAATGTCGCCTTCTGTCCACTCCCCTCCGCCCAGCAGCACACCATGGCAGGCAGCCTGGCTTATTGGTGATAGGCAGCCTGGCCGGCCAACTGGGTCCCAATGCCTCATCCATAATGCGGCGCCCTCTCAATGCAAGAGCTCCTGCACAGTGTGCCGTCTCCCCAAATGCACACGTGAGGAACTTTTCCAAGTGCGCATTAGTGGCAGTAGACGTCAGAACGAGTCACAAGGAGGGTTTTGTCTCGAATGTCAGCGCACCAGTGGGAGTAGACGTCACGGTCTTGGTCGCCGTCCGCATGCCGCGTGTGCGCCATCACGAACCACTCCTTCTCCCGCACGGAATCTTCCGGCAGCCCCCGCCGCCGTGCGTCCAGCAGCGCCAGCGGCCGCGGAAACTCGACCAAATGTCCGCTGATGTGCAGGTGGCCCGTCAGGGAGGCGCCCGTGAAGTCCGCGATATTTGCTGCCAGGCCACTGTCCATGCACGTCATTTTGACGAGCTCCAGGCCCTTCGGGGCAGCTGGCGCAAAGCGCAGGAAGGTCACGCACGGCGCCAGCTCGTGCAGGATGAGCAGCTCTGAGGCATCATCGCCGACCGCCGCCATGGCCCAATTCTTCTCTCTGCAAGGCGGTGACTGCTGTCTTCAGCTGGTGTCGTGGGTCTGGCATTGAACGGCGTGCCTGACAGTCTAGTCTGCCAGCGCGCCAGTGCTGCAATGCGGCAAGCGTCTGAGTCTGTGACGAAAGACTTCTCTGATGGGCTTCCAAGTGGGG